>JACCDG010626586.1_pt1 | contig 16161 bp, 13 predicted proteins | sample 7442471 | NCBI WGS metagenome assembly JACCDG01 (sample SAMN15323444, study PRJNA562643) | freshwater metagenome | isolation source: river surface water | place: USA:Blue River Watershed | collected 2017-08-17 | reverse complement strand
GAGGCTCAGGGCGGCGGCGTCGAGAACCATTTTGCCTTCGCCGTTTTCAATGAGGCGGGGGTCGGGCGTGGGTGCGGTTGGTGTAGACTTTTTTGAGGATGACATGAGCAAGACTCCAAAAAATATGACGGTTGAGGACTTTATTGATAGCTTCTCAAGCGACCCGGGTTTGCTGCCTGAGTCGATGGGGGAACTCACCGACGACGAGGCGCGGGCGGCGGGTGCGTCGGTGGTACACCGTAACGCGCCGCTGCGAGCACTTCAATGGGTGATCGATAACTTGGGCGTTGGCGTTCGTGAGGCTGCCGCGCTATTGAAGTCTAGTAAGGTCGAGCGCGCCGCGTGTGATCTGCACGCGCTCTGCACGTCGGATTGGGATGACCTTACAACGTCGCTTCAGCGTCCTCTTTACACTGCGATCCTTGATCTGCTTGCTTCACAAAAAGACCACACGCGGATTGAGGGCGCGCGCCTTGCGGCTAGACTTGTCGAGGTGAGGGCGAAGGATGAGCGCAAAGAAAAGGCGGCGCGCGCCCCCCTCCTGGCCGCTCAAGCAAAGGCTGAGGGCGAGCGACGCACGCAGGGATTAACGGATGACCAGCTTGCTCAAGAAATTGCCAGCACTATGGCAACCCTACACTGAGGATCACATCAGGCAGTGGGGTTGGCAGGAGACTGTTCACAAGGAGGTGCGGCGGCGCTTTGACATGATGGTCGCGCTCGACGAGAACCCGATGCTGCGCGAGAAGATCCGTGAAGCCTGCGCGCGGGATGTGTTCTTTTTTATCGGCAACTTTGGCTACTCCTACGATCCAAGACCAGAGGGGCTTCAAGACCTCCCCACGATTCTTTGGCGGTCGCAGGAGCACTATGTGAACGCGCTGCTTGATCCGCAGCCTGGGCCGCTACTCGTCGAGAAGTCGCGTGACCAGGGCGCGTCGGTGATTGCTACGCAAGGCTACGGCCAGAAATTTCTGTTTTGCAAGGGGTGGGACATTGGGATGCTCACGCGCATCGGCGCTGACCTCGACGACAAGACCTATAATAGCTTGTTCGGGAAGTTGGATTATTTGTTTGCGAAACTCCCGCCCTTCATCCTCTACCCTGGTCAAATCGAACGCCGGGGCGGTCATGCGCCTGTTTTCAAAAATTTGCTTAACGGAAACATCATCCGAGGTGCGAACACGACGCGCGGCACGATGCGCGGCTTTCGCCTAAAGAAACTGTTTGTCGATGAGGCGGCGCACATCGAGCAACTGTCGCGCATGATGTCGGGGCTGAAGGACGTTGGGCCGGGGCTCACGTTGGTGTCGTCGGTTAACGGCCAGGGCAACGCATTTGCCGATGTGCGCCACGGGCGAGCGGGTTACGAGTCTGCGCCCTACGGCTCCCCCACGCGGCGCAAGGGCGCGTGGGGAATCGTTCGGCTGCACTACTCCGACGACCCCCGCAAGGGTCCAGGCTGGGCCGAGGAGGAGCGGCGCGGCAAGACGGTCGAGGATTGGGCGCAGGAACAAGAGATTGAGTATAACCGCTCAAGCAAGTACAGGATCTTTGATGCCTATGACCCGGCGCACCAGACCTACAGTCCCGAGATGTGGGCTGAGGTCGAGGCGGATTTTCTGTGGCAAGGGCAGCTAATGTGCGCATGGGACTTCGGCACGGGCGCGGCGCTCACTGGCAACGTCGCGGCACATTACTTTAAGGATGAGGATTTGTTGATCGTTCACGACTACAACGCTTGGCAGTCAACGCACTGGCGCACGGTCGCGGATGATCATGGGCTCGACGGCTACCGCACCGACAAGACTCCCCACGGGCTGCTACCGATTTCGATAGGGGATCGGTCGGGCGGCGCGCGGGATTCAAGTCAGAAGTCTTGGATCAAAAACTTGGCCGGGGCGGGCATTCATATCCAAGGGCGAAGCATCCAGCATTTCGAGCGAAGTCGTCAAGCCGCTCAGTGGGCGCTGATGCAGGGCAAGGTGATGTTTGCGCCAAGTCTTGATGTGAGGCGAAAGCCCACGCTTCCTTCCCTCCAAGAGTCGCTACTTGCTTGGCGGTACAAGGTGATGGGGGAGGGCGACGCGGCGCACGGGCAGAAGCCCGACAAGGAGAGCATCTATTCGCACTTGGGGGATTGTTTGCTGTATCTTACGGATGAGATTTGGGGTGTGCAGGCTGAGATCACGGCGCGCACGTCCCCCACGGTACGCTCAGGGGGTCGAGTAGACCCGATTGCACAAGCCCGCGCACAGCGTCGCATGGCGCGCTTTCAAGAGAGATAAAAATGCCCGCTCCCCCTACACTCCCCGGCTCCTATCCTGCGCTTCCCGGTATGACGGCGGCTCAAACGGGCATTTACGCGCCCGACAAGTTGCAACATATGACCAAGCCCGATGAGGAGATAGCGCCTAAAAAGATACCTTACGGCGTCGCCGCCAACCTGCTGCGTCTTGAGCGGCGCTGGACACACCGCAGAAATGACCGCTTGGTTCACCGTCAGCTTGAACTCCTTTGGGAAAATCGACGCTGGGGGGACTCGACGCTTAAAGGTGTTGGTGAGACTGTGGAGCGCAGCCGCGACATTAAGCCCCACTTTATGCCGAACATTCTTCGCCAGATCATCAACCCCCTCACCTACCTTTACGATGCGCCTCCGCAACGCAAGCCCCAGAACCCCGGCGATGAGGCTTGGATGCGCGAGGGGTTTTGGGACTTCGGGGAGGTCGGGCGGCTGGACTGGTTGATGGGTGAGGGTGATCGCTTGGCGCGGCTTCACGGTACGGTCTGGGCACAGCTTGTGTATCGGCCAAGTCCAGACATGGCGCGGGATTTTCGCCACATGGTGCAGCGCGCCGAACGCGCCGAGGGCGCCGACTACAACAAGGCTGGCTTTGACCTCATGTTCTTCCCCCCTCACCGTTTCGAGGTTTGTCCGAGTTGTCTTGACCCTACCGTGGCCGAGGCCGTGGTGGTGTTCACGGGCGATGATGAATATGAGGGCGATCTGCTGGTGGGCATGACGGCGCTGGATATCCCGACCGAGGGCTATTATTGGGACGGTGAGTTTTTTGGTGTCTTGCGCGGGTTTCAACTTCAGCCGCTCGATGAGGAAGGTCATCTGGTCATGCGCCATGATATTGGGGAGATCCCCGGTCTGCCGATTCGCAACGAGGTGACAACGGATCGCTTTTGGGTGTGGGGGGTTGGCGGCGCCGATGCACACCAAGACATTCTGGATATTGCGAAGCTCTGGCGTGAATACCCCTTTACGGCCATGAGCGCGCGCGGCGCCTTCTTGATGAAGGGCAAGTTCAAGGGTGCGAACATGGCTTTTGGACCAGACACGGTGTTTGAGTCTGAGGATGGGGACGCGGATGTGAAGGGCATTAAGTCTGAGGCGGATTTGGCGGGCATCCGCACGACCCTCAACACAATGGTTGAGGCGTTCGCGCGCGGGTGTAACGTCCCGGCTGCGCTGGTGCGCCTCGACGAGAAACAGACTCCACAATCTGGCCGCGCCATGATCCTGCAATCGGCTGAGATTGAGGATGATCGCCCTACGCGCATCCGCCTTTTCTCTCAGGTTGAGCGGGGATTGCATCGCCGTGCAAACGCGATTCGGTTGGCGGTTGCACGGGGCGTTGTCCAACTGCCAAGCCAAGTGCCGGGGCTTGAGCAGATCACCTATGCCAACTATCAACCACAACTCACTCGCGCCGAAGTGAGCCTTGATGTAAAATTTAAGTTGGAGCAAAAACTCATCTCTCGTATGCAGGCGATGCGCGAATTGCATCCCGGCGTCGAGGATGATGTACTGAAGGAACGACTTGAGGAGGCGCAAGCTGAGGCCAAGTCGGACCAACCAAACCCTGCCGCGCTCGCCGCAACCGAGCAAGGAATGCAAAAAGATGACAGGCAAGCCAACAAACCTCCCTCTCGAAACGTCCACCCCGACCCCGCCGCCCGCGCCGACAACACCGAGCCCACAGCCCACCCCCCAGCCTGAATCCAAACCTGCCGTGGCACCTGCAGCGGCAGGTGCCGCTCAAGGTGATGATGACGCCCTTGTGGTGTTTGAGTCGGACAACCCAAAGGTGGCGCCGATCATCCAGCGCGCCAACACGCAGGCTGCGAAGTATCGGGATGCGCGCAATCAAACACGCGCTGAGTTGGCGGCGGCGAGGGCCGAGTCTGCTGCATTGGCCGCTCGGGTGAAGGAGCTGGAGGGAACGGCTGGGCAGATTGTTGCTTTTAAGTCGAAGATGGTTGACAATTACCTTGGCGATGCTCTCAGGGCTGCGGGCGCGACACAAGTGCAGGTCACTCGGTTGCTTCCAAGCCTTCGGGGTGACGTGAAGGACGTGGTTAAGGTTGGCGACGACTTCTCGGTGAGCGGTGATGTGTCAAAGCAGATTGCCGATCTCGCCAAGGATTTTGGCTTTGCGCCTCCTAAACCTGCCGACACAGCCCCAGCGACGACAACACCAACCTCGCCAGGAGCGGGGAACAAGACGACAACACCTAGCGCGCCAGGAGCGGGCGGGAACGTAAATACCAACCCATTACTTGCAACCCTTGGAAACAGGGGCCGCAATCCACCGTTGGTCACTCCCACAACCGATCCGCACGCTAATCAAATGGCGCTTGTTCAAAGGGCTGCGCAGGCTCTTGAGGCTGGCGGATGGGGTAAGCAAGATCAGTTACCCCCTCCCCCGGCGTCACCCGCTGCCTTAGAATCTGAGCCGAAAAAATAGGGTCGTCGTTGAAGGAGTGGCCAAGTAAACTCATAGAGGCCGCTCACATGTCCAGTATTCAGTTTTCGAGCCTGACAAACGTCTTGCTTGACGCCCAGAACCAAGTGTTTGTGGACGCTTGCAACAACGACCAATATCTTTACAACATGCTGCTCAAGGAGGGTCCGTCCTCTCCTTCGGGCAGCGTGTGGCAGTTCATCAACGCGCGCCCGACCGCTGCGGCGTTCGTCGAGGGCGGCGTGTTCAAATCGCCCGACAAGTTCACGCAAGCCAAGGCCGAGTTGCCCCCCGGCTACTTCCACCAAGTCTTGTCGATGACGGGTAAAACCCAAGACGCGCTCCGCAATTCAAGCGCGCTGCAAGTCGCCAACTGGCTCATGCGCCAGTACAAGGTGGGCGCCGAGTCCATCATCAACCTGATCGAGTCGGCCATTTACGGCGGCACGGTCACGGGCGGCGAGTTCGTGGGTCTTGCGACCGCGATTGATGACGGTAACACCTACGCGGGCGTTGACCGCTCAACTGAATCGAAGTTCCGCGCGTTTACCGATGACAACGGCGGCACCCCCCGCGCGCTCACGATGGCGCTCCTCCACACCGTCTACACGGGTCTAACCCAAACAAATCGCGGCAAGTTCACCCACATCTTTGCCTCCCCCACACAATGCAACGCATGGCGTGCGCTCGCGTCGGACGTGCAGCGTCTTGGCGGCCAAGTGCAAGTCAGCGGCACCGTCTACAACCAAGTGAACGGCGTCGGCACACAAGAGTTCGGCAACTCGGGCATTTGGTTTCACGGCGTCCAAGTCACCGAGATCCCCGGCTACCCGACCGACCGCATCGACTTCATCGACCTCTCCCCCGCGAACATCTCCCTCGAAGTCTTCCGTCCCTTCACCGTTGCACCCGCCGAGCGCATCAACGACGACATGGTGTGGGACATGACGATGGCGCTCTCCATGCCGCTGCGCGAACCCCGCAAGGGCTCCGCTCGCCTTGGCGCCTTGTCGTAATCATCAACCCTGTTGACCCTGTGACCTTAACTTTAACCTTCAACCTCAACCGCAACTTGAGATTCACGCTATGAAATTTATCGAGCCCATCATTGGCAAACCCTCCCTCATGGGTGGCTGGCAAGTCCCGGCCATGCCCGACGACTCTCACCGGGGGGAGCGTCTTCGCACCGTTATGCAGCGTTCGCAGGGCGTCATCGGCGTTCGCATCCGTCCCGACTTTAAGGAGGGCAGGATGCTGGCCGAGCACGCCGGGGCGACCGCTGGCCACAAGGCCCAGCTTTTGACCGAGGGCGTAATCCGCGTGGCCACGGTTCGGGTCTACGACGAAGAAATGAAGCGGATGACATACCCCGGTATTGTTGAGATCGCTGACGGCGAGGTCAAGATGCTCGGTGTGCAGCAAGCTCTCCTTGTGCTCGACCGCTACCCCGGCTCGTACATTTTCGAGGAAGTGGATCTCAAGATCGCTGCCGCTCCGGTGCCTAAAAATGCGGGGGAAGCGCAGCAGTTGCAAAGCGACGTGGCGGTGGCTCAGTTGACCGAGATCGCCAACTTGAAAAAACAGCTTGAGGCTGAAAAGACCAAGCGCGTTCACGCTGAGATCTTGGCAAACAGCCTCATGTCTCCCGATGCGCCACAGGCTGCACAGGTCGATGAGGAGGCCGAGGGCGAAGGTGAGGCCAAAGCCGAGCCCGAGCCCCAGCCTGAACCCGAAACCAAATCCGAACCTCCCGCTGAACGAACTGGCCGCAGTCGCATTCCTCGCCCTTCCGACAACAAGTAACCTTCACCATAACATCAGCTGCTCAACAGGAGGCCACATATGGCCGCAACTTTTACCCTTAACACTGATTGCATCAACCAAGCCGCGACCAAGCGTCAAGGTAAGGACGTTGGTGAAATTCACCTTCGCGGCGTCATCACCTTTGATGCTTCCTACCCCACGGGTGGCGAAACCATTACAACGGCGATCATCAACGCGGGGCTCGCCGCCGACGGTCAGATCACCGCGCTGAAGCGCGTTATCCCCAGCGGTCGCAACTACAGCGCGGGCACGCACTTCGGGCTGTGGAATGACACCGACGAGAAGCTTTTGCTGTTCGTCGAGGATGGCACTTCGGGCGTCAGCGCGCAGGTTGCCAACACCACCGATGTCTCCACCGTCGCCATTCCCGTCACCGTGATCTGCTCCCCTCCCATCTAATTTGACCGCAAGTGGAGTTTGGCCATGATCCAATTCAAGATGACACTCAAGCGCGGCAATAAGCCCATCAACGTGCATGACGTGACGGGTGGCTTTGCTACCCTGATCCGACAGGCACCTGAGCGGCTTGCGAAGCGCTTGCTTTTTCGTCTTGGGCGCGAAGTCGCCATTGACATGACAAACTCCATGCGCCAGGGGGTGACACCTTATGGTGCGCGTCAAAAACAAAACAGCCCCTTCACGCAAGAGATGAAGCGGGCGGCTGGCCGTCCACAAATTCCACTTGTGGACACGGGGATGTTGTCGAACTTCCGAAACTATCAAATTGTCCACAATCGCAATTCGGTAGAAATTCTGCCGCCACGATTGCGGGTGAATGTGGTGAAGGAGTTGCGGCAACGCGGTTACATTTTGTTTGAGTTTCCCTCTGATACTATCGTGAATCGCATGATGGCCAGGGTTTACCGTAACCTCTCGGCTGCCGAGACAAAAGAAATATGGGGGATTAAGTGATCCGCCAATTCATGCTTGGATATGCCGGGAATCTTGTGTTTTATCCTCCCGAGGGCTTGCCTGATGGGAACGTGTCGCTCTCGCTTTTCACAAAAGAGGGAGAGGCATGGGGTGACAACGTGAACCCGATCACGCTCACCGTGGACACTGCGACCGAGGACATGACCGCTCAATCTGAGATTGGGTCGGATGTGTTGACTGTCGCATCGGTTAGCGGCTTTGTGGTCGGCAAGCGGTATCTTGTGGTGCTGGATGACGGCTACTGGTTTGAGGTCAAGCTGCGCGCTGTCGGCACCACAACCCTAACCCTCGACGAAGGTGTCCCGGTCGTCGTCCCGGTTGGTGCTGCGATCAAGGGGTGGTCCTTCACCCACGCATTGACCGCGCTTGAGTTGGATGTGGTTCGCCGGGACATTAAGGCGCTCTACGTCTACGCAGTGGGCGGCGAGTCGATACAGCACATCGAGCGGTTTGATTGTGTGCGCGAGCCCTTTAGGATCGCAATTACCGTCAAGCACATCCGCGAAAAAGCTGCCGACTTTGCCGACTTCGCGGGGGCGTCGCAACGCTGGAAGTCCTATGTGGACGGCGCACACTCGGAAGTGGATGAGATCATTCGGGCGCACGGGATTTACCCTGACCGCATTCAAAATCGTGAAGCTTTACGCTCTGCGCTTGTGAATAGCATTTTGGTGAAGTTCCATGCGCCTTCGCAGAACCCGATGGCGGAAGTTTATCGGGGCGCGATGAATGATTGCATCCAGCGCGCGCTCACACAAAACAATGCCTACGACGCCAACGACTCTGGTACATCCAGCGACGACGACGGCGAAACCTCCCGCATTCCTGGCGGGCGCACATTCATGTTCATCTAATGTCTACCCCCCAAGTTGTATGGACAAAAGAAAAGCGCCAAGCGATTCAGTCGATTGTCGCCAGCACAACGCCTGCACCTGATGCGTTTCCGAGCATTCTGTTTCGCTTGGCTCCTGGCGACAAACCGTTGCTTGACCAAGCGATTGCGGGCTCGCGGGATGCGTCAAGATACTTCCAAGTATTCACGGGGCCGCTCGCTGGTATACAGTCGGGATTGCAGGAGGGTAACTTTGTTGGCGATATGGTTCACCGCGCGCTCAATTATTTCCGAATTGATATTCGGTATATCTTGGCGCGCGGCGGGCAAGATTGCTTGATGGATCTGAACGACATGATGGATGCCGACGAGTCCACAATTAGTTGGCGACTCAATCCTGATGTGACGGCGGCGCTGTGGGGTAACTCTGCGCCGCTGATTATGCGGTATTCGGGAAACCAAGTGCTTGGCTCGCCCGTCGAGGGAATGATTCCAACAAACATCCAAAGCATCCCGGTGGTGCTGCGGCTTTATTATCAAATCGAACACGATATAGGAGAGCGCTACTAATGGCTGCTGTAGGTATTCGCCACATTACTCACGTCTTGAGTTTTCAAATTGAGGCCGCAAACCTCGTTGAGAACGCAGGTTTCACCGCTGGCCGCAAGTTCCTTGGTACTTGGGGATGGGACCCCGAGCAATTCACAAAGGGTGAAATTGAGAACCAAGTCACCCGCTCGGACTTTGGCTACAACGAAGCGGGTGTTGGGCTCGCGCACGTTAACTCCAACTTCACCTTTAACTGCTATCCCCAAGGCATTGGCGATCCTAACGCCGATGATGTACTTGGTTGCCCCGATGGCGAATTGGCTGCGGGTAACGCCTTCACCTGCCTGCTGCAAAGTGCGCTTGGTGATTCGACTGTCGCGTACTCCACCGGGTCGCAAGTTGCAACTTCTGGCAACACCAGCACCGCAATCGTTGAGGATGACGCGGGCCGACATGGCGCAAGCCAATTCGCGGTGATCGAGGATCTTTTGGATACTGCAAACGGGGTCAAGGCGATCTGCCGTCCCATTTTGTCGTATGCGACCGCGACCGCAACGCTTGCGATGGCGATTCCATCCGCACTGGTTAATGAGCTTCATCGGGTCGGGGCTGCACGCGCCAACATCTACGGCGGCGCAAACATCGTAATGGCAGAGAATTGCGATGTGGTTTTGCAGGGTGATATTCTCGGCAACCACAGCACCCTCGGCTTCAAATTCTTTGGCGCTTACCTGAACTTCTCCATCGGCGAAGTTGGCAACGGCGATGCGCCTTTCTTTGCCTGGGAGGGTAAGATCGGCGCGTTCTCCCGCAACATCGCCACATCTAGAACGGGCGTGTCGAGCTTGCGACCGAACACCTTGGCGGGTGGTGAATACCTCCTCGCCAAGCATGGCAACACTGCGCCAACTTTCCTCAAAGTCCTTCGCATGGGCTTTAACTTTGGCCGTACCCCCACCGCCGACTCCGAACAAAACATCGAAGGTTTTGGTGGTTGGGTGGCGACCGATCAGGCCGCAGAACTCACCCTCTACGCACATCACAACGCGAGCGTTCCCGCTGGCTTCACCGCGACTGATTACATCAGCCTATGGGAGTCGGGCGGCGCCGAAAACCAATTTCACTACATGTTTGCGCTTGGCTGCAAAGTTCCCGGTCGCATCGTCGCTGGGTACATTCCCCACATGCACATGTGTAAGGAGCCTCGTCGGGTGCAAGTCGATGGTATCTCCATGTTGAGGTTGGTGTTCCGCTTCAGCCAAGGCGGAACCGAGGGCGTGGCCAAGATGTGGATGGGCCAGTTCTAAGAGACAACGATGCCGCTCAGGAGCAGGGGTTGCGGCTTGCTTCTGGGTGAATCGTCTGCTAGGGGTTTGGTGGGGAGGGCAGCGCTCGACCTCCAAACCCCTTTCTATTTCTCGACCGCAACCGAGGATGTTATGCCAGTTAAAAGAATTGCCAGTGTCTCTACCAAGGATCGTGTTTCTTTTGTTTGCCACACCGTCAGTGATGAATTGATCGACTGGATCAAGCGCAAGGATGAGAACGGCGTCGATCTCCCCATTCGCAAGTTTTGCCATGAGGGAGAGGGCGAGAAGATACCTCGCATTGATAATGCACCCGCTTCGGACTTGATCGCCTTTGAAATCGTGCCGCTCACGGTCGATGAGATGGGGTGGGCTGATGATCAGGCGGTGGCTCACATGGACACTGACCTTGATGGCAACGAGGGTGGGCGTTACGAGAACCTCAAAAACTTCTTCGCTTTTCGTAAGGCTCTTGTGCGGGTGCGCAATCTGTTTGTCATTGGTGATGTTTACGAGGGCGCGACTTTGGTTGATGCTTTTATGGGGATCGCGCCCGACATTCAGCGTGAGATTGGCCGTGTGGCACTTCGTCGTTCCATGATTGAGTCGGCTGATAAAAAAAAATCCTAATCGCTCGGGCGATGGATGCGGCGGGGGAACTGGATCGGTTGGGGTTTAACTGCACACTTTGTCAATCGGACAAGGAGTTGCGTGCATATCGGGGCTGCGGGGTAGCGCCAGACTTGGGGGCGGGCAGTGGGGCGCTCCCAGTCTTCGATGAGCATGGCCGCCCCGTTGAGCGGCCAGTGGTGAACCTGTGGGATGCGCAGGCGTACATCGACGAGCACTACAAGGAGCACCCTGGCGTCCCGCTTGATCCGCTGGGGGCGTCAGAGGTCTATATGCACGCGGGGCAATGTTGGGTCCATGACTTCACGGGGGACTTGTGGGGGTGGTGTCCCGCTTGGTTTGCCCGCTTCTACCAAGGGCCACATGCTGCTTTCGCGGATCATGTGATAACCTTGGCAGGGTTAGCGACGCGCGGGCTGTTGGCGTGGGCGGTGCGTGAGCAGCCCACCGGGGCCGAGGTCGCGGGCGTGAATATCGTGCTGGGCTTGCGCGAGCGGCTAAAGGCCGATGGCGAGGAGCGGGCTTACCGTGAAGCTAAAGACAAAAACGACAAGGGGTAGGTGAGATGCCAATTCGCAACGAAGTCACTCTTGCTATGGTAGCCGAGGTCGAGAAACTTGCCGAGGTGGACAAACTCGTCAAGGCGCTTGATCCCATTGATGTAAAGCTGAAGGAAGCGGCTGACGCACAAAAGAAACTTAACACCTTCACGCGCGAGCAGACCAAGCAGCTTCAAGAGCAGACCAACGCGATTAAGCAACATGCTGCCGCCCAAAAGCAAGATAATGACGCGACCAACGCGGCGGCGAAGACTCCCCCGCGCGCAGCAACGCCCAGGGCTGCACCTGCGATGCGCGGCACACCGCCTGCTCCGCGTGGAACACCTGTGGGCGCGGGTGTGCCGCCAGCACCGGGTAGTCGTGAGGCGCGGGCTTTGGCCGAGAAAGCGCGCCGTGAGGCTCTTGCGGCCAAGACACCGCTTCCCCCTCAAGCGCAGGCGAGGGCTGCGGCGGGCGCGGGCTACGGCGGGCTAAGTCCTTCGCAGCTTGAAAAAAAGGCCGCGAAGGATGCGCAGTATGCGGCGTGGGCTGAGGAGGATTCTGGGTTTTATGCGCCGGGACAAAAGGCGTACCGTGGCAAGGTCGCGCTTCGTGAGGCGCGCGAGTCTCCTGATAGAAAGATTGCAAGCGACGCGGATCAAATGAAAGCCCTTAAAGAGAGCGGGGCCGCGCGCGATAAGGCGATCTTTCGTGATATGGATTTTGGCGGTGCAACGCCAAAAATCAAGGAGATGCACCGCGAGCTAATTATCGTCAATGCCGACCTTGAGCGTTACACGGCTGAACTGAAGGATCTCAAGGCGATGATGGATAGCGGCGCGGTCGATGACTCGCCGTACATGGATTTGGCTGAGGGTATCGAGCACGTTACTGGCAAAGTTAAAGAATACAGTGGCTATGTTGAACTTGTAACAAAAAATATTAATGAGCTTGAGGACGCAGAAAAAAAACTGCTTGCGCGTCAAGCGACCAGGGAAAAGCTTGAGGCGGCACGCGCAAGGGCGGCAGCTACACGCGAGAACGGACCAAGCGGCGGCTTTATTGAGATGGGCCAAAAGGCCGACAAGATCGCAGGCGATGAGGCATTTGCGCAGTTTGAGCGGGATGAAGCGGCGCGGGCAGAGAGGGAGCGTTATTTCCACACATCGCCGTCGCCCGAGGGGAAAGATTTAACGGACGCAAACAAGGCCAAGCGCGACAGTTTGGATGAGATGCGCGCTGAAAAGCAGAAAGCATTTGATGATCAAATGCTGAAGGGGCTGGGGTTAGAGGAGGAGCGTCAAGACTTTGAATCCAAGGCTATCCGCGAGAAGCTGAAGCTTCAGGATATGGTCTTGATGAAGCATGAATATACAAACGAACAAATTGAGGAACAAACAAGGCTCACCAATTTAGCAAAAATAGCCGCTCAGGATGAGGCTGATGCTCGTCGGGCGGCTGCCGAGAAGCAGACGCAGGTGGAGGAAAAGCTGCGCGCCGCGCGAGAGAAGATTCGCGTGCCTGATGATTTGGCCAAGATAAGACAATATGAGCAAGATCAGCCGGGGCTCTATGGGCCGCGCGTGAATCAGATTGCGCATCAAAAACCTCCTGAACCTAAGAGTCACGACGTTCCAAGTGCAAGCGATCAGGCGCTGTCTGATGAATACGACAAGGATGCGTCAGATCATAAGGCAAAACTTGCGGCTGAGGCCGAGGGTAAAAAAGAGATCGCGGCGATTGAGCGGGAGATGTTGTCGCTGCGGGCGCGGCTTGCGGTTGCAAGTGAGGCTGAGGGCAAGGAACTCAGGGCGCAGTTGGCGCTCCTTGCGAAGCAGGAGCAACAACAAGCCAGCATGAAGGTGCTTGCGGATGAGCAATACCAAGCTAATCAAATGGTGCTTGAGATTGATAAGCAGAAGGTAGCACTTCAGGCGAGACTCGAAACGGCGACTTCGGAGGAAACGGCTGAGATCAGGGCGCAGTTGGCGCTCCTTGCGAAGCAGGAGCAACAACAAGCCCAGCTAAGTGCTTTGTTGAGCCAAGAGTTTGAGGATGGCGAGAAGATTATTGCGGCTGAGCGCCAGCGCATCGCGCTGCACGCTCAGCTTGAGAATGCTACGTCAGAGGAAACGGCTGAGATTCAAAAGCAGATTGCACTTTTGGATAAGGTGCGCCAGCAAGAGATCAATCTCAAGCTACTGGCTGACCAACAATTTCAAGCACAAGAACAAGAGATCGCAGCACAAAAGCAAGTTCTTGCGCTTGAAACAAAACTTAGAACCGCTGTAGGCGCTGAGACTGCTGAGATTCAGCAGCAACTTGCGCTTTTGGATAAACAGCGTCAACAGCGTGCAGAGATTGCGGCGCTATCGGACAAACAATACCGCGACGAGCAACAAAAATTAGCCGTATTGCGATCCGAGCAACAGCTTGCTAATCAGATCGCACAGTCGCGCGCCAAGTTAAATAACCCGGCACTGATTGCACAAGAGCGCGAGCGCCTTCGCCTACAGGAACAGATCAAGAATGCAGTGAAGGGCGAAGTGGGGATGGTCGAGCGCATGAAGGGCGCTTGGCAGTCTTTTGCTGGGGTGATTGGGCCGCTCAGTGCGGGGTTGCAAACGGGTATTTCTGTTGCGTGGTATCTCAAAGGCGCATTGGACATTATCAAGCAGGGCGGGCTTGCGAATGAGATTGACAAGGTAACGGATTCGCTTGGTCGCTTAGATGAGGCCAAGGGCATCATGGATGCTAGCGGCGGGTTGATGGGTAAAAAGGCCGCACAGCAAGCAGCTTTCCGTGGCGAGGACAAGGGCTTTCGTGGAAACGAGAACATTGAGGTCGCGGGGATAGCAAAGGCTGCCGCTCAGTTCAGGGTGATGACGGGTGAGGCGGATGACCTCGCGTCGGCCATGACCGAGGCGATGAAGGGCGCGCAAGATGAAATTCGGTCAGGCAATATTGGGGAAACGCTAAAGGCCGCTGGCGTCCATCAGGCGACCTACAATCAGCAGCTTGCGCGGGCGGCGGCACAGCGCGGCGTGCTGGCGGAGTCCTTGGATGCGCAAACGCGCGCACAGATTCTGTTGGCGCAGGCCAGCGATGATGCAACGGGGCGACTCACAAACCTGCGCATGAAGGGGCTTGAGGGGGTTGCGCAGCTTGATAATTTTGGCGCTGACCTCAAAAATAAGCTGGCGGGGGAATTGGCTAAGGCGTCTGGTTTTGATGAGCAGTTAGGGGTAAATGCTGCGCGCGCGAAACTGACAGAGGTGCAATCTAATTTTTCTGGTGGCGGTAGCATTCTCCAAGGCACCAAGCAGGGGTCTTCGTCGGCGCAGGATGTGGCGCGAGCCAAGCAGGAATTGGCTGAGGCTGAGGCTGCTGCAAAGGCAGCACAGCGCAACCAACTCAAAGAGACTCTCCTCACCGATGTAACTGCGGGCGCTCGCCAAGCGATGCAGAGTGGCGGCATTGAAAGCCTGATGGCCACGCGCGAAACACTTGAACAGATCCTGATGCTAAAGGTTCAGGATGCGCAGGCCAGTGAAGTTTCTTACGGAAACATGGGCGCATATGCGGAAGGATTGGCCGACACGACGCAAGAAATGGTCAAGCAGGCTGGGCTATCGAAGGTCATTAACGCTGAGGCCGCACAGCTAATCCGCACAAACCTTGAGCATAAAGATATTGCGGAGGTCATCAGGAAGCTTGATGCTGAGATGCTCCCCATTTACCAAGAAGAAAGCGCAAAAAAAGCAGCCGCGCTCAAATATCAGATCGCCTCAAACAAGACGCTGACCGACACCGAGCGGCTTGAGATGCGCAAAAAAGTGGCGCAGCTTGAGGGGTTGGCGGCGTCGCTCGCCTATTCGGAGTCGCAAGGCCAGACCATAGATCAGGCCATTAAGGGGCTTGATAATGAGCGCACCAAGCGCATTGATATATTGGCCGCTCAGGGCGAGGGGTTGAAGCTTTCTGAGGCGCAGTCGAGGCTTTTGACGGGCGATCAGAAGGAGTGGAACGCGGCGTATGTCGAGGTCAATAAACTGCGCCAAGAAATGACCGGGTTAAACGCCGAAACAATGGGCTACCGCATTGATGTTGGTCAGGTCGCGGGTCAAAACCTGTTTGGCAAGATCGCCACGCACATTGGGTTTGCTGAAAAAGCGATGGAGGCTTTAGGTGGGGCGCTGGGTAAGAATGTTGGTTTGATGGATAGCCTTTTGGGTGGATCAATTCTCACTGATAAGGCTTTGGCGTGGGTGTTTAAGTTCAAGCCCGATCCAGCCAAAGAGCCACCAAAACCTACAGGCGGGAAGTCTCAGGATGATGGGCTGCTTGAGCAACTTCGTCGTGAGCGCATCGCGCGCTATATCGAGGAGCAATCGCGTTACCATGAGGTGCGCCGACACTACGACGATGCGGCAACTTCGATGGATGAGGCGTTCACCGATCTGCACATCACCGAGGAGCAGAAGCGCCACGAGGCCAGCCTTGTGAGCCTTGGCAACACAGGCAAGGAGTTTCGCAAGCTCTACGGCGACGGCGGCACGTTCTCCAAGGAACTGGACGCGGCGCTGATGGAGTTGGAGTGGTGGCACCTTGACACCGAAAAGCGCGCAGGCAAAAACAAGGAGAAGTTGGCGGCGGTCGAGCAGGCTTGGCGCGAGAAGATGACAATGATGGCCAAGGACCAGCTTGATCGGCAAGCTGAATATGTGAGGGGCCACTACGAAACCATCAAGGCCAGCGCGCTGCAATATGCGGATGAGATCGCGGCCAAG
>JACCDG010863596.1_pt1 | contig 16167 bp, 15 predicted proteins | sample 7442471 | NCBI WGS metagenome assembly JACCDG01 (sample SAMN15323444, study PRJNA562643) | freshwater metagenome | isolation source: river surface water | place: USA:Blue River Watershed | collected 2017-08-17 | reverse complement strand
TTGTTACATTGACAAGCTGATTCCTTTCTCCCGGGAGACCCTAGATGCAAGCCTTGCCGCCGATTGGGCATTATTTTTCGCCAGAGCACACCCAGTTCCGCGACATGATGCGCGACTTTGTGGCGCAGGAAATCACGCCCTTCGTGAACGAGTGGGACGAGGCCGGCACCTTTCCTCTGGCCCTCTACAAACGCGCGGCACAACTGGGCATTACGGGCATGGGCTATCCGGAAGCCTTGGGCGGCACGCCCTGCGATGTGTTTCACACCTTGATTGCCAGCGAGGAATACGCGCGCTCGGGTTGCGGCGGCGTGGCGGCATCCATGAACTCGCACACCATTGCGCTGCCGCCCATCCTTCACCATGGCAACGCAGAATTGCAAAAGCGTTACATCCCGCCGGTGCTTGCCGGTGAAAAAATTGCCGCACTCGCCATCACCGAGCCCTCCGGCGGCTCCGATGTGGCCGCGCTCAAAACCACGGCCGTGCGCGACGGTGACCACTATGTGGTCAGCGGTGAAAAGGTGTTCATCACCTCGGGCATGCGTGCCGATTTTTTCACGGTGGCAGTGCGCACCAACCCGGAGAACAAAGGCGCGGGCGGCATCTCCGCGCTGGTGATCGATGGCGATACGCCAGGCCTCTCGCGCACCGAATTGAAAAAGATGGGCTGGTGGTCGTCCGACACCGCGCATTTGCGGTTTGACCGCTGCCGCGTGCCCGTGCACAACCTGGTGGGACAAGAAAACGCCGGCTTCAAGGTTTTCATGACCAACTTCAATTCGGAGCGTCTGGGCATGGCGATGCAGGCCTGTGGCTATGCCGAGGTTTGCTGGCAAGAGGCCTTGGAATGGGCGCAGCAGCGCCATACCTTTGGCCAAGCCTTGTCCGAGCGCCAGGTGGTCCGGCACAAGCTGATGGACATGCGCATGAAGATCGACGCCGCCCGGGCCTTGATCGAAGAACTCTCTTACCGTTTGGAACACCAGCTGGGTGACCACAACACGCTGGTGGCCCGCATCTGCATGGCCAAGGTCTTGGCCACGCAGGCCATGCAGTTTTGCGCCGATCAGGCCATTCAAATTTTGGGCGGCATGGGCTACATGCGCGGCACCCGCAGCGAGCGCATTTACCGCGAAGTCAAGGTGATGATGATTGGCGGCGGCTCGGAAGAAATCATGAAAGACCTGGCCGCAAGGCAATTGGGCATTTGATGGAAAAACCCATGAACGACATGTGCAATGACCTCTTGGCCGAGTACGACGAACTGGCCGATCTGTGCGATAGCCTGACGGACACGCAGTGGCAACAGGCCAGCGCCTTCTATGGGTGGGCGCCGTGGGACGAAGTGGCGCACCTGGCCTATTTTGACGAGGCCGCCACCGAGGCCATCACCGATGCGAACGTATTTCAAAAGAGCGCCCAGGCCTTGATGCAGTTGATGCTGCGAGGAGATGAAATCAGCGCGGTGGCGCGCGCGCATTACGCTGCGACGCCCGATCGCCGCTTGTTGCCCGTCTGGCGCGCGCGTTACCAACACCTGGTGTCGCTGCTGCGCGAAAAAGATCCCAAAGACCGTTTGCCCTGGTATGGCCCCTCCATGAGTGCGCGCTCGTTTGCCACCGCTCGGCTGATGGAAACCTGGGCCCACGGCCAGGACATCTGGGACGTGGCAGGGCGCCGCCGCCCGCTGACCCCCCGCCTGCGCCACATCGCCCATTTGGGCGTGACCACCATGGGCTGGACTTATGTGAACCGCAAACTGCCCGCGCCCACCCACGCTGTGTCGGTGCTGTTGGATGCGCCGGATGGCAGCACTTGGACCTGGGGCGATGCCGATGCCAGCGAGCGCGTCACGGGGCCCGCGCTGGATTTTTGTCTGGTGGTCACACAGCGACGCCATGTGGATGACACCCAACTGAAAGTGCAGGGCGCCACCGCCCGTGAATGGCTGCTCATGGCCCAATGTTTTGCCGGCCCGCCTGCGGATGGCCCCGCACCCGGCGTGCGGGCGCAACCGCAAGACCGGCTCTGAACGCCCGCATGCAAACGCTGGACTTGGCTTGGCGCGACGCCTGGGCGCAGCGTATCCAGGCGCTGCAAGCGGCGGCTGGCGAACAAGCGCTGGCCGACCTGAGCGCGGACAATTTGTACCTGTTCCGGCAAGCCCATGGCTACCAGTTTGTCGAGGGTGAATGGCCCGTCGTGATCGGCCACACCTACGACGGCACCTCGCATGCCATTCCCTTGTTCGATGTGGCCAAGGTGCCCACACAAGCTTTGTCAAGTTTGCTTCAGCAGCATGGCTGCCTGTACCCTTTGTCAGCGTCCCAAAAGCAAGCCTGGGACAACGCCCACCCGGGCCTGCCCGTCCATTGGGCCTCGGTGCGTGACGATGCAGACTATGTTTACACCGGCGCAAGCTTTGAAACCTATGATGGCTTGCATGCCAAGCGCAATCTGGTGAAGCAACTCTTGGCGGCGCACACCGTACGGGCGCTGCCCTACAGTCAGGCCTTCGTGGGGGAGGCCTTGTCGATCCTACAGGGTTGGCTGGCGGACAAACAAAAGCAAGCAGGTGACGCCGATGACCTGCCGTGCCGCGAGGCTTTGAAGCTGGCGCCTGCCTGGGGCTGGCAAGGCACAGTGTTCTGGGTGGATCAGCAGCCTGCGGGCTTTGTCCTGGCAGAGCTTGTTCAGCCCTGCGTTTGGGTCATGCGCTTCGCCAAAGCCAGCACCGCGTTCAAAGGTTTGCCGCAATACATGTTCCAGCATTTTTGCCAAGACCACGCCGCGCGAGAGGTGAGGTGGCTGAATTTCGAACAAGACCTGGGCCTGGCACGGTTTCGCCAAACCAAGATGTCCTACCGGCCCCGCCATTTGCTGACCAAATACCGGGCGGTGTTTCCTCTGGATACCCCGAATGGCTGAGCGTGTTGGCTTCCTCTAAACTGACCTGAAGCAACAAACAAGAGCATTGCATGAGTTTGATTGAGACCCAAATGGTGGCGGCCAGCGAAGCGTTCCAGCAGAACCGGCAGGCCATGCTGGATTTGATTGCCAAGGTGCGCACCATCGAGCAGCGCACACGCGACAAGTCAGAAGGCGCGCGTGCCCGGTTTGCCCAGCGTGGACAACTGCTGCCGCGCGAGCGCTTGTCCTTGTTGCTGGATCCCGGCGCCCCTTTTTTAGAGCTGTCCAGTTTGGCGGGCTTGGGACACGACAACCCAGATCACGACAAAAGCGTGCCGGGTGGCGGTGTGATCGCTGGCGTGGGCTTCATCCGTGGCACGCGCTGCATGGTGATGGTTTCCGATGCCGGCATCGATGCTGGCGCGCTGCAGCCCATGGGTCTGGACAAGGTCTTGCGTGTGCAAGAACTCGCGCTTGAAAACAAATTGCCCTATGTGCAATTGGTGGAAAGTGCGGGCGCCAACCTCATGGCCTACCGCGTGGAAGATTTCATTCGCGGCGGCAGCACCTTTCGCAACCTGGCACGCATGTCAGCGGCTGGCTTGCCGGTGATCACTGTCACTCATGGTTCTTCCACGGCAGGCGGCGCTTACCAAACGGGATTGTCCGATTACATCGTGCTGGTGCGTGGCCGCTCGCGCGCTTTCCTCGCGGGCCCACCGCTGTTGAAAGCCGCCACCGGTGAAATTGCCACCGAAGAAGCGTTGGGCGGCGCGGAAATGCACGCCACCGTGTCTGGCTTGGGTGATTACCTGGCCGAAGACGACCGCGATGGCATTCGCATTGCGCGCGACATTGTGGCCAGCCTCGATTGGGGCGGCGGCACGGCTGTGCGCGATTTTTTGCCACCCCGCTACGATGCCGAAGAGTTGCTGGGCATCATGCCCATGGACCCCAAGCGCCCGGTGGACATGCGCGAGGTCATTGCCCGCATCGTGGACGGCTCCGATTTCCTGGCTTTTGGCGAAAACTATGGCAGCGCCACGGTCTGTGGCCATGCCAAGATCGAAGGCTACCCGGTGGGCATCATCACCAACAACGGCCCCATCGACCCCGCGGGCGCCACCAAGGCCACACACTTCATTCAAGCCTGCTGTCAGTCGGGCACGCCCATTCTTTACCTGAACAACACCACGGGGTTCATGGTGGGCAAGGCCTATGAAGAAGGCGGCATCATCAAGCACGGCTCCAAGATGATTCAAGCCGTGACCAATGCCACCGTGCCGCAAATCACGCTGTACTGTGGCGCGTCTTACGGTGCTGGCAACTACGGCATGTGCGGCCGCGGCTTTCATCCGCGCTTTTGTTTCTCCTGGCCCAACGCCAAAACAGCCGTGATGGGCGGCGAGCAAGCGGCCGAGACCATGGCCATCGTCACCGAGGCCGCGATGAAACGCAAAGGCGGGGAAGTCGATGGCGCCAAGATTGCCGACCTCAAAGCCCGCATCATCGACCGCTTCGACCGGCAGATGAGCGTGTTTGTCACCAGCGCGCTGCTGCTCGACGATGGCGTGATCGACCCCCGTGACACCCGTGCCGTGCTGGCCCAAACCTTGGCGATTTGCCGCGAGGCCGAGGCCCGCCAACCGCGCGCCATGCAATTTGGCGTGGCCCGTCCCTGACCCCTTTGGAGCGTTCAACATGAAACTGACCCCGGAACACGAAGCGCTCAAGCGCACCATTCAGCGCTGGATTGCCGATGAAATCAACCCCCATGTGGACGACTGGGAGGCCGCCGGCATTTTCCCCGCCCACCAAGTCTTCAAGCGCATGGGGCAGTTGGACCTGCTGGGGCTGAACAAGCCGACCGCCTATGGCGGCATGGGGCTGGACTATTCCTATGCAGCCGTGTTGGCCGAAACCCTGGGAGAAATGCATTGCGGTGGCGTGCCCATGGCCATTGGCGTGCAAACCGACATGGCCACGCCCGCTTTCGCCGAGCATGGCAGCGACGCGTTGTGCCGCGAGTTTTTGGCACCCGCCATTGCGGGTGACATGGTGGCTTGCTTGGGGGTGTCGGAAGTGGGCAGCGGCTCGGACGTGGCGTCCATCAAAACCACCGCGCGCAAAGACGGCGACGATTACATCATCAATGGCGGCAAGATGTGGACCACCAATGGCACCCAAGCCGATTGGTGCATCGTGCTGGCCAACACCTCCAGCGGCTCCACCCACAAAAACAAATCGCTGATCGTGGTGCCCATGAAAACGCCAGGCGTGCAGGTGGCACGCAAGATCAACAAAATGGGCATGGACTCTTCGGACACCGCGCAACTGTTCTTTGACGATGTGCGCGTGCCGCAGCGTTACCGCGTGGGCGAAGAGGGCATGGGCTTCATCTACCAAATGGAACAATTTCAACTGGAGCGCCTGTGGGCGGGCTTCAACGGCGTGGGGGCGATGCGCCACATCCTGAACATCACCATTGATTACACCCGCGAGCGCCAAGTCTTTGGCAAGTCTTTGCTGGAAAACCAATGGGTGTATTTCAAACTGGCAGAGTTGCGGGCTGAAATTGAAATGCTGTCCACGCTGTGTTGGGCCGCGGTGGACAAGGTGGTGGCCGGCGAAGACGCCACCGAATGGGCCACCATGGTCAAGCTCAAGTCGGGCCGCTTGATGCGCGAAGTCACCGACACCTGCGTGCAATTCTGGGGCGGCATGGGCTTTGCCGATGGGCGAGTTTCGCGCGCTTTCCGTGATGGGCGATTGGCTTCCATTGGCGGTGGTGCCGACGAAGTCATGTTGCAAATTCTCGCCAAGTACATGGGCATCTTTCCTCGCACTGCCTGAGGCGATTCAACCGATTGCGCACGATGACTTCGACCCCCTTTCAAAAAATTCTGATTGCCAACCGCGGTGAAATTGCCTTGCGCATTCTGCGCTCGGCGCGCGCCTTGGGCTACCGCACGGTGGCCGTGTATTCCACGGCCGACGCCCAAGCGCGACACGCCTTGGAGGCCGATGAAGCCGTCTGCATTGGCGAGCCTTTGCCAGCACAGTCTTACCTGAACATTCCCGCCATCTTGGCGGCGGCTCGCCAAACCGGGGCCGACGCCATTCACCCTGGCTATGGTTTCCTGGCCGAGAACGAAGACTTTGCGCAAGCCTGTCGCGATGCCGGGCTGGTGTTCATCGGTCCTTCGCCGCAATCGATTCGCGCCATGGGCCACAAAGCCGAGGCCAAGCGCTTGATGCAAAAGGCGGGCGTGCCCTGCGTTCCAGGCTACGACGGTGACGATCAATCTGCAGATCGACTGGTGCAGGAAGCCCAGCGCATAGGCTACCCGGTCATGATCAAGGCCACGGCGGGCGGCGGCGGGCGCGGCATGCGCAAGGTCGAGCAAGCCGAGGCTTTTGCAGACGCTTTGCGCAGCGCGCAATCGGAAGCCCTGAATGCCTTTGGCAGCGCGCAAGTGTTGCTCGAGCGCGCCATTGTGGAGCCGCGACACATTGAGATTCAGGTGTTTGCCGACCGCCATGGCAACGCTGTTCATCTGGGCGAGCGCGACTGTTCCGTGCAACGCCGCCATCAAAAAGTGATCGAGGAGTCGCCCTCGCCAGCCGTGTCAGCGGCCTTGCGCGAGCGCATGGGCCTCACTGCCGTGCAAGCCGTTCAAGCCCTGGGCTATGAAGGCGCGGGCACGCTGGAGTTCTTGCTGGACGCCAGCGGCGAGTTTTACTTCATGGAGATGAACACCCGCTTGCAAGTGGAACATCCTGTGACAGAAGCCGTGACCGGCCTGGACCTGGTCGAATGGCAGCTGCGTGTCGCAGCGGGCGAAGCCTTGCCCTTGCTGCAATCGCAGATTGCATTCCATGGCCATGCCATCGAAGTGCGTCTGTGTGCCGAAGACCCGGGCAAAGGCTTCATGCCGCAAAGCGGCCAATTTTGCGCCTGGGCGCCGGCAAACGCACTGCGTGTCGAGCATGCCTTGGCCGCTGACAGCGAGGTGCCGCCTTACTACGACTCCATGGTCGCCAAGCTCATCAGCCATGGCGCGCACCGCGACGAGGCTTTGCGGCGCTTGCGATCAGGCCTTCAAGACACGGTGGCCCTGGGCGTGACCACCAACCAAGCCTTTCTGGACCGCTGTCTGGCGCATCCCGCTTTTGTCGCAGGCCAGGCCACCACGGGCTTCATTGCCACGCACCAGGAGGCCTTGTTGGGCACGCCCGAGGGCTTGCTTGCGCGTGCCCTGACCCTGGCGGCATGGCTCAGCGTGGACGATCATCCCCAAGCGCAACACGCTGCACCCTTGGTGCCACGCCTGCCCATGCAACTTCAGTTGGCCGTGCAAGAGCAGACGTTCAGCATTCAGGTCACGCGTCAGTTGGATGGCAGCTTCGAGGTAGCAGGCACCTTGTCAGAAGGGCATGACTTCAAGCACACGGTGCGTGGCGTGCATCGTTCAGGCCACAACCTGCGTTACACGCTGGATGGCGTGGCCACCACGGCCACGGTTTTGCAGGACGCCAGCGACTGGTGGCTTCAGTTGGGCGCACATTCGGTGCGTGTGAGCGACCTCACCCGCGTACCTGCCGCAAGGCAAGGCGCTGCGGGGGGTGACGGCCGCGTGCGCGCCAGCACCAATGGCCGTGTGGTCGCGGTGCAAGTCACGGTGGGTCAGCGGGTAGAGGCGGGCGCCGCCGTGGTCACGCTGGAAGCGATGAAGATGGAGCATGTGCATGTGGTACGTGCGGCCGGCACGGTGCGCGCCGTGCACGTCAGCGAGGGCGTGCAGGCGGCCGCTGGCAGCGTGTTGGTGGAAGTGGACCTTGAAAAGAGTTGACCATGTCTGACGAAGTTTTGTACGAACAGCGCGGTGCTGCGGCCTGGCTCACGCTGAACCGCCCCGACAAGCGCAACGCCCTCAATGGCGCCGTCATTCAAGGCCTGCGCGAGGGACTGCGGCGGGCCCATGCGGACGACAGCGTGCGCGCCATCGTGTTGACGGGCGCAGGCGACAAAGCGTTTTGCGCGGGCGCCGATTTGCAACCTGGCGTGGGCTTTGTATTCGACCCCGCCAAACCCGCTTCCGACTATGCCGACTTGCTGCGCGAGGCCCAGGCAGCCACGCTGCCCATCGTGGTTCGCCTCAACGGGGTGTGCATGGCCGGCGGCATGGGCTTGCTGTGCATGGCCGACATGGCGGTCGCGGCCGATCATGTGGTGCTGGGTCTGCCGGAAGTGAAAGTGGGCGTGTTTCCCATGCAGGTGCTGAGCTTGCTCAAAGACCTGGTGCCGCCGCGCGTGGTGCGAGAGTGGGCCTTGACCGGTGAGCCCTTCAGCGCGCACGAGGCCCTGGCCCACGGCCTGTTGAACCATGTGGTGCCTGCTGCCGAATTGGATGCCAAGACCGACTGGCTGCTGACACGTTTGCTGGACAAATCGCCCACCGCCATTCGGCGCGGCAAATACGCCATGCGCGCGATCGCGGCCATGTCGTTTGATCAGGCGATTGCCTACATGGAAAGTCAGATTGCACTGACCGCCATGACCGAGGACGCCAAAGAGGGCCGTGCCGCCTTCAATGAAAAGCGCAAGCCCACGTTCAACGGGCGCTGACCGAGGCCTTTTTCAGCGGCAGCAGACCGGTGGCCAAGGCCGTGCCGACCAAGACAATGGCGGCACAGCCCAGCATCCAGCCAGTGATTTTTTCATCCAGCACCACCACGCCAATGACCGAGGCGAACACCGGGGCCACATAGGTCACGGTCATGGCGCCGCTGGAGCCCAGTTGCGCAATCAAGCGGAAGAACAGCACATAGGCCAAGCCGGTGCACAGCGCGGCTGACACAAACAGCGCCCCCCAGGTCGGCAGGTCGGGCGCATGGCCGGGCCACAACCAAAGCGCGGGCAGCAGCAAAGCGATGCTGGCGCCCATTTGGCTGCCGGTGGCCAGCACCATGGGCGGAATGTGTTGCAGGTAGCGCTGGGTGTAGTTGCCGCTGATGCCGTAGCTCAGCCCGCCCAGCAAGCAGCATGCAATGGCCAGGCCCGAGCCCCCTGGCTTGAACGACACGCCACCCGGCGCCTCCAGGGCCAACAAGGCGGCACCCAAAAAACCCAGCACCATGCCCAAGGTTCGCCAGCGTGTCAGTTGTTCCTTGAACACCAGCCAGGCAATCAAGGCGCCAAACAGGGGAGCCATGGTGTTCAGAATCGATGACAGCCCGGTCGTGATCGACAGCAAGGCATAGGCGTACAGGCTGAAGGGCAGCCCGGAGTTGAACACGCCCACCAGCAGCAGTTCGCGCCGGTGGCGCCAAAGAATGGTGCCTTGTTGCTTGAGCAGCACGAGCGGCAACAGGCACAGCGCCGCAATGCTCACGCGCATCCAACTCGTGGGCAGGGCGCCCATGGCATAAGAGACTTTTTGCAGAAACAAAAACGAAGAGCCCCACAGCAGGGACAGCAGCAAAAAATCGGGCAACCAACGGGCGGCTGGCTGAGCAGCTTTCAAAGCAGGGCGCCCTCCAGTTGCAGCAAGGCGACCTTGCGGTCGAGCCCACCGGCATAGCCGGTCAATGCGCCTTGCGCGCCCACCACACGGTGGCAGGGCACGATGATGCTCCAAGGATTCTTGCCCACGGCGGCGCCCACGGCGCGCGAGGCCATGGGCTTCTTGAGTTTCAGAGCCAGTTGCCCGTAGCTGGTGGTCTGCCCGCAGCGGATACCTTGCAAAGCTTTCCAGACGGTGTGTTGAAAGGGCGTGCCCCAGGCGGCTGCCAGCGGGACGTGGAACGTCATCGCTGCGCCCGAAAAATAGTCTGTCAGTTCATGGGCCGCTTGCTTCAGGTGCGGATTTTGGCGATCGATGGCCCAAGCGTCAAAGTTCGGCATGTGCTGCTGGCCTTCAAACCAAGCGCCGGCCAGACCTTGCGCTGAGGCGGCGAGCAACATGGGGCCCAAAGGGGTTTCCAAATGGCTGCATTTCAGGTCCATGTTGTTCTCCGTGCCTTCTGACCATCGGCAATCTGAGCATGATACGCAGTTCTGGGCTGACAGGCCATTCACCTACAATCTTTGGCATGCAAGTCACACCTTCTATTTTCAAGGCCTATGACATCCGTGGGGTGGTTCCGCAGGCGCTGAATCCTGACGTTGCCCTTGCCTTGGGGCGAGCTTTTGGAACCCATGCCCAAGCGTGCGGCGAGCGCGTGGTGGCCGTGGGGCGCGATGGCCGTTTGAGTGGCCCCGCATTGAACCATGCCTTGGTCAAAGGCTTGCAGGAATCGGGCGTGGAAGTGATCGATGTGGGGGTGGTGACCACGCCCATGCTGTACTTTGCGGCACACACCTTGTGCCGCAGTGGCATACAGATCACCGGCAGCCACAACCCCAAGGACTACAACGGCTTCAAGATGGTCTTGGGCGGCCGCGCAATTTACGGTGACGAAATCCAGGGCCTGCGCAAGATCATGGAAGACGAGTCCTGGCTACTGGCCGAAGGCGGGCAGGTTCGTCATGTCAACATCGAACAAGCTTACCGCGAGCGCATCGTCAGCGATGTCCGTTTGCAGCGCCCGATGAAAATCGTGGTCGATTCTGGCAATGGCGTGGCAGGTGCATCGGCTCCTGCCATCTTTCGCGCGCTGGGCTGCGAGGTCATCGAATTGTTCAGCGAGGTGGATGGCAATTTCCCCAACCATCACCCCGACCCCAGCAAGCCGGAAAACTTGCGCGACCTGACCCAAGCCCTGGTGACGCACCAGGCTGAGCTGGGCTTGGCCTTTGATGGCGATGGCGACCGCTTGGGCATCGTGACAAACGATGGCCACACGATTTACCCCGACCGCCAAATGCTGTTGTTTTCACAGGACGTGCTCTCGCGCGTGCCGGGTGGAGCGATTGTGTTTGACGTGAAATGCTCGCAGCGCCTGGCGCCTGCCATCCGCGCGGCGGGGGGCGAGCCGGTGATGTTCAAAACCGGCCACTCCTTGATCAAGGCCCGCATGAAAGAACTCAACTCGCCCTTGGGCGGCGAAATGAGTGGCCATATCTTTTTCAAAGAGCGTTGGTATGGCTTTGACGACGGTACCTACGCCGGCTGCCGCCTGCTCGAAATTTTGAGCCGCAGCGCTGACGCCAATGCGGTCTTGCATGCCTTGCCCACCAGCGAGTCCACGCCCGAGTTGAATGTGGCTTGCCAGGAAGGCGAGCCGCACAGCGTCACGGCGGCTTTGTTGCAACTGGCCAAGCAAGAGGGCTTGCCTGCGCAGGCGCAGCACCCCAAGCTCTCCGAGATTGACGGCTTGCGCATCGACTGGGACGATGGCTTTGGCCTGATTCGCGCCTCCAACACCACGCCGGTGCTGGTGTTGCGCTTTGAAGGCCAGAGCGTGGCCGCACTGGCGCGTATTCAGTCGGACATGCTGGCCTTGCTGCGTCGCGTCAAGCCCGATGCGGCTTTTCAAGAGGCGGCGCATTGAACATCCTGATCGTCAAGCTGTCGTCGCTTGGCGATGTGGTCCACACCTTGCCGGCCCTCATGGATGTGCGTCAGGCCTATCCAGAGGCGCGCATCGACTGGGTGGTGGAGCGTGCGTTTGCGCCGCTGGTGGAAGCCTCCGAAGCTGCCAACAAGGTGATTCCCTGCGAGCTTCGAAGCTGGCGCAAAAAGCCGTTTGCGTCTGACACACGACAAGCGCTGCGTGCCTTCAAAGCGGACTTGCAGGCTGAGGCCTACGACTGCGTCATTGATTTGCAAGGCTTGACCAAATCTGCCTGGGTCGCTTGGCTGGCGCGCCTGACGCCGAGCGGCCAACGTGTGGCCATGGCCCATCGCACCGACGGCTCGTCTTACGAGCGCCCCACGCGTTGGGTCGCAAATCGCCTGATTGCCATGACACCCCACGTGCATGCCATGACCCGTGCACGCGAGGTCTGTGCACAGGCGCTGTACTACCCGATGCCGGCAACGCTCAACCCCGGACTGGATATTTTGCGTGCGGCCGCCCGCCAGCAACCCTGCGTCGCGCTCATTCACGGCACCTCCAGAGAAGACAAGTTGTGGCCGCTCGACCACTGGATCGCCTTGGGGCGTCGTTTGGCGACCCAGGGCTACAGCGTGGCACTGCCACACGGCAGTGATGCTGAGTTGGCGCGCAGCCAAGAGCTTGCTGCGGCGTTGCCGGGCGCGGTCGTGTGGCCGCGCTTGCCGATCGATGCCTTGGCCGCGCGGCTGGCCACCTGTGCCGGCGCGGTGGGCGTGGACAGTGGCCTGAGCCACATTGCGGTGGCACTGAATTTGCCGCATGTGCAGATCTACAACGTGGACACGGCCTGGCGCACCGGCCCGCAAGGCGCAGCTCACCAATGCAGTGTGTATGCCCAGCCCACGCCGTCCATCGACGCAGTCTGGCAAGCCTGGACGGCATGCCTGGACGGAGCCTGGGCATGCGACTGACTGAGACGCTCACCCTGGCGCTCTACAGTCTTCTGGCGCGTGCCATGCAGCCTTTGTTGCGGCGCAAGTTGGCGCGCCGTGGTCGTTCCGAGCCCGGCTATCTTCACGCCGTGGAGGAACGGTTTGGTCACTACACCCAGCCCCCCGGCCAAGGCTACCTGTGGGTTCACGCCGTCTCGCTGGGTGAAACACGCGCCGCCGCCGTCTTGCTTCAGGCAGTGCGGGCGCAATGGCCGGATGTGCCCGTGTTGCTGACCCATGGCACGGCCACCGGGCGGGAGGCGGGTCAGCGGCTCTTGCGGCCCGGCGATTGCCAAGTCTGGCAACCTTGGGATACGCCGCAAGCGGTGGCCCAATTTCTGGCGTATTTTCAGCCGCGCGTGGGTGTGTTGATGGAGACCGAGGTTTGGCCCAACCTGGTGACGGGATGCCGCAGGCAGGGTGTGCCGTTGATATTGGCGAATGCGCGCTTGAGCGACAAGTCGCTGAGGCAGGCGCGCCAGTGGGCTTGGTTGTCGCGTCCGGCCTACGCAGGGCTGGCGGATGTTTGGGCGCAAACCGAATCGGACGCACAGCGCCTTCGTTCTTTGGGGGCGTCTGTTTCTGCAGTATTGGGTAACCTTAAATTCGACGCAAGGCCAGACCCACTGCAATGCGCCAATGGGGCAGCCCTCAAGCAGCAATTCAAACGACCCGTGGTGATCTTGGCCAGTTCACGCGAAAGGGAGGAGGCGCAGTTGTTGAACAGCCTTCGCAAAAATGAGCAAGCACTTCATGCGGTGCATTGGCTGATCGTCCCCCGACATCCCCAGCGCTTTGATGAAGTGGCAAGGTTGATGGCGTCGCATGGCCTGAGGGTCTTGCGCAGAAGCACCATGGGATCTGCAGGTTTTTCATCTGAGCCAGGCGATGAATCGGCTTTGTGGCTAGGCGACTCTGTGGGGGAGATGGCTTGGTATTACAGCTTGGCCTCGGTGGCCTTGCTGGGGGGCAGCTTCGAACAGCTTGGCGGACAAAATTTGATAGAGGCCGCGGCGTGTGCTTGCCCTGTGGTGATGGGGCCGCATACATTTAATTTTGCCGATGCCGCTGAAATGGCCCTTCAAAGCCAAGCGGCCCTTCGCGCAGAAAACTTGGACCACGCCATTGCATTGGCCTTGTCATGGGTCGCGCATCCGCAAGATTTGCGCATGCGATCCGAGTCAGCCCAAGTTTTTGCAAATGCGCATTGCGGCGCTGTCGACCGAAGCGTGCAGGCTTTGGCCCGCTTCATCGACCAGCGGTCGGCTTAAGGCGACAGCAGCGCGTTGATGCCCTGAAGGTCTTCCGCTTTCAAGGTCCCGTTGGCTTGCTTGAGCTTGAGGCCACCTACCAACACATCGTAGCGCGCTTTGGCGAGGTCGCGCTTGGTTTGAAACAACTGGCTTTGCGAGTTCAAGACATCAATGTTGATGCGCACCCCAACGTTGTAGCCTAACTTGTTGGCATCCAGCGCAAGCTGGCTGGACGCCTCCGCGGCCTGCAAGGCTTTGACCTGTCCCACCCCTGAGACGACGCCGAAATAGGCCGAGCGTGTGGCTTGAGAGACATTGCGCCGGGCTGCCTCCAGGTCGTTTCGGGCTTTCTCCTCCAGCGACACAGTTTCCTTGATCCTGTTGTCGGTGGCAAAGCCAGAAAACAAAGGAAGGTTCATCACAACCGAGACAGAGGAGTTCACCACATGGGACCCGGTAGAGGTCAAGGCTGTGCCGGACATGTTGCGAACACCGCCATAACTTCCCTGCAGGTCAACTGTGGGCATATGGGAAGTCTTCGAACGTTTGATTTCCAGTGCGGCGATTTCCAGGCCCAGGCGGGCCGATTGGATCACAGGGTGAAATTTCTCAGCATCAGAGACCCAAACTTCAGGGTCTTGTGGCATGACAGACTTCAATTCGACGCCTTGTTTCAAGGGACGCGGCTTGGCGTTTTGAATGCCTACCCACTGATCCAATGCAAGCTTTTTGACGCGCAGATCGTTTTCAGCGGCAATTTCTTGTGCAATGACCAGGTCGAATCGCGCCTCGGCCTCTCGCGTGTCCGTGATGGTGGCGGTCCCCACTTCAAAGTTTCTTTTGGCAGAAGCCAGTTGCTCCGACACGGCTGTTTTTTGAGCACGCACAAACTCGAGACTGTCTTGGCTGGCCAGCACATCAAAGTAGGCCTGGCTCACTCGGATCAACAAATCATGCTCGGCTGAAATCAGTTGCGTCACCGCCAAACTGAGTTGTTTTTTACTTTGATCGTAGGCAATCAAGTTGCCAGGACGGAACAGGGGCTGAGAGGCTGTCACGGTGGCGTTGTGGGTGCCAAACCAACGCTTGTATTCCGAGCCAGGGGCCTCGACATCCGCTCTGAAGTCGACTTGGGCGCGCGCCGAAGAGGCTGTCAATCCAACGGTGGGTAAAACCAAGGCCAAAGCCTGATCAGCTTTCGATTTGTTGGCGGCGTATTGCGCCTTGGCCGCCTGATAAGCCGCATCATAGGACCTTGCCGACTCGAAAAGTTCCACCAGGCTCTGGGCCTGTGCCGGTGCCGCGAGTGCCAAAGCCAGGGCAGCACTCAGAGGCAATTTGCGAAGCACTTTCATGAAAACCTTTCGGGTAACGAATCTTGTCAGTTGCGCCAGTTGGGCCGCATTCAATATTGTGGGACAGAAGGGTCTATTTGTGCAGACCATGCATGAATGCCCCCCGCCACATTGGCGACATGGCTGAAGCCCTGTTGCGCCAGAAAAGCGGCCACTTGCATGCTGCGCGCACCGTGGTGGCACAGGCAGGCGATGGGGCGATTCGGGTCCAGTTCGGACAGCTTGCCGGGGATCAAATTCATGGGAATGTGAAGTAATGCAAAGTTTTCAGCTTGGACGCTGGCGGTTTGCAATTCCCAGGCTTCGCGGACATCCAAAACCACGGTATCCCCATGCGCCTGCTTGGCTTGGATCCAGTCTTGGAGTTGCGCGGGCTGAATTTGGTCAATCATGGCGTTCAAAATTTGAAGGAGGAGGTTTTGCTGAAGCCTTCCAGCGCGGGCACGGCAGTGTCCCACAGCGCACGGCTTTGCCATTCCTGATCGGCCACCCGAGTGAAGAGGGTCGCATGCATGATGGGCTCATCACCCACGATCGCGATCAGCTTGCCGCCCACCTTCAGTTGGTTCAGCAGGCTTTGCGGCACTTCGGCCACCGAACCCCCCAACACGATGGCGTCGAAGGGAGCTTCAGAGACCTTGTCGAGGGCGCCATGGCCCACGCGCACATCAGCGTTGTGAACGTCTGCCGCGCGCAGATTGGCTTGTGCCGCTTGCGCCAATTCGGGATGCATTTCCAGGCTGATCACCTGGTGCGCGCGATGAGCCAGCAGGGCAGTGAGGTAGCCGCTGCCCGTGCCGATTTCCAGCACGGTTTCATGGCCTTGCAGGTGCAGATCGTGCATCAGACGGGCATCAATGCGGGGGGGCAACATGGTTTGCCCCTGGGCCAAAGGAATTTCGGTGTCAGAGTAGGCCAGTGACTGGTAGGGTGACGGCGTGAATTTTTCGCGCTCAACGGTGGAGAGGACGGCCAAAGCGGCAGGCTCCAGCACCATCCAGGTCCGGATTTGCTGTTCCACCATATTGAAGCGGGCTTTTTCGAGGTTCATGTCGCGGTTCCAAAGAGGCTGAAGACGTTGGGGGTGATTTTAAGGGGCAATGCTTTCAGAGCCTGACCGCGCGTTTCGGTGCCACAGGCGCTTGAGCCATT
>JACCDG010542279.1_pt1 | contig 16168 bp, 8 predicted proteins | sample 7442471 | NCBI WGS metagenome assembly JACCDG01 (sample SAMN15323444, study PRJNA562643) | freshwater metagenome | isolation source: river surface water | place: USA:Blue River Watershed | collected 2017-08-17 | reverse complement strand
TTTAAGTTTAAAAAAAAGCATTATTGGAATTAATAATCGTAATTTAAAAACTTTTGAAATAAGCCTGCTCACCAGCAAAACATTGGCACCAAAGATTCCACACGACAAAATTATAATTTGTGAAAGCGGCATTTTTACCAAAGATGATATTTCTCAAATGCAAAAAATTGGCATTAATGGTTTTTTGATTGGTGAATCTTTGATGCGCCAAGAAGATATTGGCTTGGCGCTTAGAAACTTACTTAGGTAGTGCGTGGTCTAAATCGCTACTGACAACAACAGCAGCAGAAGCGTGGTGTGGAGTTGAGCTCAACCCTCGCCAACCTTTATCTTGTTCTTGGTCATAGAAAGTTCCAACTCTTTCGTCCCGTGCTTGACGCAGATTATCCACCATTACCTTGTTATCTTCATAACTTTTAGCAGCACCATTAAAATATAATCCTCTTACAGATGCGCCATTTACTTTTGCAAAATCTTCTTGGGCTTTAATTAAATTATCCATCAGCTGCGGACTACAACTTCCATCTTGTTTCAAAAAACCATCCAATTGCATTTTACCCAGACCAACTTGAGCACCATTTAATTGCCATCTATTTTGCAATTCCACATCTAAAAAACGCTTCTTCCACATTCCAGCATATAGATCTGAATTCATCACATGCTTGGTTTCGCTTTTATCTTGATGAACAATTGTCACAGCAATCATTGAAACACCAAATTGAAAAGGCCTTTGCAACCCAACCGCCGGATCAGTTACCGTAGTTAAAATTTCATCAAAAGCACTGGCTAAAAGCCCTTTCCCTTCGTAGTTAGGAGCAGTCCCAACATCTGATAACAAAATGAAAGTTTTAACTTCTGGATCAACTTTCATATCCACGCGTTGCTGTGGATCATTAATATTGACCCTCATTGCGCTTACTGGGTTTCCATTTTCATCTTCAACAACAAAAATTGTTGCTCCATTAGCAGCATCATTATCAAAACGATCCATCATTCCTTTAAATCCATTTGTAGTAGCGGTGTATTTTTGCTCTGGATCTCTTGGCGGAATTGAACTTATCACTATTTCATTTGCTTGCAGCCTAGATTGAACTCTCTCCACCGACCTCCTCTCAATCGGCCCCAATAAATAGCGTAAATCTGGCTTTTCCTCCATCTCTTGCCAGCTATTTCTTGGCTCGCCAGCACATCTCTCTAACTCAACCCGATTAGTGATCGCCCGTAAATAAAACTTTTCTCCTTGATTAGTACAAAGATATTTTCTCTTACCGTTCAAATGTTCTAATGGATGGGGCATAGATTTTAGTTATTGGTTAATAAAGTTTGATGATTATTTGTTTTATTGAAATTCTATTTTTTATAGCTCTAAAACCCAGACCGCCATTCATATTAAACAAAAGTTTGAATTGCAAACCCTACAAAAAAGTCAATGATTACTTGACTACAATTATTTATTGTGAATAAATTAAATTTACAAACTAACTTTGCTTATCAAAAAAATATTAATGGGTTGATATTTCTAATGCGTCATCCCAATCAAAATCAGGATAACGCGTTATTGTGATCAACCCCATTAGTTTAATATTTCATTAACAAAATTCATCATTATGAAACTACACCCTAAACAAGAAAAATTACTATCACTACTAGAAAAGAATCAGTCCAATCCGTTGAGTTTGACTGAATTAGTAAAAGAGATGGATGTTTCATCGAACAATTTAGTGCTACACCACTTGAAGCAGCTTGAGAAAAAGGGTTATTTGAAAAGAAACGAATATAGCTCGTCCGATTATCAAGTTTTAACCATTCCCGAAAAACCAATTAGCTATATTAATTTCTACGGCGAAGCCAGATGCGGTGCAGAAGGCTGTTTTATTGATGGCGAACCTCAAGATAGAATTCCCATGCCATCACAATTAATAAATTTTAAAACCGAAAAAGCCTTCATGATCAAAGCCAAAGGCGATTCTATGGAACCAAATATTTATGAAGGTGATTTTGTTATAGCTCAAAAAAAAGAAGAATTTTTTAATGGCGATATTGTGGTTTGTTCAATCAATGGAGTGGCTGTAATTAAGGAATATTTTCAAGATCTTTACGGAAATGTTTTGTTGAAATCTTTCAATAAAAAACATCCAACCATTCTTCTTTCTGAAGAAGATCAAGTTTTTATTGTTGGCAAGGTGGAACAGATTATTAAGAATTTGTAATATTTGGTGGAATAAGCCCGATGGAATTTGAAGCAGAATTTAAACAGAATTTTGCTGAGAATACTCTTTAAACAAACCAAATCAAAACCCCAACCACCAAAAACAATAAAAAATTCCCCACCAGCTGATAATGACGATCAAGCCAATAAACAGCCACGAAAAACCCGAAAGCAATTAGCGAAAAAGTAGGAGCGCGACGAAACAAGGGAGAATTTTTAACTGACGATAGGATTATCATTTGATGTTTGGGTTTTGGTTGAGTGGTGAATTCAATTTGGGTAGTGGTGAAAATTTATAAGGTTTGTTTTTGGAAGTAAATAATATTTTAAGGAATGTTTCACTAATGGGTTGATCTCCAAATCGTCATCCGACGCAAGTCGGGATGACGCATTCTTGTAATCAACCCATTAAGAGAACAATCGGATATTTTATTTTAAAAACCTAATCTGCAAATTGAGATTAAATAACATTTCGCCATTTTCTAAATATAACGAACCATATTCATGCCTTTTTGTGCTAGCACTTTCAAACTTAGTATTATCATACAAATACGATAAAAATTTATCCCTATTGTATAGATGATAACAGACAATAACACCATCATTCCTGACAACAATATATCCACCATGTGCTTTGGTAGAGCCATCCCATATCTCACTTGGAACCATACCCAAAGCTGCAGAATGTAAGAGATTTTGCATTTTAAATTTATAGTCAGAATGAGTTAATCCATATTCTTCCAATAATTTATTTTTACTTAGGAGATCAACCAAATCAGAAACCTTACTAGCCTTGGCTGAAAAAAAATCAATTAACATTTGCGCAACAAATATTGGCAGTAGAGAATCTATTTTTTTTAAATTTGACCCAAATTCTGGTTTGGAAACTTTTTTTAATATCAATCTCCCGCCTTTATTAACAATAGCTTTGATCCTATCTTGCACCTTTGATTTTGTTGAAATTGAGTTAATTTCATTCAAAGAATTATGATCCAAATTCTCAACTCTAAATATAAAGTTTGTTGTCTTGCCAGCGTTTAGTAATGTTGATGCTCCACCAACAATTGATTTGATAGAAAACCCAAGAGGTGCTATTGAGTCAGAAATTCTGTCGAAGATTTCTGCTTCGATATCAGCTTTTGAATTGTTATCAGCCTTCACTCTAGCACAAAGCAATCCATCCATCAATTCTCTTGCCTCTGGAATTTCAAAAGTAGTTGAATCTGAAGATTTTATTTTATCAAAAATCTTAACTATTTTGCTTGAGAGATTTTGATCATTAAATTCCTTAATTAGCTTACCTTTAGAGTCTAAAATTAATATTTCTCTATCAGCAATATCAAATATTTTCAGCTCTTGATTCTTTTCTGACCTAAATATCTTTCTAAATACAAAAAATTTATCTGGAATAATTTCAAGATTTTCATCTGCAGCAAAAACCCTTCTTTCATCTAATATTTTTAAAAAAGCATAAAACTCCGACCACTCACCTTTATTTGCTTTTATCATTTTTTAAATAAATAGAAATTTGCTTTGCAACTGCCTCAATAGCTGGAATAGCAACGGAATTGCCAAGTTGTTTCATTGCCTGAGTTTGAGAAGATGGGAGTATAAAATTTTCAGGAAAACCTTGCATTAAAAGGCCTTCTCTTGGAGTAATTCTTCTGATTTTATTATCCACCAAATAAGAATCCCAATTACGCCTATCATCAATTTTAGAACCTCTACCACCAACTCTTAAAGTATAGCCAATTTTTTTATTACATTTGCCGTTAAAAATATCCGACATAGTAATTTCTAAAGGCACTTTATCTGGAAATGTAAAAGATTGTTTTTTATCATTTTTAAACCCAACCATAAACAACCGCGCTCTATGTTGTGGAAGCCCAAAATCTGATGCCCGAATTACTTTATGGTAAAAACTATAACCAAGCTGGTTTTTTATAACATCTTGGATTTTGCTGAATGTTTTGCCTTCATCATGCTTTAGTAAATGCTGCACATTTTCTAAGAATATTGCCTGAGGTCTTTTTGCATCAATAATTCTAACAATATCAAAAAACAAAGTGCCCCTAATATCTTCGAATCCCTTCTTAAAACCAGCCTGAGAAAATGGCTGACAAGGAAAACCAGCACATAAAATATCGTGATTAGGAACCTCAGAACTTTCCACTTTAGTTATATCTTCTGCAAAAATATTTTCTGAAATTTTATAATTTGCCTTGTAAGTTTCTCGAGCAGATTTATCAATTTCACAAGCAAAAACACACTCACCCCCAATATTACTAAGTGCAATATGGAATCCTCCAATACCAGAGAATAAATCGATGAATTTTAAATTGTGATTTTGTTTAGACATGATTTGTGGTTTTTGTATGGGTTTTCAGGGGGGGGTTGTATTGGGAAGAATTTATAAAATTAGCGAGACAAAGGCAAGATTTTTAATTACTCCGATTGACTAGTAGATAACTTGCTTTGAACCCTTCTTGACCCCTTTTCTGTGTTGTTATATTTGGTTTCTAGATAAAGATCGAACATTTTGTAAACCTCTTTATTCTACTGTCGCTTTTATAATATCAAACTCGATACTTAAATAATTTTCTTTGCCAGAAATTTTATCTTTCACTTTGGCTTTTATCAAATATTTCCCAAGAGGGTCTTTTTTTTCAGATGTAAATCTTAAAGATGCTTCAGAAAGAAAAAACATGTTTTTCTTAGGTTTAATTGACCCAACCGATAAAGGAAAATCTTTTACCTCAAAATAAATCTTCTTATTTGAATCAAAGCCAATTATATCAGCAAAGACCTCACAAAAACCATTTTTATTAGGTGAGCATCCAGAAATATCAAACACAACATCAGCGCCATCTCCTTTCATGATTTTGCTTTTTGATTTAAATTTTAAAGCCATCTTTCCTTCCTTCTGCTGTTTGATAACATCTTCAAAATTTCCTATAATCATCATCGAAACTGTAAAGCCATTCTGATTTTTAAAGTCAGCACCTTCAATTTTTTCATTTCCAGTGATTGGCTTTGCATTTTTTGCAATATATTCATCGCTATTTTTATCTACCAATAACAAGCATGATGATATCGTTAATAAAATTGATATTAGTATTATAGTTATATTTTTTTTCATAAAATTTGTTACGATTTTTTTATTATAAATAACGGTTTATAAAATTTCAGGTGAGTCAGAAAAAGTAAGGGGTATTCACCAATCACTAAACACCCTTAAATTTTATTTAATTAATACTCAATAAGATTGTTGTTTAGGGTTTTATCATTACAACTATAAAATCCAGAAGCCCCAGTAGAACAATACATTTGGTAAAGTTTTTGCGAACTCTCATCTTTTACAAAACTTTTCTTCTGAACAATTCCATTTTTATCAGTCTCAATAAAAAGATAATTATGTTCAATTTCTGCTGAAACATTTTTGGTAAAAGGGTTAAATATGTTCATGGTCAGTGCGGTGTAAAACACAGATATTGGAGTAAAATAAATTAATGATCTTGTGGCATCGTGATATTCATACTCATATAAATTTCCTCCAAAGTTCGATTTGCTAGATCTTGACGGAGCACCAAGCATAGATTCAACATCAGAAATTTTATCCCCAACTTTGATATTTGCCTCTTCTTGAAGAATTTTTTTGGTACCATAATTTGAGCCATATCTATTGCCGGTATACTGACATGAAGATAGAATAAATAATAAAAGAGTGGCGACGAATTTATAATTATTTTTCATATATTGAGTATTTATTTTGGTTGAATTGGTGAATTAAAATTATTGATATTTAACTTTTGATCCTCTTGCTAGAGCCTTTTCTAAAGGCACTGGCAACTTATTATCAAGTTGTGTTTTAACATAAGAATAATTATCAAGAATGATGATTTTCTTATTTTCTGAGTCATAAATAAAATCCCCAACATAAGTTGCCTTTCCTTCCTCAGCTTCGAAATAGAAAGCTTTTTTCAAATCACTATCGGTAATTTTTGATTCCCCTTTTTCAAACGGATAATAATATTTTCCAGCAGGAACTGTGTAATATTCATAATAAGAAGATGATCTAGTTGAGCCGCCGGATGAGTCTTTTAATTGTTTTATGTAGTACGAATCGTTATCTGCACTTCTAAATAAATAAGATTTTTCGGAACATCTGAAAGTTGATTTTATAACTTTTATAAAATTCTTAACTGAAGATTCTTCATCAATATTATCCTTCTCATCCTTTGGACAAGATATTCCCTTAAAAACAATTATTGCTTTTTTGTAATCTTTAAATGATTCATTTTTGTGCGGATATTGCGCTATTTGCATAGGCTCAACACTAGAGCCAGGAATTACACAAGATTGCAAAGATATTGCCAGTAGTGGGATTGTAAGAAATTTAATTTTCATTTTAATGGTTGGTTTGGGTTGATAATTTTTGTTATTTGGTAATTTTTTTAGATAAAAAGTTGATTAAATTTTATTAGTTATAATTCTTATAATTATGGATATAAAAACTAGTAAAAAGGTCATAAAGTATAATCATTTTTTTAACTTTTGTGGCATGATATAGGATTGTGTTTCTTTGTTCCAATATGGATTGGTTGAATAGTTTGCTTGAGGTTTCCATTTTGGATGGCAGCGTTTGGTGTCTGGGTTATTAGTGCATACAGCATCCCAGCTATCATCAAAATATTTGTCTAATTCATAAGTCTTATTTCTTTCATCATATCCCCAATAACTTCTGGCTTGTTCTTTACATTTCTCATTTTCTGCTTCGCTTTTACCAATACAGACTCTTTCAATGCGGCAACGAAATTCACGATGTCCAATTGTTGCCCTTCCTGGATTTGTACCATCGGCGTAGCGGGCGGCGTGGGTAAATCGATCCCTTACTTCACATTCATCGACATTATATCCAAAGGAAGATGCCCAGCCACTTAAATCAAATTTATTACATCCCACAATAGTCAATAAGCATAGTACCAATAATGTGGTATCAATTAATTTTTTGTTAATCATTTTTTTCTCCAGAAAGTTGATTCGGAACCACTATTTGTTGTGGTTTTTTAAATATATTTGTTTGTGGATCAACAAAGTTTTGCTTCCAGTTTGGAACATCAAACATTGTTCCAATTGCACCAACATAACCGAATGCAAAATAAGGTGGAATTGTTACGGCCGTTACGATTGGATTGTCAGGATATTGGCCAGCATCGTGGAATGCTGAGACTGAGTCAGCGCCAAAAACAGTGGTGTGAACCATCCTGAATAAAGGTGCCTGATCAGATGCCAAATAATAACAAGCACCACCCTTACAACTATCATGAGCAATTCCAGTATTTGGCTCATTACCCAAACCTGGTAAAAGATTTGGAGCTGGGTAGTTTGTTTCTTTAATCTGAACTGTTCCATCTTCCAAAATCTTTTTTTCTATCACCGTATTATTCTCATTCACCAATCTACTAAACCAAGGAAGAGTTAGTGGAATCGCATCTTTTGAAGACAATTGCTCACCTTCTTTGGTTTGTCTTGAATTGAGCTCGGATAAATTTGTACCGAACAAAACATCTGATGTAAGTTTAGTTCCTTTCACAATATCATCCCCATAACTCTTCGCATTAGCACTTGCTCCCTGTGTATCCCCAACCACAAGATCAGCTACTGCAGCAATTAATCTGGTATCAATCTTTATTTGAGCTTCAAAGTCAGAAGTAACTACAGTTTTTTTGTTTTGTTCAGTTGTTGTAATATCGCGATTTAGATTATCTGTATTGCTGCTGTTTTGATTATCAGCTATATTGATTATTCCTTTTCCAACACTTGCTTTAGCAGTTGATGATGAATCACTTCCTTGTTGATTAATGTTAATAGCAAGACTTCCAGGTATGACTGGGTTATTTGGGTTAGTTCCTATTTGTAAGTTTATTCCTAAGCTATTGTTTTCTTGATTATTGTGGTTGTGAAGATCTTGGAAGGTTAGGGTTTTGGTATTTAGAGTTAGGTTTCCTCCGTCAATCGCATTTACTCCAATCTGTCCGTTTGTTGAATTGGCAATTACTGCCCCAACTATGTTGGTGTTATTATTGGTGTTGATATTCACTGAGTTAGTTCCAATTATGCTAGTTTGATTATCTACCCAAGCTCGGCTTTGATAGCCATCGCTTGTATTAAAACCAATACTTCCTCCGTTTACACCACCTCCATCCCCTGAAACTCCTACATTCATTCCAATAGAATAGGAATCACTTTCTAAAAGATTTTGTCTTGATTTTACAGTTAGATCGTTTCCTACATTCATATTGATATTTTGGGCTAAGAGGTTGGCACCGTATATTGTTGTATCTTGTTTAGAACTAATATTGATAGCTCCGTTATTAGCAGTTATTTGGCTATTGGTATAATTAGTTTGATCTAAACTACTTTCCGCTTGAACAAAGCCGATATTGGCAGAATATCCATTAGTTCCAACACTTCCACCTAGATTTTGAGAATTGAATTTTGAGGATTGAGAAATTGTTGATTCTCCTGCATTGATATTTAAGTTGCCCAGCATTGCAGTTAGGTTAATGTTGCCGTTAGTGGAAGAAAGATTAGAACCACTAATATTAATATCACCTTTACCAGATGATAGTGTTAAATCACCTCCAGAAGTTAAATTTGAGGCAACGGATTGTAACATTTCACCAGTTGAGGTGGATTTAGATTTAGTGATGTTGGCATAGACACTGCCGTAAAAGCCGGTGCCGCCAGATGTTCCAGCTGCGGTTTCAGCATTACCAACTGCTTGCATTGCCGCAGCAGTAGAAAGACCAGCATTTATATAAGCAAGAACCAATTGCTCTTTGGCACGATCAACCGCTTTGTTTGAAGCAAGACCTTCTTTGTTTAAATTCTCAATTTTATTAAGTTTGTCATAAGCATCTTTAACTGCTTTTTGAGCTTTTGCTGCGTCAACCACTGAATAAGCGGCATCAACATAAGCATTTCCAACTTGAACACCAGTATCGATTGCTAATTTATTTTCAAAAGAAGACGTGTTTTGTTGGTTTTTGCCATCAGAAATATTGAGATTGTTATTAGCGGCAATGTCAGTGGAGCCCCCAACAACCATATTAGAAGCAGCTAGAACAAATTGATCAGAAGTGTTAATTAATGCGCTGCCACCGACATTAACATTCGAACTAGCAACTGTTGTGGTGTTAGTGGTTTGACCATTTTCAACAAATTCTTTATTAGTGCCAGCTGTGTATTTCGCGTGAGATAAATCTAAATTAGAATGAAATTTGCCAGCAGTTTCATATGAATTGGATATTGAAGTGTTTGTAGTATTTTGAGCAGCGTTGATAGTGAAGTTGCTAATTGAATTGGCTAATAAATTACCACCACCTGCTGCAACTTTTGTCGTATCAGTTCCAATATTTAAATTAGAGCCAGTAATTGTTGTGTCGCCAACTGAATTGATCATCACATTATTACCAACATTAATGTTGCTGGCAACTGCAGCCCCGATTTCAGTTCGGCTTTGGGTTTTTTCTCTAATATTTGTATCGGCAATTTTATCGCTAACTTTGTCCAACCCCTGTATAGCAATGCCAGTTACGGTGAAATTCATCACCCCTTTTTCAAGTGGATCAGGAAGAAATGTGCCCATTGTTTCTTTGGTTAAATTTGCAGCAATTTGCAGCGGCATTAAAGCATATGGCGCAGCTCTCATCGCAGCACCCACAACACCATTATAACCTTTGCTCTTTTGAGCATAGTGATATTCCTGCAAATCAGCATTTTTTATATTTAGGGTATCAACAGTAGTATTGGAAGTTGTTATGTAATTACCATTACTATCTTTTTTATAACTTCCATCTGAATTCTGAGCAATTGCAAATGAACCAATAATCAAATTATTTTTAGTGTTAATATTGCTGGCCTGAATGGTTGTATCACCAAAGCTGGAAATATTGATGTTGTCAGCACTAAGATTTGAAGATACAGCAGTTTCAACATAATCAACTGAGTTGGATTTAGATTTGGTGGTTTCATTTTTCTTGATGGTAGATGAAGTCGTAAACACGCTATTAACCGCATTTTCAATATTAACATTCCCAGTAGAAGCCAGATTTATGTCACCATTATTAACCTTTAAATTACTACCTTTAATATTGATATCAGCAAGGCGACTTGCATCAGAAGAATTGCTAATAGTTGATAGAGATAGAGAATTATCAAATGTTAGGTTGGATGCAACATTGGTTGTGGTTTCTATGTTTTGTTCACCACTTTTCTTAGCACCCTTAAAACCAGGAGTTTGGCTGTTTCTTGATGTGTTACTATAAGAAGAGCTAATTTTACTATCTTCAATTGCTGATAAAATATTAATGCTTCCCTGCCCAGAAACTAAATTGCCATCTTTACCAATAAGGTTTGAACCAGAAATTGTTAAATCTTGATTTGCCACTAAATTAATATTTTCAGTTACATTAATTGCACTAGCAATATTAGTAGTTGTTTCATGATTAGTTGAAGATGATTTCGCTTGGTTATTGCCATTAATTAAAACATTAGTTTGAGCAACACCACCAACCATACTCAAACTAAAAGCTGGGGAATTATAGATGGAGGCTACACTAAGCAATTGAGCAGCTCCAATTACTTTAGCTATTCCACCCAAACTCCTAGATTTAGAAGATTGTGCCCAAGATGATTGGGAATCAGCGACTGAGGAAATATTAATTTCGCCACCAGAATTGATGGTGGCATTTTGCGCGTTGATTTTGGTGCCAATTAAATTGGTATCAGCGTTGGAGACAATATTAACATCACCATTATTGGCGGTGAGTGTTGATAAAGTATTTGTTATTGATGAATTGCCAACAGATGAACTTTTAGAAACCATAGCGCCCTTTTTCCAAGTTTGAGTTTGGCTATATGAAGTATCTTGCGCAGCTATAACATTCACATCATTTTTAGCCGATAAATTAATGTTTTCTCCAGCAATTAATTTTGAACCTACAATATTAATATCTTTACCAGTTGAGGACAGAGAAATATCCCCTCCCACATTAATCTCAGACCCCACATTCCTCACACTATCCGTAACAATTGTCCCACCCTTTTTCTTATTCCCAAAACTCACTTCCGAATGATCGTGAAGAGCTAGGGTTGTGATGTCGATGTTGTTTGTTGCTTGGATGGTGGTGTTACCAGTTGAGGTAGCGGCGGTGCCACCGACTATTGTTGGGTTGATGGTGTTTTTGGTGGAGGTGATTTGGGCGGCTTGGTTTAGGAAATTCCCCCTATTTAGGGGGAAAGTTGTTGCGTCAGCACAACAAAGGGGTGCATTAGTTCCAGAGCTAATGTTGATTTCTCCGCCGCTTAGGCTGGCAATTGAGTTGATTGAGGATTTTATGTTTTTGGTGCTTAAAGACATTGCTGGGTTTAGTTGGTAGGCAATGTTGTCGGAGTTGATTAGGGCTTTATCGTTAGTAGAAATTATGGTGGTGTTTCTGATGTTGTTGGTGGCAATTAGGTTTAGTTGGTTGTTTGCTTTAATGTTGCTGCCAATGTTGTTGATATCATTTGTTGCAATCAAGCTGATATTGCCTGCACTTGATTTAATTAAAGATGGGTTGGAGATGTTGATGGTGGTAATATTGTTAAAATTATTAGCAAACAGTGTCAGATTATTTTTGGCAATAATTGAGCTATTGGTGTTGGTTAGGTCTCCTGCAATGTTGAGGTTCATATCACCTTTGGAGAAGATATTAGAGTTGTTAGCAATTGATTGGCTATCATTGCCAAGCAATTTATCTAGACTTGCATCTGATAAATATAATTTTGGAACTAGATATTTTTGACCATCAATAGTTGTAGTTTCCATCCAGACAATGTCTTGGGTTAAGTTCTTTCTTTGAACATCAGTTAGTGCCATTCCAACTTCTAAGCCTAAATCATTTTTAGCAACAACAGCATTGTCGAAGAGAGTGCGAATTTCTTGAGTGTAATCAGTTTCGTCATCGCTCAAATATATCGAATCTTTTCTAAGATGATTGAGTTGATCGCGCAGGATTTTGTTTTCAAAATTAGCATCGCCTAGCTGTTTGACATTGGCTTTATTTGGGTCAAAGCCAATTAGTTTGAAATAGTAATCAGAGCCGTAATATTTGTTGATATCGGTGAAGGAGCTTCTGGTTTCAAATAAATATTGAGCATCAGGGTTGTTGACATTTTTAACAAATTGACCCGCTGGAACGGTGGATGGAACGGTGGATGAACTTCCCGATTGCAAATCAGTAAATTCGCCAGATTGGGTTTTTATATTATCTTTGTTGGCGTTGCCATCATTGATGCCGGTATCAGATGAGATGGTTGATAAATCATTAGTTGTGGCGGTCAATGTTGCTTGCCAAGCATCTGAGGTGTAGATGTTAACTAATCCAGAAATATCAACAATGCTGTCGCCTAGATATTGGCTATAATCAACATCAATTTTCCCAGTTTGAGCCAGAGTTGCTAGGTTGATGCCGTTGATGATTGTGTTGTGGTCTTGGTTGGCAGTGGCAGAAACTGCAGTGTGGTGTGCAATGGTAGTGTTATTGATTGAACCAGTGATGTTGCCAGTCATATTGCCGCCAGATTTGATGTTGGCGTTGTAGATGTAGGCTTGGTTGACATAGCCGTCTTTTGTTCCAGTTAGAAAATATCCAGCAGGATCACCACATGGAACGCCAATATAACCACACCACCTTACACCAATTGTGCCATTATCAAAATCACTCCAAGTTCTTCCAATTACATAATCTCTAAAAAGATAACTGCTGTTTATAACATTACCAACATTGATCAAAGAATCATTTTTGGCTGTGATTGACGAGGCATCATTGGTTAAGGTGTTATTAATACTTAAAGCCAGATTTTTTCCTGAATTAATTACTGATTCAGGCGCGGCACTACCTTGCATAGCAACTCGGAAATATTTATGAAAAACACAACAATATAATGATGGAACATTCTCAGTTCTATAATAAACCTCCCCTCCCTGAGTTGGCAAATAAGCCCTTTTATTCACTAAACCATTTGCTTTAACCGTAATATCCCCCAAATAAGTTTCGATGCTTCCCGATGTATTCCACAAATTCTCAGAATTCCCTCCAGCAATATTTTGCACCGTCAAACTATTCTCGGCATAAATATCGGCCAAGTAATTATTAAGAGTTTTATTCACCTTAAAACTGGCATTATTACCAGCATAAATAAAAGCAGTTTGGTTATTGTTTAAATCGCCAGTTAAATTAGTGGTTAAATCATTTCTGGATTGAATCAAAGCATTATTATTCAAATTAACTGCGTTCAAAATTAAGTTGTTATCACTGCTGATTTTGGCATTGCTGTAAAGATTGATATAGTTGTTAATTTCGCTTTGAGTAGCATTTAAGGTTGTAGTGCCAGAGCCGCCAAGGATTTGGTTATAGTTGAGAATATTATTGTAATTAGAAGTGAGCGTTAAATTATTAGCGGCAGTTAGAGTGCCGTAATTTGCGACATAGCCATTAGCGATTAAAGTTAGATCGTTAGTTGCTGCCAGCTTAGTGTTGGAATTGTCAGCACCACTTTGACCATTATTGATATTGCCATTGGCATTCAAGCTAATATTAACCGCGCTCACATTGCCGCGATTAGTGATATTGTTGGCAGTAATTTCTAAATCCCCATCACTCAAAATATCGCCAACAATTGTGTAATCATTGGCACTTCCTAAATTAATATTGGTGTTAGAACCAGACGCAATATAGCCAGATAAGTTGTTAAGATTTAAATGATTAGTTGCGTTATCAAGCAAAAACAAGCTGCTGGCGGCCAACATAAAACCATTATTGTTGTTAATAGTTTTAGCATTAACAGTTGCACTGCCATCGCTGGAAATAACACCTTTGGTCTGCACTTGCCCCGATGCAGCTTTGCTGCCAGAATTGTCAAAAGAATTGCTGGTGATATTGATATTTTTTATTGCACCAATGCTGCCAGAATTAGTTATCGAATTCGCGCTGATAGTTAAATTATTATAGGCAAATAATGATTGGTTGTTGATTAAATTATTCGTGATGTTGAGGTTAAGATTATTGCTAGCACTGATTGCAGATAAGTTGTTAATATTGTTAGCATTCAAGCTGAGATTATTCAGCGAGAATATCAAAGCATTGCTATTGTTAGTTAAATCCCCACTCAAAGTAATCAACGCATCTGCGCCACTGGCAATTTGATTAGAGTTATTTAAGTTACTAGCATTAAGAGTGAGGGTTCCATCACTGGCTATATTTCCAGTACTGTAGTTATTAATGATATTATTGATATTCAAACTCAAAGCATTTCTGGCAATAATATTTCCATAATTATTCACAACATTATTAGCAGCAAAACTTAAATTGTTGCCAGCTTGCAAAGTGGAAGTTGAGCCAAGAATAATGGCGGAATTGTTGGTGTGTATAATAAAGTCGTGCGCTGAATAAATTAAACCGTTATTAGTGAAATTATTACTGGTATCAATTACAGCACCAAAACCCGCTTGGATGACACCAGAATTATTCAAGTTATTGGCAGCAATATTAATGTCTGCCTCACTAACAATTCCAGCTTCATTGATGAGGTTATCTAAATTAAAATCAAGGGTGGCAACTGAATAAATTAAAGCATCTTGGCTTTGATTAGTTAGGTTAGTGACATTGCTAAAATTTAAATTATTACTCTGAATAATTTTGTTATTCACCAGATTAGTAATGTTATTTAAATTGAGATGCACCATCCCTTGCATCAAACCAGAATTGGTTAAATTAGTTGTCAGCTGGCTGCTAATAGTTAAGTCGTTATTGGCGATTAGATTGGTTAGGTTAGTTAAATTTTGAGCAGCAATATTTAAATCATTATTGGCAACAAAGTTAGAAGAGTTGGTAAAATTTTTGGCGTTGATGTTGATATTGTGAGAAGACTTAATATCACCACCAGAAACTGTCGCGTCAAACTCAGTAAGGTTAAAATTAATATCATAAGCATTAATCTGCCCTGAATTATTAGTAATCGTTATAAGTTGTAAGTCGTTAGCTATCAGTGGATTGCTTAGATTTAAGTTATTACTGACAAATATAAATCCAGCTTGGTTGTTTAAATCAGAAGTTTGCAAATTCAAATCATTACCCGCAATTAAGCCATAATCAAAAATCAAATTACCTTCTTCATCAACACGATTATTGTGATTAGTGTTGATATTGCTGATATTGCTGGCATTGATGGTTAAATCATTAACTGCCAAAACCAACGCGGAATTGTTAGTGAAGTTTTGTGCAATAATGCTGATATTGTTATTAACATTCACCACTGAGCTATTAGCAAAACTAATATTGTTGGCATTAAGAGTGAGATTTTGATTAGAAAATATTAAAGCATTTTCTAGGTTATAAATATTTGCAGCACTAGCAGTTAAATTATTAGTGGTGTTTAAGATGGAATTTTCATAGTTAGTAACATCACCATTAAAATCTAAAACCAAATTACCAACTGCCTCAATTGAGTTGTAGTTATCTAAAGTTGTTCCAGAAATATTAGCAGTTCCATCGGCGTGAATCGTTCCTTTGTTAACTAGGTTGGTGATGTTTAAACTCAAATTGTTATTAGCAAAAATAAAACCCGATTTATTTTGCAACTCATCAACGGTAATACTCAAATTATTTACCGCTAAAATCACCGATGAATCATTGATAAAATTTTGCGCAATCACATCAATATTTTCATCCGAATCAATTCTTGCCCCATTCAAATTATTCAACAAATCTAAATTAAGACTTAGGCTAGAAGATGAATAGATTTGTGCCTCTGTGCCAGAGTTAGTGAGATTTTGTAAATTATTGAAAATAATATTTTGGCTTAAAATATTGCCATTATTTGTGATGTCAGAAACATCAAAGTTGAGATTGT
>JACCDG010620613.1_pt1 | contig 16169 bp, 17 predicted proteins | sample 7442471 | NCBI WGS metagenome assembly JACCDG01 (sample SAMN15323444, study PRJNA562643) | freshwater metagenome | isolation source: river surface water | place: USA:Blue River Watershed | collected 2017-08-17 | reverse complement strand
GTGGCGTACTGGCTGCACAAAGTGGCGGCTCCATGTACGTGTGGGGCGGCCAGCTCACGCAAGCGGGCAACCACGTCAACACCCCCAACGCCGACCGCACCTTGAGCGTGACGGTCACAGACACAGCGGGCAACACCAGCAATGCAGCCAGCACATCCATTAGCGTGGACACACAAAAACTGCCCACGCAAATTGCGGTGTTCTACGATGCGGCGCATACACAGAGTGCTGGCAATTTGATAGCACCGGTGAAGGTCGATGGAGGGCGTGTGTACTACTTCTGGGACATAAGCGGCGATGGTACGAGCGTAGGGGATACCGTGACCCACGACTTCTTAGATGGAATATTTAACAAAGATGTGAATGGCAATCTGAATCCAGCGGGCTCAACGGCAGAGACGACGGATGTCTATAGGTACGCAACGTTGTATACATCGACAGGCTCGTTGGTGCAGGTTGCTTTGCCAACCAAAGGGGATAGTGGAACTGCTAGTGGGTATTACGCTAATGGAACTTCGGTTGGAGGCAGTCCGGCGAGTATGGGAAGTAACGAGGTAAACAGCACGTATGACGGTTTGCTGGCGATTTGGGATGCATATAACGGAACGGCTGTTACTGATGTTGTGTCAGGCACGCCTGTGGGTTGGTACAGCGATGGCTACTGGTCTGCGACCCAGATCAGCACAGGCATACACTCCCGCGTGTCCCTGATGCATGGCGGCGTCCACAACCTCAGTGACATCGAACTAAACTTTGTTGCGCTTCAGGTGTTGTGATGTTGCGAGGTGGGGGCAGAGCTTTATTTGGGTATTTCATCGCGGGCTGTGCCCGCGATGACTTGGCCGCCGTTAGGCGGTCGAAATTTTTAGAAGCAAAGAGAAAAAGCGTAATGAAGAGCGTTAGGTAAAAGTCGGGAGAGCATGCTGTGATGTAAGTTGAACGAGTAGGTTAATTTGCCGGAAGATTGTTTCTCTATTTTGAATTGTTAACAGCGTATTACATCTAGAGCGATAGATACTCCACGCGAGTTTATGTCGTACCTCAAGATTTTCCCGCTTTCGATCATCGTCAAGCCAAATGCCGCAGGGGGGTTTGTGGGGCAGTTGGCTTATGACTTCGAGCACTATGGGCGCATGCTTTATGGCGAAAAGTCTGATGTGGGGATTGACTTTGTGTGCCAGCGGCAAACAAGGTGGCTTATTTTCTCGCGCGAGACTACACACCACTTAAATGGCTTTGTTGTGTTTATGGGTGCAATGAACCATTACTTGTTTCAGGTGTTGCAGTTTGACCCAGCATCGCAGTGGACCAATGTGTCAGCAAACGAGTATGAATACCATTTTGAGCGGGTGTATTTCGATATGAGTACAAGGCAGTTCAAACCATTTAGCAAAAGTCGCTAGCTGATGCTGCTGAGGTTTCGTTCAGTTCATGGGGTTTGAGCAGGCGCGTGCGTGCGTTCTGAACAGGGGGCAGTTGTGCAATTTTTGTTATCTAGGTTTAAGTCATGGATTTTCCATGCGCGAACGCGTGAGCGCGACGTGATCAATATGGATTCTCAGCTGATGGAGCGCCTGTCGCATGAGTTGCGTACTTCGCTCACAGGTATTGTTGGCTATTCAGAGTTTGTTGAGTCGACGTCTGCTGAGCCTATGGTGAATTTCACCGCAAAAATTATCAGAGAAAGCAGTCAAAACCTTGCCAGAACGAGTAATTCATTTTTTGATTTGCATCGCTTAGAGCAAGGGCAGATGCAGGTTGAGTGTTCGAATTTTTCTGTCAGCGATTTGGTGCGTGATGTGGTTCGTTTAAACCAAACTGTCGCGACTGAGCGTGGTGTGCATTTGTTTGCTACGTGTTCTGAAGATACTTATTTGTCACAGATGAATTCAGATGCCCAAAAGGTGCGGCAGGTGATGGATGCGCTTGTGTTTGCTGCTGTGCAGTCGGCGGCCTCTGGTCAATCTGTGCAAGTGGATGTTTCGCTTGATGAGGCCAAGCATTTGATGAGGCTTGTTTTAACTTCGCAAGTTCCGTTTTATGGTTCTGCCCAGCATCAGTTGTTGAAGGATTTTTGGCATAGCAAGTGTTATCAATTTAGGTTGCAAGAGGGGCCGGGGGTGGAGTTGGCCCTAGCCAAAGAAATGATTGCTTTTTTGAGAGGAGAGGCTGAGTATTTGTCTACACCGCAAAAACCGTCTCAGTTGGTTGTGAAGTTGCCTATGCATCACCATGGTCAAAGTAGGAATGTTTTATGAAGAAAATTACATTGGTGGTGGTGGACGACAATTTGATTAACCGAATGTTGCCTAGCTATATTCTTCGGCCTTTTGCATTGAATGTTCAGGTGCTTGAGTGTGAGTGTGGTGAAGATGCGCTGCGTATGCTGAGAGTGCACCAAGTCACGCATGTGTTGCTTGATATTTCTATGCCACAGATGAGTGGGCTAGATGTTTTAAAAGAGATTAAAGCGGTTGCGGCTTATTCCCATATTCAATTGATTGCTTATACGGCCGATGTGTTTGCGGCAGATGCAGATAAATTTAAGTTGATGGGTTTTGATGATGTGTTGCTTAAGCCGCTTAAGCGTGCAGAGCTTTTGCAAGCTTTGAATATTCCAAACTTGGATGAGTAGGTCTGACTTTTTCTAGTGCGCTTACCAGTCCATCAATGCTGATGGGTTTGCTGAGAAAGTCGTTCATGCCTGCGGAATGGCATTTGGCTTTGTCTTCGGCAAAGGCGTTGGCTGTGAGTGCAATGATGTAGGGTTGGTTGATTGTGAGATCGGCTCGAATTTTTTGTGTTGCGGTTAAGCCGTCCATGTTTGGCATTTGTAAGTCCATCAAGATGACGTCGTAGGTGTGTTCTTTGGTGTGTTGCAACACTTCGTATCCGTCACAGGCGATGTCGGGTTGAATGCCAACACGGTTCAAAATTTTGCTGACCAATAATCGATTGATTTGATGGTCTTCTGCCAGTAGTACACGTAGGTGGCTCATGTCTGTGTTTGGCACTGTGACTGGTTTGACTTCTACAAACGCATCAGTCATTGATTGGGCTTTGAATGTAAATCGGAATGTGGATCCGTGTCCAAGTTCACTTTCGAGCCAGATGCGGCCACCCATTAGCTTAACTAGCATTGCACTGATAACGAGGCCTAGGCCTGTGCCGCCGTATTGGCGTGTGATGGATGAATTGGCCTGCGTAAAGGCTGTAAATAGACGTTTTTGCACATCGGTACAGATGCCGATGCCTGTGTCTTGAATGCTGACTTCGTATTCGTCGTCTACTTGTGTGCGATTTATATGAATGGCTACATGGCCTTGATGTGTGAATTTGATGGAGTTCGCTATCAAGTTAGAAAAGACTTGTCTCAAGCGTGTTGGATCTCCTGTTAAGAAAATGGGCAAGTCAGGAGAGGGCATCAAAATGAGTTCAAGTCCACGTGCGTGCGCTTGAATGCTGAATGTGCCTTTTAGGTCGTCTAGGAAGTCTTTGAGATTGAATGGCGTGTTTTCAAGTTCAAGTTTGCCGACTTCGATTTTTGAAAAATCCAAAATGTCATCGATCAGTGTGAGCAATGTGCGTCCACTGGATTGGAGTACGCGTAGCAGTTGGCGTTGATCGTCACTGAGTGGGCTGTTTGCAATGAGTTCTGTCATGCCCAGCACGCCGTTCATGGGTGTGCGAATTTCATGGCTCATTGTGGCCAAAAATTGGCTTTTGGCATGTGCAGCTTCTTTTGCATGGGCCAATGCTTGTTCGAGTTCTAGGGTGCGTTTGATGACTTTGTTTTCGAGTGTGGTGGCTAAGTCTTCAAGGGTTCGGTTTTGTCTAGCTAGGGCGGCTTGTGCTGCTTCGGCTTTGTCTTTGGCTTCTAGTAATTCTTGTTCTAGTTTGTAGCGCTGTGTCATGTCTTTGGCGCTGACCAAGATGTGCTGTTTGTCGTGCATCAATGCCATGGACATATTGACCATGATGCGCTTGTTGTTTGCGACGATGCAGCTTTTCATAAAGTCGACTACATGGCCGCATTGGATGACTTGTGCAAATGCTTGTTCACTTGCTGGCAAGCTTTCAGGTGCTGTGAGTGCCATGCAGCTGATGCGCATTAGCTCAGCGCGTGTGTAGCCAGTGAGTTCTAGAAATGCAGGGTTGGCATTTAAAAAGGCTGTGGTGTGTACATCAAGAATAGCAATGCCATCTTTGGCAGTTTGAAATATTGCTTCAAACTGCTGCTTTTGAGCCATGATTTCTTGTGTGCGCAGCTCAATGTTCAGATTTAAGTGCTTTTTTTCTTGAGCCCACGATTTGTAAAACGTTGAGCTGTTGACCGCATGCGATAGGTGAATGACTAAGTTGTTAAATGCCACTAATGTCATGGCGTCTTGTACAGATTGGTTGGCGGTTTCGGCTTTGTGATTTCCCACCACAATAAAACCAAACGGGGCCTCTAGGTCGCCACCAAATAGACATAAAACGGCGTCTTGCAACCCTAATGCTGCGATTAGTGGTTGAACGGATGGTATTGGGTCGGTTGGTGTATGAACCAAGGCTTCCTGACTCTGACGCATGGCTTGCACGGCCTCGCCAGATAGCAGCGCTTGAACGATGGCTAAGCGCTCAATGTCTTTTTTGTCTGTGTAGCCTTGATGGCTAAGTACTTTAAATAAACCGGTTGCATCTTCATGAACGAATACGACGGCTCGTTGGTAGCCTAACTCAGAGACAACCATGTCTAATGCAAGTTTGGCGATTTGATCCAAGCCGTGTGAAATATTCACTTCACGCCAGCGCTTATAAAGTGTTTCGTAATAGTTAAAGAGAGATTTCTGCTTCAAGGTAATCATCTCCGCAGGCTATGCTTTTGATCATTCGAGTTTTGTACTTTGCCTTAGATCGGCGCATGTTGCGAAAGCCTTCTTCGGTGTTGATGACTTCGCCGTTGACTAGTTCGGTGTTGTATATCAATTGCATCAAGCCAGTAAAGCCACCGCTGTTGGCCCAATGCACGGGTTTATCGGCTAGTCCGTACATTCGCAAGTAGCTTATGTCTTCGAAGTCGTTGTAGTTTCGGAAAATTGCACGTTCACGTGATACCTCTACGATGGTGTGATAGCCCCATCCCATGGTGTTGATGAGCGATGCAAGCCCTTTGATCCAATCTTCGCGGGTGTGCAAATAGGGTTTTACGTGGGTGTTCCATTCGTCCGAGGTCATGATGCCTGCGTACGTGAAAAAACCACATGCGTGTCCTGCTTCTAGTAGTAGCTCAGAAGCAAGTAGCTCTCCGTACTCTCCGCCAACTTCTTTCATGGCTCGAACAAATTCGAATTGCAGGCGGTTGACAAAGTCGCTTAAATTTCTCGTGATGTAGACACCGAACGCGGGTATGTAGCCCTCTTCGTTACCAACCATGTTTTCGTGGGCACCCAAAAAAGCATTGGTGACATCTTTTTCATATGCCCATCCGATGGGGAGTTTGGGGCTGTCGTTGAATTGAATGGGTTTTTTGGGAGGGTAGATGGAAAAATTTCCTTTGCCCAGTTGAATTTTATGTAGGTTGTATGTGTCACCACATGCCATGCACATCACTTGTTCTGCGTTTACAGCGCTGAGTGGATGTTTGTAGATGACCGCAAATGCTGCTGCAATGAAGCCTGTGGTGAAGTAGTCGACAGGGCGGCGGCTTCGGCCAAATTTCATGGCCCAAGTTTTTGAGTAGAAGCTTTTGCTCGTCTGAAAGCTTCCGCCGTCTGAGGTCATGCCACCAAGGTCGATCAAGCCATAGCCATATGACTTGTAGATGCCAGCTACCATTTTTTTTGCATCATCAACAGCGAGGCCTTGGCACAAAATACTGAGCTGTTGGTAAGCGGCATCAGCCGCAGAGCCAATAATGAAAGGGCGGCTGTCGATGTAGTCGGCATCCAGAATTGATCGTTGCAAATAGTTTAGGTAGTGATGGCAATGAAAAATCATGGCCTCGCCAGCGACTACGATGCAGTTTCTGGCTTCATCATAGGGGTAGTTTCGAATGTCAAACATCGCTGTGTGTGCCTGGCTCGTTGACGCACTTGTGCCCAACTAATTCTTCGGCAACTTCACGAATATGGGTATATAAATCGTCCGGGATCCATATCTGCTCGTCGGCCTTGATGTTGTCGGCGGTTAGTCTTTGGTCGTACTTCACTAGCTCGGGTAGTACACGCACCAAAATTCGGTCAATGACCATGGCCTCGCTGTAGGCTTCAGCGCAGCTAAATATGTGCTTTACATTTTTCATAGGCGCCCACTCTATAGCTCTGCATTTCAAAATGCCTGGGTCAGTATGAAGATGTCGGAAAAATGTCCTGTTTAAATGTTCAACGACTTTTGTTGAATTCATCGCATTACTGGCTGTCGAGCACGCGATCAACCTTGCTACTCCATCGCCCGCAGGAGTCGAGGGGCTGTACTTCTGCGTAATGATCCATCTTCAATGGTTTGCGTTCCTGTGGTGCAGCTTGAAAATACGAATACCCACAACGAAGACCGGAAGCAGAAGAGTCTGAGTGCATGATGTAAGCGCAAAGCATGCAGCACGGTGTTGGATATTTTTCATTTGAGTTCTTAAGCATTATTTGATTTTAAGATTACTTTGCTCATAGTCTTCTTGCATTTCAAAATCGCTGCCATCCATTTGTTGAGCAAGAGCGTGGGCGTCGTCCTCGTTTTCAGCTTCTACAGTGGCGTAGGAATAAACCGTGTAACACGCTGTGACTTTGTATTGCTTTATCTTTAGTGCTTTGAAAAAGTCATGCAAGTTCAACAACAGCTCGCAATTGGCTTGGGCTGCTGTACAGGTAAGTAGCAGTGGTTTGGATGCTGCGATGTCCAGCAAGCGTTTTGAGCAAGTGAATTGCTGTGCCCTTGTTAGCAAGGTTTGTGAGGAAGGTTCTGCGACCACTGTGGCTGCTTGCACCTTCAAGTCCTGCGCCACGGTACAGCAGGGCGAGTGTTTGTGTCAGACTGTTTGCAGAGAAACCTTGCTTGATGCTTTTTTGCGTTGCAAAGAATGGGTAGCTGCGCTCTACGCATTTGGCTGTAGCTATGTAGGTTTGCAGTTCAGCTTTGAGCTTGCTGCTAACAAACACTGTACGTGCATGACGCCCCTTGGTCATATCTGGCAGCAAGCGGATTTCATCCTTCACGCTACCGTCCTTATTTGTGACATCTTGCCAACGCAAGCAAGCAACTTCACCAACACGCAAACCTGCCAAGTGCGTGAGCATGAGCATTGCACGGTTGCGTGCTGTATGCGTACGAGTCTCAATGTATGCAAGAACACGTTCAATATCTGTGCTGTTGAGTGTTTTTGCTTGTGCCATTTGCAATCTCCTGAAATCACTGTTTTCTGTTAGTTCTATTGTGTTTTCATAGATTGTTTTGGGCGACCTGAAACCCGCCAAAGTGTCGGGTTACCGGCGAAGGTAGGGTGCTGATGAACTGGCTGTGGATAACTTTTTGATGAAAATTTTCATCAATGATTTCAAAGAGATAACCATGAAATCACGAGAAAGCGCAATTTTGTTAGGTTTTTTGTGGATAACGGAGCAGGGCTGTGGATAACGGCGATCTTGCGTAAATCTAGCCCTACAAGCGCTGATCTTGAGTCCCTGCTACCCCGAGTATTCGAGGGGGTAAATCGACGTGCTTGCAGGGTGTTTTATTCGTGCAATTGATAGGGTAGGAATGTCCAAAATGTGGGCATAAGCTAATCGTAGATTTTAAGCCACGTTGAGGAGTGCGGCTTAACCGAAATAACGTTGGTGTAGAAGTTTCGAGTTGGGTTGGTTTGATTGAGAGCGTAATAAGCGTCAGCGAGATTCAAATGTCACCGTTGAGCATATCAATCATGAGGCAAATATGGTGTGAAATTTGCAATACCTTGTTCGTGCCTAGACCTGGAAAGTGATCGGCTTTGACATGTTCTGCATACTTATCTATGGCAAAGTTTGTACCGAACTCTTTTGATCGCAATTTGGCTGCTCTTACGAACTTACTAGCTGCCTGCACGAACTTGTTTTCGGTGCTTCCAATATCTTTGTCCGTGTCATCAGAGACGAAGTGTTCAATCCAGATGTTGCCGGACTTGTGTTTGAAAGTGGCGTGAATTGCTACGGCTGCAGGTTGCCCACCACCAGAAGTGAACGCTGCCCCGATCGTCGCATAGTCTCCAAAGCCAATCCAAGATGGCTTATGTGTCGTGTGGCGGTCGGTGAAAAGTTCAACGCCGTAATAGTCGGAGTTGCGCTCCAGTTTATTAAAGTTGTCGCGTATGTCAACGCGTTTAGTGTGAGGTAAAAGCGCCTGTTGTGATGTCGCCATCCTGCCATTCAACACTATATGAAACCGCACATTGGGCCTCGTGGCTAAGGCCGCGATATCGGTGTCGGATAACGAAGAGGTCAAATACGCCAAAGCTACCTCACGCCCTTCGAAACGTTTGAGGAAAGCGTTTATTTGCGACATTGTGGTTGTCGAGACACACCGATAGGTTGGCAGGATGCATTCATGCTCGTCGATGAGCTTCATGATGTCCTTGCGCCACGCCTTAACCTCGTCGCTCGCCTTCAGCTCAAATTTGTCCGGATTGAGTATGACGGCGAGCGGTTGGTCAACTTTGCTAAAGTGTTCAATGCACCTAGTTAGGTCAGATATACCGCGTTTGACGGGTTCTATAACTGGGACTAGTGCACTTAGGGAACGATGATCCTCAAGCATTGTGCGAAGCGCCAGAAATTCAGAGCGGCGTCCATAGAGAAGCGGAAAATACATTAGACCTCCAATTCCCGATTGCCGAGAAAAGAATTATTTTGATTTCAAATAAAACTAGATATTAGCATTAAATGGCAACTGAAAGGGCGTCAAGGAGGCGTTGTCGCTTGGGGCGAGAAAGTGGCGTTGCATAGGCCACAGCACGTAAGCTTGTAGGTAGAGTTGAAATGAATTCAACGGTCTCATCATCCGTCGTGCGAGCACGCATTGCTGCGACAAGCACTGCGTGGGCTTGTTTGCTAGTAAGTTGGCAAAATAGTTGTTCGTAGTGCTTGTTTACAAGACCATTCGGCATTTTGGGTTGCGGGCCAAAGTACTCGTGAACGGCGCTCATGAACTCTTGACGCCGCAACATTCGGAAGATGACACACGGCTCAATTCGAGAGACATCATCCATTGCTGAACGTATCTCTCGAAAACTGTATTTGTTGGTTAAACAAAGTATGCCAATGCGCTTGTCCACAATGGATGCGTAATGTTCCGCTAAATTTGGGTGAGTCACTACATACACGCGTTCAAAGGCTCGCAAATATGCTGGTGTTTGAGTACATAAACGTCTGTGACTGTCGTACTCGGTCTTGATCTCATAGGCTGTAGATGTTTCGTTAAAAACAGCGACGTCGACGATAGAGTCGGCTACACCTAATTCAACAGCTAGGCTAGAAGTGCGAGGGCTATGTCTTCCAAAAACGATGCGACTAGCGATGGCGGATTTGTAAACATACTCGCAGCGGTATGTAAGTCCTAGTTCATCTAACGAGGCGTCAAAGAGATCTGCAATGACTGGGCGGCGCTTAGTTGACCGTACGCCGAGGCCAATGAGTTCCCTCGCCACATGCTCTGCTGTGCCGCGACGTGCGATGTCTTCCATTACCGGACGAGAGAAGAATCTGGAAACTAGGCGGGAGCGTTGTGATTCGTTCATGAGAGCAAGAAGTGTTCAGTCAATCCAGAATGCAATAACAAGCTCTCAAGCTATTTCTTATGACGTATTGTGCGATAAATCATTATATCTCTCAGCATACGCCAAGCTCAACTGACCCACATTTCTCAGATCAATGGCGCCTGTGGATAGTCTGAAATGTTTTCCTCAGTCGTAGGTAACCCGCCAAAGCTTCGGGTTTCAGGTCGCACAAAAACTGATCTGAAAACACACTGTAGTCACACACATAGGACTACAGATGAAGAACTTCGATCCAAGCCAGCTTTCATATTTCACTGGCACTGAGCGTTACTACCGCATTACCCGCAAACACTTGCTCACAGATGGCACCAAGTACCTAGCTGAAGAAGCTGAGTGCTTTTGGATGATGGATGCGATTGCTAGTCATCTGTCCGAAATAGGGACACAGGACTGGTTTGTACAAGTGCGTATGACTGTGAAAAACAGTAGGGCGACCATGTACTACGAAGATGGGAACGGCAAAGAGCACGCCCGTCAACAGATCCCTTATACGGACTTCCCCATGCAGGGCATTACCTTGTACGCCTGTTGGGATGGGGTGCACTGGGTGATCATGCTGCCCAGCGAGTATTGAGAAAACTGGGCAGTTAACGACTTCTGAGCGGGACAAGCAACTCGCTCAGCCCGTTGTGATCGATTTCGTGCATCAGGGCTAGCAGCCGTCCGATTTCCCCTTTAGGAAATCCTTCACGCGCAAACCAGTTGAGATAGTTCCCCGGCAGATCAGCAATCAAAACATCTTTGTGTTTGCCAAATGGCATCTGTGTGGCCACGAGCTTGTGAAGGTCTTCGGGGTTCATCAGAATTAACGTCCAAGATATGTGTTTACTCGCGTCTTACCCCATCTACGACAATTTGAGTGGAGGGAGTTTTTGAAGTAGTTGAAATATTGCTTCCCAGTCATGTCGGGGTAGTGGAATTGCATCATGCACTGGAAAATTCCCTCGTGCAGCATTTTCGGCCGTACGTTGGGCTCTTAATATGGCTCGATTTGTAAGTATGTTTAGTGCTTCTCTTGTGTATGCATTAGCAGGACTGGGTCTAGCCTTCAAGGGGTTGGGGATTTGTAGACTGTGAGTTTTACTGATGTTGGCAATTGAACCAATTCGCCAAAGTGATTTGTCTCGAAACGCTGCGCGGTAGAAAAAGACCCGCAAGTAGCTGATCAACGCTTTTGGCCGAACCCGCTCACCTTCAAATTTGAATTCAGGTTCAGATGCAGCATAAGGAGCTGACTGAATCTCGCTATCCATGGATTCCAGCTGCTGCTTTACTAATGTCAGTTGTTTGCGAAGTCCTATGCCTGCTGGAACTGCCAAGATGTGAACTGGTGGGTTGTTTTCTGCAGGCCTTGCTTTATCAAAGTAGCGATTTATGTTGTCGGCCGTCTGGGCGTTGGGTCTTCTGCCTCTGGCCAAACTGGTAATCAAGGTCACGGAAGGCTTGGCTTCTTTGTAGCCAAATAGCTCATAGCCGCCAAGATTACCCCACCAGACTTGGAACGAGATGCTGAAGACATCTCCGAAGAGTTCATAGTTTTCAAGAACCTTCTCAAACCCAATCCATACCTCCCTAAATGCATCGTCTGTAGCTTCAATTTCATACAAATCCGAGACTAAGTGGATCTGCTGTGGAAAGTCGATCCCCTGCGACTTGACTTTGTGCGCGAGTGCATAGCTTGGGCTAATTTGTAGAAATTGATACATCAAAAGGGCTCTGGCCATGGAGCCCTGTTCTAGCCATTGCCCATTGAATTCCAAGAATGGATTTTTCATAAAACATAAACACTTTAGATGTGAAATATTAACATTTAAAATAAAAAATCAATGCCTGTCAAACTGTAATTGTTGCAAGTTAATTCCTATTTGCAATGCCGTTAGTCGCGGTTAAAGCAATCCTTAACAATCAAAAGGAAACTAAAATGACTAAAAATACATTAATGCAAGCAGCTACAACTCACGCAGAACAGGTGGCGCCAGTAGTCCAGTTGGTAAATGATTGCCAAATTGACAATCAAATGCAGCAGTCGAACACAATGCCGTTGCCCAAGATTGACCCCAGCGCAAGTAGCTTTATTTCGCGTGTTCAAAGCGTCGTGCCAGGTGCGGACTTAGTGTCTGAAGAGGAGCCAATTTGTCCTTCAATCTATGGAGCAGCAATTGTTAAGGAGGTAGCAAAGGTTAAAAACCTTCATGATTTAACCCGGTCTCAAGTTGAATGTGTTGTCAAAAATAACCAGTGCGGCCTTATTTTGAAGGGTACGCCTGGTTTAGGTAAAACATTCATTGTCAAGGACGTTTTAACTAGCCAAGGTTTTATTGAGTATGTGGACTATGTAATCATAAAAGGGCACATCACTGGCGCTAAGTTATATCAAGTGCTATGGACGTTTCGTCAGAAAGGAAAAATTGTTGTCCTTGATGACTGCGACACATTATTCGCAGACGACATCGGGTTGACTGTCTTGAAGGCTGCCCTTGATCCAGATGTAACAACCGTTAGTTATGAAACAACTCGAGTGCCAATTTTTAATGGAGTTGAAACTCCTTCTTTCAACTATGAAGGGACATTGATTGTTTGTACCAATGTGAACCTTAGGACGGGAAATTTGGGGCGACGATCCACGCACTTGAGTGCAATACATAGTCGTGCGCTCGTATGGCCGGTCCTGATGTCAAGTATTGAAGCTAAGTTTGCTAATGTTTTTTATATGTTAGTCGAGCGTGGTTATTTGGATCAACTTATTGATAGCAAACAAAAACGAGATTTATTAGATTTCATTTGGAAGCACAAGGGCGTAATGGTTCACCTTGATCTCCGAGATCCACAACGTATTGCACACCAAATGAAAAACGATCCAACAAATTGGATTGCTTCTTCACAAATTTTGGTAGGAGCTACAAATGACTAATAAAAATGAAGCACAGCCCATTGATATGTCTTGGTTAACCGAAGAAGTTGAATTTACAAGTAAAAAGGTAAAACCTAAGAAGAATTCATTTAGGTGCATCGATAGCAATCCTATTGATACCAGTGATCCGCAGTCGGCGATGCATGAGATCGATGCATTATTAGCTGGCGTCGAAATTACTCATCGACTAGCTCTGACACCAGAGCAGCGAGATAGTCGTAGCGCTTCTGCTAGAAGTAAACCTCCAGTCTCTCCGGAAACCTGTGAAAAACTTCGCCTAGCTCAAGCTCGGCGGCGCGAGGCTGGACTTAAGTTGCCGAAGGCAACTGAACAAAGACGAGAAAAAATTCGTCAAGCTCATGCTCGTAGAAAAGCTGCAGGTTATAAGCGGCAGCCGATCTCGGCAGAGCAAAAAGAGAAAACGCGCCTAACAAATGAAGCGCGAAAAGCTGCAGGTTATACACGTCCGCCAGTTACCGAGGAAACTCGAGAAAAATTACGTCAAGCACAGGCCCGTAAAAAAGCAGCTGGCTACGTTAAACCCAAAGTTTCTCAAGATACACGGGAGAAAATGCGGCAAGCTTGGTTAATTAGGAATAGTGAGAAAAAAACACCACGAGTGTTAACACCTGAGCAGCGAGAGGCGCGTAGTTTGAGCGCAAAAATTTGGTGGGCTCAGAGAAAAGAGGCGGGAGTTACTCCCGAGCTAAGCAAACCAGAGGTGAAAGAAAAAATCCGACAAACCAAGCTTAGGAGAAAGGCTGAACTCAAAAAATAAGAACACGGGTCAAGGCGTAGGCATTGTTGGTTTGAGTGCTGACAGTGCTTTGAACGCTTTGGCCCTTTTCTGGCGATCACGTTCTGCCTTTAGTGCATCATTTGCTCGATCTTTTGTGGTTTGAAGATTTGCTATGCGCTGCTGTTCCGGTGTTTTGAGTTGAATCAACTCACCAAGTTGTTCGCCTTCACGTAACTCTGTTGGTGATGACACCAATGCATGAAATCCGTAGATGGCTTGCAATAGCCAACGAGCTTCAGGGCTGTTTTGTGCTCGAATTTCTACAGGAATGGCTTTGACGCTGTTGCTTACGCGTGCTTTGATGAGTGCGGTGTATGTCTTCATGCATGTATTTATTCCGCGCATAAATAATTTATGCATTACGGAGTAAAAAAAATGAGTTTTGAAGAATCCCTATACATCGCCATGTCTGATGTTTATCCAGAAATATCAGTCAGATCCTTCAGTCGAGCCTTGGGAAAGAGCGAAGGTTACTGGAGCAGTATCACAGCGCAGCACCTATCGATTTCTAATGCCGCGCTGATCAGTCTGAATGACTATCTAAATTGCAAAAAAACCTCTGTTGGAGTCGCGTTCATCAAAGGCGGCAAGAATTGACTTGATTCAAGACATGATCGCTCAGGAAATTGTCAATAGATTTGCGATCCAGAACGAAGACGTTGACAAGGTCTGGAAAAGGATGGGAATGGATATCAACCAAGAACCTAACATGGAGAGAGGTTGTACCGCCATGCCATTTTTAATGACTCGTTATTATTGAAGTCAAGTGCTTGGTTGTGCTACGCACAACAGCGGTTCGAAGTTGTCTTCAACAACTTCTCCCGCATTTATTTAATTAACTCACTAAGGGTTATAAATTGGTTAATTACTTGACTTCTCTATTACTATAAGTTCGTTAGGTTTTTGGTGTTTTGCATCCCAACTGTTTGGACAGGGTTCAAATGATCAGATTGATTGTCAATAGTAAGGTGTTGAGTGCCCTGAAAGTAGCGGTTCCCAAAGAGGGTAAGGCGGAAGTTTACTTAGCGAAATACGTTGCGAATCTTGAGTATGAAGTAAATCAACGCCTGCTACAAAATCGCCCTTTGCTTATGGTCAGGGGGAATCATTACTACACATCGTTAACAACGGTTCAAGAAAAGGGTGGCCAGATCTGGTCACTTGGAAATATCCGTACTCATAAATGGCTGGCAGATAACAACTGGGCACTTGTTGATCAAGTCAACAAAGGTCAGGCAAACAACATCACGGGTGACATTGCGATCATCAAATTCACGAGCTTGGTTGAAGTGGTGGATGATGAAAGCATTAGCTCACTGGCTAAGTTGACAGATGCGCAGCTAAATCAGTATTTACAGACTGTTTCTTTAGATGATCTAGCGCATCTCCAAGCGTTGTTAATGCCGTTGCTGCAGGCATATGCAGCGGGCGAAGCTGATCTGCTGGCGGTAGATCAAGATTCGACGATCGATTACGTGAAGAGGGTAGTGAGAAACGCGACTCTCAAGGCGAAAGATCAAACGGAATACAGGAAAGCACTGCGGATTCTTCGTGTCGCCCAGCTAAATCAAGGAGTCTTTCCGCAGATAAAACGCAAGAGCTTATTCGGCAGAACCTACTACGAAGGCGTCAGCATTCAGAGCGTTCATAAAGAACTTCGCAAAGCAATTCTTCATGGCTGCTATGAGTACGACGTCAAATCCAGTGTGATCTGCTGGAAATATGCGTTTGCGAATGAGTTTCTTGCCTCTGTTGGTAAGGGGGCGACCGATGAGCAAGAGTTTTGGGCGATCTATTACTACCTAGCCCACAAGAAAGAGTTCTTTGATGATCTGCAATCCAAAGTGTTTGACTCGAATTGTGGTTGGGATGACTTGAAGCAAAAGAGCAAGCTGAAAGAAGCGCTTACTGCACTGAGCTTTGGTGCTAAGTTAGCGGATGCAACGTGGAAATCGGCAAACGGTAAAGATGAGCAGAGCTCTTTAGCAAAAATCTTTCCAAACAGCTACATAGAAGAGCGAAAGCGATTTCTTAAAGCTACAGAGGTGGTTGCTTTCAAGCGCCAGCAAGCCAAGCTTGATTCGTTTATTGTCGATAAATTTATCTCGCAATACCCATATCTTTCGACTATGACTGAGTTGCAAACTAGCACTGGGCGCAGATCAAATAGCAAAGTGCTTGCATGGCTCTATCAGCACGCAGAGACGCTAATGATGGACATTGTTCGTGGTGAACTCGCGCAACTTGATATTGACATTAGAGCCAATATTCACGATGCCATCGTTATTGACCGAAAGCTATCCTTTGAGGAAAAAAACTCAATCGAATTAGTTGTACGCCAGAGAACAGGTGTTTTGCTGTTTGAGCTTGGTGAGACGTTCTATCAATAACTCATGTCAAAGGTAACTCAGACCAAGCAGTTGTGTAGCAAGGTGACTTGCGCTCTTGCTTCATCTGCCAGCCTTTGTGCGCGCCTTGTGTGGATATCTTCACAGCGCCACGTCCAAAGCGGGTGTTGAGCTGATCTATCGCAATCATCAATCTGCTGTTGTTTTCAGTTTCAAGCGCTAGCAAATCGCCCTGAATGTGCGAAGTAGGTGAGATCTCACTCAATACAACTCCAGCCTTTTTGTATTGGTACTCAGGCTTAAACATCAGGTCGATCAAGTGACATG
>JACCDG010347450.1_pt1 | contig 16169 bp, 17 predicted proteins | sample 7442471 | NCBI WGS metagenome assembly JACCDG01 (sample SAMN15323444, study PRJNA562643) | freshwater metagenome | isolation source: river surface water | place: USA:Blue River Watershed | collected 2017-08-17 | reverse complement strand
GATTGAATTAATTAATTACTTGCTGCTGGTTTAACTGGCTTAACTGGTTTAGCAGGAACTGTTGCAAGTGCTGCTGCTTTAGCTGCCTTGAACGCGTTCTTAGCTTCTTCTAGCGCCTCCGGAGTTGCTGCGCTTTCTTTTGCCGCGACGTAAGTAGCCTTTGCCGCTTTAATCTGCGCAGAAGCCGCCTGCTTTGCTGTTTTATACGCACCCATCGCACTTTTAAAAGCTGATTTCTCAGCCTTAAAAGTAGTTTTTTCTGGAGTGGTAGTCGTATCAGCAACTGCATGAGGATTTAGCATTATGGCAAGAGCGAAAGTTAGCGCTGCAATAATTTTCTTCATTTGGACCTTTCTATCGTCGACTCTCGACGAACAACCCAAACATAACTTTCAATCTTGCGAAAACTTTGTGATTCTTCTATTGGAATCTATGGACTTAGTAATTAATTCTGAAACGGAAGAGGTTGGACTTTAGGCAATTCTTGAATCTTACGATCACGTTCTAAAGTTGCAGCAGCAATTCCTGCGTCCTTCTTAGATTTATTAGATAGGTTTAATTCTTTGGAATCAGGCACGCGAGGATATGTGATTTTTAGTTGTCGAATTGTATTTTTGAAGTCCCGATTTATTGCCTTAATGCATAGTTTTAGGTGCTTATCAGTTCTCTTCTTCAATTTCTCGAGTGTCCGTTGATCTTGCTCATTAATTGAAGAATTTTGTGGGTAATTTTTTAATGTTTCGTTATATTCGATTGTGAAGTTCTGGCAATCGATTTCTGCGTGTGAAATTGAGGCGGTAGGAAAAGATATAGCTAGCGCAAGCATCATGGACTTGATGAAGAATCTCACGGCGTAACTCTCTCACCTTACTTTGTGAATTCCTTGTGAAGTTCTCGTTTTTTGCTACGGAATCCCAATCTGAGGCATATCCTCCGCATATGTCTCAGAAGATATTGGTCGTGGACGATGAACCCAATATCCGCTCGTTACTAGGTGAAACTCTTCGTATCGCCGGCTTTGATCCAACTCTGGCTCCCGATGGCCAGGCAGCAATAAATCTGCTGCGAAGCCAAAACTTCAATTTAGTTCTCCTCGATATAAATATGCCGCGCATGTCTGGTTTTGAAACTCTGCAACAAGTCCGATCATTTCTACCTTTAATACCGGTTATTGTTATCTCAGCACGCCAAGAAAAAGTTGATGTTATTCAAGGTTTTCGCGTCGGAGCCGATGATTACATTTCCAAGCCCTTCGACCTCGAAGAATTAATAATGAGGGTGCATTCGGTTCTCCGTCGCTCAAATCCCACCCGAGTGAGCGAGTTGCTAAAGGTCGGCCCAATAACGCTTTCCGAGGATACGCACGAAGTTACCTTTAAGAATGAACTAATTGAACTCTCTAAAACTGAATTTCGATTACTTCAGTATCTAATGGAAAATGCCGGAAGAGTCGTAAGTAAAGATCGCTTATTAGATGCGATCTGGGGTTACGATTTTCAAACCACCACAACCGTCGTAGATACTTACATTTCCTACTTGAGAAAGAAATTACATAAGGAGGGATTTGAAGGTATCAAGACAATCCGTGGTGTTGGATTCCAATTGAAGGCTGACTAGTGCAATTACAGAAAAGACTCACATTATTTACTCTTGCTTTAATTGCGATTGTTTCACTCTCACTCGGCATCACTTTAATTGAAACTTCTCATAGCGACGCATTGCAACGGACTGATAACGCCTTGCTAAGTATTAAGCAATCAATTGATGAATCTTCTGATGATAAATTAACCACAGCGCTGACTCTCGTTAGAACAAATCCAATCTCACCAAGTCTGATACTTATCGATGACAACTACGAAAGCACTGTAATCTTCGATCCTTCAGATGAGGAAAAGGAGATAGACCTAACCGGTATAAAAATTTCGACAGAAGGAAAAATTGAAAATATTCCCAAGGGTTACCGAGCTACAATAAATTTGATTGAAGGCGACTCTCTTTTACTAATATTGAAAAGCGTATCTGACTTAGATTCACAAAGAACTACTAATTATTTCTACTTATTGATTTTTGCTCTCGTAAGTATTGTGCTCTCTCAAATAATTCTTCGTAAACTTATATCTAGAGATATTTCCCGAGAATCCGAAACTATTCGGCTTCAAGAGAAGTTGAGCAATGAGACCGAAAAGCGTGAGATGCTCCTGGACTTTATATCTGATGCGTCTCATGAATTGCGTACTCCCCTAACAATCATCAAGGGGTATCTCTCGCTTGCTAACCGAGGATCGAAAGTAACGGAGTCTGAAATTCTCAGTAAATTAAATGAAGAATCCTCCAGGCTTGAGAAGAATATCGAGAGCCTGCTTACTGTTTTAGAGTTTGAATCTTTACCCGAAAACTTAATGGAACCGATAGATCTCTCCAAATTAGTTCTAAATGAATTCAATTCATTTAAAAGATTTGAAAATTCTCGAGAAACGGAGATATCTGTCATTGAAGGGATTTTTGTTCGTGCCAATGAAGAATTACTTTTAAAACTTGTAAGAAATGCACTTCTAAACGTATCTCGCCATGCGCCCAAAAACGCAAAAGCTTTACTTAAATTAGTGGAAACACCGAAAGGCGCCGTAGTTAGTATTGAGGATTCTGGGCCCTTAAATAGCGATCAAAGTCTGCAGATTGAGGATTATGTGCAACGGTTTAATAGCAATAGATCATTTGAGAAGGGCGGATCAGGACTTGGATTCAGCATCATGAATTCAGCGATAAAGAAGGTTGGTGGTCGTCTCAATATTTTTAAGTCGGAGCTAGGCGGGCTCGGTGTGAGTATGGAATTTCCGACTTCAAACGCTCCTCAGGTCAAGAATTAAAGCGAGTTTGCGCGATATCTAACCCATCTGTAATCAGGGCCTCGACTGCGCTGGCACCTTTACTTACAAAATCTTCGAGCGCTCCCCGTTCTTGCGAACTAAAGGGTTTCAAGACGAAATCAGCTGGATCTTGCGCGCCAATCGGTCGGCCGATTCCCATTCGGATTCTGAAGTAATCAGCGCCAAATATCTTAGTTATGCTTTTTAAGCCATTATGGCCGTTGTCGCCACCGCCAATCTTTAATCTAATTGCTGCAAACGGAATATCAAGCTCATCGTGAATGGCAATTAGATGATCTGGCTTAACCTTGAAGTAATCTGCGAGAGATTTCGTTGGCCCACCGGATTCGTTCATATAGCACCGCAATTTTGCGGCAACGATTGCAGTTCCGTTGATTTTGAATTCAGCAATATCGGCCCGCGACTTATGGCTGGTGAACTTTGCGCTATTTGAATTTGCAAGTTGGGAAACAACCATCGCGCCAATATTGTGGCGAGTCCGTTCATATTCAGCGCCAGGATTGCCGAGGCCAACAACTAACCAACGTTCCTTCGAACGAAACATAAAGAAAGGTTAGTAGGAAGCGGTTACTTCTTGGCTTTAGCGTCAGCGCCGCCTTCAGCGGAGGCCGCGCCTTCAGCAGGAGCAGCGCCTTCACCTTCAGCAGGAGCTGCGCCTTCGCCTTCAGCAGGAGCTGCAACTGGAATGACCTCTTCCATCGCGGCACGAACTGATAGGTGAACAACAACCATCTTTGGATCGCTCTTAAGAATAATTCCTTCAGGTAGCACAACATCAGATGCCAACTTCGAATCGCCAGCCATTAAGCCGGTGAGATCTAGCTCTAGGAATTGTGGAATAGCTGTAACGTCAGCTTCAACCTCGATGGTGTTGTGAACGTGCTCGAGAATACCTTCTGGGTCATGCTTACCAGAGGCATGAACTGGAACATTAACAACAACGCGCTCACCGCGACGGACAATAATCAAATCAATATGTTCCAAAGTTCCTTTAAGTGGATTACGAACGATGGACTTCGGAAGAACTAATTCTTGTTTTTCGCCAAGATCAATATTTAGCAGAACGTTTGAGGTCTTTATCGCAACGCCAACTTCACGAGCTGGAAGTGAAATATGAGTCGGTTTCTCGCCATGGCCATAAATAACTGCTGGCACTAAACCATCGCGTCGGATTCTGCGAGATGCGCCTTTACCGAATTCATTACGGAGCGCGCCTTGAATTGATACTTCTGCCATTGTCTTGCCTTTCGTCGATTACGGGGGCTACCCCTCGCCGTGGAGCGGAAGGTTACCGAGCCCAGCGGCTATTCGACAAATCGATCATTAACGTCGGATACGAACGAAAATCCGCCATCCGATAAGCGAAACTAGAGCGATTGCTACGTAATGCCAGAACCCGAGCGGAAAACGTGCGTGATCCGGCAGCGCGGGATCGATGTTCCCAGCACCTCTAGGTAATTCAATTGTTGCCACGACTCCGGCGTGATCTGAGGCAAAGCATTTTTTATTACCGCAATCCCAAATAGATGAGCCATCTGGATAAATATTTCCAATCATTTTGGAACTTGAGTTGGCGTAAACATTTTTTGTGAAAACATAATCTAATCGGTCAGTAAATCCGTATTGATTTCCATAACTCTTTGCAACAGCAGCGCGGTCTGGATCTGGACCATCCAACAGGGCGCCAGCGCCCCAAGAAAAGAATTTAGGATCTTTTGCATCTGGAGATGCATTCGCAAAACCAGCATCAATCATTGTTTGATAGGCATTACATTCACTAGATCCTGAGATTGGACAAGCTTCGCTAACGACCGGCTGTAGGCCCGGGTTTGGCGCATCGATGGGACGAGGGTCGCGATAATCGGCATTGAAATCACCTAAAACAATTAGCGGCATTTTCGCGCTTGCTAGGTCTGAGACTAATTGACGCGCTTGAATCGCAGAATTTGGAACTTTGTTCTCATCCCAAATCGATTCTAAATGGGTTGAAACTACTCGAACAACAGAATCTGATACTTGATAATCAACCCAGGTATATCCGCGATAAATCTTCATGATGGTTGGGACAATTGAATAAATCTGATCGTATTCGGTATTTCCCACCTGTTTGATTGAACTAGCAAGATCAGAGCGAACCAATATTGCATCGCCAATTGTGAAACCGCAGGCAGCGGTATCGCTATTGAAAATAGCGGGAAACACATCTGGATCTTTCACTTTGGTCAGGTAAGGAATTGCCGCGATTGAGTAGCCGGGGTTAAAAGCAGAAATGCCATTTGCGGTTGCTAATTCATAACTAACGCTTGTTACCTTTGTGGCATCTATAAATTGCTTTAGAAAATCAAAGACTACGATTTTTTCATCCCACAAGTTTTTCTTGCAGTACCACTGGGTTGCCTCTTGGATACCTATCAAATCGGGTTTTTCAGCTGCTGCCTCGCCTGCTAATTTCAAAACGCGTTTATTGAAATCCGTTTTCTTTACCTGATCCCACATAAATTGGGCAGCGGCGGGGAAATTAGGGATTAGCTCAAGTGCGACTCCAACATCGGCACCAAGATATAAGTTTCTAGACATAACTGTTACTTGATAAGGCTCAGCCGACTTTGAAGTTGGTAATGGAAACGCAATTAATGAGATTAAAGAAATCGCAAAAATGCGATTTAGTTTAGGCATGTCCATCAAAGAGGCTCGTAACTGAGCCGTCTTCAAATACCTCTCGGATTGCACGAGCAATAAGTGGTGCGATTGAAAGCACTGTTAAATTTGGGAATCGTTTTTCATCTGGAATCGGCAAGGTATTAGCCACAACTACTTCGCTGACTTTTGAATTTACCAATCGTTCGGCCGCTGGGCCTGAAAATACGGGGTGGGTTGCGGCGACCATAACTTCTTTAGCGCCATCGTTATAAAGAGCTTCGACCGCTTTTGTTATGGTGCCAGCAGTATCAATCATGTCGTCAATAACTACGCAAGTCTGACCTTTAACATCACCGACTACTCGACCGGTTACTGCTTCGTTAGGCAATCTTGGATCGCGCGTCTTATGAATAAAGGCGATCTGAGCCCCTCCCAAAATATCGCTCCAACGTTCAGCAACTCGAACTCTTCCCGAATCTGGCGAAACAATTGTTAATCGAGAGCGATCCACTTTTGAACCTACATAATTCGCAAGAAGTGGCAGCGCATGTAAATGGTCGACCGGTCCATCGAAGAATCCTTGAATTTGAGCGGAATGCAGATCAACAGTCATCAATCGATCCGCACCAGCTGTTTTAAATAAATCTGCCATTAAACGCGCAGAGATAGGTTCTCGACCGCGATGCTTTTTATCTTGTCTTGCATAGCCATAGAAGGGAGCGATGACGGTAATTCTTTTTGCAGAGGCGCGCTTAAGCGCATCAACCATTATGAGTTGTTCCATAACCTGCTTATTCACAGGTGCTGAGTGGCTTTGAATTACGAAGGCATCACAGCCGCGAACGCTCTCTTCGAATCGAATAAAGATTTCACCGTTGGCAAAGTCATATGCAGAAGTTGGAGTAATTGGAACGCCAAGTTCGGCTCCGACCTCTTCGGCTAATTCGGGATATCCGCGTCCGGTAAATATACGAAGTCGCTTTTCGGAACTAAGGCGGAGTTCGCTACTCATTTTCCGTTCTCCTTCTTCTCGGCAGCTGCTGCGGACTTTGTACCTTTTCGCTTCTTCAATACCCAGCCAAGAATATTGACCTGTCGGGCTCTTCCTATGCCAAGCGCGCCCGCCGGCACGTCTTCATTTATTACAGAACCTGCGGCGGTATATGCCCCATCTCCGATTGAGACTGGGGCAATTAGCATCGAATCACTTCCGATTCGTACGTGATCACCGATCTTGGTCTCATGCTTTTCGACGCCGTCGTAATTAACAAAAACTGTGGCAGCGCCGATGTTGCTCTCTTTACCAATCTTGGCATCTCCAACATATGAAAGGTGTGGGACTTTAGAACCCGTGCCTACTTGGGCATTTTTCATTTCGACAAATGAACCAACTTTTACATCCCCGGCAAGGACCGTGCCGGCCCGAAGATGGGTAAATGGGCCAACTTTCGCGTTTTCACCAATCGAACTTGATTCACAATGAGACTCAAATACTTTTGCGCCGCTCCCAACTACACAATCTATCAATGTTGTCCGCGGTCCAATGACTGCGCCTGAATTAATTCTGCTTTTTCCGACAATAGCCGTTCCAGGTTCAATTCGCGTATCGGATTCGATTTCAACGCTTACATCAATCCACGTTGAGGATGGATCGACAATCGTTACTCCGCTTAACATCAAAGCTTCATTTATTCGATCTCTAAAAATTGCGGCAACATCGGCTAACTGTGATCGGTCATTAATGCCGAGAAATTCTGAAAAATCTTGAGCTTCAAATGTAGAAACTTTTTCACCTTTGCTTTTCAAAATAGCAATTACATCGGTGAGGTATTCCTCCCCTTGAGAATTTCCTTTTCCTAACTCCGAGAGAGCGCCTCTCAACTTAGATATATCAAATGCATAGATGCCTGAATTAATCTCGATGATTTCCCGTTCTTCGGGGCTAGCATCACGCTCTTCCACAATGCGAGTGAATTCATTTTTTTCACGCACAATTCGTCCGTATCCAGTTGGGTTCGGAACTTCGGTAGTAAGCACAGTTGCGGCTGCGCCCTGTTTTTTATGTTCCACAATTAAGGAGCGGAGCGTCTCTGTTGTAATTAAAGGCGTATCACCAGCGCAAACTAAAACAGTTCCCGAATCATCTTTAGTTAGCGCCCGGCGAACTGCGTCACCTGTTCCGCTACGAACTTCTTGAAGAATTGTTTTACTGCTTGGGTAGATTCGATTAAGTTCATTCTTTACTTCTTCAGCAGAAGCGCCAATTACTACTCTTAATTCTTTTCCCTCGAGTTTCGAAAGAGCGGCGAGAACGTGTTCTAAGATTGTTGCGCCGGCAATTTTATGGAGAACTTTGGGGTGTGCTGATTTCATCCGAGTTCCCTCGCCAGCGGCGAGGACGATCACTAGATCGAGCTGGCTCAACACTCCACCTTTTCTAGCCATCTTCGAGAGTTAATTCTCTCGCAAAAATACCTAGCCCAATTACACAAAACTTTACTTCCGAAGCTCCTCCACCAGGTATCGATCCTGGACCCTGGGCTTCAAAGGCCCATGTGCTAGCCACTACACAATGGAGGAACCTGAATTCTATTAGGTTCTATCGGTAACTATGCGCGCGCCCGGAACCGGCCCTTGAGCGCGAACGACATTTCCGACCACGCCACTGGAAGTCAGGGCAACAACAAGGTCTAACGCATGCTCCTCATTCTCTGCCAAAAAAGCAACGGTTGGCCCTGATCCCGAAACAATGCCACCAAGAGCGCCGTAATCAATTCCAACATCAAGAATTAATCGGAGCGCTGGCTTTAATGAACATGCTGCTGGTTGTAAATCATTTACTAGTTTCTTACCGAGCGACTTCGCATCGCCATGAGTAAGTGACTGCAGTAGTTCATCGCTTACATGTGGCGCAGCAATATCCATACCTTCGCGTAATCGATCGCACTCGCTGTATACCGCTGGTGTTGAAAGCCCCGAAGTAGATAGCGCGAGTACCCAGTAATAAGTACCTCTAGAAAGTACCGGAGTTATTCGATCGCCTCTTCCCGTTCCAATGGCCGTTCCTCCAGAAATCGTAAATGGCACATCAGCGCCAAGTTCAGCGCCCAATTTCTCCATCTCATTTCTACTTAAGCCAAGTGAAAAAAGTGAATCAATTCCAACAATGGCCGCACCAGCATTTGCGCTACCTCCAGCCATGCCGCCAGCTATGGGAATTTCTTTCTTAATCTTTATTGCAACGCCAGATTCAATATCAAAGCGATCTATCATCAATTCCGCAGCTCGATAGGCAAGATTCTCTTTTCCTTCCGGAACACCAGCTTTGCCGCCACAGTCAATTGTTATCACTCCGGAATCGATTGGAGTAAGAGTTAGTTCATCAAATAGTGAAACAGATTGAAAGACTGTAGCTAATTCGTGATAGCCATCTTTCTGTAGCGGACCGACCGAGAGTTGGAGATTGATCTTCCCCGGTACCCTCACAACCGCTTCATCAATCATGTCGTGAGCGTATTACTTGGACCGCTTAATCGCCTATCGGTAGCAAGCGGGCAATCGCAATAAAATCACTTAGCGAGAGTGATTCGCCGCGATCGGTGGGGTTAATGCCGATAGCGCTTAAGGCGCTCTCTGCTGCGCCGGAGGAACCAAATAACTCAGATAGCGCTGAGCGCAACATTTTTCTACGTTTACCAAAGGCTAAATCAATAACCTGAAAAGTAGCTTTTCGTAAACTTTCGCTGCGATCGACTGGTTCGAGGCGATGGAATGAGACCAAAGAAGAATCAACATTAGGAATCGGCCAGAAAACTTTTCGAGAAATTGAATCGGAAAGTTCCAATTTTGCCCACCAGGCAGCCTTTGCACTCGGTGCCCCATAATCCTTAGTTCCGGGTCGCGCTGCTAATCGTTCTGCAACTTCGCTCTGCACCATAACAATTCCTGATTTGATACTTGGAAAATGCTCCAAAAAATAGAGTAAGACTGGGACTGAGATGTTATATGGAAGATTAGCCACCAACTTATTTACATCACTTGGTAGATCATTAAAATTTAAAGCATCTGTTTCAATAACTTCGAAGTTACTTGCGCCATGCTCTTTAAGAGTTAATGACAGCCGCGCCGCCAGCCTGGAATCAATCTCGAGCGCCGTAACTTTCGCGCCACTCTCTAAAAGCGCTAGCGTCAATGAGCCAATTCCTGGACCGATTTCAACTACGTGATCTGAACTATTGACTTCGGCTAATCGAGCAATTTTTTGGCAAGTATTTGCATCAATGACAAAGTTTTGACCGAGTGATTTCTTTGGGTATAAATCCAATTCATCTGCAATTTTCCGAATTTCAATGGCGCCCAGCAGATTAATTGTCATTAAAAGGGCCCAAAGATCCGATTGAGGTTGTTGCTAATTGAACCGACTAACTCAACGAGATCATCGCTACGCTCGGCGGCCATAAAGCGCAAAATGTTGGGAATCTGGGCCGGAGTATTTAAGGCGCCACGATGTGGCATGGGAGCCAAGAAAGGTGAATCAGTCTCAACCAGCAATTGGTTTGAAGGTACGAGTTTGAGCGCTTCTCTAAGTTGAGGCGCGTTTTTGAAAGTCACAGTTCCTGCAAAAGAGAGAATGTATCCCTTAGCAACACATTCACGTGCCATCTCAGCATCACCAGAGAAACAGTGAAAGACAGTTCTATCTGGAGCTCCGACTTCATCCAAGGTGTCTAGAACTGCTCGATGCGCGTCTCGATCGTGAATTACTAAAGTTTTATCAAGATCTTTGGCCATTTGAATATGTCGTTTAAATGAATAACGCTGGCGGTCTTGTAATTCAGGTTCAGTTCTAAAGAAATCTAAACCAGTCTCACCAATTGCTCGCACTTTAGGATGTTTTGCAAGTTCGGATATACGAGCTAGCTCAGATTCTAAATCTTCCACGACTGGAGCTTCGTTTGGATGGAGTGCAACAGCAGCAACTACATTAGGGAAAAGTTCGGCTAACCGCACACACCATTGGGATTGATCAGCTGAGTAGCCGACTTGAACTAAACGATCTATTCCAACTGATTTCGCCTCAGCGATTACTTTCGCTATCTCGGGATGATCTGGTTCTGTATTGGTAACAATTTCTAAATGTGCATGGGAATCTCCGCAAGGTACTGGCAGAGGCTCGGGTAGTGGCGCTGGCTTTCGATCAATATCGCGGTTATGTCGATCGGCCATGCCGATTATTTCTCCGTCTCTTCCAACCTGGGGAAGAGAATCTCACCTTTAGATGTCTTAGTACCAGGTTTTAGCTGTCCCCAATTAGAAGCTTGCGCGATAAAGTGCTTCTCAATTGGTCCGAGTGAAGATTCGGCTCCGAGTGAATTCCAAAGTTTCTTAGTTGAAATAGGCATAACCGGAAATAGCAGGACCGCTAAAGCGCGAAGGGATTCTGCGGTGTTATAAAGGATCGCATCTAACTCTTTCTTTCTGCTGGGATCTTTCGCAACTACCCAAGGTTCATTAGTGGTTACATAGCCATTTACTTCTTTACAGTAATCCATAATCGCATTGATTCCGGTTTGGAAATCAAGTGCACAGATTGCTTCGTCTGCTACAGATACTGTTTTGGTTAGCGATTTTGCCAACGTCTCAGCTTCGCTCTTCTCTGGAATTTTCCCATCGCAATACTTTTCTAGCATCGCCAATAATCTAGAGGCTAGATTTCCAAAATCATTAGCCAGTTCGCTTGTGTAGCGAGCAGCCATATCTTCCCAGGAAAAAGATCCATCATTTCCGAATGGAATCGCTCTCATAAAATAATAACGAAATGCGTCAACACCAAAGTGAGACGTAATGTCAGCTGGCGAAATTCCGGTTAATTTACTCTTGCTCATCTTCTCGCCGCCTACCAATAACCAGCCATGCGCAAAAACTTTACGAGGGACTGGCAATCCCGCTGCCATCAACATCGCTGGCCAGATTACTGCGTGAAATCTCAGAATATCTTTTCCAACCAGATGGACATCGGCTGGCCAAGTCTTCGCAAAAAACTTTCCGCCGTCGCTCTCTGGAGAATCTGTTAGACCTACGGCAGTTGCGTAATTCAAAAGCGCATCGAACCAGACATAAATTACTTGTTTTGTATCCCATGGAACTGGAATTCCCCAGTCAAATGTTGATCGCGAAATCGATAAATCAGATACTCCACCTTCAAGAAATGAAACGACCTCATTTCGTGCGCTCTCTGGTTCGCAGGCGCTGGGATTTTCTTTGTAATGCTTTAGTAACGGAGCCACAAACTCTGAGAGTTTGAAGAACCAATTAGTCTCACTAACCATCTCAACTGGCTTTGAATGAATTTTGCATTTACCGTCATCAAGATCGCCCGGAAGTTTAAACTCCTCACAACCAACACAATATGGACCTTCATATTTGCCCTCGTAAATAAAGCCTTTCTCCATCAAATTTTGCATGAAGCGCTGTACTCGCTCCATATGTCTTGGTTCAGTCGTACGGATAAAATCATCATTAGCAATCTCTAGGTCGCGCCAAACAGGTTTCCAGGCGTTCTCAACCAATCGATCACACCAATCTTGCGGGCTAGCGCCATTAGATTCGGCGCTACGCATAACTTTCTGGCCGTGCTCATCTGTGCCAGTCAAATACCAGACAGATTCGCCTCGTTGGCGATGCCAACGGGTTAACAGATCGCCGGCAACAGTTGTGTAAGCATGTCCAATATGCGGAGCATCATTTACATAGTAAATGGGCGTCGTAAGATAAAAAGACTTATCGGACATAGGCAGAGTCTATCTACTTATTTTTGACCATAGCATCGAAGACCAGGCGCTTCGATATTGCGAGTTCTTTTGCCACCATCGCAATAGCTTCTTTGCGACTTATACCGGCGCTCTCATACTTGACTACTCTTTCGGCTAACTCTTTATCGCTATACGTAATTGTGCTGGGCGTGAATCCAGCAAGGACAACAGTTATTTCTCCCAAAATCTCTTTACTAGATGCCCACTGTGAAAGTTCAATTAAAGTTCCGCGTTTTACTTCTTCGTAAGTCTTGGTCATCTCTCGACAGATGGCAGCTTTTCGTTCGGCTCCAAATATTTTTACGGCATCGCTTAGGAATTCTTGGATTCGATGTGGCGCCTCAAAGAAGACCATAGTTCGCTCTTCTTGAGCCAGGGCTTCCATTTCCTGTTCTCGCCCGCCATCTTTTCGGGATAAAAATCCTTCAAAAGTGAATCGGTCTGAAGGCAAGCCAGATAACACCAGCGCCGTTGTAACTGCGCTAGGTCCGGGAATCACAACTACTTCAATTCCTTTATTGATGGCTAGTGATACCGCGCGATATCCCGGATCGCTAATTCCTGGCATTCCAGCATCAGTAAGAAGAAGAACTTCTGGATAATCAACTAGCGCAGCTTCCAATTCAGCTAAACGCTCTTTTTCATTACCTTCAAAGAAGGTCAATATTTTTGCTTTGCTCTCAATCCCTAAATCGCTACAAAGTCTAGAAAATTTTCGAGAATCTTCAACGACAATTAACCGGGTTCCCTTAATAGCATCGCGAAGCCTCTCAGAAGCGTCGCGAAAGTTTCCGAGAGGTGTTGCGGCGACTATCAACTTACTCATCTGCTAATTGTGTCATCAGTATCCTTGAGAGCATGACGCGCCTCTACCTGGGAGCGATTCTCGCGATTACTGCTCTACTTCGATTCTGGCGCCTAGGCGAACCTGAAGATTTAGTCTTCGATGAAATCTATTACGTGGATGGCGCCAGAGACTTCTTAAAGTTTGGCGTAGAGATGGATGGCAGTAAAGGTGAATTTGTAGTCCATCCTCCATTTGGAAAATGGTTAATTGCCTTAGGTATTCACTTCTTTGGTGACAACTCATTCGGTTGGCGATTCTCTTCGGCTTTTGCCGGCACAATCGCAGTCGCATTGGTCTTTTTTATCGCGAGAAAATTGTTTGCCTCAGATTTTCTTGCTTTAACTGCTGCATTACTTTCAACTTTAGATGGACTTCACTTAGTTATGTCTCGCGTCGCCCTATTAGATATATTTATAACCGCTCTCCTGCTAGCCGGCGTATTGGCATTTTTATATAAACGACATCTTGTAGCCGCTATTTTTTTGGGACTAGCACTTTCTACAAAATGGAACGCGCTTTTTGTTATTTTGGCAATTTTAATTTATCTATTGATTAAAGAACGTAAGGTGATTTTAAATTATCTTCTTGCGATTCCTTTTGTTTATCTCACAAGTTGGTTTGGATGGTTTCGGTCTGACCAGGGTTACGACCGATCGACATCAACGAATCCAATACTCGCTCTTTTTGAATACCACCGAAGCATTCTCTCTTTTCATACAAATTTGGATACCGATCATCCATATCAAGCCAGCCCTTGGAGTTGGCTTTACCTCGGACGTCCAACTTCTTTCTTCTATGAGAGTCCTAAATGTGGGGCTAGCGAATGTTCAAGAGAGATCCTCGCGCTAGGGACGCCAATTATTTGGTGGGTTGGGATCATTGCATTGCTCATTACCTTCAAATATCTGAAAAGTCGAGATTGGGTGGCAGGTTTCATAATTGTTGGCTTTGCCGCCAATTACCTTCCTTGGCTACTTATTCCTGATCGCACAACTTTCTATTTTTACGCAATAACTCTGCAACCTTTTCTAATTCTTTCTATCTGCTACACCATATATGTATTTCTAAAGACAGAATCGGGCCAAAAGTATGGCGAATTAGCGGTTCAATCCGGGCTAGCTTTAACTACCCTCGTATTTATATATTTTCTACCAATTTATCTGGGCACAACCTTAAGTTATGACGCTTGGTCAGCTCGAATGTGGTTTGTAAGCTGGATTTAACTACTGATTTGCGGCTCGGTTGATGCGAATTTGTTCTTCAACCTCGTCCGCAATTATTTGATCAAATATTTCATCTGGAGATGACTTCATCACTTCTTGTAGAAGTCGCTCTTGATCCTCGCTCCAAGCTCCTGGAATCGTAAGATCAATAATTCTTCGCGGCGCAGCCTTTGGGGCATTTATGTAACTTGGTAACGGAACTTCAACGGGACTCCATGTATCCATTCGGCCAGCAATGCCTTTCGGGATAATTGTTATTCCATGAGATTCACTCTCAGCCTGCGATAATCGATCTGCTAGCGGAGTCCAATGTTCATCGCTAACTTCAGCTTTAGAATAAGAAATTCGTTTAGATCGCGCAATTAACTCTCGATACTTGTCTCGCGGACGCTCAGATTGTGCGCTATATGCGCGAGTTAACTCTTCGATATTTGCGGCTATCTGATGTCGAGCATGAACTGTGTAGAGCACCAAGGCAGATAACGGCATGAGAAGAATAATTGGTGCAAAAATTCCTAATAATGTAAGAATTGAAATAATTAATGTGAGCGCAACGATTGATGAGAATATAATTCTTCTAACAGCAAGTTGATTAGCATGACGACGCTTTACTTCTTCAATTTCAACAGTTTCATTACCCGCTGTCCGACCGACAACTTTCATTGTGGAAGCAAATTTTTCAATTGATTTTCCAGATACTTCTTCATGGTTTGCTATCCAGCGAGGTAGAAAATAGGCGACCCACATACCGACGATGATCAAGTAGATGAGACCGGAGCCCATGGAGGACAACCCTAAATCCAAGATTCGGACTTTTCGGGTATTTCCCTATTCTCTAAACGTTCGTGTTCTCTTTCACGAAGACAATATGGTCTCGCCAATCACCATCAATATGAAGGAATCGGGGGCGCAATCCCTCAAATAAATAGCCAGCTTTTTCCGCTACACGTTTTGACGCACCATTTTCAGGTCTTAACGCAATTTCAATTCGATGTAATCGTAAGGATTCGAAGGCAAATCTAGTCACTTCAATTACCGCTCTCGTTGTAATCCCTTTATTGCCGTGTGATTCATCTATCCAATAACCAATATGAGCACCTCTGAAAGCTCCATAAGAAATGCCGCCTAAGGTAATTTGGCCGATCAATTCGTTCTTATGCCAGATGGCGAATGAATAAAGTCGGCCGGCTCGACCTTCAGCTCTCTGGTATCGCACCATTTCAAAGTAAGTAGGTGGCGCTTTCTGTTCTTCCGTTAAAGGAGAAGTTGCCTCCCAAGGCGTTAGCCAGGTGCGATTCTTACGTCGGATGGAAAGCCAGGCGTTTCTATCTCGATATCGCAACGGTCGCAGAATTATTTCGCTACTTTTTAATTCAATCGGCCAGGCAGCCATTTAATTGAAGCGACGTTCTAGAAGAAGAACGTCTACCTCTTCACCTGCTTTCAATCTTGTAGTTTCTTCATTCATTACTATCAATCCAGTCGCATCCGAGAGCGTTACTAAGTCATCTTGATTATCAAGCGCTGTTACCAATCTTCTCTCTGGTTTATCTCCATTTAGCGATGCGCGAATAAATGAATGTTTACCAGGCGAGCTCTCAATCTCGTTAGTTAATGTAGCCCGGGCAATGGGTCGGTGAATATCGTTCAAACCCAACATGTTTCGAATCATCGGACGTATAAACAGTTCCATAGAAATGTAAGCGCTTATAGGATCGCCGGGAAGAACTACAATTGGTGTTTTATCTGGGCCAATTGT
>JACCDG010041199.1_pt1 | contig 16175 bp, 19 predicted proteins | sample 7442471 | NCBI WGS metagenome assembly JACCDG01 (sample SAMN15323444, study PRJNA562643) | freshwater metagenome | isolation source: river surface water | place: USA:Blue River Watershed | collected 2017-08-17 | reverse complement strand
GACCGCATCTCGAAGGACCAGAACCTGCGCGCGCTTGCCGTCGGTGGTGACATGACCATCAAGCGCAGGGAAATCAGCGGGTACTTCGAAGGCCGCGACAGAGCATTCGAAGCGCTGCGCATGATCCTTCGCCACTCGTCGCCAGCTTCAGGCGCGCAGGGCGGCTTTGCAATGCCGCTGCCCGACACGTGGGAGCAAAAGTTCAGGGCTGCCGGCTGGGCGCCGAAAGAGCGCGGCGCGCTCGACTCGTTTGATGGTGTGAACAAAGCGCCGACGCGGGAAACATCCGTCCAGGAGGAGATTGACCTCACCGAAGGTCTGTTCGACGAGGCGGGAACGGAGGGCCTTGAGGGTGCGATCCTGCTGTCAGGCCCGGTGATCGTGTGGACCTACCGCGCTGCAGACGGCACTGTGCACAGTGCTGCCGCGATGATCGACGCGGAAGAGCGCTCGAATATCGACACGAAAGAGCAGCAGCGCGTTGACCGCGAGATGACTGACTTCGTCGGTGGGCTGCGCGATGTTCGCGCTGTGCTGGACCCGACGCGCGCGCTTGAGACCAGCATCCTGCCGGAGCACGTCCGCATCCGTCTGGTGAGTGGAACGATTTACGCGAATCTCACGAAGGAGCAGGCGTCCCGGATTCTGGAGATGGGTAACGCGCCGCTTGAGGTGCCGATTGTCGATGCGCCGAAGAGCGCCGACGACAAGCCAGACGCAATGAAGCGCGACCCGCGCGTGCAGACCAACCCCATTGTTGGCTCGTATGAGGTGGGCGTGTTCGGCAAGGGGCGGCCTGAGCACCAGATTGCGCTCTCGCGCCGTGTGTCTTACGAGGACTACAAACGCATCCTCGAAATTGCCGAGAAGCACGGCGGCACGTACGACAAGAAGCGTGGCAGCAAGTGGTACTTCCAGACGGGTGAAGGCGCTGCAAATTGGCTCGCGGAGATTTCCGGCGATATCCAGTTTGCAGCCGTTCCACCCGCGCTGAAGAGCGCGCCAAAGCCGGGTACACAGCCGCCCTCGCGCACCGCAATCATGCGAGAGATTGCGGATGCTGTGGGCTTGGTGCACCAGAAGACCGGCTTTACGTTCAGCATCATTCATTCCAGTGACATACCGCCGCACGTGCAGCGCGCGTATGACTCACAGATCGGCAGCAAGAAGCAGAACGATGCCGGGATGGCGGGCTGGTATCGGGGCAAGCATGTCGTTCTGGTGTACGACCGATTCCAGAGCGTTCACGATGCGGTGCGATTCTTCGCGCATGAAACCTTCGGCCATGCCGCGATGGAAGAGCTGTTCGGCAATCAGTGGCCGCTCATTGAGCGTCTGGTCGAAGGCTTGAGCATCAAAGACCCGCGCGTGCGAGCGATCAAGGAAAACGTTGCGCGACGTTACCCTGGGGTGAACAAGACCACGTTTGCGAAGGAATTCATTGCGGTAGCTGCAGAGTTCAGGACGCTCGAAGGCCCGATGCAAACGTTCATGCGGACGGTGCGCGAGACGGTGCGACAAATTCTGCGTGCGCTTGGGTTCAAGCTACCGTTCTCGCAGACCGACATCGACACGATGCTGACCGCCTCACAGCGTTACGCGCGGACCGGCGAGCGCTCACGTGTGCACCTCGGCGCACTGCGCGTGCGAAACGATGAAGCGCTCAACGCCTCGGCCGAATCGCACGCGGCGATCGATCGGCCGGACTCCGATGATGTGAGTTACGCCTTCTTCGATCCCAACCAGATGACGCCGGACCAGTACCGGGCAATCCAGAAGGCCGGGTTCGGGTCGCAAACTACAGGCGTTCCGCTCGTGCGCCGCCTGGCCAAGTGGATCGCCCACCCGAAGATGGCGGCGCGGCAGTATTGGCTCGACAGTTATGAGTCCTTCCGCACGCTGCTTGAGGACAAAGAGGCTTGGTGGTCTGGCCATCTGTCGAAGGGCACCAGTTCGGCGATGGAGGCGGCCATCGAGTTCGGCCAGCTGTACCTGCATCAAGACGGCGTGCTGCAGGTAGACACGAACAAGGAGGGCCTGCGGGAGATTCTTGAGCCGCTGGGCTTGGAGACGGATCGGTTCCTTGCGTGGATCGCCGGTAACCGCGCCGAGAGGCTCTGGAACGAGGGCCGCGAACGATTGCTTGGCCTGGGCGACATCGCGGACTTGAAGACGCTCAACGAGGACGGCAACCCGGGCGATCCCGGCTACATGCCCGGCCGGAAAGCGCTGTACGAGGAGACCTACGCCAAGTTCAAGCTGTTCCACGAGTCCATCGTTCAGATCGCCGTGGACACCGGGCTGATCGGCGAGGAAGAGGCGGAAATCTGGAAGGAGGAAGGGTACTACGTGCCGTTCTACCGCGTACTCGAAGATGAGCCGCACAACGGCCCGCCGGTCATGTCCAATCCGTCACTGGTGCGGCAGGAAGCATACCGCGCGCTGAAGGGTGGCACACAGCAGGTCGCCGGGCTGGTGGAGAACGTCCTGGGCAACTGGAATCACCTGCTCTCCGCGTCCATGAAGAACCGGGCGGCGCGCTTGGCGCTGCAGCAGGCTGTCGGCATGGGCCTCGCGGCGCGCACGACCCCGGGCAGCAAGCGCTCGATCTGGGTACGCGTGGACGGTAAGCCGGTGTGGTACGAGACGGCAGACACGCTTGAGGGCGCGTTCATCCTCGATTCCCTCGTTGCGTTCAACACGAACGACTTCCGGGGCATCGGCTGGAGAATCATGCGCAAGATGAAGCGCGCGCTGACGCTCGGTGTCACGGTGAACCCGGCCTTCAAGGCTGCGAACTTCTACCGCGACAGCATCACGGCGCTGGCTGTCACCGATGTGAAGAAGAATCCGTTCTCGAACATCAAGGAGGGCTGGGCAGCTACCGACCGCGACAACCCGATTTATGCCCAGATGCTCGCCTCTGGCGCGATTTTCGCCGAAGCCGGGTACATCCACGGCGCGGATCCGGAAGTGCTGCGCTGGATGGTTTCCCGTGGCATCAATCGCAACACGATCCTCGACAAGCGGATGCTGCTGAAACGGTACTTCGACTCGTACCAAGACTTCGGGACGCGGATGGAGAACGTGAACAGGGCTGCGCGCTACCTGCAGGGTGCGGCGCGTGGTGAATCGTTGCTGCAGGCCGCATTCGAGGCGCGCGATCTACTCGACTTCACCAGGACGGGCAGCGGCTACATCGCCCGTGCGCTGGCGCAGACCGTCGAATTCATCAATGCCCGCTTTCAGGGATTGGACAAATTCGGCAGGGCGGCGTTCGACCCGCACCAGAAGATGCAATGGCGCTGGATCGCCCTGCGCTACGCGGGCCTGTCGGTGCTGGCATCCCTGCTGGCTTACATGTCAGACGACGATGAGTGGAACAACGCTGAAGAGTACGAGAAGGACGCCTATCACCTGATCCCGTTGCCTGGCCAAGCGATGATCCGCATTCCTCGCGCCTTCGAGCTGGGCGCGCTCGCCACGGTCGCGGAGCGCATTGTCGAGCAGATGCTTGATGACGAGGCGGACGGCAAGCTGTTCGCTGACCGCATGATTCACATGCTGCTGGAGACATTCTCCGCGAACATCATCCCGCTGACCTTCAAACCACCGATTGAAGTGTTCTGGAAGGATTCCGACTTCTTCACGGAACGGCCGATTGAAGGGAATCTCGGGCCTCGAGGTATCACCGGCGGCGTATCGCCCGAGTACCGCTACAAGTGGCAGACCAGCGAGACGGCAAAGTGGCTTGGTGGTGTCATGTCTGACGTGCTGCCCGAGTCAGTCACGCTGTCCCCGCTGCAGATAGATCACATTGCGGAGGGGTATCTCGGCTGGATGGGTGGTGCGGCTACGTGGTTCATCGACTTGATCACGTCCCCGCTGCGCGACGGGGAGGCGCCCGACTCCAGGATAACCGACACGGTCCTGATTGAGCGGTTCCTGCGCTCCGGGGAGCCACGCTCGACGAAGTACCGGACAGCCTTCTACGAGATTCACCGCGAACTGCAGCGGTTGAACAATGACAGCAAGGTGCTGCTGCGCGATGCGACGATAAACCCGGCTGCGATTCCTGCGATGGAAAACTGGATCAACGAAAACATCGAGGATCTGGGCTTCCTGCAGACTGCGAACCAATTGGCCGCGGCACAGTCGGAGGCGATCTCGATGCAGAACGCTATCCGGGCAAACATCGAACTGTCCGGGGAAGAGAAGGCGGCGCAGATTGATGAAATCAACCGATCGATCAATGAAGGCGCCAAGGGCTTCGTGCAGAGCTACAAGGCGGCTCGCGCCGCCCGGTAGTCGGGTCATGTTGATTTTTTCGCCCTCAAAAGAGGCGGAAAAAATTGATCTGGGCTATTCGAGGGTCGCGAACCGCCCATGATCCGGGCTACCTGGGTTGTTGATGACAACCTTGGTGCCCGGTTTCAGGCCCATCGACTCAGCATCCTTCGCGTCCCGAATCATCACCGCGCCTTGATACATGGGCCTGCTGTTGCCGGAGCCCATCGTCTTCACGATGTGAATCGCGTCCTGAATATGCTCATCTGGTGATCTGTAGCCGGGCCTTCCGGGCATCAAGAACGGGCTCTGCGCCCCAATCAGCGAAGCGGCAATGCGCGTGGCGGCGTTGCGCTGCTCCTTGTTCAGTCCGCTTCCGTCCGTAAGGCCTTCTAAAGCGACGATGGCCTGGCCGACAGTCTCGTACTGGCCGTCCTTAACCAGTCGTTCCGCAATGGCAATGGTCGGCGGGGGCTTGTCGCCGGTCCACTTGTTCTTGCCCTTGCTGATGACGGTATCCCACGCTTCCTGCGGCGTGAGGTTCGGGTTCGCGGCCATCATCGAATTGACGTTCGCCTGCTCGTTGGTGAGCCCGTCGCCGGCGGTCAGTGGCTTGCCGCTCACCGCATAGATGTCCTCGGCGATCTTCGCGCGCTTGATCGGATCCGTTTCATCCGTGAAGTTCTGGTACAAGGCCCGGGTCATTTCGGCCTGATCGTTGGCAAGCTGCTGACCACGTGTCGCCTCGTTCTGCGCGCTGACTGCCGCGTCAGCCTTCTTGCCCTCCAGCTTCAGCATGTCTGCCTGATACTTGCGGGTGTCTGCGGCAGCGGATGCCGCAGCTGCATCTGCTGCGGTCATGCGCTCGATGACAGACTGCCGGTGCTGGGCTTCGGCGGCGGCGGAATCGCTCTGCAGCTTGTAGGCGCGGTCAGCGTTCGCCTGGCTGGCGGTGAGCTGCTTGTCGAGCCGTTCGGTTTCGTACTGCGCCAGCTTCGCGTCACGCTGCGCCTGCAGGTCGGCCCTCATCTGCTCGATGCCGATTTGCATGACACCGGTACCGACTACCTGAAGCCCTCTGCCGAGACGTGCTGCAATGCTCATGCGGCCCCCTGCGCCTGCTGTGCGCCCTGCTGCCAGTATGCAGACTCTTGGGCAACGATTCCCTCAACCTCCTTCGGGTCCATGCCGTTGATCAGGCCGGCAATCTCCTCCTCGTCGATGTCCCACTCGTCGCCGATCATCCGCAGCATGATGTGTGCGGCACGTTGCAGGACGCCTTGATCGACAGTGAACAGCTTCGCCTTCTGCGCGATCTCACCCAGCAGTTCGAGCACTTCGGTGGTGGCGTGAACGATGATCTCCAGCGGTATGCCGCCCTGCGACTTCTCGTCCACCATCTTGATCAGCATGACAGCGGTGGTGCCCAGGGCTTGATCGGGCTGCTGCGCCTGTGCACGCATGGCCTCAACCAGCTTGTCGTGCGTGGCGTCGTCGTACAGCACCTTGGAAGCGGCCAGCACCACCCGTTCGTTCATGGCGTTCGCCTCGTCGTCCGACATCTCGGACGTTGCCGCGCCGCCAGGCTGCATCACGCCTTCTTCGGCATTCTGCTCTTCCATGCGGTCGCGGACGGTGGTGCGCTTGTTGCGCGAGGACTTCACCGCCTTCTTCTCGGCCTTGTCGGCCTCCTTGAGCATGTCGTTCACGTTCATGCCGCGTCCTCCTCGGGCTGGTCAACGGTCGCTGCAGGGGTGTTCCTGCGCGCGGCCAGCCGGCGCTCTATGAGCCCGCCTTGGTCGTTGTAGACATACTCGCCGGTCATCGTGCGCAGTGGTGCACGCTCCAGCCTTCGGTCCATCGGTCCCAGCGACAGCCCGCCAACGTTCAGGTTGTCCCAATACCGGCGCTGCGCCTTCTGCGCTTCCTCTGCCGGAGTCGGGGTCAGCGCGGTGCCGATACCCTGCATCGCCATGCCTGCGAGAAGCTGGTTCTGGCTGGTCCAGTTGCCGAAGCCCGTTGCGGCCGACTTGATCGCATTCACGATGCCGCCTACGCCGGTCGATGCGACTGACGGGGTGGTTGCTGGTATCACACCGCTGAAAGCGGATTCGGCTGTTGGAAGCGCCGCGTTCGCGAGCGCGCTGCCGCTGCTGGAGGCGAGCGCCGTGCCAGCCGCTGCAGAGCCGCCCGTCGAAGCCGCGCTGGTGCCGATGCCGGCCAGCGCCGGGTTGAACGTCGACGTTGCCGCGATTGTGCTTCCGGTCTGCGCGCCACCACCGGCAATCAGAGCCGGATTCAGCACTGGCGTTTCCGTGAGGGCCGCGCCTCCAGCACCACCACCGATGCCGCCACCAACGCCGCCTCCAGCCCCGGCGCCAAACATGCCAGACGGTGACCAGGCGCCCAGCGCCCAACCACCGACGAACACTGCAGCGGCGATCAGCACCACCCGGCCGATGGGGTTGTTCCAGACCTTCTTCATCGTTCGGCGGAACAGCTTATGTTCCTTGTACTTCAGCGGGTTGATCTTCTTGTCGATCTTGTCGCCGAATTTGCGAACCTTCTTGATGACTTTCATCAGCGGAACTCCATGAACATGGCCGACTGTGTGCTCAGGCCCTTGCGTTCGAGCAGGTGCCCGATGCGCGGATCAGCACCCGGATCTTGCGGGAAGATGATGCACTTGATCGCCCTGCGCGATCTTGCCCAGGCAAGGAAGTGATCCAGCAACGGCACACCGGCGCCGCGCATCTCTGCCCAGCATTGCACAACGGTAACCTGCATGCGCTCGTAGAAGTCCATAGGCGTCACGATGCCAGTGACGGCAGCGACGATCTTGCCGTCGTGGCGACCGATCCAGCAGTAGTCCTTCGGGTTGCTGATCGCCAGCGTTGCCATTTCGCGCACGCGCTCCATCGAGATGACAAGCCCGCTGATGGGCATGGTCTGCAAGCCCACTACCGCGAACTCCACCAGGTCTTTCAGGTCTTGTGGCTTCGCGGCGCTGTACGTGACCAGCTTCCCGCCTACCTTGTGGCTGAACGAGGTGGGCGCCTTCGGCCCTGTCTCGAGATAGCCAACCTGACGCTTCGCAAGCCTGGGGGCGGTTCTCATCCTGTCAGCCCCGGAATGTAGAACGGAATGGGGTAATACGGTGTCGTAGGCGTGCTGGTGTTGGAGCCTGTGTTGGGCGCCGGAATCAGCACACCGCGCAAGTCGAGGTTGTGGATCGCGGACATCAGGGCCAGATTGGTTTCGCCAATCTTCATCTGCTGGTCGATGAGCTGCTGCTTCTGCGCCAGAGGCACATCTGACGCCATGATCTGCGACAGCGAGTTTGTGAACTCGGCCATGTACCCGGCGACGTTCGTTGACGCCTGCAGGACGTTCCGGTGCTGGAACTCCAGGTCAGCCAGACTCATGGACTGTTCGCCCCTGAGCTCCTGCAGCTGCGTTTCGAGGATGGCGCGCTGCTCGGTGAGTTGCCGTTCCTGCTGGAAGGCCGCTTCCTGCCGGGTCAGGTCTTGCGCTGCGCGCTCTGACTGGAGCCGGCTGTCGATGTTTGCGCGCTGCTCCAGAGCGCCCGTCTCGTAGGTCTGCGCCTGCTTCTGCCGCTCCATCTGGGCCGCGTTATCGTTGGCGCGGAGCTGTGCGTCGATCTCACCTTGGCGAACCAGCAGGCGCTCCCGCATGGCCGCGTCAGCGGTCGCAAGCTGCAGGTCGATATCGCCCCGCTCTTTCTGCAAGCGGCTGTTGGCGTCGGCCTGAGCGGTGATGCCCTTGAGCTGGTTGATGCCGGTGGCGTTGAACTGGGCGGCTTGGATCTGATTCGCGTTGTTCGCCAGACGCACTTGAATACTGGTCTGTGCGTCCTGCTGGGCGATGGGCAGTGCAGATTCGATGACAGCGCGCTCACCGGCAGAGACAGCCATCGCGCTATTCATCACGCCACGGCGGTTCGCCACCTGGGCGGCACTGGTGCGCGCGAGCTGCTGGAGCGGGCTGTCGTTCTTGATGATCCGGGCTACTCGCCCCTCAACGGTATCTTCGTCCTCGTTGAGACTCAGTTCTTCTGGGTCGTATCCGGCTGCGGTGTGTGTATCGCCAGAAAGGCGAGCCTGAATGAGTCCGGCCATTGGGTGCCTCCAGCACGAGAGGCCCCGATTTTACGGCTTCTAAGACAAAAAAAGGCGGCTCTTGTGAAGCCGCCTCAATACCGTACCGAGGGGGAAGGGACATGTTAGAAGTACGGCGGGTTGAGTATGCCGGTGTCAGGTGATGGGTTGGAAGAGGATTTCGTCGCCGGGTTCCGGCGCCTGATCGACACCATCGGCATCGGTCTGCGCTTCTTCCTGAATCACTTCATTCGCCCCGTAACACACCGCGAGCAAGATCTGCATGACGGCTTCCACCAGCGCAGCATCGCTGGTCCGCATCCAGATTCGCCCATCTGTGTCGAACAGTCGCAGAGCGATCTGGTGTGCGGCAAACGGCTTGAGTATGCACGTTCCCGGGCCGACAGCGTTTGCTCCTTCGCGGAAGCCATTGACGACTTCCTCCCGCGCGCGGGCCGCGATGAACGATTCGCCAAACGACATCCTTGGCCCAGAGGCCGGCGCGGAGAGAAGACTGCAATAGAACTTTTCCACCGCCTCTGCGTTCTGTTCGGGCACCCTGAGTATCAGCACGTCTGGTTCGTCCTTGTCTTTCTCCTCCAGGCGAAGCGCAAGCCGCACGGAGTCGATCTCGGCAAGCGCCATCAGTGCGCGTTCACGCAATTGTTTATCCATCAGCTTCTCCATCCCGGTTCTTCGATGGGGGTGAGATCTGTCTGCATCGTGCGGTCGCCGTGAATCCACAACCCTTCGAGAGCTTTTTTCGCCGGCGCAATCTCTTGCTCGAACGCGAATCTCATCACGTCTGACAGGTCGGCGATTTCGTAGCTGAGGGACAGCGCGCCGGTGTTGCCATCCACGTCGTAGGACAATCGCAGCCAGACAGGGATGCGCTCGGTCGAGCCTTCGTAGGCTTTCATCTGCAGGTGCAGCCATTCAGGCATCGTCACGTCATCGCTTTCGTTCGTGGTCTGGTTGATGAACTGAAAGCTCGAATCACCGTTCTCCAGGTCCACGGCTGTCTTCAGCTTCATGTTGCGCGTAATGCGGAAGTTGCGCGCAATCATCCGCATCTGTCCGGCTGTTGGCGTCTTCAGTGTGGCGCCGTCATCCGTGACTGCGTACTGACCCTGCTCAACGCTCTTGATGAACATTCGGTTGTTCTCGATGAACCGGGCAAACTCAACCTGCGTCCAGCGCGTTTTGTTTTTCTGGATGAGCTCATCCCAGTTCGCGAAGGTCTTCAGGTCCAGCCTTACGGAGTGGTTTTCAAAGCAAAGGAACTCTCCGTCCAACTCCTGCGCGTCCACAATCGCCACAACGCCGTGGCCTTCAGGAGCGTAGAAATACTCGGTGGATTCCTGTTTCCATCGCTGCATGTAGGCGATGAAAGATTCCGTGGATCGCGTCTGCACATAGCGCACGATCTGGTTGGGGGTTTTGACCGCATCAACCGATTCGAGCGTCCAGCCGGGCGGCACGAGGACGGTGTAATCCAGACCGTCCAACTGCTTGTAGATCTTGCCTGCGGCCTGCGCGCGCATCTCGATCTCGGCCACCGCCTGGGCTTCCGTCACTGCGCGCTGGGGAATGTTGGTGTGAATTTGGTTCATGCGGTTCTACCTCTGCTTGTATCGACGCCGCGCGGGAACATCTCTTCCTGCTCCGGTTCGTCGTGGTGAAGATTGCCGTTGGGAAGTGCATACAGTGTCGCCTTGCGACGGGGCATGGTTGGTACGCTGACCTTTATGTCCTTCAGCGAGAAAAGCAGCCAATTGTCGCCAACCTCGTCCGGGAGAATTTCGATCTTCAGGCTCAGGGAGCCTTTCTTGCCGGTGGTGAGTACGCCTTTCACCACGTTGCGCAGTTCTTCCGAGAGCTCGTCATTGAACGTGCCGGCGTTGAGGCTTTCGATCAGGCTGGTAAACGTCGTGTCTGTGAGATTCGTGGACATCATTGCTCCTGCTGTTGTGTGAGTGCTTGTTACTCGATCAGAACGGGATATCGTCATCGTCTTCAGGCATCGGTGGTGAGCCGCCGCCAAGGGTCGGCCGGCCGATCTGCGGAGCTGGATTGTTCAGCCCGTTCTGCAGCCCTTGGGCCGACTGCGGAGCCGGATTGTTCAACCCGTTCTGAAGCCCTTGGGCCGCAGCAGTCCCGACCGCTGCGGATTGCACGGGGGCTGGATTCACCGCAGCAGCGGGCGCTGCACCGAGTCCCGCCTGCGGGGCGGCATAGGCACGCTCATCGCGGATCTTGACGAGCCACTTCTGCTGCCCGAAGGACATGCCGATCTCTTTGAAGATCACCACCTTCTTGTTCTGCCAGTAGTCGGTGTCGTCACCGTACATGCTGGCAAGCACCGTCGCATTGCTGCGGTTGAGGCCGAGCTCCTTCTGTGTCTCGTGGAACTGCAGAACCACCTGCTGGCGCGGTGTCTCACCGGGTCGCGTGGGCGGTGAATCAATGTAGGTTCGCAGAATGGTCAGCTGCACCGGGTTCTGGAAGTCGTCTGATGTGATGAATCGTGACTGATAGATTTCGCCGATTTTTGGCATGTGTTTTCTCTCTTGCGTGGTTTGCTTATGTGTCGTTGCGCGTATCGTCTGACCGCCATGCTTCGACGGCCAGATTGCAGATGCGTGCACAGACATCAAACCGGCACGCCTCTGAATTCCCGAATTCGTTTCCCTGCTGCTCGTGCAGCCATTGATTGGTTGCCCAGGTGGCGAATCGCATCTCGTCAGCCTCTTCCGGCTTCGCCATGGACTGAGCGATCGATCCCATTCCGCCGAGTATCAGCCCGGTGAAAAACCTCACCCGCTGCTCGCGCGTCTGCGCTCTGGACAGTTCTTGCGGTGGTGGTGATCGCAGTGGTGCACGCCGCCCGCCCCTGATGCTGGAAAGGATCTGGTGCGCCTTCGGTGGCCGGGTCGGGTCTGATTCCTGACTGGCGATCCATGCATCGCGTCCGGCACTGAGCTCGTCGAGCGTGTACCGCTTCAGCGCCGCGTGATAGATCTCGGTGACTTCGGCATCCGGCGCTGACTTGTTGTAGTACGCGAAGATGGCTTTCAGCCACGCATCGAACTGCGGCCTTGTCGGCAGAACGCGCTCAGGTGTGGGCAATGCCTCTGACATATCAATCTGCTCCGGGCAGTTCGGACAGCCCAAGAAGCGCGCGCGCTTCTTCCATGTTGATATCGGTTCGCGGCTTCCATGCGTCCAACGTGCGTTCCATCTTTTTCATGTGTTCAACGAAATGGGCCGATCTCAGGGTAAGCGCCCATTGCTCCCTGATTTCACCGGCTTCGATGAACAAATCTTCTGCCGCACGGTACAGATCGCCCGCCGTGTAGTTGCCGTCCTTGTTTTTCTCGATGGGCCATCCGCCAGCAACAAGCGCGTGTGCCCATTCGTCTATCCGGTCGATGAAACCAGTGATCGACGACTTCCCGTCCGCCATAGCTTTTTGCATGTGCAGTTCGCACTCGGCACACCAACTGCCCTGCGCGTTGACGATCCCGTGAATGCAGTGTTCTGTCATGATGATTCCGCCCCTCTTTTTTGTTTCGCCCATAGTGACCGCTGGGTGCGTAGGGTGCCCCCCTCTTCTCGTTGTTCACCAACCAGCACTGTCACTCTGCTGTTCGCGTCCTGCAGGCCAGCACTGCCCTGCCCCTGTTGTGTACAGGCACCGTTAACGAGTGTTTTTGCGCCGCACCCGAATGCGCAGCTGCGTTGGTGATTCATGTCCCGAATTGCGCTCAACGGGCACGGGAGAGTGTGGGCCGCGTCATCGCCTGGGCGATGATTTCTGCAGGGTTGCAAAGGGGGCGGGGGGAAGTAGAATGTTTCCATTCCGCTCTGGACCCGCCTGCGAAGCTTACCTGAGCAGATGGATTGAAAGCCCCGTGACACCCAACTGTCAACGGGGCTTTCGTCTTTCTGGGGTTCTGAAACCTTTCCGACCCGACACTGCCCGAGATGTGCGAAGGGCGGGAGGGTGTCCCCTCGTGCGCCTTCCCCGTGCGTGGGAGCGCCAGCGACTCGCCCACGTAGGGGATGGCGCGTTTTAGAGGGGATTCCCTCCCGCCCCACCCCCCAGCCGCTTTTCACTTCCTGCATTTCTGCATTCCAACACGAATGTGCTTGCATTGTCTGCTTAGTGCGGATAAGTTGCAATACAAATTCGGAGGGAATTCAAGTTGGACGATAGAACAATGCACGGGCCGCAAGTTGCGATCAAAAAGCAGGTCAACATCAGCATTGAATCTGCGATGAAGCTGGAGTTCCTGTGCGACCGTGATCGACGAACGATGCGCGGTCAGCTTGAGATTCTGATTGCGGAAGAGTTCGAGCGGCGTGGTTTCGAGCTGCCCGATGTTTCACCTGAAGACTGGCTGGCCGGGAACAGGCGCCGTCAGCCGTGAGATTGTCACCGACCGATTACCCGGAAGGGCATCCGATCCGGAAGCAGCTTGAAGCGGCATCCTCTGGTGTTCCTGCCCAGGTGTCGGCACCACCGCCATCTCGAGCTGGGCGCGCTAAACAGCGCCGTGTTGAACAGCAAATTCAGATCGAGTGTGTGAAGTGGGCTGACTCCACTGTGCTTGCGATGGTGCCCGGCTTCAGCCGTGCGATCAGGGACGGGCATTACGCCGAGGTACGCACCAGCAAGGTCGGACAGTTCCTCTTCCACATTCCGAATGGTGGTGGCAGGAGCAAGACTGAAGCTGGAATCCTGATCGGCATGGGTGTTCGTGCCGGTGTGTTCGATCTGTGTTTGTCCCTGCCGCTTGTGCACCCGACCGCATCTGGGCTCTTGCTTCGAGCCGGGCTGTACGTCGAGATGAAAGATCCGGAGAAGGGGGTCTTATCCGATGAGCAAACGGCCTTTGGAGTCCGGATGCGGTCGGTGCTGTACGAGGCAGAGACAGCCACGAGTGTTGATGAGTTCATATCCGCCGTGTGGGGTTACGCGGCAATTTACGAGGAGGCAGTGTGCAAGCGAGATTGAAAGTACCGGAGAGCGTTGAAATCACCATCTCCTGCGATGTGCAGGAATGGATAGACATTCTTGGATACCTGGCACGACCGGGGCGCAGAACTGATCGTGAAGTCGTTGCAGCGCGGCAGGCGGGTCAGGTGATTGCGCAGGAGTTGTCGCACGCCGGCATTGATATTCCGGAGTGGGCTGATCCTCAACACAAGAGCCAAGAGCCTGTTGCGGGCGAACAAAGCGGGGTCGCTGGCTTTCTCAGCGCGCTTGACGATCCGGAGCCGTCAGCAGAGGAGTAAGCCATGTCTAGCGTGTTGGGGCGCGCGATGATGCAAAGCCTGCGGGCGATAAACGAGAGCGAGAAGGCTGCGGCTGTCGCTGCAGCCGCAGAAGCAAAGCCCATCAAACCAAGGGCAAAATCCAACAAACCCATTCCTGACGAAATACTCGCTGACTTGTTGGAGTACCGCTCGAATTCAGACGGGCACGGTCGGGTTGCTGACTGGCAGGAGGTTGCGAACAGGGCTGAATCTGTTCATAACCTGCGGCGCGCTCCGTGCACGTTCTGTGCGCTGGTCAATGACTATGCGCGCAAGATCGGCGCACCGGTTCCGACCATTAATGGTCAGGGCCGCTGGCGGCGGCTGGGCAGGCAACACTGGACACACTACCTCGACCTTCGGGCAAAAGATCCGGCCGAGTGGAGCGCCGCAAAGATCAGCAAGCATATCGCTCTGCGGCATGGGTTGTTCTTCTCCGTGGCCGATATCGGACGCGCGTTCAAGACCCTTGGTAAACCGCTCATGGTGACGAGGAAGCAATATCGTCCCCAGGACAAAGTTACTGAAGACGTTCGCCGCACACTTGAGTTGTGCTTCGAGGCAGGCACGCCGGCGAAGGAGGTTAAAGCGGCGCTGCGCGAAGTTCATGGCCTCGATATCGCGCTTCAAACGGTGTACTTCCATCGCAAGCGATGGCTGGATAGGAGAAGGCCATCATGATGTGGAAATTTCCTCTTGATTGGCCGCTCGGGTTCCCGCGCAGTGAAGAGCAGAAAGCCGGTCGTTTCTCATCGCTAAAGGACCATTACAACACCCCTCTGACGGATCGTCAGGCAGCAACGCGCATGCTCTCGGAGCTCGACAAGTTCAACAAAGTCGGCCACCCGCGTCGCGTACCGCTCGATTCGGTGGTGGTGACCAGCAACCTTGAAGCGCGCAAGGACGGCACGCTCGCGCAGCAGCGGCGTAACCCGGAGGATCGCGGTGTTGCGGTGTACTTCGAGCTCGATGGCCGGTCGCGTGTGATTCCCTGTGACACCTATCATCAGGTTGCCGATAACCTTGCCGCCGTCGCCGCGACATTGTCTGCGCTGCGCACGCTTGAGCGACACGGCACGGGCCTGATGGAGCGCGCGTTCACGGGGTTTGAAGCACTGCCGGCGCCAACCCCGAAGAGCTGGTGGGTTGTCCTGGGTGTGAAGGAGGACACGCCTAACGTGTTTGTCCAGGCTGCTTATGTCCGGCTCCGCTCGCAGCATCATCCTGACAAGCCGACCGGGGACACTGACAAGTTCATGGAGGTTCAGAACGCCTGGCGTGACTTCAAGGCTATCAGGGGGTTCCAGTGATCTCCGGTGCCAGAACACGGCGAGAGCTCGCGGCGCGGCGGAAGACATTCCGTGAGTTGGCGCCGGTGTACGGTCGCATTGCTTCGTATCTGCGCCACCGCCGGCTTGCGCTTGGCTGGTCACAGATGGATCTCGCGCGTGCGGCCGGCGTGTCCTCGTCAACGATATCGCTGATCGAGAGTGGTCAGAACAGGTGTTCTCTTGAAGTACTCCTGCTGATCGCGCCGCGTCTGCGCGTTTCACCGGAGCATGTTATTGCGATAGCAAGAAAGGGGGATCTGTGAGCGGCATAGATGAACTTCTTCGGGGTCTTGATTCGATTCCACCCAGCTTAAAGCTAAGGGTTCACATCCCTCCTGACGCCAGCTTCCATCCGATAGGGGATTACTGCCAAAAGGCAGCGGCTTTGATTCGAGAGCTGGCGTCAACGGTGGTGGATGTTGCGGATTACCCGGACGGCACTTCTGCTTCCGTAACCGTAGGCGATCTGATGTCCCGCATAGAACGCCTTGAGCAAGAGAAGCATGCCTTGAGTGTCAACCTGCAAGACAAGGCTGCATACCTCAAATATGTCGGTGATGCGCTGGGGCAGGACGAAGAACGGGAAACGGTGTGGGACGCCGCCCAGCGCGTGTTGTCTGACAGGGACAGGCTGAGGGAAAAGATCATCGCGCATGAGAAGTTAACGCTTGACGAACGCCACTGGCTGTCAATACGCACCGGCGTTATTGAAGCACTTCATGAGCGTGGATTGGAAATCATGTCGGATCGGTCTTGCGTTTTGATCTGCCCAACAACCAGATGAGGGGTGCAGTCATGAAGATCGCTCTAAATTTGCTGCTGGCGTTCGGCCTGCCTGCCGTTCTGCTGCTTGGCGGAGGGTTCTTTTATGCTAAGCACGAGGGCGCTACGCCTTCTGAGCATGATCTCAACATCGCGTGGTGTGTGCTCGGACCCATTGAATACAAGCTGCCCAGCGAAGAGTTCAGCCACAAGGAAGTGATCGCCGAGACGTGGCGCAGAGCCGATGGCGGCCTGGCTGTAGACAACCCAGATTCTCGGAAAAGCTATATGTACCGCACCGCCGCTGACCGCGACGCCGTCGTGGCGGCGATGCTGAAACGGGAGGTGAAGCGAT
>JACCDG010374350.1_pt1 | contig 16176 bp, 14 predicted proteins | sample 7442471 | NCBI WGS metagenome assembly JACCDG01 (sample SAMN15323444, study PRJNA562643) | freshwater metagenome | isolation source: river surface water | place: USA:Blue River Watershed | collected 2017-08-17 | reverse complement strand
GGCATGGTGTTTGACGACCTCAAAGTAGGCGAAGAAATCGGGATGATCGACACCAACCGGCCCAACCCGAACCTGGAGACCTACCGCAGCGGCCAAATGAAGGCCATCGCCGCAGGCGCAGGCCCCACCTTCAGCAGCATCGCCCGCACTTACGACGGCACCTACAGCGCCCAGCGCCAGGAGCTGGTGGAGGGCTACGCCGTGTATGCCACGCTGGCAAACGAATTCATCGGCCGCATTGTGCGCCCGGTGTACGAGCAGTTCATTGCCGCAGCCGTGGCAAGCGGCCAGCTGCGCGTGCCTGCGGGCACCCAGCCTGGCACCCTGGCCAGTGCCAGCTACATGCCCCCCGCCATGCCGTGGATCGATCCGCGCAAAGAGGCCGATGCCTGGGGAATTTTGGAAGACCGCGCCTACGCCAGCGGCCCCGAAATCATCCGCAAACGTGGCGGTAACCCGCTGGATGTGCTGGAACAGCAAGGCCGCTGGCTGCGCGAGAAGGCAGCCGAGGGCGTGCCAGACAACGCCGCCCGCGCACAGCCCAGCGTGACGCTGCAGACCGAATAGGGCAGAGCAGGGCGCAAAAGTAGTGCAGCTTTTTTAGATTTTGCACAGCCGCCCCGGCACATTCACACCCAACAACACAAGGCACAGCAATGGCAAAGTGGTACGAAATCAAAGCAGCGGCCCCGGTGGCAGAAGGCGAACAGCCCAAGCCTGCCGAGGTGCTGATCTACGGCAACATCGGCGACCGCTGGAATGAAGACGGCGTGATCGCCAGCGAACTGGTGCGCGACCTGTCGGCGCTGGAAGCCGACACCATCAACCTGCGCATCAACAGCTACGGCGGCAGCGTGCCAGATGGCCTGGCCATCTACAACGCCCTGCGCCGCCACAAGGCCACTGTGAACGTGTTTGTGGACGGCGTTGCCATCAGCTGCGCAAGCTACATCGCCATGGCGGGCGACACCATCACCATGGCAAAGAACAGCCAGATGATGATCCACGCCCCTTGGACGTTCGCCTACGGCAACTCCAACGACATGCGCGAGCAGGCCGACATTCTCGACCGCTACGCCAAAGCCATGGCCAGCGCCTATGCCGACAAGTCCGGCAAAACCTACGAAGACGCCCTCGCCCTGCTGACCGATGGCAAAGACCACTGGTTCCTGGCCGACGAAGCCCTGGCCGAAGGCTTTGCCGACGCCGTGGGCGAAGAGGCCGCCGTGGCCGCATCGCTGGCCAACAGCTTCGACCTCTCCCGCTTCAAGCCTGCAGCGCCCGCTGCCAGCGCGAAACCCGTTTTTCAACCGGCGGCAGCCGTCGCCAAACCACAGGAGCATTCCATGCCCGAAGAAAAGAAGCCGGCGGCTCAACCTGCCGCATTTGCCCGCACCAAGGAAGACAACGCCCAGGTGCTCGCCATGTTCAAGCCCTTCGCATCGCGCCCCGAAATCGCCGCGCTGCAGACCGAAGTGCTGGCAGACCCCGCCCTCACCATCGAGACCATTCAGGCCCGCCTGCTGGCCGAAATGGGCAAGGGCGCCGAGCCTGCCAACCCGCAAGGCGCCTTCCCGAAGGTTGAAACGGTTTCTGACGAAGCCGACAAGATCAAGGCCGCCGCCACCGATGCACTGCTGGTGCGCGCAGGCGTGGTGCAAGACGACAAGGTGCGCGCCTCTATGGCGTCCAACCCCTTCCGTGGCCACAAGCTTCTCGACCTGGCCCGCGCATCGCTGCAGCGCGCTGGCATCAAGACCGGCGGCATGACGCAAATGGAGGTGGTTGCAGCCGCCTTTACCCAAAGCTCCAGCGACTTCCCTGTGCTGCTGGAAAACGCCATGCACAAGGCGCTGCAGGCCAGCTACGCCACCGCCGCGCTCACCTGGAACCGCTTTTGCACCACCGGCAGCGTGGGCGACTTCCGCGCCCACAACCGCTACCGCCTGGGCAGCTTTGGCAGCCTGGATGCCGTCAACGAACTGGGCGAGTTTGTCAACAAGTCCATCCCTGACGGCGAAAAGGCCAGCATCACGGCAGGCACCAAGGGCAACATCATCAACCTCAGCCGCACGGCCATCATCAACGACGACCTGGGCGCATTCGTTGGCCTGGCTGGCATGCTTGGCCGCGCAGCAGCCCGCACGGTCGAAGTGGACGTGTACGCCTTGCTGGCTCTGAACGGCGGCCTGGGCCCGGCCATGGGCGACGGCAAGACGCTGTTTCACGCAGACCACGGCAACATCACCACGGGCGCGGCCATCGCCATGGCGGCCTTGGATGTTGACCGCGTGGCCATGGCATCGCAGCGCGACGTGTCTGGAAATGACTTCCTCGACCTGCGCCCCGCCGTGCTGTTGGTGCCCATTGGCCTTGGCGGCACGGCTCGCAGCATCAACGATGCGCAGTACGACCCCGACACCGCCAACAAGCTGCAAAAGCCCAACATCGTCAACGGCCTGTTTCGCGACATCGTGGACACCCCGCGCCTGTCTGGCACCCGCCGCTACATGTTTGCAGACCCCACCGAGGCCGCGGTCCTGGAAGTCGCCTTCCTCGACGGCGCCCAGGAGCCCTACATCGAGGTGCAGGACGGTTTCGACGTGGACGGCGCCCGCTACAAGGTGCGCCTGGACTACGGCGTCGCCGCCGTGGACTACCGCGGTGCGGTCACCAACGCAGGCGCCTGATAGGCAAACGCCCGCTGCCACCCCGGTGGCGGGCAAGCATCACAAGGACCAAAAATCATGGCAAAAAATTTCAAGCAAGACGGCGGCACCCTCATGCTCGCCCCGGCCGCTGATGTCGCCTCTGGCACCGGCTACCTGTTCGGCGCTGCGCTGTTCGGCATCGCCCTAACGGACGTTGCCAGCGGCGCCTCCGGCCCCTTCGCAACCGAAGGCGTGTGGGAGCTGCCAAAGACCAGCGCCCTGGCTATCAGCGTGGGCGACCGCGTGTACTGGGACCCCACTGGCAAGGTCGTCAACAAGACCACCGCCAGCCAAGAGTGCATCGGCGTGGCCGTATCCGCCGCCAGCAACCCCAGCGCCACAGTGCTGGTCAAGCTGGGCGTCTCGGTCATCGAAGGCACCTGATAGCCGCGCCTCCCTGCCGCCATGACCACAGCCCCCTTCGCCGCCCTCGAATCGCGCCTCAACAGCGCGGTGCAGCGGCGCCTGGCCAACGCCACCGCCACCCACAACGGTGGCGCACCCTTCGGCGTGCTGTTAGACCGCAACCCCACCGAGCCCTTCGGCGGTGCGGCCAGCGCAGCCGAGCTGGTGTGTGCGTTTGACCTGGCCAGTGCCCCTGGCCTGGTGGAGGGTGGCGTGCTGGTCATCAACGGCGTGGCCCATGTGGTGGCCAGCAGCGTTGAGCCAGACGCCAGCGGCTGGGTCAGCGTCACCGTGTACCCCAAGGCCTGACCACATGCTTGCACTCACCACCCCCCTCAAAACCCGCCTGCAGGCACTGCCACAGCTCACCGGCTGGGATGTGCGCACCAGCACAGAGCCTGCAGACCGCAGCGTTGTGCCAGCAGCAGATGTGCGCGTTGTTGGGGCTGGCGCCTCTCCGAGGTCGGCTGGCGTGATGTTGGAGCCGCAGTGGTCCATCACGCTGATGGTGCGCCGTGGCGACACGGCGGCCGCTGAGTTGGATGCCGCGCTGGATGCTGTGGTGTGTACTCTGCATGGCTGGCAGCCTGGCAGTCATGGCGGGCGCGGCTGGGAGCCTCTGAAGCTGCAACGCATCACCGAGCCGGTGTTTGAGGACGTGGGCCTGGTCGGCTACGAACTCGTGTTTTCAACCGCTGGCCTCTACCAGGGCCAGCAATAGGTCAACCAGATTTTCAGGAGCACTCACATGCCCATCACCTACATCACGAACAACTATGTGATCCCCCGCGGCCGGGTTTACATCGATCCCTACGATGCAAATGAGCAGCTGACCGGCGAATTCCCCATGGGCAACTGCCCGGACGTGAATATCGAAATCAGCACCGACAAGTGGGAGCACTACAGCAGCGAGCAAGGGCTGCAGGAAAAGGACGCTGGCGGTGCCATCAAGGTCACCCGCACGGGCACGCTCGTGTCCGACAACTTTAGCCCGTCCAACGCTGCGCTGTGGCTGTCCGGTACGCACACCAAAGTCACCCAAGCCGCAACGCCTGTAACGGGCGAGATGCGCACCGTGATCCCTGGGCGCATCTACCAGCTTGGCGCAAGCGCCTCTAACCCCATGGGGGTGCGAAACGTCACCGGCATCACCGTGAAAAACGAGGCTGGAACCACGACCTACGCCGCGGGCGTTGACTACAACATCGACGCCGAGACGGGCCGCGTTCAGATCCTCGAAGACGGTGGCATTGTTGCTGGCGTGGTGCAGTTCGGCTACACGCCCGTTGCTGGCACTTTCGATGCCGTCCAGTCTGGTGCCAACAGCGAGCTGCTTGTGGCCGTGCGCGTGGTGCCTGACAACGCTACCGGCCCCAATGACGACGTGTATCTGCCCAAGGTGTCCCTGAGTGCTGGTGGCAACTTGCCGCTGATCGCGGAAGGCACAGACCCCGTCACGATGGAATTCGAGATGGAAGTGCTCAAGCCTGCCAATGGCCAGGCCATCTATCGCGCGGGCCGCCCCGTAGCGTAACCCCACCACACGGCGCACCGCGCCGTGTGCAACGACTCCCTGTGCCGCTGCAATGCGGCGGCACATGAAGCCGCTGCATTGCCTGAAACACCCACCTCGAAAGACCCCGCCCCGTGGCATTCAAGCCTATCGAGATCCTGATCAACGCCAAAGACAATGCGTCTGCGGTGTTCGGCAGCCTGCAAACCAAGGTGGCCGCCGTGGGTGCGGCCATCGCCACGTACTTCGGTATCAACGCCTTTGCGGGCGTGGTGCGCGGCGCGGCAGACCTCGAAACCGCCATGAGCCGCGTGCAGGCGGCCACAGGCGCCACCGGCCAGGAAATGCAGGCCCTGCGCAAAGCCGCAGAGGACGCTGGTGCCAACACCAAGTTCACTTCCACCGAAGCCGCAGGCGCGCTGGAGAACCTTGCCAAGGCGGGCCTGAGCGCGCAGGACAGCATTGCCGCGCTGCCCGCGGTGCTCAATCTCGCCCAGGCGGGCGACATTGGCCTGGCCGAAGCCAGCGAAACGGTCACCAAGGCCGTCATGGGTATGGGCCTGGCGTTTACCGACGCCGCCCGGGTGGCCGATGTGCTGGCCCTGGGCGCCAACGCCACCAACACCAGCGTGCAGGGCCTGGCCCAGGCACTGAGCTACGCCGCCCCCGTGGCGCAGTCTGCGGGCCTGAGCCTGGAGGCCACGGTGGCCATCATGGGCAAGCTGGCCGACGCAGGCATTGACGCCAGCCGCAGCGGCACGGCCGTGGCGGGCATGCTGGCCCAGTTCAGCGACCCTGCCAGCGCCTTCCGGCGCGAGCTGGCCGCCGCAGGCATCACCACCACCGATTTTGAAAAGGCCCTGCACCAGCTCGCCGCCGCTGGCCCGGCGGGCGAAAAGGCCATTTTGGCCGTGGGCCTCAACGCTGGCCCGGCCCTGCGCGCGCTGCTCAACCAGGGCATGACCGCGCTGGACGACCTCAAGCTCAAGCTAGACAACGCTGCAGGCAGCGCCGCCGCCACTGCGGCGACCATGCAAAACAACCTCAACGGTTCCCTGAGTGGCCTTGCCAGTGCGTGGGATACGGTGAAAACCGCCCTGGGCACGCCCGTTCTGCCAGCGCTCAAGGACGGCGTCGATCAGCTTGCTGGGGCCTTCCGCGCTGCCGTGGCCGATGGCACGGTGCAGCGTTTTGGCGAGGCCATCGCCACCGCCTTCCAGGCTGGCGTCAAGTGGGTGCGTGAGTTCCTGGGCACTGTGGATTTCACCGGCGTGCTGGTTCGCATGCAGGCCTTTGCCAATAGCGCAAACGAAGTCTTCGCGAGGGTTGGCGAATATGCCACCAATGCGGGCAACACTGTCAGGCTGGCCTACGGTGTGATGAGCGCGGGCGCCAGTGCTGTGCTCACCGCCATTTACGGCATTGGCACCGCCTTCACAGAGACTGCCAGCTACATCGTCAAGGCGGGCATCTCCATCAATGAGCAACTCCAGAAGATAGCAATTGGTGACGCCAAAGACCGCATCGCGCGCGAGACAGAGCAGATGCGCCTGGTCCTCGAAGGACTGGGCGATGCTGGCGACCGCTTCAGCATCCGCATGCGCCAGTCGCTTGTGGCCACGGGCGAATCGGCGCAGATTGCCCGCGACGGCTTTGCCGGGCTTGCAGGCACCACCCAGGACGCTGGCACCCAGGCCACTGCAGGCGCAGCAGCCTTTGACGACATGGGCAAGCGCCTGGAAGAGGCGCGTCAAAAATCCCAGCAAGCGCAAAAGGCAGTAGAAGACAAGGCCGCAAAAGATGCTCAGGCAAAGCAAGCCGCTGTAGAGCACGCCGCTGCAGTTGCTGGCCTCAGCAAATCCTATGCCGAAGCCGTGGCAGCAGGCAACTGGCAGCGCGCTGCAGAACTGCAAGAAAAGATCAACCAGAAGCTGCGCGAAACCCCCGGCGCGGGCAAAGACGCCGCCCGCGCCGCTGCAGACACGGCAGCGGCCATAGAGGCTTCTTTCCGCGCCTTGGGCGTGACGAGCTCTGCGGAGCTGACCAAGACTGCGGCAGAGGCGCAGCGCGCCTACGAGATCATCAAGTCCTCGGGCACCAGCACCGCGCAGGACATTGCCAACGCCTTTCGCGCTGCCGCAGAGCGCGCAATTGCTGCCAATGACGGCATAGCCCCTGCCTGGGTGCGCAGCCAGGCAGCGGTGCGGGGCTTTCGCGTCGAGTCTGATGACGCTGGCAAGTCCATTCTGCGAAGCATGGAAGATGCTGAGGGCGCAGTCGGCAAGGTAGGCGCTGCCGCCAAAAAGGCCGGGCAGGACCTTAAGGGCATGGGCGAAGAAGCCAAGGGTGCAGGTGGCAAAGTGGACGAACTGCGGGAGAAAAACCGCCGTCTGCGAGAAGAAAACGACCGCCGAAAGCCTGGCGGAAATAACCAACCCGATGGCGGCGGGGCAAACCGTGGCGGTGGCGGGGCAAATCCCCTCTCGCCAAGCAACAACGACCCGCAGAAAGTGCTGGACTACTACAACAGCTACAAGCCCACATCCAGCAAAGACTTCGACAAGGCCGTCAACGACGCGCGCAACAACCATTCAGGCAACGCCACGCTGACCAAGGAATACGTGGACGCCCAGATCGCAAAGCAGTGGGGCGAGAAGTTCATTGGCGACTCGGACGCGATGGAACTGTTCAACGCCAAAATCAAATTGGAGGCTTATCGCACCAACTACGGCAACGTCGTCAGGTCGCAGCAAAGCCTGAACGAACAGAACGCCCTGCTGCAGGCCGTGCAGCGCCTGGAAGAAAAGCTGCGCGCCCGCGCCGCCGAAGACCTTAAAAAAGCCGCCGCCCTGGAAACCGCAGAGGCCGCCACAGCGCCGCCTACGCGCTCTGGCTTCAGCTCTGGTGGCGGTGGCATCGGTGGCCGTGGCGCTGGCCAGCCTGTGGGGGGGGCCGCCATGGGGCCGCAGGGCGGCGTCAGCATCGTCATCAATGCCAACGGCGTGAACGACCCCGTCAAGCTCGCCCGCCTGCTGGAGCCTGAGCTTCAAAGAATCAATGCACTCAGAAGGTAAACGCCCGTCATGCCATCCGTACAGCGCTATCTCTCCGGTCGCCACAACCTGGCCCGCACTGCCGCCCTGGTGGCCAGCAGTGTGCGCGCCAGCACGGCCATTGATCGCGTGAGCGCCGTGCGCGCAGGCGGTGGCCGTGTGCGCGTGGATGGCGCCTACACCGGCCACGAGGCCACGCTGCTGGATGTCGAAATCGTGGCCGCAGGCGGCACGCCGCGTGCCAGCGTGCCCCAGTTCACCGGTGTTGGCAATGGTGGCCTGGCCGTCACCGCAGTGGGTGCTGGCGCTGCGCAGCAAACCTTTACCCTCACGCTGGCAGACCTTGGTGTACCCACCGCCACGGCGGGCCTGGATGTGCGCGACGTGCGCCTGCGTGCCAAAACCACTGGCGCCGCTGGCAACAACGTGCGCATCACCGTGCAGCCCCTGTTGGTGCGCGCGGCCACGGCCTGGGCGCTGCTGGCCGACTGGTCTACCAGCCAGCCCCTGCAAACCGGCCCGCAGTGGGACTTTGGCGGCCTGCCGCTGTCGTCTGATGGCGCGGTGGATGCCAACTCGCCGCGCCTGCAGTTCGGCTTTGACCCCCAGGTGTACCGCCCGTACCGCACCTTTAAAGATGGCGAGTGGCGCTTTGGCCTGTCGCCCGAGTTGCAGCGCAACGTGTCGGCAGGCACCAAGGTGCACACCATCACCGGCAGCTACCGCATCACGGTGACGGACGGCACCACGACCGAGACCTTTGGCGACACCGCCGCGCTGCAACCTGCCATCGTCACCTTTTACGACCTGCTGCAGGCGCTGGCCGCATCCACGCTGGTGGAGGTGGCTGGCGTGGTAGCCGCAGAGCGCCGCCCCGGCGGTCAGGCCGCCATAGACGTTCCGCTGCGCACCAGCGCCTGGCTGCTGGCCATGACAGGCCGCGTGGCCCTTGAGGGTGTGAGCGTGCCCGCCGCAGCCCCCACCCAGGCCGTGGTGGTGCGTTGCATTAACGCAGACGCCATCGGCAAAGAGCGCTGGAGCGTCACGGGCGATGTGTCTGGTGTGCTGGATGTGGCCACCACGGGCGTGCCTTACGCCAGCGCTGCCGCGCACTTCACCGTGCCAGCGCATGCGCCGCAGGGCGAGAGCGCGGGGCGCTGGTCGTTCAAATTCAACCCCATCGCGCGGGGCGAGGGCGAGGGCCTGCCCAGCCTGTGCGTGCGTCCATTTCGGTTTGGTGCCAACGCCACGCCGCTCACGGTCACCTTCCGCTACGCCCGGCGCCCGCCGCCGGACTGCAAGTGCAGCGACATGCCAACGCCCAAGCTGTCGCTCAAGTGTTTGGGTATTGAAACAGGAGACGATATGGCCCTTGATGCCGCCTATCAAACGCGGCTGCAGAGTCTTTTTGCCTGGCGCAGCACGTTCGCAGAGTCGAACACCGCCATCGGCGTCACGCCGGGGGCATCCCCTGCGGATCTGGACTTTTGCGACCGCGTCACAAGCGCCTTCGCTACCTGCCTTGCGGAGGTTTACGAAACCGCCGACGCGCTGGTGGAGTGGGATGACGCCCTCACAGACATGCAGGCTGACCTTGCGGACCTGCAAGGCCTGTCAGCCGCGCTGGGTGCAGAGCGCACCACATCGCAGGCCGATGAGGGCAAGGTGTGGGTCAATCCCACCAACGGCAAAGCCTACCTGTGCCTTAAGACCGATACCGCTGCCACCATCCCCCCTGGGGGCAACGGCTGGCTCGATCCTGCCAGCGCATCGTGGGTGACCACCACCGCGCCGTTTTCCATCTCGCACGCGGTGCTCTTTCCGGATGGCGCGGCGGGCGACCCCCAGGTGGCGCTGTACCGCTGCCTGGGCGACGAAAACGACCTGCCCACCGACAACGAGGCCAACACCCAGGCCCGCGCCCAGCTTGTGCGCCGCTACACGGCGCGCATGGACCTTGCCCGCACCATTGCTGGCATCGTCCCAAAATCTGACCCCAGCAGCAGTGACGCGGGCGGCTGCTGGGTTGACCACGGCGGCTCCACCTGGTGGGTTGACGTGGACGGATACTATTTGCCCGCATTTACCAACCAGGCCTACGTCAGCGCGCGGCGCAACACCGAAACCGGCGAGGCCTACTCCACGCAGGAATTCGGCTTTGGCCTGGTGGTTGCATGCCCTGAGCGGCTCAAGATCGGCGACGAAGTCACCATCCGCATAGAGCAGGTGGACGCAGAGCGCCCCTACCGCGTGGGCGACGAGGCCGTGCTGCAAACCGTGGGCGCTGCAGCCGCGTGGCTCTCGGGCGGCGTCACCGGCACCGACGTGCAGACCTGGCGCGTGGCCGCCAGCACCGCTGGCGCATTGGCAAACTACATGGTGCCCACCGACGGCAGCGCGGTGCCCAGCTACACGGCCGCTGGCGTTACGCTGCAGCTCACGCCGGGCGGCATCCCGTTTGAGCTGGGGGATAGCTTCAGCTTTGCCGTGGAGGCTGGCCAGTACCGCTGGCGCCGCGACGGCGGCGCATGGTCCACCCCGGCAGACATCCCAGCCAGCGGCCCTGCTGCACTGGCAGACGGCCTGCAGCTCCAGTTTGAGCCCGGCGCAGCGCCGTCCTTTGTGGCGGCTGACGCCTACACCTTTGACGTGCGCCAGCCCCATGCGGCCAGCCATGTGCAAGACGCCAGCGCCACCGTGTGGGCATGGACCGGCGCCGCGGCCAACACCGTGCTGGACTTTGGCGCCGTGGTGCCAGTGGACGTGTTTGCCATGGCGCGCTACAACCTGCCAGCAGGCGCCAGCGTGACTGTGGAGCTCAGTGCCGACGGCACCGCCTACAGCACCCCTGTGGCGCTGGATGTGAGCCGCGCCGTGGCTGTGCACAGCTTTGCTGGCGGTACCACCGCCCGTTACCTGCGCGTGGCCGTGGCCAGCGCCACGGGCGGCAGCATCGGCTGGCTGTGGGCTGGCGTGCCGCTGGCCACCGCCTACAACGCCAGCTCCTGCCAGCGCACGCGCCGCTGGGCCGTGCAGCGCGGCAACGGCTACAACCCCGCCGCGCTGTATGCGGGCGCTGGCGACGGCTGGCAAATCGCCTGGAACCCCATGGGTGGCGGTATGGGCGGCCACCTGCTGCAGGCCGACGCCGAAGCCCTGCTGGCCGTGGTGGACTGGGCCCAGCAGCACGATGAGCCGCTCATCTTCATGCCGCACCACGCCCACCCGCAAGACGCCGCTCTGGTGCGCGCAGGCACCGACGCCATGGATGTGACCGACGTGCACGAATACCAGCCCAACCTGTCCGCGCACCGCATGCTGGCCGCCACGCTCACGCTTGACCCGCTGTACGCATGATGACGCCCCAAATCAACATCCCCGCCACCGACGCCAGCAGCGCCTACACGCTGGCGCGGCCAGGCAGTGCCATGCCCGCGCAGGGCCTGCTGGTGGACAGGCTGGTGGCGGTGTCTGCGCTGCAGCGGCCCCTGTCCATCCCCGGCATTGCTGCGGCCCCCACCAGCAGCTTGGATGCCGAGCTGGAGAACACCGACGGCTACCTCACCCGCCTGTGGGGTGCCCACCCGCCCGTGCGCCGCCGCGCCAGCGTGACAGACGCCGCCACGGGCGCGCCGCTGTTTGCTGGCATCGTCACCGCCATGCAGGCAGGCGGCGCCATGCGCCTGACGCTGGAGGCCGGGCTAGACCGCCCCCTGTCCGACAACCTGCCGCTACGCACCAGCGCCGTGTGGGGCGGCTGGCGTGACGTGCGCGTACTGCCATGGGCCTGGGGTAGCGTCACGCTGGCCCCCATACAGTACAGCGACGACCAGCGCGTGTACTTGCTGGCAGACCACCCCATTGCCGGGGTGGACGAAGTGCAGCGCGACGATGTGCCCACCCTGGCCTACGACTGGCGCAACGGGGTGGACAGCACCGGCCGCGCGGTGGCGTTTTTGGAGCTGGCCCAGCCCCTGTCAGAAGGCGAGCGCCTGGCCGTCACCCTGCGCGGGCGCATGCACCCCAGCACCGGCACGCTGCTGCAAACCCCGGCAGAGATCCTCTATGACCTGCTGGCCAACCTGGCCAAGGCGCCCGTGCAGTGGCCCGACCTGGACGACTACCGCACCGAAACCGCCCACCTGCGCCTGGGCGGCATGCTGGCGGACAACACCATCACCATCCGCGCTGCGGTGGATCAGCTCATGCAAAGCGCAGGCGGCGCCTGGGCTGCGGCCATGCCGGGCATTGCCATCACCTGGCCGCCCGAGCCAGACGCCGCCGCGCCCGCGCTGCGCGTTGACCCGCTGGGCGCCCAAGACCTGCAGGCCGCCACGGCGGCGCATGGCATCTACACCGTCATCCGCGTGCTGTACGACTACGACCACGCCGCCACGCGCTACCGCCGCGCCATCCAACTGCGAGCGCCTGATGCTGTGCGCGAATTTGGCGAGCTGGAGCTTGAGTGGCCAGCGCCCTGGCTGCGCAGCCCGCGCCACGCAGAGCAGCTGGGCCAGCGCATGCTGGCCTGGCTGGCCCGCCCGCGCTGGCGCGTGACATGGCAACAGCCAGCCGCCGCGGATGTGGCCACAGGGGCGTGGGTCGATCTGTCACACCCACTGAGCCCGCTGCAGGGCCGCCACCGCCTGGTGGGCGCAGACCTTGACCTTGCAGCCGCCACTGTGGCCTGCGCCGTAGAGGCGCCCGTGGGCGAAGCGCCAGCGGTAGAGACCACGCGCCTGTCTGCGGCCTTTGACCCCGTCATACAGCCCGGCGTGACTGTGGACGTTGCAGGCAGCGAAATCATATTCACCGCGCGTGATGAGCAAGGCCGCCCGCTGGCCGGTGCGCGCATCACCCTCAACGGCGGGGCCCAGCGCGTGGCAGACAGCGCGGGCCGCGTGTCCTTCCCCGTGGTGCGTGGGCGCCATGTGCTGCTGATCGAGGCCGACGGCTACCCGGCCAGCGAAGTGGTGGTGGTGGTATGACGCGGCGCCGTTTCTTCCCATCCAGCCCTGCACAGGCCCTGCCTGGGCGCACGGTGGAGCTTGAGATGCAGTTGCCCAAGGCTGCCGCGCAGCAGGCCGCAGCACCAGCGCCTGTGGCAGTTGGCAAATGCACGGGCTGGCTGGTGCCGTGGCTGGCTGCCGCGCCAGCAGAGTACCTGGACGTGGTGGCGCTGCCAGACGGCCGCACCGATGTGCTTGGCAACGGGGTTGATGGGGCCGGTCTCGACTACACGCCGCTGAGGTCTTCAGTGTGGAGCGGCGTGCCTGCTGCGCTTGACGGCCTGGGCCGCGCCAGGCCGGTGCCAGCGTCTGGGTTCTTTTGCCAGGAAATCGAGATTGACACCACCTACTTTTACCAATTCCCAGGGCGGCACGTCATTGCCATGGCGCCGGGCGGCAGTTGGCTTGCTGCATGGGACAACCCGTCTGTGCCAGACCCGCTGGTGTCTGTCCTGGGGCATCGGCTGGAGGTGGTTGGCGACACGCTGCTCGTTGTTCTTGCAAGCACCGATGGAGCTGCGGCAAGCATGGACACGCTCACGGCGACGGCGTCTATGCCTGGCGGCGAAGAAACGCAACTGATTTTGAGGGCGCGCGCCAGCGCATTCTGACCATGACGACAACACAAACCTACACCCACAAGCGCGGCGACAGCTTTGATCTGCTGGTCACCATCCCGGCGCAGTTTGCGGACGGCTACTTCGTGGGGCACACGGTGGCCAGCCAGATACGCCAGTCCGACGGCACCAAGGTTGCTGATCTGGATTGCGCATGGGTGGATGCGCTGACCACCCGCGCGCTGCGCCTTACCTGCCTTGTCACAACGGCTTGGCCAACAGGGTCTGCGTTGTTTGACGTGCAGTTCACGCGCACGACAGATGGCTTTGTGTTCAGCAGCACAACGGCTCAAATCATCATCGTTCCCGACCAGACGAGGCTTCCATGACTGCGGCATTTGTGCTTGATTTCGCTCCAGCGGCTCCAGAGCTTGAGCTCTCGTTCGAGCGCAGCCCGGTGGCGCTGGCGGAGTTTGCTGCGGCGTATGTGGGGCCGCCTGGGCCACCAGGCCCCATCGGCCCTGCTGGTGGAGCCACCACGGTCATGGTTGGCGCAGCCCCCATCAGCGGGCACACCGCCGTCGCTTTGGATTCTGGCGGGCTGCTGGTCTATGCGGACTGTACCAACCCAGCGCACATCGGTGCAGTGCAGGGTGTAGTGGGCAACGCATACAGTCCCGGCGATCTGGCCGTGGTGCAGACTGATTTCGAGCTGGTGCATGCGGGGTGGTCGTTCGCCCCTGGCCCTGTTTTCGTCGGCGCGTCCGGTGCGCTGGTTCAGACGCTCCCACCAGGCGCAATTTTCGCCCAAGTCGTCGGCTACGCGCTGGCGCCGACACGCATCCGTGTTGATGTTCAACCCCCCATTGTTTTAACCTGAAGGAGTAACCATGCCTGCTAAAAAATTCTTACGCCTCGTCAACGGCATCCTCACCGAAGTGTTTGGCGTGCAGTCGTCCGCAGGAGCGGCAAACGCGGGCGACCTCGTGGCTCTGGATGACACGGGACACATCAGCAACGACATGATGCCGGTGGGCATCGGCGCAGACACGGCCACGATCAGCGCGAGCGAAACGCTTGCTGCTGGGGACTGGGTGAACGTCTGGAACAACTCTGGCGCCAAAGTGCGCAAGGCCGACGCCACGACCGCAGGCAAAGAAGCCCATGGCTTTGTGCTGTCTGCCGTGACCAGCGGCAATCCTGCCACGGTTTACTTCGAGGGTACGAACACACAGGTGACTGGGCAGACCCCTGGCGCCGTGTACCTGCAAACGACGGCAGGCACGGGCGGCGCAACAATACCGAGCGCGTCGGGCAATGTGGTGCAGCAGATCGGCGTTGCTGTGTCCGCAACAGCCGTGAACTTTGAGCGCGGCGCCCCTGTGACGCTGGCGTAAAGGGGCTGATATGGCGGCCCACACCTATTGGCGTCTCTACATCGGCGCCATGTCGAATGTGTACGCGCAGATGGGCACTGTCTCGTTCCTGAACGCTGCGCAGGTGAACCAGTCCACTGGGGGCACTGCCACTGCAAGTTCTGAGTACAGCGGCTCATGGGCGGCTGGCAACGCTTTCGATGGAAACTCAGCAACGGAGTGGGCTTCTGCAGGGGTATCTAGCTCAGAGTGGATCGCCTACCAACACCCCTCGCCAGTTGACATAGTGTTTGTCGGCGTCAAGGTGGCCGCCTCGTACCCTGTAAGCGGGCTTGCGTTGCAATATTCCGACGACGGCGTTTCCTGGTCGGCCGCCTCCCCCCTGTACTTGCTTGCTGGGCAGCCAGAGCTGACCAGTGGTACCTATACGGTACTTGGGTTGAGCGCGATTCGTAGGCCGCTTGTGGTCGTCGATGGCAAGATCAGAGAGTTACCCGAGGGCGACACGTTGCCGCCTCAGACGCCAGCGGCGCACAGCCACGCAACCAGCGATGTGACCGGGCTGGATGCCGCGCTCGCCGGAAAAGAGCCAACCGTCACCGCAGGCACAACGGCGCAATACTGGCGCGGCGACAAATCCTGGCAGCCATTGAACAAGTCGGCGGTGGGTCTTGGCAACGTGGACAACACGGCAGACACAGCAAAGCCGGTCTCGACCGCACAGCAGACTGCCCTGAACCTCAAAGCCAACATCGCCAGCCCGACATTCACGGGCACTGTGAACGGCATCACCAAAAGCATGGTCGGCCTCGGCAACGTAGACAACACCTCCGACGCCAGCAAGCCGGTGTCCACCGCCCAGGCCGCAGCCATCGCCACGGCCACTGCAATCCACCCCTTCCTGCTGATCGGAGCCTGACCCATGCCCACCACTCATAAAGTCCTGGGCCAAGTGGCCCCCACTGCCGCCACGGCCACAACGCTCTACACCGTGCCAGCAGCCACCCAGGCTGTGTGCAGCACGCTGGCAATCTGCAATCGAGACATTGCCACTACCTACCGGGTATCTGTGCGCCCAGCCGGTGCGGCGCAGGCCAATCAGCACTACATCGTCTATGACGCAGTGATTGCAGCGAATGACACCATCTTGCTGACGCTTGGAATCACTCTTGCAGCCACAGACGTGGTGACGGTGTACGCGGGCACTTCTGCTCTGTCGTTCAGCCTGTTCGGCGCGGAGATTTCCTGATGAGCGCCTACGCAGTTTCAGCGCGGGGCCTTGCTGGGCGTAAGGTGCCGCAGGGCGTGCTGGCAACCATGGACGAGTTGCTGTTTTCCGGGTCAGAACAAGGAGCATGGTACGACCCGTCTGATCTTTCCACACTGTTTCAAGACAGCGCAGGCACTGTGCCAGTCACTGCGGTAGAGCAGCCGGTAGGGCGCATTCTCGATAAGTCTGGGCGGGGTAATCACGCGATTCAAGCCACGACGACGAAGCGGCCTGTGTTGCAGCAGGACGGGAATGGCAAGTATTACCTTGCGTTCGACGGCG
>JACCDG011246327.1_pt1 | contig 16178 bp, 14 predicted proteins | sample 7442471 | NCBI WGS metagenome assembly JACCDG01 (sample SAMN15323444, study PRJNA562643) | freshwater metagenome | isolation source: river surface water | place: USA:Blue River Watershed | collected 2017-08-17 | reverse complement strand
GTCGCCGTTGCGGCGAATCCAGACCATGTGGCCGGGCGGTACTTCGTGGACTTCGTCCTCGGTCACACCAAAGGCCGTCTGGATCACGGGGCGCTCCGAGGCAACCACGGCGACGTCTTCGTTGACGAAGTAGAACGCCGGGCGAATGCCGTGGGGGTCGCGCAGCAGGAAGGCGTCGCCCTGGCCGATGATGCCGCCCATGGCGTAGCCGCCGTCCCAGTCGCGGCTGGCCTTCTCAAGCACGCGGGGCAGGTCGAGGTGGTCTGCCTGGTACTGGCTGCGTTCGATTTTATTCAGGCCGAGCTCGTCTTTGGCAATCTGGTGCAGGCGGCGGTTTTCCTTGTCGAGGAAGTGGCCAATTTTCTCCATCACCGTGACCGTGTCGGCCTTCTCTTTCGGATGCTGGCCCAGGGTGACGAGCTCGTCAAACAGCTCGTCGACGTTGGTCATGTTGAAGTTGCCAGCCACGAGCAGGTTGCGGCTCATGTAGTTCGACTGGCGCAGGAACGGGTGGCAGGCCTCAATGCTGTTGCCGCCGTAGGTTCCGTAGCGCAGGTGGCCCAGGTAGACGTCGCAAGCGAAGGCCACGTTTTCTTTGACCCAGGCGGCGTCTTTGAGGCGCTCGGGCTTGCCGGCGATGCGCTCCTCGATGCGGTTCTGGATGCGCGTGAAAATGTCCTGAATCGGCTTCGGGTCGGTCGAGCGGTAGCGGCTGATGTAGCGCTGGCCGGGGGGCATGTCGAGCTTGACCCCGGCGAGGCCTGCGCCGTCTTGGCCGCGGTTGTGCTGCTTTTCCATCATGAGCACCATTTTGTTGAGGCCGTAAAGGGCCGTCCCGTGCTCGTCGAGGTAGTAGTCTAGGGGTTTGCGCAGGCGCAGAAGGGCAATGCCGCACATAGCGGGTGCAAAGTTAGGGCGCTCCCTATCTTCGCAAGGCACCCTAGACGCAATCCTTCGCATGAATTCGCTGCCCGCGCCCATCGACATCCATACCCACCTCATTCCCGAGCACATTCCGCCCTTTGCCGAGCGGTTTGGCTACGGCGGATTCATTCGCCTCGAGCACCACTGCCCGGGCTGCGCGCGCATGATGAAGGACGACGTGCTCTTTCGCGAAATCGAGGCCAACAACTGGGATCCGGCGGCGCGAATCCACGACTGCGACCGCCACGGGGTGGGCGTACAGGTGCTTTCGACCGTCCCCGTCATGTTCAGCTACTGGACTCCTGGGCGCGACGGGGCGGCGGTGGCGGAATTCTTAAACGACCACCTCGCCGAAGTGGTGGCAGGCAACCCGACGCGCTTTGAGGGCCTCGGAACCCTGCCCATGCAGGACACCGACCTCGCCCTACGCGAACTCGACCGCTTCGAGCGGCTGGGCCTGCGCGGCGTGCAAATCGGATCCAACATCAACCAGCGCAACCTCGACGATCCGGCGTTTTTTCCCGTGTTCGAAGAAATGGCGCGGCGCGGACTCGCCCTTTTTGTGCACCCCTGGGACATGATGGGCAGCGGCGACATGAAAAAATACTGGCTCCCGTGGCTCGTGGGCATGCCCGCAGAATCCAGTCGGGCCCTGTGTTCCCTCATTTTTGGTGGCGTGTTCGAGCGGCTCCCGGCGCTGCGTGTGGCCATTGCCCACGGCGGCGGATCGTTTCCGGCCACCCTCGGCCGAATCCAACATGGTTTTGACGTGCGTCCCGACTTGGTCGCGGTCGACAATGCGGTTCCGCCCACCGACTACCTGGGCAAATTTTGGGTAGACAGCCTGGTGCACGACCCCTATGCGCTCGAAAACCTGCTGCGCATGGTCGGCGAAGACAAAATTGCCGTGGGCTCCGACTACCCGTATCCGCTGGGCGAACACGTTCCGGGCGAACTGGTGCGGAGCATGCCCTGGTCCGACGCGGTCAAGGCCAAAGTGCTAAGGGCCAACGCAGAAGCGTGGCTGTACGGCGGCTAGCCGCCGGCAACCAGTAACTAGTTACTAGTAACTAAGTAAACCGCGGATCCGTTTCCATCACGTGCCCGCAGCTGGTGCAGGTGCGCTTGGCTTCGCTGCCGTAAAAATCCTTAAAGTGCGGAAGGAAGTCCTTTTCGATGTTGTGCAGCTCAAAGTAGGCCGCGTGCAGCGGGTGGTTGCAGGATTCACAAAACCACAGCAGACCGTCGGTAAAGCCTTTGCCGGCGCGCTTGCGCTCGATCACCAGGCCGATGCTGCCAGCCTCGCGCATCGGCGAGTGCGGTGTTTTGGCGGGGCACACGAACATGTCGCCAGCCTCTAAAACGTGGTCCACGGGCTTGCCGTTTTCTTGGGTGCGCACGGTGATGCGGCCCTCGAGCTGGTAAAACACCTCCTCGGTTTCGTTGTAGTGGTAGTCCTTGCGGGCGTTGGGGCCGGCGACCACCATGACGATGTAGTCCTCAGAGTCGGGCGTGAGGTTCTTGTTGCCGACGGGCGGCTTGAGTTCGTGGCGGTGCTCTTCGAGCCAGCGGTGGAAGTTGAATACCATAACCCGAATATACTCCGCTACGGCTTCACCACGCGCAGCGCTTCACTGGCCTCGGTCCGCACGAAGTAGATTCCGCGGGGCCATTCCGCTGCAGGTAGGGTTTCGGTCGAACTCGCTGCACGGAATACGGCCACAGGCTGTCCGAGGGCGTTCACGACGCGCACCAGGCTGCCGGGGGCAAGTCCCTCAAGCACCAAAACGTCGGTTACCGGGTTCGGGTAGGCGGCAATGGCTGGAGCCGTCGGTTCGCCCTCACCCATGATGTTCACCTTCATCACCCGGTACATTTGGGTGGTGCAGGTCGAGTCGTAGACGGCGAAGTTGAGGAGTCCGCGCGTGATGTCGTCGTAGCCGTCGTAGATCTTGGCTTCAATGGCCGCGGAGTCGGACAGGCAAAAGCAGTTTTTCTCCAGTTCGAGGTTGAAGTCGCTGCCGTTGAGCACGTTGTAAAGTGAATTGTCGCACAAGCGATTGTCTTCGACCACGGGGGTTCCGCCGAGGTTACCCCATGCGGTGGTGCGGGCTACGGTCAGTCCGTTTTGGTTGTTTTCGACGACGTTGTCGGTGAAGTAGGTATCGTTGTAGACGTCGGCGGCCCACTCGTTGCCCGTGAACGTGCTGTTTTCAATGATGCAGGAATTGGCCTGGTTGATTCCGCGCCCGTTGCCGGTGAAGCTGCAGGAGCGAATCCAGCCACCCGCCGGCGACTCCACCGCCCGGTAGTTGCCCGTAAACGCACAGTCTTCAAAGCCTATGTAATTTAAAATAAAGGGGTTGGCCGAAAAGTACCCGTAGGTATTGCTGTCAAAAGCGCAGCTCAAAAACTCGGTGGCGGAGTAAAATCCGTTGGTTCCGACCATGTTGTCGACAAAACGGCAGCCCGAAATGAGGTTGGTGTCGGTGGCGTTAAAGCCGTTGATGAACAGTCCATACTGGTTGTGGCGGAACAGCGACGAGTCGACGTCAAAACCGCCAGGGTACATGAGTCCGAAGTAGTTGTGCTCAAAGCGCATGTGCTTCCAGCTGTGCCGTGTGCTGTCAAACTGGTCGTTGTCCAGGGCGTGGTAGGCGTTTTTGAGGTGCACCGCGTTGAGGTTGATGCTGCCGCCCTGTGTGCCTTTGACCAAGATTCCAGACCACGTGTAGGAGGTGTCGGGAACCGCACTTTCAAAAACGATGGGCTGGGTTTTGGTGCCCTGGGCGACCAAGTTGCCGCGCACTTCGAGGTAGTACATATTGCCCGGGCCCGGGTTTTGGACCTTGACCACGACCCCCGGTTGGATGGTCAGGGTTTTGCCCGGGAAGACCACGATCGACCCCGTCATCACATAGGGTGAGTTGGCGAGCGTCCAGGTGGTGTTGCTGTAAATTCCGCCCTGAACGTTGGTTTGGGCACTGAGTGCGGTTGCCGCAATGAGCCCGAGAATGCATAGTAGATTCCGCATGAATATTTTGTTTTAGGCAATAACGCTCGTACCTAACAATGGTTCAATCGGCGGGTTGGCACGTTTTTAGTACTATGCCAAACAAAGTACCAAGTTTTATTTATATCTTTGCATTAATGAATACTGAAAACGCACGCGCTCAGATGCGCAAAGGGGTTCTCGAGCTCTGTGTGCTCCGGGTTTTGGGGCGCGGAGAGGCCTACGCCTCCGACATCTCCGAGGCGCTGAAGCAGGCCGACCTGCTCGTGGTGGAAGGGACCCTGTATCCGCTTTTGACCCGAATGAAAAACGCCGGATGGCTCGACTACCGCTGGGAAGAATCCAAGTCGGGCCCACCCCGCAAGTACTACCAACTGACCGAAGCTGGCCGCATCCTTTTGGAGGCCATGAATTCGGAATGGACCTCGTTTGTTGACGCCGTAAACTCCTTGAAGAACTCATGAAAAAGACTATTGACATCAACCTGGGCGGACTGCTCTTTCACCTCGACGAAGACGCCTACGCCGTCCTCTCAAGCTACCTTGAGGCCCTGCGCCGCCACCTCGCCGCCACGGAAGGCCGCGAAGAGGTACTCGCCGACATCGAGGCGCGCATCGCCGAAATCTTCACCGAGCGCATGGCCGGATCTCGCCAGGTCGTCAGCACCGACGACGTGCAGGCAGCCATGAACACCCTGGGTCAACCCAAGGACTTCGCGGGCGATGACGCCGCGAGCGACCCCCTGGGCGACGCGACTGCCGAACCCAAGCGCCGCCGCCTCTACCGCGACGCCGAAGAGCAGCAAATCGCCGGAGTTTGTGCGGGCATCGCCAACTACTTCGACATCGACGTGGTACTGGTTCGCATCCTCTTCGCCGTGCTGGGCATTTTCACAGGCTTCGGTGTGGTACTGTACTTCATCCTTTGGGCCGCCACGCCCAAGGCCGTCACCGCGGCCGAGCGCTTGGCCATGAAGGGCAAGCCGGCCACCTTTGACAACATTCGCCAAACGGTCGAAGAGGAGTTTCGCAACGTGGAATCGCGCATCAACTCCAAAGAAAACCGCAGCCGCGTCAAGCGCGCAGCCCGTACCGCCGGCGACATCGTAACCAGCATCCTCGCGGGATTCGCGCGCTTCCTTGGCGGGCTTTTCTTAATGCTTGCCTTTTTCGTAGGCTCGGTCATCCTGATCGCCGTTTTTGGCACCGGGATCACCATCGATGGGGCCAGCATTTCGGTGACGGAACTTTTGGGCGTCTTCCTTCCCGCGGGCTTCGGTCAGCCCTACTTCTGGACGGCGACCGTCCTCGTGCTGATGGGGCCGTTGGTGGCGCTGGTGCTGCTCGCGCTTCGCTTGCTGTTCCGCCAATTTGGCACCGTGCACCGCGGAATTATGGGCGCAGCCCTGATGCTGTCGGTGGTGGGCATCGCGTTGATGGCTGTGCTCGGAACGCGCATGGCGTCGGAATTCCGCGAAGAGGCCACGGTTATTCACGTCGAGGCCCTGCCCGAGGGCGTCACGAACTGGACCATGGCCATGGAAACCGTGCCTGTTGCGGGCGGAACCACGCTGCGCTTGAGCGACGACGAAACCGACGAATCTTCGTGGATTCTAACGGACACCGACGTCTACTTTGAAGGCGTAAAGTTGGATGTGCGCCCTACGTTCCGCGACAAGCCCAGCTTGGAGTGGACCGCGGAGGCCCAAGGCGGATCGCGCCGCGCCGCTCGGGAGCGTGCGGAGGCCGTAACCTACCGTGTCACGGCAGACAGCACCGGCCGCATCCGCATCGGCGACCTGCTGCGCTACCCGCGTTCGGACCGGTTCCGTGCCCAAAACGTTCGGCTGGTACTTTACTTGCCCGTCGGACAAAGCGTCTACCTTGACCCCACGACGGTGCCGTACCTCGACGACGTCGCCAACACCGAAGACATTTGGGACGGCGAAATGGGCGGACGCACCTGGCTCATGACCGAACAGGGGTTGGCCGAATTCAAGTAGGGCGATTAATCCATTTGAAGGGCCCAGGGCGCAGCGCGCCCTGGGCTTTTTCGTTCACGGCAACTGGATTCCGACAGCACGGGTCCCCATGCGGACGAGCGCGATTCCCTGGGCCGAGACCGACTGCGGCGAAAGGTCTTCTGGCATCAAAACCACCTCGGTAGGTTTGTCATAACTCCAGATATACAGCGACTTGGATCGTATAAATGTCCAAGGGCTTCCGTAGAGCCGCTCGAGCCACACGGGCTCGAGTTGCCCGTGACCCAAGGCGCTTCCGGTGGCGGGGTCCAGCTGGAGCCACCATCCGCGGCTGCTTAGGAGCGACCAGGTTCCGTCCGGGCGAAGCCCATGTACGCCCACGTCCAGTCCAGCGGGGAGGGCCGTGGCCCAGGTGCGGGTTCCGCGCTGGAGGTCGACGTGGACGGCGCTGTCTTGGCTGGCGTACCAAAGGCCCGTGCCCCGCTGCACCGCGGGATGCCCGGTGCCGTCGCCCCCCACCAACCCAAGTTGGCGGCTCCGCCCCCGGTCTGTCCACCACAGTACGCATGCCGAACCCCGCCTCAGGACGGCAAACCACCCGCGCTTCCAGTGCTGCGGCGCGTCAAAAAGCCCGGAGCTGCCGGGCGCGTGAGCCTCGACGGTCCAACCGAACCCGGTAGACGCCGCACCGTAACCAAACGACCCCGGATGGCTGACCAGAACTTCGTTGGCCGCGGGGCCCGACGAGCTCGAATCACGGCGCCAGCTCAGCAGCACGCTGCCCGAGGCATTCATGCTTCCGCTTCGAAAGCTCGCGCCGCCTTCAGGGTAGGCCCGCACTTCAGCGCTGCCGTCGGGCCGCAGCACCACCACAGACCGAACCCCAAAAAGAGCGAGCCCGTAGGCGCTGGACGAGGTCGATTCTTGGCCCCAAGTGAGGGAGCGAAACCCCTCGGGCCACGGCCAAGCGGCCACACGTCGACCGTCGCCCGCACCCAGAGCCACCAACGAGTCCTCTGACGCGAACACCGCCCCAAGCAGGCTGCCGTCGGCGCCGTACCAAGGCAGAGGGCCCACGTCGACCGCGCCAAGTTCCCGAGCCCAGCGGGCTTCAGGCGGCATGCCGGGCGGCAGTTCATGGGGAGCGCCCGGGCCCTTGGGCGGCCCAAGGCCCTCGCAGCCGACCACGACCATGGCAGCAACCCACCAACCAGCTAACGAGCCAACCCACCAACAAGCCAACGAGCCAACCCACCAACGAGCTGCGGAACGCCTCATCGCACCGGGGTGGCGAAGTAGGCTCCGCCCGGAATTTGGCCGTTCATCAGGCGGTTGAGGACCGACTTGGTGACCGACGAATTGCGCATCTGCTGGTGGTTGGTGCCGGGCATGAGGATCGAGGCCACGGCGCCGTTGAGTACGCCGGCGGATTCCGCCAGCACCACGCCGTCGCTGGGTTTCTCCACGACCATGTGTTCGTAGCGCGGCAATACCGTGCAGCCCTGGTCGGTGGCGCAGTCGGTGGCGCTGGCCACGGGCGTCCAGCTCGGATCGCTCTCGTCAAACCGGCAGCGGCACCAGTATCCGTCTTGAATGAGCTGGGTGCTGCGCGCACCGATGAGCTGCTTGTAGCTGTCGTTGGCGTCGAGGTACCAGCGCGCAGCGCGGTCCGCGGCAGCCGCCTCGCGTTCGGCCTGCACGGCCTGCCACTCCGCGATCAGCGAACCAATCCCCGTGGGCGAGAGAATCCACGCCGCGATGCGGTACTGGTAGGCCCGCTGCAGCGCGTCGGTTCGCTGGCTGCTGTGGCGGTCGTACTGCTGGGTTGCGAACGTAACGAGGTCCTGGTCGCCGTCCATCGAAAAGGGGTCTTGGGCCAGGGCGAGGCCGACGGAATCTGTGGCCAGCATCGACGTTGCGGTGCGCCAAAACACCGGCTCGTCTTCGACACCGTAGGCCAAAACCACGGGCACCGAGGGAACCCGCTTGCCGAGGCGCTTCGCGAGCGGCGCACTCGGAAAAAGGTCGACCATGCCCGGACTGTTGAACTTTTTAAGGGCGAACGGCACAAAGCTGCTGCCCAGCCCGCAGCTCTGGTCGACGGCGTCGCGCAAGAGCGGGTCGAGGCCCGGAATCCACCGCATGGCCGGAAACTGCGGGGCCCAAAGCCGCGGATTGCTCAGGATTTCGCAGGCGTTTTCGACAAACGGTACCGCGAGGTTATCGCCGGCTGGGTGGATCGCCTTGGCCAGGTAGGCGCCGTTGATCGCAGAGCCGAAGGCGACAATTCCGCCAAACTGCCGGTTAAAAATGAAGCGGTGCTGGTACAAACTGTCGAGCAGGACGGCCAGCACGCCTCCGTAGGAATGCGCCACCACGAAGTTGTCGAGTACGCTAATGTTCTGGGCCGCAGAGGCCGCTGCGCCCGTAGAACCCAGGTAGGCGTTGATGTCCATGGCCGACGCCAACGGGCTCCCGTTTTGCAGGTAGCTGTGTGGATTCAGGTACACGACCTGGCGCGCCGGGTAGCCGGGAGCGCCGAGGAATGCGGTACGGGCCGCGAGGAGGTTCCAGCTGTCGGAGGTTCCGCCCAAACCGTGCAAAAAGTGAATGACGCGGTAGCCGGTGGTTCCCGTTTTGCCGGACCACGAAAGGTTGGGCACGACGGCCGGAACCGGCTCGTGCTGGGCAGGTCCGGCCGCAAGCGTGGGCAGGGTGGTTGGGTCGCTGCAGGGTTGGCCCGCCGCCGAAACGGTCAGCACAACGGTTAGGGTAAAAATGAGCCCAACGACGAGGGCAATGGGGGCGGCCGAATCGGCGCGCCGGCTTGAGGTAGGCATGGCTTTGGGGGTTTAATGTTGAATGAAACTGCTGCTGTAGGTTTGGTTACCTATCTGAATTTGAATGCTGTACTTGCCCGGAGTCAGGCTTAAGGGAGTCCAGCGCAGGGGCAACGCGCCTTGGGGTGGCTGCTCTGACGTGAGCCGGCCGTAGCTGTCGACGCACCGCAGTGCCGAAGGCCAGATCCCGGTCGAGCCGGCCACGCTGAGTTCGAGTTCTTGGCGGCCGCGCGGGTTCGGCTTGATTGCGAGGCTGGGAGCAGACTGGACTCCGCCCGAGCCGTAGCCGATCAGGGCGCTTCGCTCGGTGTAGGACCAGTCGTGGAGGCAGATTCCGTTTTGGGCAGTGCGCGGAAAATTCCGCTCCTCGGCCCGAACCGACCACTGCGTTCCGCAGCGCCCCCAGGTGAAGGCGATGCTGCTGTCTCCCTTGGCGTAGACCTGCTGCGGAGCGCTAGCGTTCCAGGTGAGGGTCCAGCCGCTTCCGAGTTCGAGGGGCTGTCCCAGGGGCGCACCTTGGGGCGGAACCTGGGCGCGCATCGGCGGCCCCCCGAGCTGTTCCGAGGGTGCGGGCGGCGCCCCCATCCAGGTGTCGCGCTCCGTCAAGATCGGTTGGGCAAGGGTCACGCTGCGCCCTTCGTCGTCGGTCCACCACTGGCGGGCCACGCGCGATTCGCGGAGTTTAAGTCCTTCGAGGTCCCAAGGGAGCAGGTAGGACGTATCGGCCAAGTCGCTCAAGCGGCTGCCGCGCAAGGTGGTTTCGGTCGCCGTCCAAAAGCTGGATTGGGCCGCGGCCGAATGGGAGAGTAGGGTGGCCGCGAGCGGCCATGCGAAAAAGAGAACAGTGTGCTTCATGGGCCAAAGCTGCGCCGGCCTGCGGAGGCCTAATCGCGTGCAAACGAAAGTCGACGGATAAGCCTCCGCGAACTGCGCGGGCGTCTGTGGGTTAATCCAAGGAGTACCGAATTATACCCGACCTTTGCTGCATGATTGACTTCGCTGCGCTCCGCCAAGAGTTTCCGATCCTTCACCAAGAAGTGAACGGCAAACCCCTGGTTTACCTGGACAACGCGGCGACTACCCACAAGCCGCGCGCCGTCGTGTCGGCCATCGTCGACTACTACGAGCGCATCAACAGCAACGTGCACCGCGGCGTGCACACCCTCAGCCAGCGCGCCACCGACGCCTTTGAGGCTACGCGCGGCAAGCTCCAAAACCTTGTCAACGCGGCCCACGAGCACGAAATCATCTACACCACGGGGACGACGGGGTCGATCAACCTTGTGGCCCACGGGTTCCGCAGCCTTTTGGGCCCCGGCGACGAAATCGTAGTCAGCCAGCTCGAGCACCACAGCAACCTGGTTCCCTGGCAGATGCTGGCCCAGCACACGGGCGCCACGCTGCGCTACATCCCCATTCTCGCAGACGGAAGCCTTGACCTCGACGAGGCCCAGCGCCTGCTGACTCCGCGCTGCAAGTTGCTGGCATTCAACCACATTTCAAATGCTCTAGGCACAGTTAACCCGGTCAAGCAGCTCACCGAATGGGCCCACGCGGTCGGGGCCTGCGTCGTGGTGGACGGGGCCCAGGGGCTGCCGCACCGCCCGGTCGACGTGCGCGCGCTCGGCGTAGATTTTTATGCCGGGTCCGCCCACAAAATGTACGGCCCGACGGGTATTGGCATGCTGTACGGCCGCACCGAGTGGCTCGAAAAACTGCCCCCCTATCAGGGCGGCGGCGAAATGATTTCGACCGTGACCATGGCCCAAAGCACCTACGCAGGCCTGCCGTTCAAGTTTGAGGCCGGAACGCCCAACATTGAAGCCGTGGTGGGCTGGGGCGCAGCCCTTGACTGGATGAACGCCATCGGCATGGACGCCCTAATGGCCCACGAAGCCGACCTGATGGCCTACGGGACCGAGCGCCTGAAGGCAATCGACGGGCTAGTGCTCTTTGGAACGGCCCCCGAAAAGTCGGCCGTGCTCAGTTTTGGGTTTGAGGACCTGCATCCCTACGACCTCGGAACCCTCCTTGACCAGCAGGGAATCGCGGTGCGCACCGGCCAGCACTGCGCCCAACCGATTATGGACTACTACCGCATTCCGGGCACGGTCCGCGCGAGTTTTGCCGCGTATTCGTCGCGCGAAGACGTGGACCGCCTTGGCGACGGGGTGGAACGCGCGCTGCGCATGCTTCGCTAACCCAAATTTCGCCATGAGTACCCTCGAAACCCTCAAGGCCCGCGAGGCCGAAGTCGTCGAAGAGTTCGAATTTTTTGACGAATGGATGGACCGCTACGAGCACATTATTGCCCAGGGCAAAACGCTTCCGGCGGCGAGCGACGCCATCAAAACCGACGAGAATCTGATTCGCGGGTGCCAGTCCAAGGTGTGGATTACGGCCGAGAAGCGCGATGGATTGGTGTTTTTCACGGCCGACTCCGACGCGATTATTACGCGCGGACTGGTGGCGCTGCTGCTGCGCGTGTGCAATGGCTTGACGCCCGAGGTGCTGACCCAGGCCGACTTTGGTTTTTTGCAGGAAATCGGACTTACGGAGCACCTCAGTCCGACCCGTGCCAACGGACTGCAGTCCATGATGAAACAAATTCGCCTTTACGGCGTTGCATTCCAAGCGGTAAACTAGAACTATGCTGAGCGACGCAGAGATGCAATCTATGGGGGAACAGGCGGTCGACGTGCTTCGCACGATTTACGACCCTGAAATTCCCGTCGACATTTATGAACTCGGACTGATCTACGACGTGCAGGTCAGCGACGAGGGCGATATTCACATACTCATGACCCTGACCTCTCCGAACTGCCCGGTGGCCGAAACGCTGCCCGAGGAAGTGAAGGAGAAAGTCGGCACCCTTCCCGCCGCCCGCCAAGTGGAAGTCGAAATCACGTTTGATCCCCCCTGGACTCGCGACATGATGAGCGACGAGGCCAAGCTTGAACTAGGAATGCTATGAGTACGCCCGTGGGCATCGACGCGCTGGGGTTTGCCCTGCCGCGCTTGGTGCTTCCGATGCAGGTCTTCGCCGAAGGCCGCGGAATGGAATTTGAAAAACTTCGCTTTGGCCTGGGCCTGGAGGCCATGGCGGTGCCCGACGCCGACGAAGACTGCGTAACCCTCGCGGCCCAAGCCGCCTGGCAGCTGCTGGAGCAGCACGGAATTGCGCCCCACGAACTCGGCCGAATCTACCTTGGTACCGAGTCGGCGGTCGACGCCGCCAAGCCGTCGGCCACCTACGTACACGGGCTGCTGGAAGCGCGTTTTGCCGCGGTGCACGGGCCCCGGTCGCTCGCCCACTGCGACGCGCTCGACATGACGTTTGCCTGCGCCGGCGGAGTGGATGCGCTGCTCAATTCGGCGGACTGGGTGCGCGCTGGGCGAGGCCGCAAGGCGCTGGTGATCGCCGCAGACGTGGCCAAGTACGCCCCCCACAGCCCCGGAGAATACACCCAGGGCGGCGGCGCCGTGGCCATGCTCGTGACCGAAGACCCGCGCATCCTTGTGCTCGACGACGCGGTCGGCGTGAGCGTCGAAAGCGCGGCAGACTTTTTCAAGCCGCGCAGGGCCTACGCCAAGGCAGAATTGGCGGCCTCAGTGGGCGGTACGGTGGAGGCGGGTGCGGACCACCCCTTCTGGGCCACCCCCGACGATGTCATTGAACAGTTTCTCGAGTTTCCGGTCTTCGACGGGCCCTATTCTAACGACTGCTACGTGGCGCGCGTGCGCGAAGCCCTAGGACGCTACGAGGCGGAATCGGGCCTGCGGGCGCTCTCGGACTGGTTTGGCATGTGCTTTCACCTGCCCTACGCCTTTCAGGGTCGCCGCATGTGGCCTGAAATCGCCCTGGACCTGTATGCCGACCAAGGCTTGTTGGCCCAAGTCGAGGCCGAGGCGGGCACGACCGAAGCCGAGGCCGGAGGCCGCAAGGCCCTCGCCAAGGTTTGGAGCAAGTCCGCTGCCTACAAAGCCTATGTGGCCGAGAAAATTGGCCCGGGCGAGGCCGCGTCGATGCGCGTTGGAAACATGTACACGGCCTCGATTTTCATGGGGCTGATCAGTGCCCTGGTTGGGTATTCCCAACGTCGCGACTTGGGCGGTAAGCGCCTCGGATTCCTCAGCTACGGCTCTGGTTCGAAATCCAAGGTGTTCAGCGGGGTGCTTCGTGCGGACTTTGCCGCGGCCCTTCGCGGGCTGGGCCTCGAGGCCGCCCTGGCGGAACGCCGTGAACTCAACTTCGCCGAGTACGAACGCCTTCACGCGCGCACCGTGGCGGGACCGCTGGCCCCGGCAACGCGCGGCGCCGTACTGGATTCGGTGGGACGCGACGGCAACCTCTTGGGCTACCGCAACTACCGCTGGGTCGACTGATTCCCTCCTAAGTTTGTGCCGTGAACGAAGAACGTATTCCCAACCGCGTCGCCCAATCGGCCTTGGTCACCTTTGACCTCGAGGACTTTTGGCCTAAGGGCGGAATTCGCGCACTTAGCTTGCCCGCATTGGCGCCCCATGGACTGCTTCGCGAAGCCGACGTGCGAGAATACGTACGGAATTTAGAAAAGCACACGTACGACGCCTCGGTCGTGTGCCTTGAGGGGGCCGACGACGTCATTGTGCCCCAGTGGCTTGGCCCGATGATCGCTACGGCGCTGGCCGCCCACGCTTCCTACGTGGGTTTTGGCAGCGCCCCCGAGGTGCTTTCGGCCTATTATGCCCAAACGCTGGCCCAGGCCGACTGGAATTCGTACCGCGGCGCCAAGGTGCTGCTCAAGGGATGCGGAACGCACCCGGTGCCCGATTCCGCCTACGCGGCCGCGGCCCTGCACTTGGCCAAAGTCGCCCAAAAAGTGATGTACGGCGAGGCCTGCAGCAATGTTCCACTCTATAAAGCCGCTGGTTTCTAGTTTCTCGTTTTTTACAGCCGTTGAATAGCCCGTAACTAGCAACCAGCAACCAGTAACCAGCAACTAGTAACCAGTTTATGGAATTTCGAATTCTGTCCTTGAAGCGCCGAATTGAGCCGCTGCGCCAGGCCATATTGAACCACGAGCTGTACCCGATGATGCAGAGCATGACCGAGGTACGCGTATTTATGGAGCACCACGTGTTTGCGGTGTGGGACTTCATGCGCCTGCTCAAGGCGCTGCAGCGCGAACTGACGTGTGTGGACGAGGCCTGGGTCCCTACCGAGGACCGCGCGTCGCGCCGGCTGATCAACGAAATTGTGGTCGCCGAAGAGTCCGACGTCGACCTCAACGGCCGCCCGGCGAGCCACTACGAACTCTACCTCGACGCGATGCGCCAGGCCGGCGCCGATACGCGGACCATTGTGCGCTTCGTCAGCAAACTGCAAAACGGGTTTAAGGCCAAAGACATGCTGCGGTTCAACCTTGCCGAAATCGACGAGGCGACCATGGAATTTTTGAAGGCAACCGACCGCATCCTCAAGCGCGGCAAGCTCCACCAAACGGCTGCGGCCTTCACGTTTGGGCGCGAAGACCTGATTCCCGACATGTTTACTGCGCTCATAAAAAAGCTGTACGCGGAGCACCCCTCGGAACTCAGCGCGTTTGTGTACTACCTCGACCGCCACATCGAGCTGGACGGCGACGAGCACGGCCCCATGGCGATTCAGATGATGAACAACCTCTGCAAAGAAGACGACGAGCTTTGGCTCGAAGCCGAAGATGCCTGTGTGGAGGCGCTGGAAGCGCGCCTAAAGCTTTGGGACGCCATTGCCGCCAAGGTGCGCACCGGCGAGCTGGTGAGCTGATTGCCGCGCGGGACGTACCTTTATCGTCCTATGAAAAAGGTATTTGCACTTCTCCTCGCGGTGGCGCTTGCGCTGCCCACGACCCTTCGCGCCGGCGAAGGAATGTGGATCCCCCTGCTGATCCAAAAGTTGAACTACGCCCAAATGAAGAAGGAGGGTCTAAAGCTTTCGGCTAAAGACCTGTACGACATCAACCACGGCTCGCTGAAGGATGCGATTGTGTCGTTTGGCGGATTCTGCACGGGCGAAATCATTTCGTCGCAGGGCCTGCTGCTGACCAACCACCACTGCGGCTACGACGCGATCCAGAAGCATTCGACCGTCGAGCACAACTACCTCGAAGACGGATTTTGGGCCATGAACCGGGCTCAGGAACTGCCGAATCCGGGCCTTTTCGCCAATTTCTTAGTGCGCATCGAAGACGTGACGGCCGCCATCAACGGCTCGCTTAACGACCAAATGTCTGAAGCTGAGCGCACTAAGGCCATCCAGGCCAAGGGTGCTGAGCTGGCCAAGGCCGCCACCGCCGGAACCCACTACGAGGCTTCGGTTGAGACCTTTTACCACGGCAACGAGTTTTACCTGTTTGTTTATGAGAAGTTTACCGACGTGCGCCTCGTGGGAACGCCCCCGAGCAGCGTAGGGAAGTTTGGCGGCGACACCGACAACTGGATGTGGCCGCGCCACACGGGCGACTTTTCGATGTTCCGCGTGTACGCCGGCAAGGACGGCAAACCCGCCGAGTACAGTGCCGAGAACGTGCCCCTCACCCCCAAGCACCACCTTCCTGTGAGCACCAAAGGGGTGAAGGACGGCGATTTTACGATGGTTTTTGGGTACCCAGGCCGCACCGACCGCTACCTCAGCAGCTGGGGCGTGCAGCAAGCCATCGACCACTACAACCCGACGGTGGTGAAAATCCGCGACCAAAAGCTCGCGGTGCTGCGCAAGTACATGGAGTCTGACCCCGCACTCAACATTTTGATGGCGTCGAACTACGCGTCGACGGCCAACTACTGGAAGTACTACATCGGCCAGACCGAGCAGCTCAAGAACAACAAGGTGTTTGACAAGAAGCGCGCCCTCGAGCAGCAGTTCGAAGCGTGGATGGCTGCATCGCCCGAGCGCAAGGCCAAGTACGGCGAGGCGCTGAAGCTAATGGCCGAGTACTACGACGCGACGAACCCGACCGTGAAAAACAACGTCTTCTTGATGGAGGCAGTGCTGCGCGGACCGTCGTCGGTGCTGTTTGCCTACCGCAACGTGCGCAGCCTCGAGCGCGCCTACAAAGACAAGGCGGGTTTTGCCAAGGCACGCCCCATGATCGAGGAGATGGCCAAGGAGAACTTCGCCGAGTTCCACGCTGGCGCGGACCGCGACATGATGGTTGCCCTGTGGTCGATGTACATGAACGACATTCCGGCGGCGCAACAGCCCAAGTTCCTTCAGGCCTTTGGCGGCAGCAAGGCGGCTCTTGAAGCGTTTGCTCAGAACGCCCTGGCGACGTCTATTTTCATGGACGCCAAGCGCTTCGCGGCCTTCCTAGACAACCCCGATTCGGCTACGCTGGCCAACGACCCGCTGACCAAGGTGGCCAACGACTTCCGCGCCACCTACTTCGGCGGCCAAGAT
>JACCDG011081470.1_pt1 | contig 16179 bp, 19 predicted proteins | sample 7442471 | NCBI WGS metagenome assembly JACCDG01 (sample SAMN15323444, study PRJNA562643) | freshwater metagenome | isolation source: river surface water | place: USA:Blue River Watershed | collected 2017-08-17 | reverse complement strand
TAACACTAAGTAGACCCATTTCTCGATGTCTACACAATCAATTAGGAACCGAGAATGACCGCTCTCTTTGAACTCCCGCTGCCATCCGAGACCCTGGATGCCGAAGAACTGATTGATATCACGGGAGCAAAGACCCATCACGGTCAGACCGAATGGCTCATCGCCTCGGGATGGCGCCACCATACCAATCGCGCCGGGCGCCCAATCGTCGGCCGGCTGTACGCTCGACTCAAACTTTCAGGGATCGAGGCGTCAGCGCTCACGCTGCAAGCCTGGCAGCCAGACTTCGCCAAGTTGAACGGGAAAACCTCATCATGATTCGCCCGAAGAGCAGGAACAATCAGGACCTCCCGCAACGCCTGATTCGTAGAACCCGTCGCCTTCGATCGGGCAAGATCTGGATCGGATACTACTACAACGGCCGCGACGAATCCGGGCGCCGGGTCGAGATCCCGCTTGGCTCCGATCGAGTGGATGCGCTGCGCAAATGGGCGGAATTCGAAGCCGCTCCAGTGCCTACTGACGCCTCCACCATGCGCACCGTGTTTGACCGCTACGAACGCGAGATCATCCCCGAGAAAGCGCCGGGAGGTCGGGGTCAGACTGGGCGACGCCTTGCGGAAAGCGCAGGGGCGCCTGCAAAGCGACGGCGAAGGGACTCACGCGCGGCCGCGGGCACACCTCCGCCGGGCGCACTGGCATACGTATCGGGTCGGTGCCGGCCGATCCGACCGGCGCCTGAAATGGCTGCCGCCGATCCCGGTCAATGTCGAGAAGGACGCCGACTTGCCCGCAGTCATCCACCCCGTCAGAGATCAGCCATGATGACGTTTATCTCACCCACCCCGGCTGAAATTCGAGCCGCCCGCGAAACCGCGGGGATTACCCAGTCGGTTGCCGGGGAGCTGGTGTGTTGCCAACTCCGAACCTGGCAACAGTGGGAGTCCGGAGACCGCAAAATGCCGCCAGGACTGTGGGAGTTGTTCAAGATCAAGACTGAACTCGGAAGGAATTGACAGGCACGGACGGACTGGGAAGAATGCGGGCAAGGCGACTGAAAACGCCGAACGCAGCGGCAACCGCGCCCGACAGTCTTGCGGTTTTTTTGCGCCCATTACACCGTGCATTCCTACCGCTGGGTCGACCGCGAATGCCACAGCTACACCGTAGGCGTGTACTCACAAAGAATCACGCGGCGCTGAAGGCCGCAGACGCGGCTTTATCGCTGGGCTTGGCGACATTTTTGGGGGCGAGATGGAACACGGATATTACTGGCTGCACCTGGAAGACCAAGAGCCTGAGGTTGTTGAGATCGACGGCGACTCGATGTACCGCTGCGGCAGTGATGTCATCTGTTGCCTCGAAGCTGGTAGGTGGATCCAGTTCGGAGAGGCGCTTGATGTGGTGAAGATCAGCGGCCCTCTGGTGCCGTCCAACACTTCTGAACCAGGAAGGAATTGACAGGCACGGACGGACTGGGCAGAATGCGGGCAAGGGGAGTGAAGACCCCGAACGCAGCGGTAACCGCGCCTGTCAGTCTTGCGGTTTTTTTACGTCCGGCCACAGCGTCTATGGCCGGGAGGGCGCAGATACAAGACCCCGCAAGGGGGAAGAAGCGCACCGACTGCGTTCGGTTTTCACCCTCCCGGCCGCCTCGTGGCGCTGAGTGAAAACGGCTCCGCGAGGTCTTTCGAGACTCACGCAGGAGCACACCATGACCACGCACGCCCTCGTTCCGGTATTCACCGGCGACAACGGAACCACCCTCTGCAACGCCCGCGACCTTCACGCCACGCTCGAAGTGGGCCGCGACTTCACCACCTGGATCAAGGAACGGATCGCCGAATATGGCTTTTCCGAAGGCGAGGATTATTCCCCCGTTTCGGGGAGAATTCCCGGCAAGCGCGGCCAGCCCCGCACCGACTACCACCTGACCCTCGACATGGCCAAGGAACTCGCCATGGTCGAGAACAACGACCGCGGCCGGCAGGTGCGGCGCTACTTCATCCAGATCGAGAAGGAGGCCCGCGCCAAAGTCGTCGCGGGCACGGCGGCGCCACCCGCTCCGGCCTTCGATCTGCGCGCCACCCTGCGCGCCGGCAACTGCACGCCGACGGCGCCCCTGCCGCGGGAGGTGCAGACGGCGCTCAACCGTAAGGCCTGGATGCTGGCACACGACGCCTACGAACTGTGCCGAGAGCACCTGGCTCGGCGCGCGGCCTACTCCGCCGAGTTCGGCTATCCCGAACGACTCCTCGACAAGCGCGCCGCGCTCGACGCGATTGCTGAGACCACGCTCGATATGGTCCTCACCCCAGCGCACATCAACGCGCTGGGCGTCGTGCTGCGCACGATGGAGTCTGTAGCGAGCATGGCGAACGACTACCGCGACAAGCTCGCCGCCGAAGTCGAGAAGCTGACGGCGAGAGAAGCCCTGCAATAACCCGGTCACATGGGCCGGTTGACTGACGGGTTGGAGTGCTTGGAACCGACCTCGTAAATTTGTTGCAAAAAGCTCTTGACTATTCTTGTTTTGTGCGTATAATTCAAGTATCGAATCACAAAACACAGGAGAAAATCATGATCGCTTACCTCTACCAAGGCCCGAAAGCCGAAGTCTCCAAGACCGCCGACCCCATCAGCATGGCCGAGTGCGAAGAGTTTTTCGCGGACGCCACCGCGCAGGGCGCCGTGGTCGTCCGCACCGAAGCCACGATCACCGCCGAAGTCGGCGACATGATCGCCTTCGCCGTGATTGGCGACTCCCAGGGCGACTACTACCGCGCCGCCAAAGCCGCTGGCCTGATCTGAGAAAGGGGCGAGATCGTGAAGCGAATCCACGTCGCACAAAGCGCTGACATCGCCGCCGAGGTTTTCGACGAAGACCATGCCGGATTCCGCCTGGTCATCAACCATCGCAGCAGCCGCGCCATCGAATCGGGCGCGGATCTTCCGCTCGAAGCTGCGCCCTTCGACGGGAAAATATATCGCTCCAAGGAAGCGGCAATTCGCCGCGCTAACGCGCTGACTGGTCAAGCCTCGACGCACGGCGGACCAGGCCGAGGGCAAGGCATCAAGGCGGCGGACGGCGCGACCGGACTGGAGCGCAGGAGCATCAGCATCGATCCGGCAAGCGCCGAGACCCTGCGCGCCTTTGGCGATGGCGATCTGTCGCTGGGTATCCGTCGCGCTGCTGTGCACATCAAGTCTCACGCCTAGCCCTCCAACCCGTCAGTCGAGAGGGACGCCGCGCCATAAAGCGGCGCGTCGCCCCTCACTTCTGCGTTAGGGGAGAAAGGTCGGCTGTGGGGATTCATTTCCTGATCCAATCCACCGCCAGCGGCCCACAAGCCATTGCAAACGCTTCTGACTGGATAAACCTGTGGGCGTTGCGCGCCTTCTGTAACGCCGACAGGGCTCCGACCGGCCGCTCATCGGGAATCTGCAGCTCAGACAGCAGGGCCTGATAGCACCCCGATGCGATGCGATCCGCGTGCCGGTCAGCATCCATCTGCGCTGCCCGGAGATCCGCAACCGTCAGGCCGCGCAAATCGACCAATACAGGAACGGCTGTCTGACATCCGGAAATTGCCAAGGCCAGACCGGCCGATAAGAGCATCCTTACCACTTCACATGCTCCTTCACCCAGCCTGTCAGCCACCACGCCGCACTCACCAACGTAGCCGCGATCGGAATCATGATCTTGAACGCCGACACCATCATCTTGCTCCCGCGCCACAGCAGGATCAATTCATCGATCGCCGCCTTCGTCTCCCGTTCCTCGGCCACGTGAGCGATCACCGTATCATGGGTCGCGCGCGCCACTGACTCGATGGCCTCCAAGCGTTCGCGAAGTCCATCGGCTTCTGCCTTCCAGGAGAGACGGCGCTCCTCGCCACGATGGCCATCATCGCCATTGATCACAGGGCGGCCGCCGAGAGGAAAAGACTATCGACATCCTGGTCGGAGAATCCCGCCAGAGCCTGGACCTGCTGCAGGAGTGCGTTATCCCGCCGCACTTCCTGCGCGTACTCCCACTCGATTCTTGCCGCCCGGCCGACATCGCCGGGGATTCCAGCAATCACCGCATCGGCAGTATCCAGTAGCCCGGCGGCAAGTAGGGCCAGCCGCGCTTGCCGCATCGTGACCGATACCGGCACGGTCGGCACCGGATCGGGGGGAGGCGAAAACAACTCCCCGTCGAAAAGCCACCCGACCTGTAACGAGTCCGGGCCCGGGACAAATTGTGCCGAGTACTCCGGGCGAAAGATCGTAGAAGGATGAACCTGCACGCAGTCGACCACAACCCCATTTTGAATAAATGCATATTTCATGAAAATCCCCCTGCTAGTAGTAGATCAGAACACACGCCTCCCCGGCTGCCCCGCCGGCTGCCCCGCCGGCTGCCCCGCCGGCTGCCAATCCTCCAGCCCCGCCAGTGGTGTATCCGTACCCGCCGCCGCCTCCGAATCCGCCCTCTCCCCCAGCCGCCGTGCTGCTGGCTCCGCCGCCGGCGCCGGTTCCGCCTTTGCCGCCTACTGACGGGCTCGATCCGCCTCCAGCGCCAGGGCCGCCGCTTGGCGAGTAGGCGCCTGTGACCGAACCCAGGTTTGCCCCGCCGATGCCGGTCAGCGGCGCCAGCAGCGGGTCCGTGTAAAGATTCGACGGGTTCCGCAGCGACCCCCCGCCGGCAGACACCGTGCCATCCTCACCGATCCCCGCGCCACAGGGCCCCGTGCTGATTTTCCCTCCCCACGCCGACCCGCCGCCTTGGTTCGCCCCGATTCCACCGCCATCGCCAAGCGGCGACCCTGATGCTCCTCCTCCTTTGGACAGCCCGGATGCCCCCCCCGAGTAGGCGCCGCCGTTGGTTACGCTTGCGTGCTTTGTCGCGGTCCCGCCGGTAGTGCCCGAGGCAGGATTTCCAACCAGCCGGTCAACAGACTGCGTGGTGATCTTCGCGACGCCGGCAGAAATCGAGACCGTGACCGACTCGCCTGGAGTCACGGCCACGTCGCCAAACGCGCACCCGCCGCCGCCGCCGCCATTGGTTGTCGTCCCGGCAGCTCCTTTGCCGAAACAGTACCCGCGGAGGACGTAGGTGTCTGCTGGTACGGTGAAGGTGCTGGACGAGGTGTAGCTTGCGATGTTGGAATAGGTGCGCTCGCGCAGCGTGACCACGGACCACGCCGATCCGGTACAGGCCAGCAGGATGGTGTAGCCAGGCTTGAGCGTATAGGTCGACGCGCCGTCAATCAGTTCTGATGCGTTCGGATCAATCACGACATCCCCATTGCCGGTATTCTGGAGATACGCAAAAAACCCATTGCCGAGCGTCGCCGCCGCCGTGAGCGCCACCGTAAATGCCCCGTTGCAGCGCACGAGGCGCCCGACATCGGAATAGACGAGGGTGTACCCGGAGGTCTGGCCGTTAATCACGACCGAAGAGGCAAACGGTGCGCCGCTCATCGATAGGCTCACCGTCCAGTCCGCGATCGTGCCGGACCCGCCGGTCACCGTGACATTGACCGTCAGAGAACCGGTACCGCTGTTGTGCGCGGTGATCTGCCCGGCCATATAGTTGCCCGGAGAGGCCGAGCTGGCGACGACAACGAACTGCCCGACGGCGTACGCTTTCCCGGTCTGGATCGTGAAAGTCTTGCTGCCGGTGCCGATTGCCGTGCTGGTCGTGCTGGTCGCCGAGGTGCCCGGCGCGTTGAGCGCGCTGGCGGCGCTGGCGGCGGCATTGGACTCGCTGACAGCGGCCGCAATCGCGCTATCCGAGGCATCAAGGGCGCTCCCTGACGCGTCGGCAGCACTGCCAGACGCGGCCGAGGCACTCGCTCCGGCAGCAGTCTGCTTGGCGGCGACATCTGTTTGCAGGGCGTTGGCCTCGGTCACAAAATTGGGCAGGGTCGAGGCGAAGAACGTGTCGACATCGGAGCGGAAAGTGGCCGCGGTGCGGTCCAGCGGAGTCAGGGGAGTCATAGCCATTTAGATCAGTCCCTCGAGGTCGAAAGAGCAAAGATGGTGGGTCGGATAGGCCACATCAATCGAAAAATCCTTGAAAAACCCGTAAATCAGAAGCGGAGAATACCCTTCCGCCTCGGTCGCGATCCAGATGCAGGGCGTCGCGCGCAGGCCTGAAAGTTCCCGGAAGACTCTGGAGAGGTCGGCCTTGTCGATCACGACGGGCAAGTTGGCACGCTTGGAAAACCCTCGCTTGACGATCGAGTACCGACCCCAGGCGTCGACTTCCTTCTTGCTGTAATCGGTGATTCCCGCCATTGCTCCGTGCCGTGTCGCGCCGATTTCAACCACTCGCCCGACCTTGCATACCCCACACTGGACGGTACTCGATACGGTGCTGGTCACACTGACGGTCAGCTCGCACGCTTCAAAGTGTGCCGGCAAATCCGCCAGAATCAGGTCCGTGCGCTGCACGTAGGGGTTGAAAAACCAGTCGTATAAGCTCTCCACGACGGTGTCGTCGAGGTCGACTGATACCGAATAGACGGTCGTCCCGCCCGGTGCGTCCTTCATCGAGACCTGAGCCGTCCGGCCTTGCAGCTCCAACAGGGCGATTCCCCCCACGGCGCCTGGCGTGAGGACGACGGTCAGCGGCGTGACCAGGCTGGTCTGTGTTCCCACCACGTCGTCCAGCATCGCCCAGCGGTTGGTCGGACCGATGTCCAGCCAGTTCGTGGTGTCGTTTTCCGGCGCCGTGGCGGTGGTCCCGTTGACCAGCCGCTCATAGATGCGGTGCGTCGCGGTGCGGATCACCCGCTGCCCTGCGGTATACGCCGTGGCGCCATTCCACGCGGCGTAATCGTTCTCCGGAGCCGTGCTGCTGACCAGCAGGGCGTCGGTGATCGCAGTCGGATGGATGACTTTCATGCTTCGAGAGATGATCACGTCGCTATCCTGACGGCAAGGGCGTCTCCATCCGGCATGACGCGGTCCAGAATCTTGGCGGTGCGGCCGGTATGGCTCGCTGTCGCCCGAATTTCTGCGCGCAGCAGCTCCAACAGGGAGCGCAGCATTCGAATTTCGGCCACCCAGCCGCCGAGCAGATCGCTGGTCTGATGGGCACTGTAGAGTCTTGAGGGTCCGGTCACTTCCAGCTCCGGCCCGCGCTCGCCCACCAGGCGCAGACCCCCCGCGAAATCGCCGCCGCTGGCATAGCCGGGCACGCCGTAAGACCGGAAGATTTCGGCGCGGTAGGCGTCATCAACTCGGCGGGCGCCATAATGCTCGCTGAGCATCGCCTCGTTGATCGCCGTGATGGCGTCTCCGTAGGCCCTCGCCGCGGCGTCGCTCGCGGCTGACCACGAGGCATTTTCGTAGGCGAGTTGCGATGCCTGGCCGGCCGCAGTCTGAAGGTTGAAATGGCCGGTTGTGGCCGATGCGCTGCTCGCCGATGCGGAGGCAATCGCCGCGGCAGTCAGCGAGGCTGAGCTTGCCACCGCATTGACTACCCCCAGCAGCCCGCCGGCGGTTACCGCGTTCAGCTCGGCAATGGCGTCGGCCACCGTCAATACCGAGGCATCAACCTGCAGCAGGCCGTCCACCTGTTTTTTAAGCTCCGCGAGCTGATATTTTGCCAGCCGCTCCTGCTCGCTGGCCGTGTCGGCGGCAGCGCCCAAGGTGCCGACGACCGTTGCGAAATCCCGGGCGTAATCAACGAAAGTAGCACTGTTTTCTTTCGAAAGCGCCAGATACCCTTGCAACTCGCCAAGCGCACTCTGGTCTGCCGCGTTGGCCCGGGTGATCACGCCGGCCAGACCAGACTTTGCCCGGTCAAATTTTTGTGCGCTGCTCAGTGGCGATTCGTCGCCGGCATACAAGTCGGCCATCAGCGCCCGCGCGGCCTGAGCGAACCCGCCCATCTTCTCGATGACCCCATTGATCGCTGCTGACTCTGCACTGTATGCCGCCTGCAACTTGCTCCGTGCATCGGAGAGCCGATTGTCGTAAGCACTCTTCAATTCTGCTGCCGCCCTTTCGCTCTCGGCCTTTGCAGCTTCGCTGGCGGCTTTCTCATCGGCCAGGGCGTAGATCCGCAGTTTTAACGCGCGGTTGCTCGGGTCCAGGGCGTCCAGCTCGCGCTGGCGCAACGCCGCGGTGTCGCCCAGCGCCTGGTCGATCTGATCCTGCAGGCCCCGGCGCTCTTCGGCGACGCGCTTGGCTTCGGTGGCGGCTTGCACCTGGTCGAAGAGCGCCCGGTTACTGGCATCGAGGGCGGCGCGCTGGCGTTCCAGGAGCTGGGTGGAGGTGAGCGTCAGCGCGTCGAGTTGCTCCTGTAGCCCGCTTCGTTCCTCGGCGACGCGCTTGGCCTCGGCGGCGGCTTGCACCTGGTCGAAGAGCGCCCGGTTGCTCGCGTCCAGGGCGGCGCGCTGGCGTTCCAGGAGCTGGGTGGAGGTGAGCATCAGCGCGTCGAGCTGCTCCTGCCATCCCATGCGTTCCTCGGCGACGCGCTTGGCCTCGGTGGCGGCTTGCACCTGGTCGAAGAGCGCCCGGTTACTGGCGTCCAGGGCGTCGCGTTGGCGGGACAGCAGTTGCGTCGAGGTCAGCGTGAGCCCGTCGAGCTGCTCCTGAAGGCCGCTCCGTTCGTCGGCGATCCGCTGCGCCACTGGCCCAGCCACGTCCTGCAGCTGCCGGAACGCGGTCACGACCGCCGGCAGGGTCAGCGCGAGATGCAGGCCGGCTTCGGTGGTGTAGTCGATGCCATCGGCCAGGCTGACCAGAGCGGCATAGGAGTCCGGTAAAGTAATCCCGGCCTCTGCCACCGCAGTAGAGAGGGCGGCCTGACGCCTGGAAATCCGGTCTTCTGGAGTCCGGAAATCCTCGACGGCGGTGTTGATTCCATTCTTGAGCCCGTCGACCGCGGCGAGAAAGCTCGCAAAATTGCCGCGCAGCGAGAACAGGTAAGCGAACTTCTCTATCCCGCTCTGCGCCGTCTTGTCGATCGACTTCAGCGCGTCGTCGTAGCCCTTGAGCGTCGCCGGCAACGATTCTCCGATCACTTCCTTGAACGGCGCCTCGATCGATTCGAAAAGCTCCGACAGGCTCGCACTGACCGCCTTCTGCAAGAGCGCTGCCTGAGCAACGGCAGCCACCGCGGCAACGCGTCCTTGCTCTGTGCCGTCTGCCGTCAACTTGGCCACGCCTGCGGCCTGGTCGATCGTCAGCCCCCAGGTGGCGTTCAGTTGTTCTGAAACTTTGGTCAAGGCGACGATCGACTGCACCATATTGAGCGTCGATTCCGGCGTCACCAGGCCATCGAACAGAGACTTGATCTGGTCGCTGAACGTCGAGGACTGGATAGCGGTCACCAGAACGGTAGAGAGTGCCTGAGCCGCAAGCTTTGCCGTGGCTTGCTGGTCGCCTTCCTCATAAGCCCACGCAAAGTCTTGCTGCGCGCTGCCGTTGATCGATACTCCAAGCCCGCCGTACTGTTTCCCGTCCCCGCGCGCTTTGATGGCCGAAGTCAGGATCACCTCCTGCTGCTTCCCCAGGGCATTGCCGAGCGCATCGATGGCCCCCAGGAAGCTGGCATTGATCGAGTTCAGCGGCGCTTGATAGCCCGAGGCGTACTTGTCGGCCGGGCCTTCTCCGATATCTGTGGGTCCAATCTTTCCTTGCGAAAGCGAAGTGTAAGCGGCAGCCCCTTGGGACTTCCCCGGCCCGTCGCTGCCGAAGATCGAATAGAGCGCGGCCGCGGCGGCGACGACCCAGCCGACATAGGGAACAGCCGCGGCTGCCCCTGCCGCCGCCGTCGCCCCCGCGGCGGCGCCTTCTGCGGCGACGGCGGCCGCGGCCGCGCCTTCTGCTGCGGCCGCCGTCGCCCCAGCCACTTCGGTAACTGAGGCGGCCGCGGCCGTCCATTGCGGATTCAGGGTAATCAGCGCGCCCAGAGAATCTCCCCCGAAAGCGCCAACCGCGTTCGAAGCGGCCAGGGTGCCTGGAAGGGCGCCGTACCCGCCGGCCACCATGGACCCCACATTGAAAATATTGGTGATCCCGCTCGACAGGCTATTCGCCTGCTGCAGCGCCCCGACCGCCGATTGGGCAGACGCGCCTGCTGTTGTGCTTCCCCCCAGCCCGATCGATTCCAGCCCGCCGGTCACGGTGGCCTGGATCACGGGCCGCAGGACCATCGTCTTGAACAGGTTGATGACGGTGTCACGCAGGTTGGTGGCGAAGTCCTTGCCCGATTCGAAGCCGCGCAGCAGGGCGTCGGTCAGGCTCTGCTCGATCTGATCCGACGTGCGCTTCCAATCTGCTTCGGCTTTCTTTGCGGCGTCCGCGCTGGCTTGCGCGATTGCATCCTCTTTCAGCGCGCTGGCCCGATCCGTCAGGGCCGCGACGCTATCGCGTAACGCCTCGCTGTAGGCCGTGCACTGGCCAGTGGCATCGAGCAGGGCTAGCTCACTGCGCTGCACGGCCAGCGTATCGGCATCGCGCGCCGCCTTGACTTCGTCAATCGCCGACTTCGATAAGCCAAGCTCTGCGGTGTGCTCGCGGATTCTGGCCGCGTCTTCAATCACCGCCTTCGCGCTGGTTCGCAGCGCTTCGGCGCGAGCTTGCTCGCTCTTGCGCGCGTCGTCCTCGGCCTCTCGCATGAACTTCTGCATCTCCAGGGCAATTTCCATCCCGCGCGCTTTTTCAAGTAACGCGCCGAGGGCCTCCCGATGCGCGGCAGACAGCTTGCGCCTGACTTCAATCCCGATCTTCTGACTGGCTGTCAGTTTGGATTCTCCGGCCAGTTCTTCGGTGAGTTGGGCGTTGTATTTCTCCAGAGACTCTGTGAGCTTCTTGTACTCGGACACTTCAGCGCTCACATTCGCCACCCGGCCGCTGCCCGACTTTGCCGGCGACTCCTTGTACTTGTCCCGGATCAGCGCGATTTCCGAAGCAATCTCTTTTTCGCTCTTGCCGGCGGCCACCATGAGTTTGCGGGTCGCCAGAATCTCTTTCTCGGCCTGTTCGGCTTTGGTCAAGTATTTCAGGTGCTGGGCATCGTACTCGGCCAGCGCCTTGACGCGGACAGCCGCGGCCTGGTCAAACGCCGCTTTCGCGCCAGACAGGCGATTGATTTCTTGCAGGGTGGATTTTTGTGCTTCGAGGTCGGCGAGCGCACCGGGGCTGGCGCCACGCGACGCCCACCATCCCTGCAGCGTCGGGGTTCGGGCTTGCTGAGCGGCGGCTTCCTGAGCCGTTCTGATTTTGGATTCGACCGCGGCGAGGGCTTCGCTCGGGGAAGCGCTGCGCCCGACGCCGAGCATCGCATCCCAGGCGCTTTTCGCCGCGCCGACCAGGTTATTCCAGCCTCTTTGCAGCGAGCCAAGATTCCCTTCCACCTGCGCCAGGCGCGCGACCGTGGCGTTGGCCCATGCCTCCTGCGCGACCTGTGCGGCCTGCGTCTTGAATCCCTGATCCTCAAGGGCTTTGATCTGCTTGTAGATCGATTCCGTGAGGTAGTTCGTGGATTCGTTGAGCTTCACCGACGCCGCGACAGGGGATTTTCCAAGCTCCTCAAGCTGCTTGATCGTCTCGGCAATCGGCGTGTCCAGTAACTTGAGTGACTTGATTGCGACTTCGGCGAAACGCTCGAATCCTTCGGCGGCAATCCTCCCGCTGCCTGCCAACGCAGCCAGGGCCTCGGCGGACGCGCCCACGGTAGCGCCCGTCGTGGCACTAATCCGAACGGCCATATCCTGCAGCGAGCCGACCGTCGTGGCGGCCGCGTTGCCGGTGAGCACCAGGGCATTGGAGTAAGCGGAGGCTTCTTCAGACCCCTTCAGGTAAGCCACCCCGAGTGCGGTCACTGCCGCTGCAGCAACCGTCAGCGGGGTGATCAGGCCCGCAATATACCCGCCCAGCGCGCGCGCTGCCGGGCCGATGCCGCCGAACATGTCCTTGAGCTGTCCGCCCTGCTGCAGCAGCACCGTCAGCGGGGCTTGTCCTCCCTGCAGGGAGGTGATGATGTCGGTGAACTGTGCCGGAACGCCGCGCATGGCCGCTGCCGTGGCTCGGGCGGACAGGCCTACGCGGTCCAGCGATGCCGCCGCTGCGCTAGCGGCCGGGGAGACCCCGCTCATCGTGGCGGCCAACGCTCGAAGGTTCGGGGCCGTCGAGGCCGCCGAGGCCGAGAGCGCCTCTTGCCGAGCGCGCGCCGCCTCCAGTTGTTCGAGGTACGGGCGCAAGACGTTCTGGTCGACGCCACGCTGACTGGCCAGAACTCGGAAATACTCCGCTCCTGACCTGCTCCCCGCTTCCATCGCCGCGGTCGTGCGCTGGATGCTGCTGATGAGCGACCGAGTGGATTGCTCGATTTTCTTTGCCGCAGCGTCTCCGCCTTCGCCAATTTCGGCAACGCCCTTACGTCCTCGAGCCCCCGATTCAGCAGCGGTGTCAGCGAGGCTTTTCAGACTGCGTTTGGCTTGGCCGACGCCGACTTCGACGCCGTCGGCATCTACCGAGACCTCAATCTGTGCTTTTCCGATCGTGCTCATCAATCGTCCTTGTCGTGCATCTCAGCCAGTGCGGCAAACTCGATCTGCTGCACTTCCCAAAACAGCAGATCCCACTCTTCGCCGGTTTTTGTCGCGCGGTCGATCAGGGGATAGACCGACGGGTAATTCAATCCGACCGGCCCGCTCATCCCGATGCGCCATTGCGTCTGCAGCCGCTGAAAGAGGTGCAGCGCCTGGACATGCTCGGGCCAGACCTCGACCGGGTCGGTTTCGAAGTCTCCCGGAAGGAAACCCCAGGAGGCCATCCACGCTTGATCTTTGTCTTTCGCGTAGAGCGCCCGGCCGATGGCCGTCAGTTTCCCAGCTTGGCGCCGGTCTGCTCGCTGGTGTACTTGTTCGCGATCGCGATCGCGGCGCCGCTGTAGGATTGAGTCATCAGGCGAACGTTCTCTACGGTGAATGCGTCTTCAAGATCCCACCCGCTGGCCATGTCGAAAATCAGGTCGACGTCATCGGTGTCGCCGGAGGATCTGACCCACTCCAGAAAATCGTCCTTGTTCCGGTGCTTGAAGATGAATTCGACGGGCGCCGGAGCGGCGCCAGGTCGCGGGATTTCAACGGTTGCCTTGAACGTCGGCGATGCGACCAGAACGAGTTTGTTTTTTGCCATTTGAGTGCCTTGAAAAGTGGGGCGAGACCGCCCCTGCAGGGAGGTGGAAAGAAATTACGAAGCGTAGCGAATGGGCCGGCCACTCAGAGACAGGGTTGCCGAAACGGCCATGACTTGCCCCTTGGTGACGGTCGGGGTTTCGTTGAACCCCACGATGCCCTGGTACAGGAGGAACGATCCGTCTTTGAGCAGCAGCTTGAGCGTGCGCGTGGCGCGCGCCTCTCCGGCGGCCTTGAGCGCCTGGTATCCGGCCAGCGAGGGGTCGTCGCCGATGGTCAGCTTGATGTTTTGCGCGGACAAAATTGTCGGCAGTTGGGCCTCGGAATCCATCTCGAGGAAGGAGTAGGTAACGAATTGCTGATCACCGCCGCTGGTCTCGAAACCGAGGATCTGGGTGATCTGGGTAAAGGCCTGGATTTCCGTCATCGTGCCGATACCGCCCCCCGCATTGAAAACGGCGGCGGTCGAGTCAAACCCTTCCAGCGCTGCGGTGTTGGTGGCAACCGAGGCGAGGCGCAAGGTGCGGCCCGTGAGGCGCGACCACCCTGATACGACTTGCACAAGCGCGCCGTTCGACAGGCCATGCGCGGTCGAGGTCACAACAGCCGGGCTGGCATTGGTGACCGCCGATACGGTTTTGGCGGACCCGTAGGTCGTCGCCAGAAGGACGGTTGCGCCGTCCGGGAGTTGAGCAGCCATTTGCAAATCCTTTCCGGGAGGGTTTCCCGATAAAAAAAACCGGCCATCCGCCGGTTTGGGGTGTTATCTGGATGACCAGATGGAGAAATCTTGTCGAGATCCGTAAAGCAAGGTGTCCGGCTCATAATCGCTGGCCGGAGCACCGATGGGCGCTGCCTGGAATGGAATGCTCGCGACCAGGGCCTGCTCTGCGGACAGCGCGAGCGCGGAGACGGATGCCCGAGTCACCCCCCAGATCGAGATCTGGAATCGCCCGTTCTTGCGACTGGGCAGCGTGTTGTCGAGGTATTGATCGGCACGGCCGCCGATCTGCTGATAGATCATGTACGGCTTGGCGGTGCCGGCAGGGGCGACATCCGGATAGACCCGCCCGGAGACGAGCGGCGAGAGCGCGCTGAAAATATCGGATTCAACCATGCTGGAGATTCGTTCTCATTTCGTCCTCGGCGGCCTTGACTGCATCCCCGTGGGCATTTTCGAAAGCCCGACGGAGAAATGATCTTGCGGGCATTTTGCTTGTCCCGAACTCGACGAATTGCCCGTAAAAGGCCTTTTTCCTGTTCCAGGAGACGTGGTAAACCGACTTTCTGTCGGTGCTTTCCGTGTCAGAATGGACGCGATAAATCGCTGTCCTGAGATTCCCGGTCTTCACCGGACAGAGGGCGCGCGCCTCATCGTAGAGCACCTTCGCCGCGGCGGCGCTGCCGGCGCGAATGACCGGGCCTTTCACTTCCTCGGCAAAGCCATCAAGCGCGGCAAGAATTCCCTTGGGATCGAACGTGATCATGCCAGGCCCTCTACCGCAGAAAGGGCAATCCACCTGCGCCGCTCATCGATATTTGTTGCAGAGGCGATTCCGAAGGTCCTTGCGCCATAGACCAAGCGCATTTTTGCCACTTCCTGCGGATCAGCGAGACTGCTTTGCCAGCGGAGGATGATCAGGTGCGTGACCTCGGCACAGAGCGCCTGCGCCTTGACCAGTTCGTGCCCGGAGAGCGGATTGATGTAGGCCCAAACTGAATCCACCTCTTCCCAGGTCGTGACTGGTGCGCCGGTCTCGTCCTGCGTGACCGTCGGCGATTGGATCGTGATGCGCTTGTCCAGCAGCCAGACGGGCGGTTTCTTGCCGGCGGAAAATGCGTATGCTTGCATCATGCAATCCGATACACGGTGCCGGCATCCAGCAGGCGGTCAAGCCAGGTTGGCGGTTCGGTACTGTCCAGCGCGCAGCAGACTTGGGCGATGATCCACGTCCTGACATCTGCCGGAACGTCTGACGCCTCGGGACCGTAGCCGACGGTGTAGCGCACCCGCACGGCATTGGCGTAATCGCCAGTCGTCGGCCAGTCATCGACGACAAGCACCCATCCCGGCGTGCTGTCGCTGTCGAGTGAGTAAGCGGCCGAGTCAAGCGTCTGCTGTGTGCCTGCCGAGTCCAAATACTTGACGCTCGTCACGCTCTGCACGCTCGGCAGCATCAGGTCAATGTCGCCGTCGTCCGGGAAAGCGTCAAGCACCAACTCGACCGTCTGCGTGATCAAGCGCCGCCCTTGCTTGTGCTCCGCCTGCATCCGAAACGCAGGGATGAGGAGCGCAATCTGTGCGTCGAGCGCAGTCCCGTCGATGCGCGCCGAGTCCTTGACCTCGGCGACGGTCACGGGCTCGGCGGCAGGGCCGGTGATTGTGGTCAATGCCATGCTCTGCGTCCTGTGATCAGTGCCGGCGGGCGGCGATTGGTCTGCAAATGTGCGGCGCTACGGCGCGCTGCGAGTACCGCAGCAGCCGGGCCGTTGATCGAGCCGGACCCTGATGTCGCAGCCTGCGTGCAGGAGGATCCGATTAGTGCGTGCGCTTGCGTGATCACGCCTGCCGAACTCGCTGCCGACTGATTGCATGACGCTCCGACAAGCGTATGCACGCCGCCGACAGAGATAGCGCCGGATCCGCTCGTGGCGCTTTGCGACGATGACGCGCCAGATAGGATGTGCGCCTGCGTGACGGCGCCAGTACCGGATGCTGTTGTTTGAGTGCCGCCAGCGCCGATTAGTGCGTGCGCTTGCGTAATCGCGCCTGTTCCGCTCGATGCGTCCTGCGTGCATGACGAACCCGAGATTGTGTGCGATCCGACGCCAACAGCCTCCGTCTGGACCCACCCGTTGACCGACACGAGAGACGACGCAGATGAGTCATCCCCCTGTATCCAGCCTCCGAGCGTGACGCGGGAAAAGGCAGCCATTCCGGATTACCAGCGAATCTCGGGATCGAGATAGACGGTGATGCTTGGCTCGCCAACAAGTGCGCGCCCCAGGATTTCTCCATTCTCAGCAGGTG
>JACCDG010808017.1_pt1 | contig 16179 bp, 13 predicted proteins | sample 7442471 | NCBI WGS metagenome assembly JACCDG01 (sample SAMN15323444, study PRJNA562643) | freshwater metagenome | isolation source: river surface water | place: USA:Blue River Watershed | collected 2017-08-17 | reverse complement strand
TCGGCGTGGCCCTGATTGGCCTTGGACTGATGGCCGCGTGCGTGCTGATGTTCCTTTCGCTTCCCGGCTGCTCATCGTGGGGCGACTCGGCCTCGCGCGTCGTCGGCAAGGCTGGCGAATCCCTCACGGCAACGCAGGCGGCGGGCGGGTATGGCGTGCTGACGTGGATCTTCAACGGCTGCATGATCCTCGCCGCGCTCAGCGTGGTCCTGATGTTCTACAGCCCCGCCAAGGCCAAGCCGTGGGCGACTGCTGGCCTCGTGGCCGCTGGCGTCATGGCGATCGCCCTCAAAGTTCTGCTCGTCAAGTACCTGCCGTGGATCATCGGTTCGGGAGTGGTGGCATTCCTGTGCTGCGGCGGGTTGTTTGCTTACGCCCATCGTTGGTGGATCGAGTCTCGGCTGCACCGGGACTTAGACAACGATGGCGTAATCGGTCCCCCTACACAGGAAACGCCCTTGTGAACATCGCCGACGCCTCCCAAATTGCAGACGTATCGCACGCCGTCGAAACGCTCGGCGTGATCGGGGCGTTCATGGTGCTCGGAACCGCGATCATCATCATTCTGTGGAAACAGGTGTTCTCTCCCGGTGCCAAGGTCTTTAGCACCATTTCGGGGAACATCAAGGAAACGACGGCGAGCCTTGAGAGGCAGGGCGACGCTCACGACGAACGGATGCGGAGAATGGACGAACAACTCGCGTCGATGCGAAAAAGCTCAGACGACCTGGCCGCAATCGTCGGACTGGAACGAGAGGCGACAAGGGCGGCGAGCAACTGACGGAAGGCAAGGAATCCAATGGCTGTTACTGTATTTGACGGATCAACATCACTCGGAACGACGAACGCAACGCTCGTCGCGCCCATCTCCATCACGGCCTCGTGGTTTACGGCGGTTGCGGCGACAGGGCCGAACACCCAGGACGCCGCGAACATCACCAGTCCGACCACAGAGATCACGTCGGCGGTCCACTACCAGATCAAAACGATGGGCCGCGCTTCTCGCGCGACCTTCCGCCTCAAGTACGACCGAGCCGTAACCGCACCCACCAGCCCCGTCATTGCGGTCTTTGGTCGTACCCGCCTCAGCGAGACTGAGGTCGGATCGTGGGAACGCCTGTCCACGCTGGGGTCGGCGTCCACCTCCACGCTCACGGTGGACGTTACCAACGACGTGGACGACGGCACGTGGCAGTACACGTCAACGTCCCTTGAAGATCACACGTTCGACCTGAACGGGTGCAACGAGTTCCTTGTCGGCATCCAGACAGCGTTTGCGGGCACGGGCACCGTCAACACCAGCACCATCGAATGCAAGCTGACCTGAAAGAGAACCCATGCTGCTCCAAACCGTTCGCGGAGTCTCAGTCCCCCGCAGCCGTACCAGCCGTGTCGCCACGATGGGCGGTTCGTCCACGGGCAACACATCCCAGATCAACGCCCTTCTCGACAAGGTGGGCGCGATGGGCGGCGGCGAAGTGGTGCTCAACGGCGTGGGGACGTACCGACTGTCCAGCACGATCGTTTTCAACTACTCGAATTCCCGCCTGATTATCCCGCAGGGGATGACGCTCAAGCTGGACGATTCGGCGACCCTCGCGTCGTACGCATCGACTGACTTCTCATCGAACTGGCAGACATCGCACGCCGCCACGTTTGTTGCGGTAAAGCCGGTGATCTCCACCAAAAAGTACAATGTTGCCAACTCCAAACTCGACAACATCATCATCGAGGGCGGTGGCGTCATTGACTGCAATGGGGCGAATCAAGCCGACAGCGGGTCCTACGCGGGCATCTTGCTTGCCAGCACAACCCGTAGCCGGGTTCATGGACTCAAAGTCATCAACGCCGGGCTCAGCATTGCCGACATCACCACGGGCCAGCGTGGGTACAACATCGCCCTAATGGATTCCGACTACTTCGAGGTCGCGTATTGCGAAGTGGATCAGGCCAGGTACGACAACATCGCCGGGCGCGGGTACACGCTGGGCGGGACGATCCGCAACAACCTCATCCGAAGCACCGTCGGCACCAACTCGACCACGGCCACCCGCGCTCGCGCTGGTTTCCAGTGGGCGTACCAGGGATTCAAGATCGGAGTCCACGACAACGATTTTGTGCAGGACGGAGCTTCTGACTCATGCCACTGCATCCTCATGCACGGATGCCGGCACTTCGCCATCACGAAGAATCGGATGGACCAGACCAACTCCGCGGGCGGCGGTTGCATCAACGTCTTCGGCGACAACACCGCCGGCGGCGACGTTACCCACGACACCATCGGCACGTTCCCGCACGCGACGCAGGACGAACTTGGCGAGCAGTATGTCATCGCCGACAACGTGATGCGAAGCCTTGGCACGGCGGCTCCTACGCTGAATCTCGACACGGTGTATAACCGATCGGGAATCGTCAAGAGCAACGTCATCGAGAAGACCGGCACGACGACGGTGTGCGTCCAGGCCATCGGATCGGCGGGCACTTCCAGCGATCGCCTGATTTTCTCCAACAACAACATCCGCATGATGGGGACGCAGGAAATCTGCTCGTTCCAGTACATCAAGGGCCTTCTTCTCTCGGGTAACTCGTTCGAGAAGGGCACCAACAACGCCAGCGGAATCTTGATCTACAACTGCACGGACCCGACCGTCCGCGACAACCGATGCTCCTACAGCGGCGTCACCACGGCGATGAATGCCTACCTCTACCTCAAGGGAAATACCAACGCCCACGTGGAGGGGAACGTCTTTTCCAAGGCGTCGGCCAACATCGGATACGGCGTGTACGTGGACCAGAGCACGGCGAATACCGGACTCAAGATCATCCGCAACGACTTCACCGACTGCAATACCAAGGTTGCCTTCTCGGCCACGGCAAGCGCTGGCTCGCTCTTGTCCGACAACATTGGGTATGCGACCGAAAACGAAGGTTCTGCCACGATCACGGCGGCGGCCACGTCCGTCACCGTAACTCACAGCGTCACCGCTTGGCGAACGCTGCGGGCCGAGGACGTTGCCCTCGTGCTCACGAACACAACCACGAGCAATATCGGACCAGTCAGCATCCAGAACGTCACAAGCACCCAGTTTGACATCGTTTGCACCGCAGCCCCCGGCGCTTCCACGGCGATCTTCCGCTGGCGCATGGCTGCTAACCGCTTCTAAGGAACAGCATGGCACGCAAACCCCGCACGTTCACCAAGGAGCCCGGACAGGCGTTCGCCAAGGAGGACGCCGTGAAGTTCACGCTTTCCCCTGGCGTGACGATCCGTGGCATTGTCGATTCCATCAAGGGTACCACGTACTCGATTCGCGGCCTGTCCCGCACAACCGAGGACGGGAACTCCCAGCCGTGCCCGCCCGCCGACTACTACGGCGTCCCCGTGGCAGAACTTGAGCCAGATACCGAATGACAACTCTTCAAGCCATCCAAGAAATATTCCGCCGCTGCGGGATGCCCACGCCTAGCGCCCTTGCCACGGGTTCTGGTTCGGCTGTCGGCGAGTGCGAGCGTGTGCTTGACGAAGCCGATCTTCGGATTCAGGGTAACGGCGGGATCGGCTGGCACTACAACCGCAGGTACAACGTCGAACTTGAGCCCGACCTGTTCTCGTTCACGAACGCAGCGTGGACGGATTCGACCCATGGAATCACCCAGACCGGCGCGTTTACCACGGCCACGGTGGGCCAAACCATCTCCATCACAGGCGGCTCGGGTGTCACGGCTCAGGACGTTGAGGTGGTGGAGGTTGACCCGCTGGGGAACTGGGTAAACGTCGATACCGATATCAACGGCGGATCTGGCGACATCGCTTCGGGAGTTGCCGGCACGGCGTCTACGAACCGGATTACGATCCCAACGGGCTGCATCTCGATCGACACGTACGGGCGTGACGAGTGGCGGAACTTCACACAGATCGGCAGCTACCTCGTTGACCTCGACAACAACGTGGATCAGTTCAGTGAAGGGTATAAGTTTGAGTATGTCTTGCGGTACAGCATCGGCTGTATGCCCCACGAGATCGCGGAATTGGTGGTGTCTGAGGCGGCAATCTCGTTCGCGGCGATGATGAACACCGACCAGTCTCGCGTGCGGGAGATTGGACGCAAACTACTGAGCGCGTCGGCTGCTGCCAAGCGGGCAAGTCTGCGGGCCGCCGACACGAACATTCTGGACACGCCCGAGGCGTACATCAATCGCGGGTTCCGCAACCGCGAGGGTAACTGGGTCTCCCTCCCGTGAGTGACACATGGCCTCCACAAAGCTGGATTATCGGGACGGACGACGGCGGCGATTCGTTCGCCGACACCGGGGGAACCAGCTCCACGCAGTCCACAACGTCGATCACGTTCAGCACCGCGTCCACGAGCTTCACGACGACATCCACGACTCCAACCACGACAACGACCACATCTACGACTCCGACAACTACGACCACCACGGAAACAACTTCATCGACCACGACGACCACCACAACAACGACAACTACGACTACTACCACCACGACGACAACAACCACCACGACGACTACTACCACGACAACAAGCACCACAACCCCTCCACCGTCGTGTTCGGATGGTGGGATCGCGTCCATCGGCAACTGTGACAACGAGATCGCCAGCCTCTCGAATGGGGCAACGGGCGAGATTGACCGGCTTGGAACCTGTGACGGAACGATCCAGAAAGAGCACTGCTGCCCGTGAGAGTTTCGGTAGCCATCGCGGCCTTGAACGAGGGGCTTGACCTTGAAGCGACGATTGCGCTTCTGGACGCCAGCAAAACGCGCCCGTGCGAGGTCATCGTCTACGACGACGGATCGGTCGTGCCCGTGGAGGACAGGCTTGCGAAGTGGAGCCCTTGGTGCAGGGTGATGCGTTCGGATCGCCGGCTTGGGTCTGGTCCGGCCAAGCACCTTGCTGCGGACGCTTGCACCGGGGACGCGGTGGTCATCATGGACGCCCACATGCGGCCACCTTGGGACTGGATCGACCTGCTGGTTGCGGAGCACGAAAAGAACCCCGGCGCGATCTTGTGTGCCCGTTCCACCGGGTATGAGTCGGCATCGGAATTTGATGGGCAGGGAGCGGATTTGAAGATGGAGGCGGCTGGATTCTGGGAGCCCAAGTGGGCGCTCCCAACCATGAGCCGCAAGCCCCGGAATGTCCCGTGCGTATACGGCGGTTTGTACTTCATGCCCCGAACGGTGATGCGAGCGGTGGGTGGGTACGCGCCGGCGTACATGGGGTGGGGGTGCGAGGAAGAGTACCTTTCGCTGCGAGCGTGGATCACAGGCCATTCGTGCCGTCTGGTGCCGTCCTTGGTGGTGCCACACCAGTACGTTCGTCCGGTGAATCGGACTGACTCTGAGGGGAACGAGCCGATCCGCTGGGAGACTCAGTACAACCGGCACGTGGCTGCCGTGGTGTGCTTCGGCGAGGTCTCGTACACGAGGTACTACGCCCGGTCGATCCCGCTTCCACGCGACTGCGCAGACGCCCTGCTTTCCCGGCAATCCGAAATCCACGCGGCCATGAAGCACATTGCCGCCAACCGAACCATTGACGACCAGGAACTTTCCGCCCTTTGCGGGGTGGTCCATTCGACGGAGTAACCCATGACCGCAACCGCCCCCACTGTCTCAGGCATGACGCTGTTCGAGCTTGTCAACCGCATGTTGCGGAACATCGGACTGCCTCAGCTTGGAAGCGTCTCCGAACTCGCCTTTACCGGCAGTTCTATCCAGACGCAGGCCGAACAGTTCATCTACGACCACGCGAAGGACTATTTCCAGCGATGGGTGGAGGGCGGCATCGCCCACAACGTCTCGTATTCAATTACGGGCACGACCCTCAATGTCCGCACACTGGCTGCAACTTCTCCGGCACTGACGTTCAACATGGCCGTGGCCGTTCGCGGGGCGGGGGATTACGAGGGCCGCAACTTCTCGTTGGCCGGAGACGGTCTGGTGTACGAGAACGGCAAGCCCAAAACCTTCGGCACCGAAACCGTGGTGCTCGATATCGCCACGGGTCCGATCTTCAACACCAGCGCAGCGGATGACACGACGGCTTACCGCGCGTGGTTCGAGGCGATCAACCCCGCACTCAAGACTTCGATGGCGACGGAGATCATCCAGAAGTGGCGGATCTACAAGAATCCCGACGCCACGATGGACGCCTTCAACGAGCGTGAGCGTCAGCGTGGAAACCTTGGCGTGGAGAAGGCTGGCGAGAATCGTGCCGATGCGATCCAGGCTCCTCCGACGTTCCAGACCATGTCGGCATCTTCCGGGCGTGGTCAGTAAAAGGACACCATGAGCCGCGACACCATCATCACCCCGTGCATGGATGGCGGGGTATCCCAGCAGCCGCCCGACCAGCGTGGCGAGAACCAGGTAGAGGCCGCGTCAAACGTGGTCTTTGACCTTGGGTTCGGGTTCCACCGCCGCCCGGGTTCCAGGCTTGACCGCGCATTCACCGAGGACGCGGGCCGCGATCTGCGGACGCTTCCGTGGGATTGTGGGGATCAACAGTACATGGTGGTGTACGGACGTGGGGCGTCAGCCCCCAAGCTGCGAATCTTTCAGGTCGGCGGCAACGAGTGTTCGATCACCGGATTTTCGGGCGGCAACGACGGATACGACTACATCGACTCGAACTCGGCGACCGGGATGCAGATCCGCCCTCGTCGTATCGAAGATTACGTGCTGTGGGTGAATACAACGGTTGCGACGGGCACGACCACAAGCGCCGCATACTCGGTAGAGCGAGTGCGTTCAGACTACGACTCTGTTATCAGCTACACGACCACGGACGGCTACTACGTCAAGAGCGAGGTTGACGACGAGCGGGCGACGGCTGGACACTGGCGGTACGGGGTAGGGACGCTTACCTACGGGCACATCAATCTTCCGACGATCACGAATGCGTGGGCGATCCACTACGGATACTGGGATGACGCGACTTATGGCGAGGCCTGCGGGTTCCGCGTGGCCTTCCGGCGCAGCACACTGACCGGGTTTACCGGGGCGACGTTCACGACCTCAACAGGTGCGATTACGAAAACTGGCGCGTTTTCATCCTACACATGGCAACAGGGCGACATGATCTACGTGTCGGCTGGCACGGGATTCACCGCAGGGTGGTTCCGCATCACGGGCAAGGACGGAACCTTTCCCAACGACACCATTTACATCACGGGCGGCCCTGGGGCCGACAACGCCGACACTGCCGCCAACGTCACCGCCGCAGCCTACGGCGAGACGAACATCTGCCGGATTGGAATGGAGGTCGAAGCCGTCGTCAACACTAAGTCCGCGATCGAGGACGGCAAGATTACGGACATGCACGGGATCGCACTGGCTTTTCAGAAGGCCATGCGGGACGCGGGCGCTCCCAACGCCCTGTGTGCGTGGGTTCCACAAACGACCGGAGGCGGTGCCTTTCAGATCACGGGGCCGTGGCGTGGTGGTCCGGGCGTGGTGTACGCGCCCACTTCACCGCAGGCGACGGGCCTGTCTGCAAACGGCGACCTGACTGATGGCGCAGGCGACCCGTTCTATGGAACTGGCGTTGACGTTCACGTTGGCTCAGGATCGGTGGGTTTTTCCAGCCCGACCGAAACACCAGAGAGCAGGTGGACTCGCGTGGCCGCACCTTCACAGGCAAGCGCCGCGATCGATGCAACGAAGATGCCAGCCAAGCTGACCCGCTCATCCACCACCACATTTGCATTTGGTGCCGACGTATTTGACGAGCGGGCGACGGGAGACTCGGGCAGCAATCCGGCCCCTCCGCTGTTCGCGGACGGGAAGAAGATTTACGACGTGGCCCACTGGACCGCAAGGAGGGTGTATGCGGGAGAGGGTGGACGGCTGGCGTTCTCCGAATCCGGGGACCACGAGAACTTTTTTCTTGACAACGCGGCAAACGTCGTGGACTCCGACCCGTTCAACAGGACACTGCCATCAGCGGGTGCTTCCTATGTGCAGTTCCTCGTTCCCTTTCGTCACGCCTTGGTGGTGTTCACTTCGCAGGAGTCGATCTACGAACTCGCATTCAGCGAGACGCTCACGAATGCAAACGCCTCACTCACGCCATCGGCATCGGTTCGTTCGCAGGAGATTTTCCCCGCTCCCCTCTCCGGCTATGTCTACTTTCTTGGTACGGCTGGTGATTACACGCGGCTACGGGAATATTTCTACGATGATCTTCGCGTTTCGTCGGAGGCGGGCGACGTGACTTTGCAGGTGCCGCGCTACGTGCCTTCCCCGGCCAGGAGTCTGGCGGCATCCAACACCCACAGCGTGATCTTCATTCTCCCGGACGATGGGAACGATGTGTATGTCCACTTCTTCCGCTACAACGGGCAGGCGGCCACGGGCGGCGGGAAACTCATGTCGTCGTGGTCCAAGTGGGAATTTGACGCAGGCTACCGGATCTGCGACATCTCGGTTCTGCGCGACGACCTATGGATGTTGGTTGAGAACACCACAACGGTGACAACTGCGGCGGGGAGTCCCACGACGGTGACGAGCTTTGGGCATGGACTTTCCAATGGCAACACCGTGGTATTCGACAACGCGACCATCGCGGGACTGAACGGGTCGTTTGTGATCTCCAACGTGACTACCGACACTTTCACGGTGGCGGTGGACACTGCGGCGCTGGGTGCCGGCGAGGCCCGGATGTGCCTTGGGCTGTACACGTTGGAGAAGATCGCCCTGTACCGACCAGAACCGGGGACGGGCTACCCATACGCGATCCACCTTGACCGGCAAGTGGAGTTGACGGGCGTGCATTCGGCGGGGACGACAACGTGGACGCTGCCGGCGACGCCGACCGTTCTGGCTGGTTCGTCCCAGTTCCCCGGCAAGGGATCAACGATCAATGTCGGCGTGGAGGGTGCTGGGTTTACGACCCCGGGGACGCAGATCGACACATTCGCCACGTACACGGCCACGACCATCACCAAAGCCGGCAACTACGGCGCTGGCCCCGTGACGCTGGGCAGGTACTTCACCAGCAGCGTGCAGGTCACTCGCCCCTTCGCCCGCACCCAGGATGGCAAGGCGATCGCGGCAGACCCGCTGACGATCGAGCGTGTCGCGACGACGCACTCCACGGCGGGGACGTATGAGATTGCAATTGACCCCGATTACACGTCCGAGGCGCTGGCGACCCGTACCATGATTGCGCCGTACACGCCGGATGCGTTCGGGTTTCTCGTAAGCGGGACGGGCCTGAAATCCGACATCTCAACGATTGTGATTCGGACCCCAGCATTATGCCCGCACCCACTGAGCATCAGTCAGGTCCGATTCGATGGCCGGTTTGAGCCCACGGGCATTGTCACGAGGTAGCCATGTCAGGGATTGAACCATTGGTGATTGGGCTTGCGGCAGCCGGGGCGGCGGCGGGTGCTGGCGTCTCGGCGATTCAGGCCCAGAAGCAGAACAAGGCGATCTCTCGCGCGAAGGAAGCCCAGAGGACGGCGGCGGGCGTGCAGGAGAAGCAGGTCGCGGCCCAGACCGCAAATGAGCGCCGCCAGCTTCTTCTTCGCCAGCAGCAGATCGAGGGGTCTACCGCCGTGGCCGCCGGGGCGAGCGGGATCGACCTTGGAGACTTCGCGCCCCTGAACCGCCAGATTGAAACCGATGCCGGGTTGAACCTTGACATCCTGAACCAGAATCTCGCCAATACGATCGCGTCGATCACAAGCAGCCTTGACGCCAACATCTCCGGCCTGAATGCCCAGAAATCGGATATAGGCCTGTCTGCGGCGTCCGGTGGAATTGGTGGGTTCACGACCGGGCTTTCGATTGGAACGTCCCTACAGGGTGCTGAGGTGGCTGGGATCGAGGCCGAGCGCTTGAAGGCGACAAGGCTTGATGCCTTCAACTCCCAGATCCGCGGCTTCCGGGGAATTGGGGTGGGGATCTGATGGTTGTTGACAGACTTTGACCCGACTTGTGTTGCCGACTCCATGATGCACCTCCGCTTTCTCGACGGTGCAACCTGACCACCGATGCGCCAAGGGGCCGTATGAGGTTTTTACACCATGAGCAGGTTTTTTTCGAGCGGTCCCCAACAGACATATTCCCGTAACCAAACGGGCGGCGTACCGCGTCTTGGTTCTGACGCCAACCTGAACGCGCCGGGCATCGACCCGGGGACGCTTGCCTCGCACTCTGAGGGCCTGCGGAGGGCGGAGGAACTGGGGCGGATTCTGGGGCTGGCCGGGTCGGCGGCGAGCGAGATCGGGCAGGCGTACCAGATGCAGGGGTACATAGACCGCCAGCAGAGGTCCGACATTGAGCGCACGGTTGCCGAGCAGCAGCAGCTTGCCAACGCCGCCGAACGCAAGGCTCGGTTGCTCAGGGCGAGCAATCAGGGGTTTGGCACCCAGACCGCACAGGAGAAATCACCCCTGACCGAGAGCGCGATCGGAACGAGCACTGTGGTTCTCCCGGTTGACCAGATCCCCGCACACGTAAACGCCATGATCGACGCCGAGATCACGGGCCTCAATCCCGACGCGGCGAAGGCATACCGTGACTATGCGGCACCCAGGTACACGGCGGCGGCGGTGAACCGCAACGAGCAGCTTGTCGCCCAGGCTCGAAAAGACACGAGCAAAAACATCCTGGCCGGGGCGTCGGGAATCACGGACGCCCAGGCGTTCACAGAGAAGGTGGACGCGCTGGCCGAGGTGAATCCCGGCGTTGATCGGGCTGTACTTGAGCGATCGGTTGGGGCTGCGGCCCTGAACTATCAGGCGTCGATCGGGTCCAAATCCGGGTTTGACGCCGTGGCATCACTCCTCCCCGCCGGGTTCGACAAAGCGGACATTGAGCAGGCAAGATCCACGCTTGATGCCAGCCAGCGGCAGGAGCGGGCGAAGATCATCCAGCAATCTCAGGACGACCTTGCTGGCGATCTGGCGAAGGCCATCGACAACACCATGACCTTTGAGATGGTCAAAGAGCAGTACAAGCAGCGATGGAAGGGCAAGATCGGTGACGAGGCGTATCTGGCCGGCCTGAACAAGATCGACGCCGAGAAGAGTCAGGCCAACGCGGGCAAGGCGGCAATGGCCGTCCGCCAGTTCAAGCAGGACTTCCGGGCATCCAAGGCCAGCGAGGTCGGCACGCTCATGGACACGGGCAAGCCGATCCCGTCTTCGTTCACGATGGAGATGCCAGACGGGAGCGAGCACGTCGTCAACACCGCTCCGCTCGTGCAGGAGCACCTTGGCTCGGTGTTTGATTCGCTGAGCAGGCAGTTCCCCACCAACACGCCCGACGCGAGAGTCAACGCCGCAAATCAGGCGATTGGAACACAAGCGTTCGCCACCTATCTGGGCAAGTTGTCCCCGGACGTGAAGTACGAGCCTTGGGCAGACGTGCTATCGGCGTCGGAATCGGTGGCCGTCAATGCTGCGGGCGAGCCAAGCCAGCAGGCAATGGATGGCATCCGTCTCTTCCAGATGATTGAGCAGAGCCAGAATCCCGGTGTGGCCGAGCGGCACGCCGGGAAGGCGATCGACTACCTGCGGGCGGCGGATCTTCTTCTCAAGACTGGGCGCGGCCCCGATGGTGGACGCCTTACATTGCCCGAGGCGGCGGCGGCTGCGGCCCGTGTTGTCAGGGTTGGAAAGAACCCCCCTTCGGTGGACGCGAAGCCCGTGGTTGCCGCCGTGGATGCGATCGCCAACAAGTTTGGCGCAGCCAACCACAGCGAGATTGAACAGGCATTCGTGCGGCAGGCCGGCGCGTACGCGGCGCTCAACGGTAAAGATCCATTGTCGAAGGAAGTGATCGACCGGGTATCTACCGACATGGCCGCAGACATGGCTGTGGTTGACAAGCGGTTGATGTTTGCCAGGGGAAACGACGCAATCCGCCCGTATTTCCAGTCGATCGCCGACGCAATGCGCGAACTCAACGGCGGTGTGGGCCTGTTTCGGTACGACGCCGCCTCGCGCACGGCGACACTCGACAATGACGGTATACCGATCATTGACGCCCCAGCACTCACCACCGGCGACATGAACGCGATCGCCAACGCCGTGACCAACTACGGGTACGTCAGCAGTTACACCGGAAAAGACAAGCCGTACCGGGAAAAGTCACAGCAGGCCCTCGTTGATCGCATGAGCCCGACCGCCCGAGACGTGTACACCAAGATCGTTGCCAAGAACAAGAAGTTGGACGACGAAGTGCAAATGGTTCGTGAGCAAATTGCACGAGCAAGTGAGAACCCCCAGTGACGCAAATGGACTTCCGTACCAGGGCGGGACTTGAGGCGTCGCTTTCTACCACGCCGCTCGCGTCGCGCCCCAAGCCCGAACCAGCTTCCGAGACAGACACGACCTTCACCGACAAGGTGAAAATGGCGTCTGCCGCCAACACCCCGTTTGGTTGGATCATGCGATCTCTGGGCGAGTCTGGTTTTACGCCAGACCCCAACTTCAAGGGCGTGTTTGCCGATCAGGACGTGGCAGATTACTTGACCAAGGATCTTGACCCGAAGTATTGGAACGAGCTTGGACGGGCCGTAAGCATCGACCATGCCCACCGCATCGCCGACGACTTCCGCGAACTCTCGGTCATGCGAGAGACCGTGGACAACGACGGATGGGCTGGTGCTGGGGCGAACTTCATTGCCGGACTTCTCGACCCGATCAACTACGTGACCGCCGTGGCGACGGGCGGAATCGGATGGGTAAGCACGGGGAGCAAGATTGCCCAGCTTGCCAAGGCCGGTCTGGTGAACGCGGGGACCGCGCTGGCAACCGACGCGGCCATGTCTGCGGTTGACCCTGAGATGACCGCCGAACGCATGGCAATCAACGCGGCGTCCGCGTTTACGATCGGCGCTGGCATTCACGGGCTGGTTGGCGCTGCACGAACGGCATCGCTTGCGTCAAAGGTCCAGCGTTACAAGACGCTGATGGAATCAAACCCCGCGATGGGGGCCGCCGGTCAATTCGAGTTCACGCCCGAGATGCGTGCAAAACTGCACGATCAGGTGATGACCGAGCAAGGGCGGATCGTATTCAAGAACGAGCTTTCACCCGAAGCGAGAGCGAGCCTGCGGGACGAGCTGGTTGGCATGTCCGGCCTTGACCCAACCGACCCGCACGAGTTGAACGAGATTGTGCGATTGCAGACGATGGAGCCGGAAGACTTCATCGCCAACTTCTCTGGAAAGCAGCACGAAGTTGTGGATCTGGACTACCGGAATACGGAAGTCCCGCCGCCGGAAACGCCCAGCACCGGAGGCGACGCGCCCACCGACGATGGAAGCCTTCCCCCGCCCCGCCCACCCAAGATCGCGGGCGACCACATCCCGCTCAACGCCACGACGTTCAAGTCACCCTACGCCGCTCGCTATGACCTTGGCGGGCGTCTGGGGCGGTCAGATTCCGAAGCCGTCCGGTTCATCTCCGCCGTTGCTACTGATGACGCCCTGATGCGAACCGAAGGCGGGAAAGTTGCAGCCAAGACTGACGCGGCAACGGTATGGCATGGGCGCAACATCTCCCGGTTCATGGCCGAGCGGTACCACGTGCAAGAGGCGCTGTTTGACGAGTTTGTCAAAGAGCAGCGTATCCCGTGGACCCAAAAGGACGCCGCGAGACGGGCATTCAATGCGGCGGTGACGGCTGGAATCCGAGATCCCGAAGCGGCGGCAAGGGCGACGCCGCAGGTCAAGAAGTCCATCGACTTCCACAAAAAGAGATACGCGACCGTCCGCGATCAGGGGAACCGGCACGGGCTGGACATCGCCGATGCTGGCGACAACTACGTCAACCGCCTCTACCGGCAAGCAAAGATCGCCGACCTGAGCGCCCGGTACGGCGACGATTTCATTGCCAAGGACCTGCTGGGTGGGGCCATCGAAAAGGCCCAGGGCATCGACAGGGAATCCGCCGACCGTCTTGGCGGGTGGATCTTGAACGTCGTCCGCAACCCCGAGCACCTCGACGAACTGGCGATGGCGAAGGCGCTGGGCGGCGATGAGGTTGCCATCCGCTCTGTCATTGAGGCCGCCAACACCGGGCTTCCACCCGAAGACATCGACTCACTCGTCAAGGGCTTGAGCTTCCAGAAAGAAAAGGCTACGACCGCGCGCGCCAAAACCCGCACGCTCATGGATGAAACGCACTCCGCGCCAGCCCCGGACGGGACGCCTGTTCACGTCGACGAACTGTTCGAGAACGACATCGACCAACTCTACTCGTCGTATGTCCGGCAGGTCACGGGTGCGTCCGCCGAGCGTTCCATTCTCGACTCCGCCGAAGGGTACTTTGGCAGGACGATTGGATCGTGGCGTGAGCTTGAGCGAGAACTGACCAAGGCCGGGGCAACGACGACCGACATCGACCGCCTTGACGTGGTGAGGCGATACCTACGCGGCATGGGCCAGCGTGCCGACATCCAGAACGAGACCGTGGCCGGCGTACTGCGGATGGTCCAGAAAATCGGCATGGCAACGAACGGCGGCGGGTTCGTGCTCGCTAACATCCCAGACATCGGCAGGTCGATCGGGCTGGCCGGCGTTCGCAACTATTTCAAGGCCGTCAGTGGGATCAACGAAGCGTTTGAACGCTCGCTCACGGATGGACGACTTCGGGACGGTATTTCAGACCTTGCCGAACACTTCGGCGTTGGGGTGCCAGACAGGTTCACACACGGGGCGTACCAGCTTTCCGACCTGTACGAGAGTGCCGCCGAACGCAACTTTGCCATTGGCGAGCGGGCGGTAGACAAGTTCAATCAAGTCCAGAGCGCCGCAACCGGCCTCAACCTTGCCAACGACCTGACGTACAAGATCGCCACCCGGGCCGCGTGGCACCGCCTGCACGAACTGACGGCACAGGCCGATACCGTCCGCGAGTCCAAACTGCTTTCTCTTGGCCTCACGCGAGAGGACGCAAAGCAGGTCGGCAACATGCTGGGCGACAAGGCAAACTACACGCTCAGCCGGCACGGGATCGAGATGCTCGACCCTGCCAAGGTCAAGGATCAGCAGGCGCTCAACAAGTTCGTCGTGGCGTGGCACCAGTTCGTCAAGTCGTCGGTGAACAAGAACGATATTGGCAACCTGCCGGCGTGGCTCAACGTCAATTGGGTCAAGCCGCTTTTCCAGTTCCGCAATTACGCCCTTGGCGCGTACTCCACCCAATTCCTTCAGGCTGTCCAGCGCCGGGGCGAGGCCGGGATCTGGTATGGGCACGCCGCCGTCGCGCTTCTCGCCTCGCTCGCGTACTACTCACGCATCCAGATCGCCGCCCAGGGACGGGCCGACAAGGACGAATACCTCGCCAAGATGCTGGCCCCCCGCACGATGATCCCGGCCATCGCGGGCAACGTCGGCCTGTCGTCGATCGCCCCCCCGGTGATTGACGCGGCGTGGACCCTGCACGGGGGGCACCCGATCTTCGACGCCGCCCGCCACACCGGGCTTGGCTCCTCCGCCGGCGGGCTTGAAGAGATCATGGGCCAGATCCCGGCAACGGCAATGGTCAACAACGTGTTCAAGGCGTACAGGTCGATCCACGAAGCCGTCGGAGGCAAGACGTTCACGCAGGGCAAGTTCCGGGCGTGGAGATCACTCGTGCCCGGCCAGCGTGCCCCCGTGCTGCGGAACGTACTGGACGCGATTCAGACGCGACTTCCCGAGCAGGAAGACGACAACCCGCAAAGACCGTAACCACCCATCCGGATGGGTAAGATGTTTCCCGGGAAACACTTGTTGCAACGACTATTGTTCCAACGAGCATTCCTGAAAGGACAGGGGCATGGCGAAGAAAGACGACATGAGCAAGGAGCAGCAGGGCGCTCTTGCGATGGACAACCTCATCCGGATCTGCCGGGACGGGCGGGAGCGGATGACGGCGAAGGGTGAACTTGTCACCCTCCCAGCCGACGCCACGGACTTCAAGGCGCTTCAGGCGTGGCTCCGCGAACGCCAGCAGATCCGCAAGGACTTCGGGCTCGAAAGCGACTCGGCACCCAAGGTTGACCCCCTCGTCTCCGGCATTCGCGGTATGACCAAGAGCGGTGAAGAGGATGCCTGAACCACGCCAGCGGCGGACACCAGAACAGCGGTCGGTGGTCAAGTGGTTGCAGGCCATGTCCGACGACCAGATGGCCTACCTGCTCCGCACGGA
>JACCDG010977615.1_pt1 | contig 16181 bp, 27 predicted proteins | sample 7442471 | NCBI WGS metagenome assembly JACCDG01 (sample SAMN15323444, study PRJNA562643) | freshwater metagenome | isolation source: river surface water | place: USA:Blue River Watershed | collected 2017-08-17 | reverse complement strand
TTCGCCGGCTACCTCGCCCGGGATCCCGAATTGAGATACACGCCAAAAGGCACAGCTGTGTGCCAGCTCACGGTCGCAACCAACCGCTCTTGGCGAGACGACAGCGGGACGGAAAAGTCGGAGGTCACCTTCATCGACTTCACGGCGTGGCAAAAGACGGCGGAGGTCATTTGCCAATACTTCAGGAAGGGAATGCCTATCTTCATCTGTGGCCGGCTCAAGGTCGACCAGTGGGAGGACAAGCAAACCCAGCAAAAGCGATCCAAGGTCAGTGTTGTGCTCGAGTCGTTCCAATTCGTTGGCCCGGCTCAGAACCGCGCGGCCGACGAATCCGCCCCTCCGACACGTCCGCCGCCGAGAAACGCGCCAGCGAGTCAGTCAGCGCCGGGGATGCCCCATCCTGTGCTTCACGGTGACGCACCGCCAATTGACGACGACGACGTCCCTTTTTGAATTATGAAAACCGCACTGCAAACATTCGCCCGGCTCTTTGCGGCCGGGATCGCCGGGGCCGGGGGGGCAATCCTCATCATGCTCTGGATCAACCAACAGACCAGCAACCTCCGGATTCAGATCGCCATGGTCGGCGCCCTCGCAATCCTCGCGTGGCTTCACGCAAGGGGGGACGAGTGAAGGACACGGGCATCGAATGGGCCGACTCCACATGGAGTCCATGGCGCGGGTGCACCAAGGTAAGCGCGGGCTACGCGGAGACGCTCAGCAAACGCAACCCGGACGTGTTCGGCGAATGGGGCAAAGGAAAGCCCCGGGTGATCAACAAGAACTGGAACGAGCCGGTCAAGTGGAACAAACATGGAGTCTGCGTAAACTGCGGATTCGTCCAGTCCCGCACAGGAACGAAACCTCACCAGACAAAAGGCGGCAGTGGCGTTTGCGGTCAACCCAAAGACGGGAGAATCGTTCAAACGTTTCGTCGGCTACGCGTGTTCCCGTCTCTTTGCAACTGGCCGGAGCTATGGAGAATCGTTGGAACCATGAACGCGCACCGCATCCAATGCGACGACAGAGAGGGCGAGGTTGTGGTTATACCCGACAAGATGGGCGACATACACCTTTCGCTGGAACCATGCGAAGGCATGACTGGCGCCCGGCCGTCATTCCGCGCTAGAACCTACGGCGGAGGCGGAAGGAATGAACGTGTTCGCATCGCGCTTGCGCTGCTGGCATTGGCCATCGAGGAAGATTCAAAACGAATTGAGATGGAGGTGGAGTTGTGAAATCACGATTTGCAATCGACCGGGACGCCTACCTAATGACCGAAGGCCGGGAGCTCTGGAGTAATCCGTGGCCCAGCGGTACACGGTACGCGATGAACCGGATTGAGCGGGCGTGGCTTGACGGTGTCAGGTACGCGGAGGCGCAGAAGCCTGCCGTCCGGACCAAGGTGGCGGCGCCCGGGTGGATGAGGGGGAAACCATGAACCAGTCACCAACCCACGTTGTCGGGATATGCATCGTGTGCCGTGATGAAATCCGGAGGTGGACACCGAAGGGGCAATGCAAGACCTGTCAGCGATGCTCAACAGTGGTATATGAGGAGCGACAGAAACTGATGAAGATCATCACCAAGGCCGCCTACAAAAGGGCGGTGATGCGGTTGAAAAAGGAAGGAGTGATCAAGTGAATTCATGAAGGCTATTTACTACAGGAGAAATGTGTACTTTTTCGGCTGCTTAGATCGCAGCGGTCACTTCCTTTATGAACCTCCCGGGAGAGCGGTCGACTTGCGTCACCCTTTCGAGCATTGCATCGACTCAGGGCTGATCCCGAACCCGGGAGGAGTCCGCACGCAACGCGACAGCCGACCAGATGGGCAGTACCACGTCGCATTCACGCGCGATTGGACCGCTGTCGCGTTCTGGGACCGCTCGGGGGATTGTCGCCCGATGAGCAACTCAGTGTTCCTGATCAACGAGGAAGTCAAAGGGGAGGAGCTCCTCGCACTCGCCCGGATCCAGTGGCCGCAGATATTCCGCCGGGTCGGGTTCCCAATCTTGAGGAAGGCCATTTCATGAAGCTGATCGAGTTCAAAGGACAAAACACCGTCATCGCAAAGAACCAACCGCCCTATGCGCCATTGCCGGCGCATCGTTTCGAAGACGGACGAGTCGTGTTCTGTTGGAAACTGACTTGGAAAGAGCGGATCGCAGTCCTGATTCGCGGTGTCCTGTGGCACCAAGTGCTCACTTTCAAAATGCCAATTCAACCCCAACTGATCACGACCGACAAACCGGAGATCCCGGAGGCAAGTCCCGATGACGCACCCGTTCGATGACATTTACGCCAAGGTGCCGGCGGTCCGGTGCGCCGGGCACTGCGGTCGAGATCGTCACAACACATGCTGCGGTCCGATTCCGTGCACTGTGGTTGAGCGGGAAATCCTTGAGGGATACAACGGGACAACCTGCAGCTGGATCGAGAAGGACCCGACAACGGTCCAAATGGACCTTCCGATCCTCACGCATGGGTTGGTGTGCCCGCACCTTGGACTCAGCGGGCGGTGTGAAGCGTACGCGGTCCGACCTCTCATTTGTAGGCTCTGGGGTACGGTGAAGGCGCTCAAGTGCCCGTGGGGATGCCAGCCTGAGCGATGGTTGACGGACGTCGAAGCCGCGTCACTTATCCGAGAAGCCAAAAATCGATCATGAACGACGAACTTCGGAGACTGAATCACGCCAAACAGCGATATCTTCGGGAGCAGAACAAGCGCTACCAGACCGGGGTATTCGTCGACATCACAAGTGACCTCAACTCCTGCGAAGAACAAGGCCAACCAAGACCGACACGGGTATGGAGATCGCGGGACTTCCTTGTGCAAGAGTTCGCCGAGGAGGACGGATGGATCCGGATGAGCGTGAACCGCACAGAACTGCTCGAGACGGGCCGGTATCGGGACGGCATCACTTGGGACGAGCTCCAAGGCGTCAAGTGCGCCATTGGATTCGGGGACTGGTGGGGGGTTGAGCTTTACCCACCCGGGCGGTGCGTTGTCGACGTGGCCAACATGCGGCACCTATGGTTGAGGAAGGAACCGCTCGACTGCGGATGGTACAAAAAGAACATTGTTTAGATAAAAGAACAAATCTCTTTACAACAGGCCAACCCGAGCTAAGGTCCACACGTCGACCGAATCAACGGAAGACACCGAAACGAAAGGCAACAAAGTGAACAAGCGATTTGAAGTCGGAACAGCGGTTAAGTGGGTGTCGGCGGCTTGGGTTGGTTCCCGTCATCTTTCCGAGAAGAGTGGCAAGGTGACGCACAGCAGGGATTTTGGTTCGAAGGGTGTCCGGTACGTAGTGCTTGAGGTCGATGCGAAGGGATTCGAGCACACCCATACGTTCACGTCCCGCAAGGACGGAACGGTCAAGATGGCCGGATCCGAAACGGTTGAACTCCTCGCCGCTTAAACCTCAGAAAACGAAAGGCATCAAAATGATCACGGTATTCTTCACCAACAAGAACGGGAACAACCTTAGGATGGAGTTCAACGACAGCGACGATGCGCGGAATCGGCTGGCGACTCTTGATAACTGGGAGGCAGATAGAGCGGCTTCCGCTCCTCCTCTTTCATCGACCATCCGGTTCGATTGGGCTGCCGAGGCTCGCGCCATCCGTAGTGTGCTCGGGCTTCCGATCCTCAAGATCGGCGACTCGTTCGCGATGGGGCCAATCAAGGTCAAGGTGACTTCAATCGACTCGTTCGGGTGCACCCAGCACTACGGATGCACATGGAACGACGACGCCGGAAACTTCAAGTCCGGGTGGATGCCGTGCGAATTCGTCGACCGCTTCACGGGTTTTTGATCGGTTCAAAAAAAGGCTCAAACCATGACGACCAAGCAGCAAGGAATCGAGTTGATCACGCGGGCACTTGCGGCCGGGTGGACCCGCACAGTCGAGGCGGACAGGTGGACGGTGTCAGTGTTCCTTCACTCGCAGCGGAACCCGGACAACTTTGGCCGATGGGGAATCATTGCGGTTCACTTCCGCCGAGCAGACGGAGACACGACTATTCACTCGAGCCACTCAGATCATTCGATGCTTGAATTCGACCGTGGGATTGACCCAGCCATCAAGACATTGAACGCCTATACGTGGAGGAAAGAATGAGCGGGATCTATCACAACCCAGTGATGTTCGTTGTCGAGTTCCAAGGCGCCTACTGGTCACACCGCGCGGCATTGGATGCTCACCACGAAAACGCGATCATGATGCCGCGGCCGGAAGCCGAGGTCATCGCTGCAAGCCAAGCCGGCGCCCGGATCCAACCAGTCCCGCACTCAAGGGATTGGATGCCTAGCGCTGAGCTCCGGCACACCGGCGCCATGCGTCGATTGCTCTGGAACGAGGAGAGCATCACGCGCGTCCTCCACGACCCGGAGGAGAAAGCCCAACCGCTCCAATGAACCCGTACACGCCGACAGAAACGGTCAAATGGACGTGCGCAGCGTGCGGCATGGTACGCGCCACCATCTTAATGCCAGAAGAGACGAGGGATGCCGTCATCGACAGACTTATCCGCGACCACATTTTTATTGGATGCCCCGCCTATTCACAACCAAGCGAGAACCCGAGCAACCGAAACGGCGGGAAGTGACTTGCAGCGATCACCCTCAAAGCGTAGAAACGGCAAACGAAACGAAAATGACCGGAATCGAACTTGATAATTGGCTACTGTCCAAGCGCTGGACCTTTGCAAAGACGATGCCGGGGATCCCCCATGAATGGATCGCGCGACCAAAGTCGGGGGACACCAGCGACTTCACGGACGCAGTTGCAACAATCCGGGCGTTCGGTCAGCCGAGGCAGTTCGGGCGTCAGACCTACGTCTATTTTGATCACGACGGATTCACCTACTGGACAATGGGCGCTCCAATTGGCGAGACGACGATCATCAACCGCGCTCGGATCTTCGCCCAGTACGACCAAGTCGCCGACGTTTACGACGGCCTGTTCACGGATCCGAATTCGCAGGAGGAGGACCTCATCCTCGGCGACCTGCTCACCCGGGTATGCGCCGACGGCTCGACTCTTGAGATCGGGTGCGGCACTGGGTACTCAACACGCCTCACCCATGGATGGGACGTCATTGGTCTTCGGTCGGAGAACTATCTCGGGATCGACCCAAGTCCTCAGATGGTCGCAAGGTTCAAAACCGCAAAGTATGGACGACCATGCGTCAAGGTGAAGTCCTTCGAAGCCTACTGCGCCGAAAAGCCGGAGACGTTCGACAATGTCATTGCTCTATTCGCCGCGAATTATGTCATGCCTGCGTTTGCTCCAAGACTGCTTGAAAGGCTCAAATCAGGCGGCCGGTTCGCGATCACTTGGTACGCCCCCGGATACGTCCCGGTGACCTACATCAACAGCGGGATCAAGCTCCATCATTTCGAATACACTCCTGAGCAAATCGAGCAGTGGACCGGGATAAAGCCGGTCCCGCTCGGGAAGAATCATTTTCTGACGACCAACGCGTGAAGATTTACACGAACAGGAACGTTTTGAACGCGGCGCGCGAGCGAATGCGCCGGGTGTTCACGGAGTTCCCTGTCGTTGTGGTAGGGTTCAGCGGCGGCAAAGACTCAACCGTCACTCTCGAGCTGGCCCTTGAGGCGGCGCGCGAGCTCGGGAGGCTCCCGGTCAAAGTGATGTTCCTTGATCAGGAGGCGGAATGGATGGGGGTGATCGAGCACGTCCGAGAAGTGATGGCGCGCCCGGAAGTGACCCCGATGTGGCTTCAGATCCCATTTCAGATCTTCAACGCGACGTCCACCGAAGACCCATGGCTCTGGTGTTGGAAGGAAGGCGCTAATTGGATGCGGGACAAGGAACCAAACTCGATCAAGGTGAATCACTTTGGGACGACCCGATTCCATCCGATGTTTGAACGCGTGGCGGCTCGCATGTGGCCGAACTCTCCGATGGCATACGTCGCCGGCGTCCGGTGCGAAGAGAGTCCTATGCGCAAGATGGCGTTGACGTGCTCTAGGACCTACAAGGAAATCACTTGGGCAAAGACACTGAACATCAAGCGGATGCACTTCACTTTCTATCCGATCTACGACTGGGTCACATCGGATGTTTGGAAGTACATCCATGAGCATGGGCACCGCTATACAAGGGTCTATGACAAGATGTGGCAGCATGGCTATGCGGTTCGCGATATGAGGGTCTCAACCCTATGCGCGGAAACCGGATTCACGAACTTGAAGCATGTGCAGGAGATCGAGCCGGAAACGTATGAGGCGATCACGGAACGGCTTCAAGGGATCCGGACTTGCGCGAGCTTGGACCGGGAAGACTGGTCTTGTCCGGAGGAGCTTCCATCGATGTTCGAAACGTGGACTGAATATCGGGACTTCCTTCTCGGGAAACTGGTCACCGACCCTAAGGCATCGGAAGCGTTCAAGCGTCAGTTCGCGGCATTCGACGAGGAGTTCGCATCGTTCCCTGAGCAGTCGATCCCGGCGCGCGTGGCGATCAACGCGATCCTTTGCAACGATCATTTTGGGCTGAAGCTCAAAAACTGGTACTTCTCGCCGGAGATCAACACATGGCGCAAGTGGCGGAAGGGGAAGAAGAACGACAACACGGAAACCAACCGCTTTTGCATAGCCTCGAAACAATGAGCTTCAACCTTGCCATCGTCGGGATCGAGCGGGAGATCAGATCGGTGATCGGCGGCGCAGAGTCGCCCGCTGATGCCCTTGCGATCATCGAACGGCTTCGGGACACCCTTCACGAACTGTCGCCGCTCAGAATGCACCCTGTGGATCGGGTGCGGTGGGTGCCGGTGGAGCGGGTTCAGGCCAACGACTACAACCCGAACAGTGTGGCCAAGGCCGAAATGCGCCTCCTTTACACGTCCATCGCTCACGACGGCTACACCCAGCCAGTGGTGACGATTAAAGACGACTCAATCGACAAGCACATAATCGTTGACGGGTTCCACCGGCACCTGACTTGCAAGTCAAACGAGGACATCCGGATTTCGACGATGGGCCACATTCCACTGGTGCGAATCGCCAAGGGGATCAACGACCGCATGGCGTCGACCGTCCGGCACAACCGCGCGAGGGGGAAGCACTCCGTCAAAGGGATGAGCGGCTTGGTATTCTCGATGCTCAAAGGCGGGTGGAAGGACGAGGATATTTGCAATGAGCTGGGGATGGAAGGTGAGGAACTTGTCCGGCTCAAGCACATCACTGGCTTTTCAAAGCTGTTCGAAAAAGCCGAGTATTCGCGGGAATTCCTCACGCAACACCAGATCGGGTTCAAAGGAAGCCAATGAAGGGAACTTTCGTCATTGTCTCAGTGAGCGACCGGCTTCGTGACTTGGATGCGCTCATCACCCAGCTCTGGGGGGACAAGCGATTTGAGTCGATGGACATCGCTGTTTATTTCCAAGACAACAAGGGCGTCGCCCATCTGTCCAAGGCGCGCGAGCTCACGAACTACTTCGTCATTGTGCCGCAGATGGAAGGGTGTCACGGCGCCCGGGTGCGCCTCCTTCGGAGGATTGTTGATCAGTACGACTTTTTCATCAATCTGGACGACGACATGGAAATGACGGAGTGGACCCGCTACAGGTTGGCGATCCATCGCAGCCTGCAGAAGGGGGTCGGGTTCGTCCTAACCAACTGGGCAAGGACAGAGCTCCTGACGAGGAAGAAGGCGGCAAACATGCGCGACATCTTCGTCCCGCAGATCATGTGTTACAACGGGGGCGGCATGGTGTACTCGCGGGAGGTGGCAAACCTCATCGTTCAACTTGAGCCAATCCCGACCGCATTTGACTGCGCGTGGCCATTGACGAGCTACCTGAACGGGTACGAAAACCTGAGCTTCAAGGGAAGCCTTGCGATTCACCGCATCCTCGGGACGGGTGGAATGAAGGTTTTCATGCGGAACACCCCGGCAAGCGTGATGGGCGCATGCTGGTTGAACTTCCGAAAGGTGGTCCGGCCGAACGGCACTTGCATGGACTACTGCATCCCCCTTGACGGGGACGTGCTCCCGGCGGCGCGCGAAATGCACCGGATCAACCGATTTGCCCTGCTCAACACGGGCCGACCCAAAACCACAATCATCCCCAAATGAAGGTAGTCTTCAAACCAATCAGCCAGATCAAGCCATACGCTCGCAACGCGAGGAAGAACGCGGAAACAGTCACGGCACTGGTCGCGTCAATTTCCGAGTTCGGGTTTAACCAGCCTTTGGTGATCGACCACGAAGGGGTGATCATCGTTGGTCACGCGCGTTTTGCCGCTGCTCAGAAGCTAGGCATGGACCGATTGCCGTGTGTGGTAAGCGACATGCCGCCCGACAAGGCGCAACGCTATCGGATCGCCGACAACAAGATCGCCGAGCAAACCGAATGGGACATGGAGGTCCTGCTCGCGGAGCTCAAGACGTTCGACGATGCCGCGGCGTCCATGTCCCAGTATTTCGGGGACACCGACCTCAAAAAGCTCCTGAAGGAGTCGACCGGCCAAGCCGAGAAGCCGATGACGGAGGACAAAATGTGGAAGGCGCGCGAGCGGACGGAAGCGAAGTTCACGCCGCCCCCGCCCGGCAGCCTCGTCAACCTCATCTGCCCTCACTGCGCTCTCGAGTTCGCGATGACCCGGGTCGACCTTGAGGCAGCGATGACCAAGGCCACGGAGCCGGCGCCAGCCACCGCCGAGAACGCGCCCGGGATCCCGGAGGGTGTTCCCGTCCCGGGAATCACCGACGAGGCGCCATAACGCAACCCTGCGCCATCCAAGCCATGCCTGCGGAACCGACAACACGCCGACGAGCGCTCGCAATCCGGCAACCGTGGGCATGGCTCATTGTGAACGGGTACAAGGACGTCGAAAACAGGCAGTGGAGGACGAACTTCCGGGGCCCAGTCCTCATCCACGCGTCCAAGTGCCGAACCAAGGCCGAATGGAAGGCCGCCGTCGCCTACGTCCGGAGCATCCGGCCTGACATCGAGATCCCCCCAGAGGTGACGCTCCCGACCGGGGGAATCGTCGGGGAGGCAGAAATCGTCGCGTGCACGAACAGTCAGCTGGCGACCAATTCGAAGTGGTACATGCCGGTCTGGACCGACAAGGGGTGGTCATTCGCCTTTATCCTCGCAAACGCCAAGCAACTCCCATTCACCCCGATCAAGGGCCGACTGGGATTCTTCATGATCGACTATGAGCAAGACCCGAAAGCCAAAACATCCGAAGAGGCCCATCACGTTCAGTCAGTTTGACGTCCCGCTTCCGCTTGTCCTGACCAGCCTCACGCAGGCCCGGCAGGCGCGCGACAAGGCCCGGCGCAGGCTTTGCGACGCGGTCCTTGACGAGGATTGCAAGATCGATGTCTGGAATCGACTCGACGCCATCTGCTTCGAACCAATCGACTGGAAGCCAAAACTTAAACAGCTCGAATCTGAGTTTGAACAGGCATGGGGCAAGCACAACCCGGATCCGATGCCGTATGCTGGGGTCTTTCGAATCGTGCGGGAGTGCGTGGAGTTCATTCGAGACGCCGAGGCCAAGGAAGTGAACGGCATCACAGTCATGGTGAAGCGGAAACCCAAGTGACCAATGAAACCGGAACCGACCAACCCACTGGCACCGCCAAAAGAAACGCCGGTGTCCAACGTCGACGTGTGGCCGACTGTCCCGTTCTGGCGCTTTGCCGTTGGACCGACCGATCAGAACCGGCCGGCGATCCCGTTCTACACTCGAGACGCTGCTGAACGATTCTTTACCGTCGTCTCGAATCAATGCCCGTGGAGCCGGGTAACGCTTTACCGGCGCCGATGGTTCAAGGGCGTCGCTGCGATCAAGCAACATTGGCCACCCCAAACCCTATGGAACTGAACCCGAAACACAAAAACCTCCGGCTGCTCCACGATTCGTGGCACGTCATCGCCGCCATCCTGATCCAGAAACTGGGTCAAAACCCGGTGGTGATCACCGTCGCCGACATTGCCCAAATCGACGGCAACTCGATCACGGTCCAAGAGACGGACGAAGGCGTCGCCTTGCGCCTCGTCACCGATGCCGAGGCGCAGCGACTTGTCGCCGAGGAGGACGCCAAGGTGGAGGAGCAGCAGCGGCGCCTTCAATCGGAGCTTCCGAGGCACCCGGACGACCGTGGCGGGCAACACCTGACGACCGACCCGAACGATCCAGAGCTGAAGGTGGTCCGTCAGGATGGGCAGCAAGCCAAGTACCTCGTTCTATCCGAGGAGGAGCGGGCAAAGGGGTTCAAGCGACCCGTTCGATGCTCCTACTTCCATCTGCCATGCGGAACAACAACAACGATGGGCCGCGCTCTCGCCGAGACGTGGGCGCGGGATCCGGCGTTCTACGGAGCGACGTTCTGCGTCCGATGCGGCGACCATTACCCGGTGAAGGAATTCGTCTGGGAAGGCACGCAACAGCAACTGGGGACCTGATCTATGCCACGCAAACCACGGGGACCGCTCGCCACACCCAAGTATTCGTGGCACCGGCAACCGCTCGAGACGGTCAAGGCGTTCGCCATCTTCAACGCCTACCTCACGGCGGGCCAGAACCGCACCATCGCCGGGACCGCAAAGACCGTGTCGCTCAGCCGTCAGTACATGACCGACTTGGCAAAGCGCTGGAACTGGCACCAGCGCGCGCTCGATTACGACGCTCACCTTGAGGAAATCCATCGGGAGGCGGAGATCCGGGAGGAGCAGAAGGAGGCGGCGATCTGGGCGCAGCACCGTGTGGAGCTGCGCAAGGTGCAATTCGACCTCAGCGAGCAGTTCCTTGATCGGGTGCGGAAGATCCTCGATTTCCCCCTATCGAAAAAGGTGGTGAAGCGGACGGATCCAGACGGGAAGGAGATCGAGGTCCACATCCACCCTGCAAGGTGGAGCCTTGAGGGTGCCGGCCGGCTCGCGGAGGTCGGGATGAAGCTGCGCGCACTGGCGCTCGGAGAAGCAACAGATCGAGTCGACCACACAGGATTGGCAAAGGTGGAGGTCTCGACGCAGATGACGCCGGCGATGACCGACGATCAAGTGCGGACTCTGGTCAAAATCATTTACGAAGAAGGCAATGCTGAACCAGTCGCCCCCGGCAAACCCGTCGATCATCCAGAGACACCCGCGGCTGGTTGACGCGATCAACGCAAGCGCTCGGGCGCACCTTTTGCCGTTCGTGGTCAAGTGCGATGGCCGATACACGCCAAGCGCAAGCCGGTTCCATTCCTTCCTTGCGAAGAAACTTGAGCTGGTCGAGTCGGGTCAGATTCGGCGCCTGATCGTCAGTGTTCCGCCGCGGCACGGAAAGAGCCGGCTCACGTCCGTCGAGCTCCCTGCGTGGATGCTGGGGCGCAACCCGACGGCCAAGATCATCCTTTGCTCCTACTCGACAGGGCTGGCGTCGTATCACGCGCGGGAGTGCCGGGACCGGGTGCGGGCAAACGAGCATTACCGGGAGCTGTTCCCGTCCACCCAAGTCGCCCGTGACAAGAGCTCGACCGGGGACTGGGCAACGACTGCAGGAGGCGGGTTTCTGGCGGCCGGTGTCGGTTCCATGATCACGGGACGTGGTGCCGACCTGATCATCGTTGATGACCCGGTGAAGGATCACAGCGAAGCACACTCGCCGACCGTCCGTGAAAACTTGTGGAACTGGTATCTGTCGACCCTCTACACGCGATTGGCGCCCGGGGGCAGGATCGTCGTGATCATGTGCATGACTGGAGACACCCCCGTTCGCATGGCAGACGGTTCCGAGAAGCCGCTTGCAGAGATCCGGATCGGGGACCGCGTTGCGACTTACGACCGCGGAAGACTGGCGAGCTCATTGGTGATGAACCATGCAAGCCAAGGTCGTGACAATGTGTTTCGAATTACGACGACTTCGGGTAAAGTCGTGCATGCGAACGCGCGACACCCGTTTCTCGTTGAGGAGCAAGGAGAACTCCGATGGATAAGACTGAGCCACTTAAATACGACGCACAGAATCGTAACCGCAAGGGGCAGTGGGGTAAGTGGAAGGGCATCACATGCTCAGTCGGACAGTGCGGAAAGCCGGCCGTGTGCCGAGGACTCTGCGCTTCCCATTATGCCAAGCAGAAGTGGGCCGACGGACACCGTTCCGCTTGCGCCAACCAGAAATCCTTGCGGGAGCGACGGATTAAACACCGGTACGGGATCACTTCCGCCGAGTTCGACGCCTTGCTGCTCGCTCAAGATGGGAAGTGCGCTATCTGCAAACAACCTCCCGGAGACAATGTCCGGGCACATTGGGGTGGCAAATTGTGCATTGACCACGATCACGCCACCGGGGCAATCCGCGGACTTCTCTGCAACGATTGCAACCTCGCCGTCGGTTATGCCAAGTCCGAGGCTGTTGCCGTCGCAATGGTCGACTACTTCCGACTTCACGACCGAGGCGATCAGCAGCATTGAGCCAGCCGGTGTTGCCGAGGTGTTCGACGTCCAGATCGCAGGCACAGAAAACTTCATCGCCAACGGTCTAGTCAGCCACAACACCCGCTGGCACGTTGACGATCTTGTCGGTCGATTGCTCAACCCGGAGCATGAGGAGCGGATCCGGGACGCCGGGGGTGAATTCCTACCATGGGAGGTTATCAACCTGCCCGGCATCGCCGAGACGCCGGAGGACGGGGAAGGCCCCGATCCAATCGGGAGGGAACCCGGGCAAGCACTATTCCCGGAAAGGTTCCCTGTGCCCGTCCTGCTCGCGTCAATGGCCACGCTTGGCAGCTACCTCGCCAGCGCGCTTTACCGTGGGAAGCCGAAGCCCAAGGGGGGCAACTACGTCAGCCGCGATCAGTTCATCATCGTTCCGCCGGACGCTGTGCCGAGGGACAGGACGCAAATGCGGTTCTGGGACGGAGCGACCGACGAGAAGACCCGCAGCGACTTCACCGCCGGCGCCCGCGGTCTCATGGACTCGCAAGGCAACTTCTGGGTGGTGGACATCACGGCGGGGCAATGGCTCTGGCCAACGGCGCGCGCCCGGATCGTCGACCTCGCGACGCGGGAGAAGATCATCCTTGGGTACGAAGCACAGGGCGGGTTCAAGACGGCGGCGGCCAACCTGCGCGAGGCGCTGCCGGCCGACGTCCTCTTGCGTGAGGTCGGGGTGCACAAGGACAAGCTGACCCGGGCGCTCCCGTGGATCGCCCTCGCCGGCAACCGGAAGATGTTTTTGGTCAAGGGACCGTGGAACGAGGCTTTCCTGAAAGAGGCGGAGCTTTACCCGAACGGGGAGCACGACGACCGATGGGACGCCGTCTCTGGCCTTCACGGACTGCTCAGGACGCGCGCGGTCCTCCTCGCATGAAGCTCACGGAAAAGGACGTTCAGCGCTGGCTCATGCGCGAGCGGTACGCCAAAGGGTTCGTGCTCCCGAACTTCACCCCGTCCGAATGGTTCGAATGCGACGTTTTCGAGGTCACGCCGGCAGGGTACTTCCGTGAGTACGAAATCAAGCTGACTCGCGCTGACTTCCTCGCGGACAGGCGGAAGTTCCGTCACTCCATTCGATGGGATCGGAACAGCGAGAAGCGTCCGAAACACGAACTGCTTCAAGCCGCGCACAAGGCCGGGCCTGTTCAGTTCTGGTACGTCACACCGCCGGGCCTGATCGACGTCGCGGCCGGGGAGCTTCCTCCATGGGCGGGACTTCTCGAGTTTATGGTTGCGTGGAGCTCTGGCGACAAAGTGCGCCTTGCGCCGGTGTCGGAGCGTGAGGCGCCACGATTGCACGATGCCAAGATCAACCCGCATGTGATGCAGTCCGCGCGCGGGGCTTGCTATTGGCGATTCCACCGGGCAACGACGCTTGAGGACTGACAAATCGCAGGTTGGCAAGGCGCCCCCGTGAGCGTACAACCGCCCCGTGGCTGTCCGATACAATCTCGAAGGCAAGGCCGGGACGTCTGAGCCGTTCGCCATCACTTGGAAGGACGCCGGCGCCCCGGTCGACGTCACTGGCGCGACCGTGCTCATGCAGATGCGGGCCGATCCAGAGGTCGCCGGCGATCCGGACTTCAGCGTCAGCACTGAGGACGTGGACGGAATCACCGTCGGGGGATCAAATGGGGTTGTAACGATCCCGGTCAACCTCGCCGGAATGACCCCGGGACAGTATCAGTTCGATGTGATCATCACGCTCCCGGCCGGGGATCCGACCTGCCTCGTCTATGGAACCTACGACGTCCTTCGCTTGGTGAGCCAACCCTGAACATGCTCGAGATCACACTCAACACGCCGCAGACGGTGGAAGTGGCAACGACCGGCCCAAGGGGACCGCAAGGGGTTGCCGGTCAAGATGGCGATCCCGGACCAGCCGGACCAGCCGGAGCTGACGGAGCTGACGGCGCGGCTGGCCCAAGCTACGCGGCAACCTCCGCCACATCGCTTTCAATCGGGTCGGGTGGATCAATCACTTTCACGACGCAAGCTGGGCTGGCCTATAGCGTAGGCGCCCGGGTGCGGCTTTACTCGACCGGCACGGGTGCGTGGATGGAAGGCACGGTCACGGCCTACAGCGGCACCTCGATGACGATCCTCCGCGACCTCTCGAGCGGATCCGGAACCGCAACGGATTGGACGATCAACATCGCCGGCGCCCCTGCGAGGCTCCCGGTCGGACTGAACAGCTACACAAATCCGACAACCGGATCATTCTTCCTTAAACGATCATCCAATGGGCAGTACAACGAATTGGTGATCGAGGAAGGACCTGTTGTTGATGGGGCCCCAGTCCTTTACCTCGTCTTGAATCAAACTTCCGTGGTCGACCCGTCCGTATGAAAAGACTCCTGCTTTCGATCAACCTCCTGTTCGCCACGCTCGCCATTGCGCTTGGGGCGTCCTACCCGCCCGTAATGGTGCACGGGACGACTCACATCGTCGTCAACCCGTCCGACTTCTGGGCAGCGAACTCGGCGGTCGCCTACAACGCGATGAACCTTGGGTCGATGTCGCTTCAAAGCGCATCGAGCGTGAACATCGCCGGCGGCACGATCACGGGGATCACGGACTTGGCTGTGGCGGATGGAGGAACGGGGGCGAGCACGGCAGCAGGTGCGCGATCAAATCTAGGGCTTTCCATTGGCTCCAACGTGGAGGCATGGGACACTGAGCTGGACGCACTCGCGAGCGTGACAAGCGGCGCTGACCTTCTGCCCTACTTCACCGGCAGCGGGACGGCAACCACAACGACCCTGACCACATTCGGCAGGAGCCTCATCGACGACGCGGATGCGGCGACGGCGCGGAATACGCTGGGCCTCGTCATCGGCACCCACGTGCAGGCCTACGACGCGAAGCTAGCCGCGTTCTCCGGGCTCACCGGAGCGGCCGACGCGCTTCCGTACTTCACGGGCACGGCGACCATGGGGACGACGACGCTCTCGTCCTTCATGCGGACGGTGTTGGACGACACGACTGCCGCATCCGCTAGGGCAACGCTGGGGGCTGGTACAGGCAACGGAGACGCGCTGGTTGCCAATCCGCTCAGTCAGTTTGCAGCGACTACATCGGCCCAGTTGGCCGCCAACCTGACAGACGAGACTGGGAGCGGTGGCGGATTCGTGCGCGCGACATCGCCGACGGTGGACGCGCCAACAATCTCCGGGCATCCCACGATTGAGGGAGTCACCGCGACGGGTGCTACCGGCACCGGGAAGCTCGTGTTTGCCAACTCGCCGACCCTCATCACTCCGGCACTTGGGACACCGTCGAGCGTCAATCTGAGCAACGGGACGAACCTGCCAATCTCGACGGGTGTGTCTGGGCTCGGGACGGGAGTGGCGACCGCGCTGGCAACGCCGAGCAGTGCGAACGTGGCCGCGGCAGTGACCGACGAGACGGGGAGCGGCGCGTTGGTATTTGGAACAAGTCCAAGCCTGACTACGCCGAGCCTCGGAGTCGCCACCGCCACCAGCGTCAACGGGACGACCATCCCGAGCAGCAAGACGCTGGTGGTGACAACGGACAAGTTGAGCGTGCATGCGGCGACCACTTAGGCGGAGCTGGCCGGCGTGCTGAGCGATGAGACGGGCACGGGTGCGGCGGTCTTTGCAGCCTCACCTACGCTCGTCACTCCTGCGCTCGGCGTCGCCACCGCCACCAGCGTCAACGGGACGACCATC
>JACCDG010482041.1_pt1 | contig 16183 bp, 10 predicted proteins | sample 7442471 | NCBI WGS metagenome assembly JACCDG01 (sample SAMN15323444, study PRJNA562643) | freshwater metagenome | isolation source: river surface water | place: USA:Blue River Watershed | collected 2017-08-17 | reverse complement strand
CAAAGCCTTGGTCCAGGAAGCGTTGTTCGTCACCTTCCAGCGCATTGGCCGTGACAGCGATCACCGGCGTGTCTGAAGGAGTGACAAATGTGAAGCGGTTGTTCGATCCCTTGCGGAACCAGGTCAGTGCTTCGATGCCGTCCATGCCTGGCATCTGGATGTCCATCAGGACCAGGTCATAGCGGTGCTCGCCCAGTCGGCGCAGGCCTTCCAGGGCAGAGTTGGCGACTTTGACTTCACAACCCAGGCGGCGCAGCATCTGGCTGCAAACCTCTTGGTTGACGGCGTTGTCTTCCACCACCAGTACTTGCTTGTTCAGGCGAATCGCTTCATTCGGAGCATCGCCCAGTTCAGCGGAAATGCCCAAAATGGCCTGACGCAACTCACCCTTGCGCAGTGGCTTGGGCACAAAACGTTGGAAGCCCACTTCTTGCGCACGACGTACGTCATCGGGGGATGACACCGAAGACAGCAACACCATCTTCAGCGCAGCATAGCGGCCGCTGGCCTTGATGGCCTCAGCCAGACCTTGCCCGTCCAGGCGTGGCATGTTCATGTCAACCAGGGCGAGATCAAAGTCTGCGTCCTGCTTGGGGTGGGCCATCAACAGGTCCAGCGCATCCTGACCGTCTTCAGCCAGGGTGACGCGCATGCCCCAAGCGGAGAGCATGTTCTCCAGCACGGTGCGGTTGGTTTCGTTGTCGTCAACCACCAGCACGTTGAAAGATGGCATCTCAGGCTCTTCCAGCATGGCCATGTCTGCTTGTGTGACACCGACCGTGATGGGGATGCGGAAGACGAACTCAGAGCCGACACCGGGTGCGCTGTGGGCTTCGATCTGTCCGCCCATCAATTCGACCAATTGCTTGGAAATGGCCAGGCCCAGGCCGGTGCCACCGTAGCGGCGGGCCATGCCCACGTTGGCCTGTACAAATGCGCTGAACAGACGAGGGATCATGTCCGAGGGGATGCCGATACCGGTGTCCCGCACCATGAACTCCAGCTCGATCGCTTCCGTACCGGCTGCTGCCATCGATGCAGCAGAAGGGGCACCCAGCGCGCGGCGGATGTCGACCACCACTTCACCGTGTTCAGTGAACTTGATGGCGTTGGCAACCAGGTTGGTCAGGATTTGACGCAAACGCAGAGGGTCACCGTGGATCACGGCCGGCAGGCCTGGTTGTTCGCGGAAGCTGAGCTCCAGGCCCTTTTCATGGGCGCGTGGTGCCATCAACTCCAAGGTGTCTTCCACCAAGGTGCGCAAGACAAAGTCGCTGTTGGCCAACTCCAGTCGGCCCGCTTCGATCTTGGCGAAGTCCAGGATGTCGTTGATGATTTCAAGCAGGCTTTCGCCCGAGCGATAAACCGCCTGAGCAAAACGACGTTGTTTGTCATTGAGCGGCGTGCCTAGCAGCAATTCCGTCATGCCCAAAATGCCGTTCATGGGCGTGCGTATTTCATGGCTCATGTTCGCCATGAATTGGCTCTTGGCCTGGCTGGCCGCCTCGGCCATATCGCGGGCCCGCTCCAGCTCCATGGCTTGGCGGTGTTCGTCCGTCACATCGGAGACCAAGCCGTAGATACGAGATTGGCCATCCGGCAGTCGGCGAGCGCGCGTGCGATGACGCAACCAACGCAGTCCCTTGGTGGGGTGCTGCAGGCGCAACAGCGCATCCGTGGGTTCGTTGTTGGACTCTTGAATCTCTTGCTCGGACAGCAGGTGCTGGTCTTCAGGCACCAACAGAGAACGAACCAAACCGGGGTTGTCGCGAATGTTGTCCGCGTCCACACCCCAAAGATCTTGTGTCCGTGGGCTGAGGTAGATGTAGTTGTTTCGATGCTCTGTGGCCACGTAGACACAGTCTTCCATCGACTCCACCAGTTCACGGAATCGACGTTCAGACTCCTCCAGATCAGCCTGCGCTTGGCGGGATGCTGTGATGTCTCTCACCAGGGAAATGAGCAAGCGAGGGCGACCATTGCTGTGACGCAAAGCAAAGTGACGAGCGTTCACCACACGTGAACCTTGTTCATTTTGCCATGTGAAATCATGCTCAACGGTTTGTCCCGACTCGACAGCCTTTTCCATGTAAGGCTGTGTCATCCGCAACACAGGTGCGCCCAGCGCATTGGCAATCGACTTGCCCACGACACGGTCGCGTTTGATGTTGAATTCGATCTCGGTGTAGCGGTTGATGGCCACCACGTTCAAATTGACAGGGTCCAGCACAAACAGGCTGACAGGCAAGTTGCCCAGCAGGGCTTCCAAGAACTCGCGCTCTTGCTCACGGACATGTTCTTGCGCTTTGCGTTTGGTGATGTCGGTAAACAGGCAGACGTACTGGCTGCGGGTGCCGGTATCGTCCAGCATCTGAATGGCATCGATCTCACCCCAATAGCGGGTGATGATTTGTCCATCTTGACGGGAGGCCTCATAGGGCAAGCGGAAGGGCACGCCCTTGGCGAACTGATCTTCCAGTTCTTTGACCGCACGGCCATCGGTGACTTCTTTGGACAGCAGTTCCGACAACTTGCGGCCAATGACTTTGTCTTCAGGCCAACCGGTCAAGGTGCTGAAAGCCTGGTTGACCCATTCGACGGTGCCATCGCGGTCCGTCAAGGCCACGCCACTGCTGATGCGCGAGGCGACCAAGGTCAAACGGCCCAAGTGTTGTGCGCTGTGTGCCATCAAGGCCTGGTTGGCCTCACGTTGGGCCACAAAGCCCAATTGGATGGCCGCAATGTCGAGCACAGGGGTCAGCTCATGCGTGATCTGGGCGGGGTCGTCAAATTCGAGCAGCGCCAAAGGGCGGCCATCTACGGCCACAGGCACGGCCAGCACCCGGCGGGTGTTGGGCGCGCGCCAAGGGCAGTTGGCGGGCGTCTGGGTAGATACGGCACCCACCGTCGGGCGGAGCGTGGCCAAGGCTTGGCCTAGCGGGCGCTCGTCGCGGTGGGTCGCCGCCAATGACGAAACGTCGATCAAGTCGCTCTTGTCATTGCTGACGTCAATCCAAGGACGCAGCAGAGCCGATTCCTTGTTCCAGCCGTCTACTCTCAAGCAAACCCACGAACGCGAACCGATGTGTTGGTGCAGTGACTGCCCCACGCGTTGCAGGGCCTGTGCGAGATTGGGTGCCGTTTGAGCCGCGTCAGCAATGTCTCGGCTCAAGGTGAGCCAGTGTTCTGTCGCTGCCAAACGTTCGCGTGCCAGATCTTCTTCCGTCGACATCACCAAAGTGTTGTCCGGTGGCCGCGTGCTTCCGGGTTGATCCGGGGCTGGTTCAATTCGTTGTCTGGCTAAATAACCAATACCGGCGGAAGCCCAACCAGAAAGGGCCAGACCCAGGCCTGCCCACCCCCACAGCCATGCGGCAGCGGTGGTCATAGCCAGTGCTCCTAGACCAAAAAACAGGGTCCAGGGTGAGCGCGTCGAGTTCAGGTCCTGCCGCATCGCCTTGTCAATCCTTGGGAAAGTCACCCCCCACCGCCAGGATTACGGCGGGGCATACTAGGGACATTCGTCAGTTAATTCACGAACTTTACCGTGATCGATAAAACTTTAACCAGCAGAACAAACCCCTTGCAGACGTCCTTACAATGATTTGGATGCGGAGAGACGAAGATTTTTCCTCCCCAGCCAGTAGATATTTCAATGGCCATTTGGTGGGTTTTACCTGCTGGGTGCTCTCTGGAATAGTGGTTCTAGCTGGCATGTCTGCACTAGGCTGTGAAGCCTGGGTGCTGGTAGCCCTTGCTTTGGTGTGGTGTGGCCTGGGCGCGCTGTGGTTACAGCGCGACGCCTCATTCTCCGTTTCGCAGGGTGCAAATTCATCCCCTCTGAATAAGGGGGGTGAGCTTGAGCCAGTATGGTCCGAATGGATTTCGGGTTGGTATTGGCAAACCGATTCGGCGCACCGTTTAACGGTTTTAAAACCCGGTTTGGGTTTGGATCAGGAATCCACCAACTGGACTGGCGCCGCTCAATTAATTGCGCAGCAACCCATCTGGTTTGATTGCTGGTCAGGTTGCGATGAATCTGAATCCGCTTTGGGCCGTTTGCGCTTTGCCATGACTCACCAGCAGGCTTTGGTGGACGCTGTCCGCGTGCCCCTGCCATCTGCGTTGTCGGCGGGTGATGGTCGCTGGTGCACGGTCAAAGCGCACCCCAGGTGGTCAGATGCGGGTGATTTCCTCGGGTATCACGGGGTGTTGGGGCCAGAGCCCCTTGCTCCGTCAGGTTTGGCGCCTACGGAGGCTTTGGCCGCGTCAAACCCTGCAGCAGAACACGAAGGGGTGGTGCCCACTCCCATGACCGAATCTGATCAAGAGGTGCTGCGTTATGCCCTGTCGCATGATTTGCGCGCGCCCTTGCGTGTGGTGGATGGTTTCACTCGGATCGTCAAAGAGGATTACGCCAAGGTGCTGGACCGCATGGGCGTAGACCACCTGGATCGCGTCTTGGCGGCTACGGCGCGTATGAACGGCATGATTGATGCCATCCTCGCCCAAGCGCAGTTGGCTGGGGCGCCTTTGGCTCGTGAGCGAATTGATTTGACCGCTTTGTGCGGTGATATCTCTGCCGAAATGGCCAGTCTGCCTGGGGTGGCCCAGGTGCCGCGATTTGAGATTGCCGAGGGCTTGACGGTTGAAGCTGATCCGATTTTGGTGCGGCGGGTGTTGGAAAACCTGTTGAGCAATGCCATGAAGTACAGCGCCAAGGTGGAGGCGCCTGTGATCGAAGTAGGCGTGATGCCTTCTACCAACCCGGCTGTGTTCTACGTGCGGGACAACGGTGCAGGCTTTGACATGCAGCGTGCGGACAAGTTGTTTGGCCTGTTTCAGCGTATGCACAGCGCCAAAGACTTCCCGGGCACGGGGGTGGGCTTGGCGGGTGTACACAACATCATCCGCCGTCATGGTGGTCAGGTATGGGCGGAAGCCAGTCCAGGTAAGGGCGCTTGCTTTTACTTCACCTTGATGGGGACCGCTGAGGCGCAGCAACGTGCGTCAAGGTCGGTAGCCTGATCCAATGCGACGGGTGACGGGGCGCTGAGCCTCTGACGAGGCTGTTGATCGGTAGCGATCAGATTGAGCCGAGGCCGGCCAGCACTTCTTGTGCGCCCAAAATGCGCTCGCACAAGGCTTCTACGGTGCGGTTTTCTTGTGTGGCTTGATGGCGCAGTTTGTCCAGCGCCGCTTGCCTCGTCAACGAATGACGGTGCATGACGATGCCCACAGCCAGCGCCACAGTGGCATCAAGCGGGCTGGCGGCGACCGGTGCAGCGGGAGCTGGCGCGATGGCCGGGGCAGCGGGCGCAACGGACACTGGGGGCAAAGGTGCCGCAGCAACGGGTGCCGGGGCCACCGAGGGCGCTGTCGCCATGGCGACAGGCGGTTGGCTAATCGGCGTGACGTTTGAAGCCGCAGGTGCCGCCGCCAGAGGGGCTTCTGAAGCACGCGCTGCTGCAGCGGTTTCTTCAGCGTATTCCAGCAAAGAGGGGGCTTTAGCCCGGTTGGCAAAGGCTGCTTCGACGGCCGGCACGATCTGCTGGATGTCCAAAGGCTTGACCAGATAGGTCAGGGCGCCCAGCTTTTTGACCTGATTGACCGTGGCTTCGTCGGTGAACGCCGACAGGAACATGAAGGGGATCTGGCAGTACTCGCGCAGGTAAGCGGCGACGTCAAAGCCGGACTTGCCTTCCATGCGGATGTCGAGCAGCGCCAATTCAGGGCGGTGCTGGCGGGCAAGCAGGATGGCATCGTCACCATTATCGGCATCGATGACTTCATACCCGGCTTGGGATAGGCCGTGCGTCAGCGTGGCAAGCACCAGCCGATCATCGTCTACCACCAAGATTTTGCCCTTGTATTCCACTCACACCCTTTGAGACTGTTGCCACCTGCATTCGTGGGCAGTCATTATGACCGTTTAACGAGCAGAAGGTTCAATGCTTATTCTCTTTGTCAACCCTATTGTGGCCAAAGAGCGATCTGATGACCAGAGGCAGCACCTGATACGTGGGGGGTAGGCGGCAAGTTGATGCCTGGCGGCGTCAACTCAATGCGTGTCAGTACCTGTTCAGCGTCTTGCATCAATTGGAACTTGGAACTGCGGCGGGGCAGCAGCGCCCTGACCAGACCCAGGCCTGAAACGCCGCCTGGCACGCGGGCCAGGTTAAAGCCGTCAGGCAATTGCCCATGGTTGCGGATTTCGATGGTGACCTGTGCGTCCGTGCTGTGAATGGCGCAACTCAAGGGCGCGGACGGGTTGCCGTGTTTGTGGGCATTGGTGAGCAGTTCGTTCAAGCTCAAGGCGATCGGGATTGATTCGGCCTCTGGCAGCAACCAGTCGTTTTCGTGTTCGCCAGCAAAAGTCACGGTGATGGGGCGGCCAAATGTGCGTTGCACCGAATTGGCAATGGCTTCAATCACATTCTTGAGGCGAAGCGGCCCACCCGCGCCAACTTGTAGGCCATAGACTTGGGCGATGGCTTGTACCTGGCCGACCACTTCAGAAATGGCCGATGCCACTTCAGGTTTGCGGGCGGCGATCTGCTGCAGCAAGCCGGCGACACCCTGCAAGTTGTTCTTGATGCGGTGGTGCACCTCTTTGACCAGCATTTCGCGCTGGGCAATGGCGGCATCCAGCCTGGCTTGTTCGGCCTTACGTTGCTCGCTCACATCCGTGGCCACCAGCAGCAATTGGTCGGCGGCAAGGCCTTCGCGGTTCAGCGGCAGGAAGTTGACATCCCAGATCTGGGAGCTGGCTTTGCCTGGCAAAATGTATTCGCGGTGTACCGATTGACCGCTGTCCAGACAGCCCAGCATGTCTGCACGCAGGACGCGCGCGCGGTTGGTTTCAAACAATTCTTCAGGCGCTTTGCCCAAGGCTTTGCCTGAATCCATCAGCAAGAAGGCCGACGCAGCCTGGTTCGATTGCAGCACCTTGAGCGTTTTGGCATCCATCAAGGTGATGGCCATGGGCGCGGTCTCGATGATGCGTTGCAGCGTGGCTTGGGCCTCGACGGTTTGCGCTTCGGCTTGTCGGCGGCGGTCGATGTCCAGCAGGGCGTAGGTGATCTGACGTTGGTTGAATTCACCAAACGTGACCACGGCATTGCCCACAACCCAGAACACGCGGCCATCGCGTCCCACCACCTGGCATTCAAAGGTGTGGGTCTGGCCGTCTTGCAGGTGTTCCAGATAGTCAGTCATCCGGAAGGGGTGATCGATGTCGGATGTGGCAACGGTGCTCAGTGGTTGTCCCACAAAGTCGGCCAGGTCACCTGCAAACATGCGGCGTGCAGATCGGTTCATCCAGGCAATGCCATGGCTGTCCAAGGTCACGATGCCCACAAACACCGAGTCCAAAATGGCGCGGGTGCGGTCGGCTTGCAGCGTCAGCTTTTGTTCAGCGCGATGGCGGTCGTCTACGTTCACAAACGACGCGATGAAGCCTTCTTCAGCGCGTTGTGGGTTGACCAGGCGCAGCGCCACTTCGGCCCAAAGGGCGGCGCCTCGGCGGTGGCGCAGTGCGCGTTCGCCTTGCCAGTGGCCCAGGCTGCGCAGCACGCTCATCACGTCGGGTTCGGAGTTGGTGTCGATCTCTGTCGAGTACAGGCTGGTCAAGTTCTTGCCCACCAGGCTGCCAGATTCGTCGCCAACCAGATGGGACAAGGCTGGGTTGGCGCTTTGAATGATGCCGTCACGGACAAAGGCGATGCCGACGCCAGACAGTGAAAACATCAAATCACGATCACGCCCCAAGGCCTGCAACTGCGCTTGTTGAGCACGGATGCGGGTGATGTCTGACAGGACCGCAATGGCTTCCATGGGATTGACGGATTCACCAATGCGTCGGATCGACAGGCCGTACCAACGGGCGTGCTGGCCGGGGACGACGATCTCCAGCTCGCTTTCAAATAGCGCGCCTTTTTTCAGCTCCGAAGCTGATTGCGTCATCACCCGGTTGATACGAGGGTCGCGGGCGAGCAGGGCGTCAATCCGTTGGCCCGCGGTGGTGCCAGGGTCCAAGCCCAGCATGCGTTCAAAACGGCGATTGCAGCGCAGGAGGATGTCTCCGCGCATATAGGCAATCCCAGCTGGTGTGCTGTCCAAGATCGTGCTCAGTTCATGCAGCAGTTGCTCTTGGTTGATGGTTTTGTCTGCACCCGTTTGAATGCTGGATGGGATGCCAGTGGGCAACGAGGCAATGCCCGGCGTGATGCTGGCTTCTTGGATGGCACATAGAAACCGGCGTGTGCGGTTGTTGTCAGCTTGTGCCTGACTCCAGACTTGGCTGTTGAGCAGTTTGCCTTGCCCGTTGCCGTTTTGTTTGGGTAGGGCTGCTTGCCCTGTCAACGGGCCATCTTCAGGGCCCAGTGCCAGCAAGGTCAGCGGTGCATCCCACCCACACAGGCGCTGCAAAGGGGCGCCGGTGTGTGCCAGGTTTGCACCGGCTGGAATGGGGTGTCCCAGCAGCCGGGTCAAGGCTGCGTTGGTGCGAACCACTTTGCCGTGCTCGGTGAATTCGAGCATGGCCAGGGGCACCAGATCAAACCAGGCGTCGTCGACGTGCACTGCTGGGGTCATCAATCGATCAAGCCTTGGTTTGAACAGATACGGTTGGCATCTTGCCCGAATAGTCCTTTGGCAGCTTGGACACGCCTGCGGCCAGTCTCTGTGCCATGGCACGGTACAACTGGGCCACCTTGCCTTGTGGGTCTGCCACCATGGTGGGGTTGCCGCTGTCGGCTTGTACGCGGATGTTCAGGTCCAAGGGCATGGAGCCCAGAACCGGCACGCCGGTTTCCTGGGCCAGGCGCTTGCCACCGTCTTCACCAAAAATGTGGGCTTCATGGCCGCAGTTCGGGCAGTGGTAAACGGCCATGTTTTCGATCACGCCCAGGACGGGCACGCTGACCTTGTCAAACATGTTCAGGCCTTTGCGGGCATCCAGCAAGGCAATGTCTTGAGGGGTGGTCACCACCACGGCAGCCGTCAGGGGGGCGCGCTGGCTGAGTGATAAATGGATGTCACCAGTGCCGGGCGGCATGTCCACGATCAAGTAGTCCAGAGCTTGGTCTGGCTGGCCCCAGTTGGACAAGCGCAGCAATTGTTCGACAGCCTGGGTGGCCATGGGGCCGCGCCACACGGCAGGGGCTTTTTCATCGATCAGCAAGCCGATCGACATCATCTGGATGCCGTGGTTAACCGGGGGGGTGATGGTTTTGCCATCTGGGCTGTCTGGCTTGCCGCTCAGGCCCAGCATCAAGGGTTGGCTGGGGCCGGAAATGTCGGCATCCAGCAGCCCGACGTGGGCGCCTTCAGCGGCCAGGGCCAAAGCCAGGTTCACGGCTGTGGTGCTTTTGCCAACGCCGCCCTTGCCAGAGGCCACCGCGATCACGTTTTTCACGCCATGCAGAGGTGTCTGACCACGTGGTGCGGCGTGCGTTTGAATCAGTGTTGACCAATTGACATGGACATCGTTGATGCCGCTCACGCCTTTGAGGGCGCTTTCGATCAGCTGACTGAATTCGGCGTGTCGGGATTGGGCTGGGTAGCCTAGGGTGATGTGTACATCGGCCACGCCATCGCGCACGCTGAGCGATTTCAGTTGTTTGCCGCTGACCCAGTCTTGGCCCGTCAAGGGGTCGACAACACCGCGCAGGGCGTCCAGCGCAGCGATTTCAGTGGGGGAAGCCGGGGTAGAGGGGGTCGAAGTCATGCAAAAAACGAATCGAAGGAGCAAGTTTGGGGCATTTGCCCAAGTTGGCAGTCTAGCGCGGCCTAAAATCAGGGTCTCCCCCCAAATTGCCGAACCATGCCACGCCAGCTTTTTGTCACCACCGCGCTGCCCTATGCCAATGGCCATTTTCACATCGGCCACATCATGGAATACATCCAGGCTGATATCTGGGTGCGTTTCCAGCGGATGCAAGGCAACCAGGTGCATTTTGTGGGTGCCGATGACGCACACGGCGCGCCGATCATGATTGCCGCCGAGAAGGTTGGCAAGACACCCCAGCAGTTTGTGGCTGACATCGCTGCAGGTCGCAAACCTTATCTGGACGGGTTTCACATCAGTTTTGACCATTGGTCGTCGACCGACAGCGCAGAGAATCACGAACTGGCGCAAAGCATCTACCGAGCTTTGAAGGCAGAGGGTTTGATCACGGTGCGTCCGATCGAGCAGTTCTTTGACCCTGAAAAGGGCATGTTCCTGGCGGATCGTTTCATCAAGGGTGAATGTCCCAAGTGCGGTGCCAAGGATCAGTACGGTGATTCGTGCGAGGTGTGTGGTGCCGTTTATGCCCCGACTGAGCTGAAAAACCCGTTCTCTGCCTTGAGCGGCGCCACGCCTGTGCTCAAGACCAGCGACCACTATTTCTTCAAGTTGTCTGATCCGCGTTGTTTTGAGTTTCTGGAAAACTGGACTCAAGACGGCAAGCTGCAAGCCGGTGTCGCCAAGAAGATCCGCGAGTGGTTCACCAAGGATGAAAACGGCGAGGGTGGCCTGGGCGACTGGGACATCAGCCGCGATGCGCCTTACTTCGGCATTGAGATCCCTGATGCGCCAGGCAAGTACTTCTATGTCTGGCTGGATGCGCCCATTGGATACCTGGCCTCGCTCAAGAGCTACTTTGCCGCAGGCGGCCCCAAGGCCAAGTATGGCGAGGCTCGCAGCTTTGATGAGTTCATGGCTGATCCGGCTGTGGAGCAGATCCACTTCATTGGCAAGGACATCACCTACTTCCACACCCTGTTCTGGCCCGCGATGCTGAAGTTCAGCGGCCGCAAGTTGCCCAATCAGGTCAACGTGCACGGCTTCATGACGGTCAACAACGGCGAGAAGATGTCCAAGAGCCGTGGCACCGGCCTGGACCCACTGAAGTACTTGAGCATTGGCATGAACCCCGAATGGCTGCGCTACTACATCGCCGCCAAGCTCAATGCCAATGTCGAAGACGTGGACTTCAACCGCGACGACTTCACTGCGCGTGTCAACAGCGACTTGGTGGGCAAGTTCATCAACATCGCCAGCCGTGCAGCGGGCTTCTTGAGCAAGCGTTTTGGTGGTCAGTTGACGGCCAGCCTGGGTAGCGATGGCCAGACTTTGCTGAGCACCCTGCAAGCCGGCCGCGCTGGCATTGCCGAGTCTTACGAACAGCGTGAACTGGGTAAAGTGCTGCGCGAGATCATGCTGTTGGCTGACCGTGTGAACGAATATGTTGACGCCAACAAGCCCTGGGAGCTGGCCAAGCAAGAAGGGCAAGATGCCCGCTTGCAAGAGGTCTGCACGGTTTGCATTGAAGCCTTCCGCCTGTTGAGCATCTATCTCAAGCCTGTGTTGCCCGCCTTGGTTGCCAATGTCGAGGCCTTCTTGAAGGTCGAGCCGATGACCATGGAAGCCGCAGGCAAGTTGCTGGGTGCCCATGTGATTGGCGAGTACAAGCACCTGATGCAACGCGTGGACCCCAAGATGCTGGACGCCTTGTTTGAACCCAAGGTGGAAGAGGCGCCTGTTGTCGAGGCTGTCAAACCCGGCGGAGAGGACATTGCCCCCACCATCACCATCGACGATTTCGTCAAGGTGGACCTGCGTATTGCCAAGATCGTCAATGCCGAGCACGTTGAGGGCAGCACCAAACTGCTGCGCTTGACCTTGGATGTGGGCGAAGGCCGCACGCGCAATGTCTTCAGCGGTATCAAAGAGGCCTACAAGCCCGAAGACCTGATTGGCAAGCACACCGTGATGGTGGCCAACTTGGCGCCGCGCAAGATGAAGTTTGGCGTCAGCGAAGGCATGGTGCTGGCTGCGTCACATGCCGATGAGAAAGGCACCCCCGGCATTTATGTGCTGGAGCCCGTTGCGGGCGCTCAGCCAGGCATGCGTATTCGCTGATCGAGGCTGATTGGAGTGGGTCGCGCTGTCAGCTGTCTTGCAAGCTCAGCGCGATCAAATCCAGACACAACTGTGATGCCATGGCCGATCTGGCCAGTGGCATACATTCAGGCGCCGTCTTTTGGCGAGCTTGTTGGAACAAGTGCCATGCGCGGTGGCGCAATGCTTGATGTGCCGGTTGGTCGCGCAACATCATGGTCAGGCGGCGCAGGCCGACCAGCCATGCACGTTGCCACGGGCGTTTGTCAAAGCCCGCAGGGTGGCTGGGTGATGCCAGCTCACTCATGTTGAAGCTGATTTGCTCGACGATGGCGTGCAAAGCCGCTGCTGCGTCGGCTTTTTTGGGCTTGGTCCGCGCGGGTGGGGCGGGGCTGTAGCTGCCAGAGGTAGCTTGCCGCGCCAATTGGTCACCGCGGTGGGCTTTGGTTTGAACATCCAGCCACAGTCCAAATCGTTCGATCCAGTCACGGCCACACACCAGCACGGCCTCTGGTGATCCGCTGACCAATTCAATCTCTAACTCTTGCACGCGGGTGCTGTGCCCGCCTGCTGTGATGCTGCCCAGGTCGACGGCCATTTCCACCCAGCCCAGGCTGTGCCTGTCTGCATCGAACACCTGCAGTTCGGCCCGGTGTCGGTGCATGTCGGTGCGGTAGAGCTGAATCAAGCCACATTCACGCCCCTGTGGGTCCGTATCGGGTTGCCAGCCTAAGTCCCGTTGCAGCGCTGCAGCTGCGTCGCCTTGGTGCAGGTTCAAATGCGGCTCGATGGCTTGGCCCGCAGCAGGCACATGCGCGGCGACGTTGTCTTCTAGTCGGATCATGGGGTTGGCAGCGGCTGCTTTGAGCGTTTGCACCCAATCCTGATCCTCCTGGCGCACGCGCAAGGCGGCACGAGCACGCGCCAACTTGCGATCAGCGGTGTCGAAATAGGCCGCTTGCAGGCGCTGCGTGGGGGCTTGGTCGGGCAAATGCCTCACTGCGGCCAAAACGGTGTCCAACGAAGTGTCTGGAATCTGGAATTTGAGCTCGATTTCTTGCATAAACCTGATTGTCTGACGCATCCAGCGCTAGGAAACTGATCTAGGCCGATAAAATGCCGGGTTAAACCAACTTTTGGTGCGAGATATGCCTCTTTTCTGGAAGCCGTACAAGTCCGACGTGACTCAGTTCATTGACAGCCTCAAGCAACGCGATCCGCAATTGGAAGAGCGTCAGCGTCAAGGCCGTTTTTTGCTGTGGGACAAGGCCGTTGACCGCAAGGCGCAACAAGAGCACAACGAAAGCCGTGTGGCTCAAAAGCCTTACGTCTATCAAACCAAGGGCTGATCGCTCTTAAGCCGTGTCGATCGACGTGACCGCCGAGCAGGCTTTGCCGCCGTTGGACGCCCAGGGCTTGCCCGTGGTCGTCGACAACGTGGCAGTCGCACGTCTGTATGGTGAGCCTTTGTTCACCATGCCGCAGGATTTGTACATCCCGCCCGATGCGCTGGAGGTCTTCCTGGAGACCTTCGAAGGTCCGCTGGACTTGCTGCTGTACTTGATCCGCAAGCAGAACTTCAACATCCTGGACATCCCGCTGGCCGACGTCACGCGCCAGTACCTGGCCTATGTGGACCAGATTCGCAAGACCAATCTGGAACTGGCGTCCGAGTACTTGTTGATGGCGGCCATGCTCATCGAGATCAAATCTCGGATGTTGCTACCACCCAAAAAGACAGATGAGGGTGAAGAGGCGGAAGACCCCCGTGCCGAGCTGGTGCGGCGTCTGATCGAGTACGAGCAGATGAAAAAGGCGGCAGCCAAGCTGGACCAGATGCCGTTACTGGGGCGCGACTTTTTGCGCGTGCAGGCCCACAACGACCCATCTGTACGGGTGCGTCACCCTGATGTCAGCCTGGATGATTTGCGTGATGCTTGGCGCGACATCTTGCAGCGCGCTAAATTGCACACGCATCACCACATCTCGCGTGAAGAGTTGTCAGTGCGTGAGCACATGGGCATGGTGCTGCGCACCTTGCAAGGCAAACGCTTCGTTGAGTTTGAAGACCTGTTTGACGTCACCCGAGGTGCGCCGGTCCTGGTGGTGACTTTCATTGCCATGCTGGAATTGGGCAAAGAACGTCTGCTTGAGATCACACAGGCTGAGGCTTTTGCACCCATCTACGTACGCTTGGCGTATCAGCCAGCCTGACCCCAACTCAAGCCCCCCTCCATTAAGGGGTTATTTCTCTCTTTGTGTCTGACTGTGACTTATGTCGCAGTCGGTGAGCGCTTGCGTCGGTATTATCCGCCTACTGAGCCTGGCCTCAGGGGCAGAGGATTTGACCGGAGAGTTGTATGTTGAAGTGTTTTGTGGATGATGCGCCGTTTGAATTGCATGATCGGGCCGCATTCAAGTTCAAACACACCTTGCAAAACCACCCCTCACTCAAGCTAGAGAGCCTGTGTAAATCGATTCCGGCATTGCCGGCGAGCAGTCTTTACTATTCCAAGGGGTCTTTGAAGACGAATGACGACTTCGACCGTGCTCCGAAAGATCACCCAAATGGGTTGTCGATCGAGGAAACGATTTCGAATATGAAGACGTCGGACTCCTACATCATGGTTCGTCGGCCAGAACTCAGCCCGGAGTTTGCTGAGTTCCATCGCGAATTGATCGATGACTTGAAGGTGCTCACAAGCCGGAGAGGCTGGGGTACGCGGATTCTCAATCCGATGCTGTTTATGTTCATTTCTTCGCCAAACAGCGTTACGCCATTTCATATCGACCGTGCATCCAATTTCCTGATGCAGATCCAAGGCACCAAGACCCTGACCGTGTTCAAGCCTTGGGATGAGCGTGTTGTCTCTCAGGAGGAGAGTGAGCGTCGCTTGGCTTATGCGGGCAATCCAAGCTGGAAGCCCGAGTATGCTCATTTGGGCGAAGAGTTTCATTTCCTCCCCGGCGATGCGCTGCATATTCCATTTTTGGCCGGGCATCATGTCCGCAATGGTCCAGAAGATGTTTCGGTTTCACTGTCGATCTTTTTTAATCATCGTGAAACCGCTGATCGCATGCGCGCTTTGATGTTCAATCATGTTGCGCGCGGGCCGTTAAGTCGGTTGGGGCTACGTCCGTTCCCTGTTGCGCAGTCTGATTTTCGTGATCGCTTGAAGTCGCAGACCTACCGAGTTGGGAGTCGGCTCTTGAAGGGGCGCCAAACGGAGGAGTGATCTTTTGTCGTTGTGGTGATTTCTGGACGGCACCCCTGTCTTTGTGGTCAGGCAACGCCTAGAATCGCGCCACTTCCGGTGTACTTGTCGCGAAGCGCGTCGCTCCTTGGACGAGGCTCAGGCAGAACACCTCGATGAGGATCTATTCATGAGTACTGTTGCTGCCACCGCCTCTCGTAAAAGCGTGACGCTGCATCGTTTGCGCGAGATGCAGGCCCAAGGCGAAAAGATCACCATGCTGACCAGCTATGACGCGACCTTTGCGCGTTTGGCTGATGAATGCGGTGTGGACTGTTTGCTGGTGGGCGATTCTCTCGGCATGGTGGTGCAGGGCGAATCCAGCACCGTACCTGTCTCCATGGACGACATGGTTTACCACACCCGATGCGTTGCCAAAGGCAATCGCACGGCTTGGGTCGTGGGTGACTTGCCGTTTGGCAGCTACCAGGAAAGCCGCGAACAAGCTTTGCGCTCCAGCGTGGCTTTGATGCAAGCCGGCGCCCACATGGTCAAGCTCGAAGGTGGTGGCTGGACGGCTGACACGGTTCATTTTTTGACGGAGCGGGGTATTCCCGTTTGCGCTCACCTGGGGTTGACGCCTCAAAGCGTGCACGCCCTGGGTGGCTATCGCATTCAGGGCCGGGATCAGGCTGGCGCGGAGACCATGCGCCGCCATGCCCGTGAACTGGCTCAGGCTGGAGCGGCGATGATGGTGCTGGAATTGATGCCATCGGCGGTGGCCACGCAGGTCCAGTCAGATAACCCCGGGCTGATCACCATTGGTATTGGCGCGGGCTCGGCGACCTCTGGCCAGGTGCTGGTGTTGCATGACATGCTGAGCGTGACGCGTGGCAAGCTGCCCCGTTTCGTTCGCAATTTCATGGCGGAAGGCGGATCGATTGAAGACGCCATTCGTCGTTATGTGGCCGCCGTCAAGGATGGCAGCTTCCCAGACGAAGCCGTTCACGGCTATTGATCGTTGCTACTGATTCGACCGAGTTCTTATGCGCACCATTCACAGCATCACGGAGCTGCGCGCAGCGTTGTCAGCAACCCGTCT
>JACCDG010538568.1_pt1 | contig 16185 bp, 15 predicted proteins | sample 7442471 | NCBI WGS metagenome assembly JACCDG01 (sample SAMN15323444, study PRJNA562643) | freshwater metagenome | isolation source: river surface water | place: USA:Blue River Watershed | collected 2017-08-17 | reverse complement strand
TACTTTCCTTTCGTGCCGCGAAAACTGCGCGCGATTTCTTTCGTGGTAGCCGCCACCAGGTAGAAATCGATCACCGGTTGCCTAAAGCTATAGGCGGAACGGACGATCCCGAAAATCTTCGCTGCCTGTGCCGGGCACACAATCAGTTCGAGGCGGAGCGATTGTTGGGAATGTCTTTCGTAGAAGAGAAAAGACGCGCCGCGAAGCGCGCTACTTCGATTCTTTTTTCATGATTTCCGAAAGCTCGCGTTTTAAATTGTTACTCGTTCGTAATATTTCCACGAGCCCGGAACCCAGAGCGGGAACGATCGAGGAGAGCCACGCGCGGCGATCTGGATTTTCCACATTTTCCGTATCGGCACGGGGCGTCTCGGGCGGAGGAACCGGCGCTTCGGCGGCTGAACGAACCACCGGCGTCACAAAATTTTTTCCGCGATAGGGGCGAGTTCCGTCGAGCATCTTGCCTCACGCTTACCAAGATTCCAGTTTTACGAACAGCAGTAAAACCCGGAATTCAAAAAACAATTGTACAAAAAAACTACAAATGGTGCTTATATAAAGGCACACATTTTCTCCCGTTGGTTTTGTCGCGCCCCGGCTTTTAAACTGAGGCGCTCCGAGTAAGGACTTGAAGCGAATGGCTGAGCATCCCGATTCTCCAGCTCACGAAAAAGAAAAGAAACTCATCGTCGCTAGTTTTATTCTCACCGTGCTCACCATCGCCGCCTTCGGCTTGTTCTTGATGCCCGGTCGTGGAGTAGGGTACGCGCCGTCTCAACCAATTCCGTTTAGCCACGCGCTCCACGCCGGCAAGCGGAAAATCCAGTGCCTCTACTGCCACTCGAACGCCGACAAGAGCCCGAAGTCGAACGTGCCGGCGGTAGCCGTGTGCATGAACTGCCACCGCGTGGTGGATCGCGCCGTTGGCCAAACGGAGCCTTCGCCGCATATCCAGAAGCTCGTGGAGGCTTACAATAATAATACGCCCGTGCAATGGACCAAGGTGCACGTGCTGCCCGATTTCGTTTATTTCAACCACCAACGCCATATCGAGCGCGGGCTTTCTTGCGAAACCTGCCATGGCAACGTGGCCAATATGGATAAAGTAGAGCAGGTGAGTCCTTTCACCATGGGTTGGTGCGTGAACTGCCACCGTCTGCCTGAGAACCACGCTCCCCTCAATTGCAATACTTGCCACCGCTGAGGATTTGAATGGCACGCGACAACGAAACTAAGGCAATGCCGGAAAAAACTAAGTTCTGGATGACGGTAGACCAGGCCGAAAATCCCGCCCAGCCTATTCCGGGTGAATTTGAGCTTTCGGGCTCCCCGATTCGTGAAGGGTACGAGAAAGAAGGCTTAGACCGCCGCGACTTCATGAAGGTGATGGGCGCGAGCGCCATGATGGCCAGCCTCGCCGGTTGTACCAAGCAACCCGTGCAGAAAATCGTTCCCTACGTTACTAATCCGGAAGAAATCATTCCCGGCCAACCGAATTTTTACGCCTCCGCCGATCCGATCTCTGGCTACGGCCTGATCCTGAAAACCCGCGAGGGCCGTCCCATTAAAGTGGATGGCAACGTAGATCATCCTTTGAACCGCGGCGGCCTCAGTGCCCGTGGCCAAGCGATGATCCATGATCTCTACGATCCGGATCGTCTGCGCGCGCCGAAAAGCGGCGGCAGTGATGCTACTTGGGAACAAGTGGACGCCGAGGTGATGAAGGCGCTTGACGCCAGCAAGGGCTCAGCTTGGTTGCTCACCGGTTCCGTGATGAGCCCCACGCTGAAGCGCGTAGTTTCCGAAATGGGCCTCCGCCACGTGATGGTGGACGCTTGCCCGATGGACGACGTGCTGGAGGGGCAGCAGCAGAGCTACGGCACCCGCGTTTTCCCGCGTTACCGTTTTGATAAAGCCGACTACGTGCTCAGCCTCGGCGCCGATTTCCTCGGCACTTGGGGTTCTACGGTAGAATATACCCAGGCGTTCGCCGAGAAGCGTCGCCTCGAGGGCAATAAGGCCACCATGAACAAGCTCGTGGTGTTCGAGCCCGTGATGACCATCACCGGCCAGGGCTCCGACCGCCGTTTCTCCGTGCATCCGGCCGACATGCTCACCGTGGGCCTCTCGATCGCCGCGGAAGTGGCGAAGCTCGTGGGCCGTTCCAGCGACGAGCTCTCCGGATTCTCCGCCGCGGCCAGTTCGCAGCAAACCGGTATCGCGCCCGAAATAGTGGTGGAAGTGGCGCGCGACCTGGTGAAGCACCGCGGGCGTGGGCTCGTGGTGGCAAAGGACCGCGGCGACCGTGGCATCGCGCTCCAGAACGTGGCCAACTTCCTCAATTCTCTCCTCGATAACGAGGGCGAAACGGTGGACGGCACGTCCAGTTCCTCGATGCAGTTCCAGGGCTCCCACCAGGAACTCGAAAAGCTCATGAACGCTATCCGCACGGGCGGCGTGAAAACCTTGATCGTGAGCGGGCTGAATCCGGCTTATCTTTTCGCGGATTCGATGAAGGTGAAGGAAGCGTTGCAGGCAGTGCCGAATCTGGTCTACTTCGGTAGCTACCAAGATGAAACGGCCGCGCTCGCCAAGATCGTTCTCGCCGAGAGCCATCCTTTCGAAACCTGGGGCGATGTGAGCCCGCAGCGCGATGTGTACAGCATCCAGCAGCCCACGATCCGTCCGCTATGGCAGACGCGCTCCTTGCTCGAGTGCTTGGCGCACTGGTCGTCGGGCAAAAAAGATTCCAAGGCCAGCGAAGAAGCTTATGGCGAAGTGATGAAAACCGCCCGCGAATGGCATGGCCGCGCCGGTGGAGGCAAAGGCTTCCAGGATTGGTGGGACGATCTTCTGATGGGCGGCGTGGTATCGAGCGGCTCGCGCGATGGCAAGGCCTCGGCGCGCTCCTTCCACGGAGAAATTCTCCGCACGGCCGCTTCCGCGGCGCGTAGCGTGAATAAGGGGGGCGAAGCAGAATTCACCCTCGTGCTCACCACCTCGGTGGCGCTCGGCGATGGTTCGCAGGCTAATAATGCGCTTCTGCAGGAATTGCCGGATCCCGTTTCCAAAAATACCTGGGGTAACTACCTCGGCGTGGGTCCCGCTACGGCCAAGAAGATGGGCTGGAACGACGGCGACTACGTAAAAGTGGAGAGCAGCGCTTCGCAGGTAGAGCTTCCCGTTTACCGCCAGCCCGGTCTGCGCGAAAACGTGGTGAGCGGTCATCTCGGTTATGGCCGCAAGTTCAACGGCCGGGTGGGCAACGACGTGGGCGTTTCCTTCGCTAACTTTACCGGCAACTCCACGATGGGTACCCGTCCTTCGCACGTGATCACCGGCTTGCGCATTAGCAAAACCGGCAAATCCGAGCGTCTGCCTGCTTCGCAGACGCACCACACGCTCGAAGGCCGCGACATTATTTTTGATACTACGCTCGAGGAATACCGCGAGAATCCCAAGTCGGGCATCGTGAGCCACTTCAAAGAGGGCCAAGGCCCGGCTTCGATCTGGAGTGGATTCAAGTACGAGGGCTATAAGTGGGGGATGGCGATCGATCTCTCCTCCTGCACGGGTTGCTCGGCTTGTATCGTGGCCTGCTCGGTGGAGAACAACGTTCCCTCCGTGGGCAAAGCCCAGGTGCAGAAAAATCGCGAGATGCAATGGCTCCGGATCGACCGTTACTACTCGGGCGAAACCTCGGATCCCGAGACCACTCTTCAGCCCATGCTTTGCCAGCACTGTGAGAACGCGCCTTGCGAAACCGTATGCCCGGTAGTGGCCACCGTCCACAGCGACGAAGGCCTCAACCAGATGATCTACAACCGTTGTGTGGGCACGAAGTACTGCTCCAATAACTGTCCATATAAGGTGCGCCGGTTCAACTGGTTCAACAATAACGGCGACATGAACGGGCCGCTCGAGCACCCGATTCCGCTCTCCAAGAACCCCGAAGTTACGCTGCGTAGCCGGGGGGTGATGGAGAAGTGCACCTTCTGCGTGCAGCGTATCGAAGCGGGCAAGAGCCAAGCGAAGTCGCAAGGACGCCGCGTGAACGACGACGATATCCGCACGGCTTGCCAAGACGCTTGCGCTTCCGACGCCATCGTTTTCGGGGATCTCAATAACCCCGAGAGCCGGGTAGCGAAGCTCGTGCAGAGCCCGCGTGGCTTTGCTTCTCTGGAAGAGCTCAACGCTCGTCCGCGGATCACTTACCTTACGAAAGTGCGCAACCGCGCGCCCGAGAAAAGCACGGCGGGCGGCCACGGCGGCGGCGAACACCACTAGGAATTGAGGAAGCTATGGCAACGACGACCGAAGGAATAATGCTAGAGCGCCCGGACCTCGTGACCGGCGGAAAAACCTACGCCGACGTAACGAACGATATCTGCCGTCCGCTCGAGAGTTTTCCCACGAAAACCTGGTACGTGGCGTTCGCGATTTCCGCGGCCATCTTGGGCTTGGGTCTCACCGCCTGGGGCGCCTCGATCTGGTGGGGCTTGGGTCTCTGGGGTATCCACAATACCAACGCTTGGGGTGCCGACATCATCAACTTCGTATTCTGGATCGGTATCGGCCACGCCGGTACCCTTATCTCCGCCGTTCTCTATCTCTTCCGCCAGAACTGGCGCACGGGGATTAACCGCGCCGCCGAGGCCATGACGATTTTCGCCGTAATCTGCGCGCTCATGTACCCGCTCGGCCATACCGGCCGTCCCTGGCTCGCGTTCTACTGGCTGCTCCCTTATCCCAACAACATGGGTCCGCTCTGGGTGAACTTCCGTTCCCCTCTGCTGTGGGACGTATTCGCCGTATCCACTTACTTCACGATCTCGGCCGTTTTCTGGTTCATCGGTCTCGTGCCCGATCTGGCCACGGTTCGCGACCGCGCCGTGCACCCGGTGCGCCGCCTGGTTTACAGCGCGCTGTCGCTCGGCTGGAAGGGCGGGGGACGCCAGTGGCACCACTATGAAAAAGCCTACGGATTGCTCGCCGGCCTCTCGGCGCCGCTCGTGCTCTCCGTACACACCATCGTATCCTTCGACTTCGCCGTATCCATCCTTCCCGGCTGGCACACCACGATCTTCCCGCCTTATTTCGTAATCGGCGCTATCTTCTCCGGTTTCGCGATGGTGGTGACCCTCATGGTGATCGCGCGCGAATACTTCGGCTTGAAGAATTACATTACGATCAATCACCTCGAAGCGATGAACAAGATCACGATGTGTACGGGGATGCTCGTGGGTCTCGCTTACGCCACGGAATTCTTCATCGCCTGGTACTCGGGCAACCCTTACGAGCAATACGCCTTCCTCAACCGCGCCTTCGGCCCCTACTGGTGGGCTTACTGGACGATGATCACCTGTAACTCGATCATCCCGCAGCTCTTCTGGGTGCGCCGTTTCCGCCGGAACGTGCCGATGATGTTCATCGTGAGCGTATTCGTGAACATCGGCATGTGGTTCGAGCGCTTCGTGATCATCGCCACTTCGCTCCACCGCGACTTCCTGCCCTCAAGCTGGGACTACTACCTGCCTTCGCTCACCGACTGGTTCATTACCCTCGGCAGCTTCGGTTTGTTTTTCACTCTGTTCCTCCTCTTCTGCCGGTTCTTGCCCGTAGTGGCGATCGCGGAAGTAAAGAGTGTTATGAAAACGGGAGACAGCCATGGCCACTAGCCGCGCCGGGCTCATAAATGCCCAATCTCTTCGTTGCCTCGCGCGCCCCCCGTTCCACCGCACAGTAGTGCGGTTCACGGCTGGTCACGCTTCGGGCGCCTCGATCTTGGGCATTTCTGAACCCGTCGATTCAGTTAAGGAGATCTCTTTATGAGCAATGCTCATGGCGCCGTAGCTTATTTCAAAACCGCCACCGAGATCGTAACGGCCGTAAAAGCCGCGCGCGCGCAAGGCTTCAGTGAGGTGGAAACCTATACGCCTTTCCCGATCCACGGCATGGACGAGCACCTCGGCCTTAAGCCCTCGATCGTTCCCTGGGCTACTTTTCTCGGTGGCCTCACGGGTTTTGCTACCGCCGTTTTCCTGCAGATTTGGACCTCCGCCGTGGACTGGCCGCTCAACGTGGGCGGTAAGCCTTTCGTCTCGGGCCCGGCTTTCATCCCGATCATGTTCGAGCTCACGGTTCTTTTGGGCGGCCTTTCCACCGCGGGATTTATGTTCGCGCTCAATGGCCTGCCCACGATGAAGCCGAATCCTTTCGATCCCCGCATCACCGACGATCGTTTCGCCCTTTATATTCCCTTCAAGGGCCAGAAAGTAGGGGAGCCCGAAGTGAGCTCTTTCCTCAACGGCCTGCACGCGGAAAAAGTGACCCTCGTTTCGGAGCCTCTATGAAGTTGAACACGCTAAAACGCCTAGCGATGCCCCTGCCGCTGCTGTTCTTGCTCGGTGCCCTCAGCGCCTGCTCGCGGCAACACGAAGGCACGATTTGGCAGTACATGCCGCACATGGCGAACACGCCGAACCTCAAAGCGATGAAGGGCTACGACGGATTCGGCAACGGCTCCTCCATGCTGATTCCGCCCGATCACACGATCGCGCGTGGCCACAAGCCTTACCGCTACGCCTCGCCCGAAGAGGCCGATCGCGGCCTAACCAATCCGCTGCCCCGCAACCTCGCCTCCCTGGAGCGCGGCCGCAAGATCTATAATACCTATTGCATCACCTGCCACGGGGAGCGCGGGCACGGCGATGGTCCCGTGGTAAATCCTTTCCCGATCCCTAAATCCCTGCAAAGCCCCGACATGCTTCGCTGGGGCGATGGGCATATTTTCCACGTGATCACGATGGGCCAAGGCGTAATGCCTTCCTACGCCCAACAAGTTCAGCCGAACGATCGCTGGGCCGTGATCCACTACGTACGGGCCCTGCAGCGCGCAGATAACCCGTCGGAAGAAGACGTACGCGCGTTTAAGAAGCAGACTGGGCAGAAGTGAGGCCAGACGGTATGAAACTCGACGCCAGAAAATTAGAAATTCCCTCCGGAACCGCGATGGTCGTGAAGGCCTTGATGGTGCTCGGGGTGGTAACCTTCGCCGCGGGCATCTTTCTCGCCCCCGACGTGATTTGGAAAACATACCTTGTTTACCATACCCTCTTCATGGGTTTCGGGATCGGCGCGCTCTTCTTCCTTCTCGTGCACTACTTGGCTAGCGCGGGCTGGAACGTGGCGGTTCGTCGGGTGATGGAATCTTTCGTGTCTTATATTCCGATCGCCGCGCTCTTTAATCTGGTGATTTTTCTCGGCCTCGCCAAGATTTATCCCTGGACCGACCACGCCTACATGGAGTCGGACCATATGCTGCACAGCAAAGCGGGCTATTTCGGCACGGCGTTTTTCATCGTACGCTCCGTGGTCTTTTTCGCCGTGGTTTGCTTCTTCTCCTGGAAATTGGTCGGCAACTCGGTGAAGCAAGACGAAGACGGGGCCCTCGTGCACTCCGAGCGCCAAAAGGGTCTCTCGGCTCTTTGCCTGGTGCTCTTCGCTCCCTTGTTCACGATGTTCGCCGTGGACACGATCAAGTCGCTCGATCCGCACTGGTTCTCCACGATGTTTGGCGTTTACGTTTTCGTGGGTTTCGTGCAGGCCACCGCCGCCGCCGCGATCGTGATGGTTACCTGGCTAAAGAAGCAAGGCTACCTCTCCGTGGTAACCGCCGACCACTACCACGACATGGGCAAATACCTTTTCGGCTTCACGATTTTCTGGGCCTATATCGGCGTGAGCCAATACCTCCTCATCTGGTATGCGAACCTTCCCGAAGAAACCATGTACTACCTTGATCGCCAGCGCCCGGGTTGGGTTTACTTCTCGATCCTCTTGCCGACCGTTCGCTTCGTGCTCCCGTTTTTGCTTTTGCTCCCGCGTATGGCGAAGCGCACCCCGAATTATCTCGTGAAGGTGGCTTACCTCGTGCTCTTCGGCGCCTGGCTCGACGTGTACTGGATGATCAAGCCGAATTACTCGGAAACTTTCGGTTTCTCGATCTGGGATATCGGCTTGGGGCTCGGCTTCTTCGGCTTCTTCGCCTTCGTGGTAACTCGTTTCCTTTCGGCGAACAATACGGTGCCGGTGAAGGATCCGTACCTGCACGAAACGATGCACCATCACGTGTTCTAAGCCGTAACCGGCGAAACCAAAAACCCCCGCTAGACCAGCGGGGGTTTTTTTATGCCTTGCTCGACGGCTTCTCCAGCCCCACGATTTCCGCAATTTCTCCCGCGAAGAGACGGGGCCGCAGCCACCGGGCCGTGCACCAGGCTAGGCCGAGGAAAGTAGTGGCGAGGAAAAATAATCCGAAGAGCAGTCCGAAGGCGGCGAAGTACCGGCGCTTGGCCCAGTTGATTTCGCGTCCGTTTTCGCCCTCCGCGCGCGACCAGCAAACCGGCTGATCGGGAACGTAAAAAATGGGGAAAGACTTCGGCAGAACCGTGGTGTCTTTTTCCGTGAGCAGTTCTTCTTGCCCGCGAATCACGTGGCCCGACGGAGTGGTGAACTCAAGCTTCAAAACAAAAGTGCGGGAATCCCGCTTTTTGGCTTTCACCACCTGGATCTCGCCCGGCACCGCGTTTTCGCGGAGGGCTTTGGAACAGTGGAATTGCTGGTGCGAATCGGCCAGCAGGGCGATGGCTACCGGTAGGCTCACGAGCACGCAGGCGGCGAAGGCCACCGAGACGAATCCGCGCTGCGCGTCGACGTAGTCGAAGGCCGCTTTCTTGGCGGCTTCCGGGTTTTCGCGGTGCCAGTGGCGGAAAAACTCCCGGGGAAAATCGTGGAGCTGTTCCCGGGAAAGGTGGGAGAGGCTAAGGGAATCCTTCAAGGAGCAAATGCGGATCTCGCCCGTCCACGACGAAACTTTCACGCGCAGGCGATCTTTGTAGGGGAAAGTAAATTCTTGCCCCGCCGGATCGCGGTAACGCAAGAAATGCGGAGAATCGAATCCGTATTGATGCCCTTGGGCGTTTAAGACCATCATCTCGAGTTGAGGATTTAACATGAGTCGCCGGCCGCTCCCAGGAAATCTGCCATTCCCTAGCGGCTTTCGTGTGGTAGAGTCGGGCCCAATGAAAAATCTGCTGCTTCTTTTGTTGGTGGCCATTCCTCTTTCCTTGTCCCGGGCCGCGGAAGAGGCACCTAAAGAGCTGCGGGGCGTAGGGATCAACCCGGCGCTCGGCACCCAGGTTCCCCTCGACGCCGAGTTGGTAAATGAGGCCGGCCAGACCTTGCCCTTTTCTTCCTTTTTCGACGGCCGCCGCCCGGTGATGCTGGTGCTCAGTTATTACGAATGCCCGATGCTCTGCGGACTCGTGCTCAACGCGGCCCGCGAGAACCTGCAAAAGCTCGATTGGGTGCCCGGTGATCATTACAGGATAGTAACGATTAGCATCGATCCCAAAGAAGACGCCGAGCTCGCGCGCGAAAAGAAAGCCGCCATCGTGGGCGCGTCGACGAATCCGGCCTTTCTGAAGGCGGGTATGGAAGAATGGAGTTTCCTCGTCGGCAAGAACGGTAGCGAGAAGCGCATCGCCGACGCCGTAGGCTTCCATTACAAATGGGACACGGCGGAGAACCAGTGGGCGCACGGTGCAGCATTGTTCGTGCTTTCGCCCTCCGGCAAGTTGAGCCGGGTGCTCTTCGGATTAGACTTTCCGCCCCGAGATTTGAAGCTCTCGCTCCTCGAAGCGGGCGAAGGAAAAGTTGGAACGATTGCTGAAAAACTGATGTTGTTTTGCTATCATTACGATCCAAAGGGTAACAAATACGGAATCTTGGCATCAAGGTTGGTGTCACTGGGCGGAGCCTTAACGGTAGCCGCTTTATTGTTGGCCTGGGTGGTTTGGTATGTACGCCACCGTAGGAAAGGAAATGCATGTCCCGCTTCTCCCTAAACTTCCTCCCCTCTGCCTCAATTTCCGCGGACAACTTCATGTCTTTCATCAACGTGGCCAACGTGGTGGGCGCGGTGATGTTCGTGGCCACGATGGCGGCGATGTTTTACTTCGCTTTCAAGTATAAACAAAAAAACACTAAGGACGAAGGCGAGTATCTTCCCGGCAACTACCTCATCGAGTTTACCGGCATCTTCGTGATTTCCCTCTGGGTGGCGGTTTTCTTTCTCTGGGGTTGGCGCGATTATTCCTACGTGATCACTCCGCGCGCCGACGAAGCCGAAGTGAACATCATCGGCCAGCAGTGGCAGTGGACCTCGCAGTACGCGAGCGGCCGCACCTACACGAACGAAGTTTACCTGGAGGAGGGGCGCCCGGTTCGCTTCGTGATGACCTCCAAAGACGTGCTCCACAGCTTCTACATTCCCGAGTTCCGCATTAAGCAGGACGTGGTGCCCGGGCAGTTCACCTCGCTCCACGTAACGCCCACCAAGGCGGGCGAGTACAATATCTTCTGCGCCGAGTACTGCGGCACCGCGCATTCGAAGATGCTCGGCAACGTGCACGTGCTGAGCAAAAAAGATTTCCAGGCCTGGCTCGACGGCACCTATACCGCTCCCGCGAAAGTGGTGGAGAAGCTAGAGCCTAAAGCGAACCGCACGATGACGATGGCCGAGAGCGGGGCGCATATTTTCCGCACGAAGTCTTGCGTGAGCTGCCATTCGGTAGACGGCAACCGCCAAGTGGGTCCCACGGTGAAGGGCCTCTTCGGTAAGGAAGTGGAGCTCGTGGGCGGCATGAAGGTGACGGTGGACGAGAACTACCTACGCGAATCCATCATGGACCCGATGAAGAAAATCGTGAAAGGCTACGCCCCGCAGATGCCCACGTTCCGCGGGATGCTTTCCGACGAAGACGTGAACGACCTGATCGCATATTTCAAGACGCTTAAGTAAGTACGTAAGGAGCGCGAAAGGCGCGACAGAAAGATAAAAGGACACCCACATGTCTCACGCTGCTAATGTGAATTTCTACCACGCCGGCAAGCCCGGTATCATGAGCTGGCTCGGCACGCTCGACCACAAGCGTATCGGGATGATGTACTTTTTCACCACTTTACTTTCGCTGGCGGTGGGCGGGATATTCGCCCTGCTTCTGCGTCTCGAGCTGATGTTCCCGGGCCAGCAGCTCTTCGATCCCAACATGTACAACCGCCTCTTCACCCTGCACGGCGCGGTGATGGTGTTCTGGTTCATCATTCCGGCCATTCCCGGCGCGCTCGGCAACTTCTTCCTGCCCATCCTGATCGGCGCCAAAGACGTAGCCTTCCCGCGGCTGAATCTCGTGAGTTACTACCTCCTCCTCATCGGTATGGCGATCAACCTCTACGGCATTCTCGCCGGCCAGGGTGCCGATACCGGCTGGACTTTTTATACCCCTTACTCCGTTCGTACCGGCACCGCCGTGGTGAGCATGGTGATGGGCGTGTTCGTGATGGGGTTCTCCTCTATCCTCACCGGATTGAATTTTATCACCACCGTGCACACGCTGCGCTGCCCGGGGATGAGCTTCTTCCGTATGCCGCTCTTCGTGTGGGCCGTCTACAGCACCGCCGTGCTCCAGGTTCTCGCCACGCCCGTGATCGGGATCACCACGGTGCTGCTCGCGCTCGAGCGCTTCGCCAACATCGGCTTCTTTGATCCGGCTTTGGGGGGCGACCCCGTGCTCTTCCAACACTTCTTCTGGTTCTATTCCCACCCGGCGGTGTACATCATGATTCTTCCCGCGATGGGCATCATCTCGGAGATTATCCCCACGATGAGCCACAAGACGATCTTCGGCTACCGCGCGATCGCTTTTTCTTCCTTGGGCCTCGCGCTCGTGAGCTTCCTCGTGTGGGGACACCATATGTTCACCTCGGGCCAAAGCCCGCTCGCGAACTTCATCTTCTCGTTGATCACCATGGCCACCGCCGTGCCTTCGGCGATTAAGATGTTCAACTGGACCGCCACTCTCTATAAAGGCTCGGTGAACTTGGCCACGCCCATGCTCTACGCGCTCGGCTTCCTCTTCACTTTCGGCATTGGCGGGATCACCGGGATCATCCTCGGCACCCTCAGCGCCGATCTGCATTTCCACGATACTTATTTCGTGGTGGCGCACTTCCACTACGTAATGATGGGCGGCGCCGCGATCTCGCTCTTCGCCGGCATTTTCTACTGGTACCCCAAGATGACGGGGAAGATGTACCACGAAGGCCTCGGCAAGCTCAGCTTCTGGCTCTTCATCGTGGGCTTCAACGTTACCTTCCTCGCGCAGTTCGTGGCGGGCCTCAACGGGATGCCCCGCCGCTACCATGACTACCCGGAGATGTACGCCGGTTGGAACTTGATCTCCACCGTGGGATCCTGGGGAATCGCCACGGGCATTCTTTTCATCTTCATCAATATTCTCTACAGCCTGCGTTTCGGCGCTCCGGCTCCCGCGAATCCCTGGGGTGGCCGCACGCTGGAGTGGCAAACCCCTTCGCCGCCCCCGCTGGAAAATTTCGATAAGGTGCCTACGGTAACGGCGCCCCCCTACGAGTACGGAACCGGCAAACCGGCTATGGTGTAAGGAGTTCTGAAATGAGTGATCACGGACACGCGCACGCAGACCACGCTCACCACTTCGAGAGCGTCGAGCACGAATTCGAGGCCGGCAAGCTCGGCATGTGGCTATTCCTGGTAACGGAGATCATGCTCTTCGGCGTATTCTTCGTCGGCTACGGGCTCTTCATGTATCTCTACCCCGAGATGTACCACGAAGCCCACCACCACCTGAACAAGGTGATGGGGGCCTTCAATACCGTGGTGCTGCTCATTAGCTCGCTCACCATGGCGCTTTCGATCGCGTTCATCCAGCGCGACCAGAAAAGCAAGTCGATGGCGATGCTCGCGATCACCTTTCTCTGCGCCGTGATCTTCCTCGTGGTGAAGTACTTCGAGTACATGGAAAAGATCCACCACGGCCTCCTGCCCGGAAAGTTCTTCCACGGCGAAGGCTTCGCCGCCCCGAACGCGGCTCTCTTTTATTCCTTCTACTTCGTGATGACCGGCACGCACGGGATCCACGTTCTGCTCGGCATGGGCGCCATCGCTTGGATCATGTGGCGGATGAAGCGCGGCGATTTCAATTCGCGCAAGTACGGCGCCGTGGAATTCGTGGGCCTCTACTGGCACATCGTAGACTTGATCTGGATCTTCCTCTTTCCGCTTATTTATCTGGTGGGGTAAAATGGGACACAATCACGACAACAAGCACGGCGCTCATACTCACGCTCACCACCCCCTGGTGCCGATCAGCGTTTACGTAAAAACCCTGCTCGCGCTCCTCGTGCTCACCATCGTAACGGTGGGGATCTCCTACGTGGATCTTGGCAAATTCAATATCGTGGGCAATATCGGCGTAGCCACGCTGAAGGCCTCGCTCGTAATGGCCTTCTTCATGGGCCTGAAGTACGACACCATCCTCAATCGCCTCTATATCTGCAGCTCTTTCGTTGCCCTCTTGATCCTCATCGTGATCACGGCTTCCGACCTCTGGGTGCGCCCGAAGCCCGAGCCCGTGCACGTGAAGCAGGCGGCGAGCGCCATCTTAGCGGCGGATCTCCCGAACTACGTGAAGGGTTCCCCGGAGCTCGTGGCCAAAGGAAAAGAGCTCTACCAAACGAACTGCGCCGTATGTCACGGACCCGCCGGGAAGGGCGATGGCGCGGGCGGCGGTTCGCTCACGCCCAAGCCCCGCGATTTCCATGCTCCGGGCGGCACCTGGACTCACGGAAATTCCGTGAATTCGATTTACTATACTCTGGCAGTGGGCTCTCCGGGCACGGGCATGGCTTCGTATAAATCGCTCCTCCCCGAAGACCGCTGGGCCCTCGTGCACTACGTGCTCTCCTTCGCTCCGGGCGCGGCGCAAGTGGGTAAGAACGACGCGCAGGGCGTGGCCACGGCGAAAGAAGAAGTGGCCGGCGGCGGCGGGGCTCCTAAAACCGTGCTGCCGATCGATTTCGCGATTGGCAGAATCGCCCAATAAGCAGCTTTGAATCTCTACCGTAAATACGCATGGTTTACGCTCACCGCGTGCGTGGGCGTGATCCTGTGGGGAGCCTACGTGCGCGCCACGGGTTCCGGCGCGGGCTGCGGCTCGCACTGGCCGCTCTGCAACGGCGAAGTGCTTCCCCGCACCGATCAGGAAAAAACTTTCATCGAATTTTCCCACCGCGTGAGCTCGGGGCTATTGCTGATCTCGGTATTGGTGCTCGCGATTTGGGCTTCGCGTCTATTTCCACGTGGCTCCTTTCCCTTTCGCGCGGCCTGGCTCTCCTTCGTGGCTGTGCTGATCGAAGCCCTCATCGGCGCCTTCCTCGTGCTGCTCCAGCTCGTAGAACAAGACCAAAGCACGCTCCGGGTATTCTCGATCTCGCTGCACCTCGTGAACACGCTATTCTTACTGGCGGCTCTCACCTGCGCCACGCTTTCGCCGGGAATGCCCAACGCGCGCTGGCGGTGGCCCGATCGATCCTGGTGGCCCTTCGGCCTGACCGGGGGCTTCGCTTTGCTCGGCGCCCTCGGGGCCGTGGCCGCCCTCGGCGATACGCTCTTTCCGCCCACCAGCGTGTTCCACGGGATTATTTCGGATTTTGCCCGCGATAGCCATTTGGCCGAGAAGATCCGTATTTTGCATCCGCTCGCGGCCGTGGCTTGGGTAGGGGCTTTGGCGTGGTGGTTGGCGGAAGTTTGGCAGCGAGATCCCCGCCTGCGGCGCCTCGGCCAAGCCTTATTGGGTCTCTGCGGTTTCAATATGCTTTTGGGGATGTCGAATATCTTTTTCCTCGCGCCGGTGGGTCTCCAGATCTTCCACCTCGGCGTGGCCGACGTATTGTGGATCGTTTTCATAAGCCTTCGATTTTTTGCTGCTTCGCGGTGGTAATGAGGCCTGATTTCCGGTATTTCTAGAGCACACATGTCACGCGCCAGAATTTCCGCTTACTTCAGCCTCACGAAGCCCACCATCGTTTTGCTTTTCGTGGTTACCGGCGCGGCCGCCATCGTGGCGGAAGGTTCGCTTCTCGATCATCCCGTGAAAATGCTGCTCGTGCTCCTGGCCATGGCGATGACCGCCGGCTCCGCGAACGCGCTCAACATGTATTTTGACCGCGACATCGACGCGCTCATGGACCGCACCAAGCGCCGCCGGCCGATTCCTTTGCATAAAATTTCCCCCGCAAACGCCGCGCGTTTCGGCCTCGTGATCGGCTTTCTGGCGATCGGATTTTACGGCTACGCCACCAACTGGATCGCCGCCTTCTGGAGCTTTTTCACGATCGCTTTTTACGTGGGAATCTATACTCTCTGGCTCAAGCGCCGCACTCCCTACAATATCGTGATCGGCGGCGCGGCCGGGGCTACGGCGCCCCTAATCGGCTGGGCCGCGGCTACCGGCCAAGTATCGCCGCTCGCCTGGGTTCTTTTCCTCGTGGTATTTCTTTGGACCCCCCCGCATTTCTGGGCCCTCGCCATCGCCATTCAAGACGAGTACAAGGCCGCGAAAGTGCCCATGCTCCCGGTAACCCACGGCGAGAAGCGTACGCGTTTCGAAATCTTGCTTTATACCATCCTGTTGATCCCGGTTACGGTAGCGCCGTATTTCCTCGGCTCGAGCGGGATGATTTATCTCGTTTCGGCGCTGGGACTTGGCGGCTATTATCTCTATAAAACCGTGCAGCTCCTTCGCCGCGAAACGCGCGAGGACGCCAAGAAACTTTTTTGGATCTCGATTCTCTACCTATTCCTCTTATTCGCCGCGCTCTTCGTGGACGTGATCGTAGCCTGATATAAATTCCCCTTATCGCAAGCATATACCCTCTTCATTGGGCTGATGTTTACCTTTTGCGTACAAGTGCCGTAAGGAGGTTCGCATGAAAAGTTTTTTGTTGGCGATGCTATGGGCGGGTTCGGCGCAGGCCGCGGAGCTTACGGTGATCAAGTGCACTTATATCGTGGGTAACGACCGAGGGAGGATTCTCGAAATGTCGGGAAATCTCGTGCTGAACGATGTGGGCGCGGAAAGCACCACTTATCTCACGCTGGCCCCGGTGCAATCGATCCGGGTACCCAATCTAGAAGCGAGGATCCTTTATACCGGCCAAGGCTATAATCCGGTAACGCTCCACGAGCCGGGGCAATCCGCTTCGCCGGTGGCTTCCGCGGTGCTGGGGCCCGAAGGCGGGCGC
>JACCDG010072942.1_pt1 | contig 16186 bp, 14 predicted proteins | sample 7442471 | NCBI WGS metagenome assembly JACCDG01 (sample SAMN15323444, study PRJNA562643) | freshwater metagenome | isolation source: river surface water | place: USA:Blue River Watershed | collected 2017-08-17 | reverse complement strand
TCTGCGCGCTCTCCTTCATCACTTCGCCGAGCTGCCCCGTGATCGTGAGCCGTCCGCCCCCCGGCATCAGCTCCGCTTCCACGAAGAGGATATCGCCGCCCACGGGAGTCCAGGCCAGGCCCGTTACCACGCCCGCCGGCACGATCCTCTCTGCCACTTCGTGCAAGAAGCGCTCGGGGCCGAGAATTTCCTCTAAATCCCCTACCGCCACGCGGATTTCCGTGCCCGCCGGCGCGGAAATCACCTTCTCCGTATTCGCCCGGCAGATCTCGGCGATCTTCCGCTGCAGTTCGCGCACCCCGGCTTCCCGGGTATAGTGCGCGATCACGCGGAGCAGAGCTTCGTCGGAAATGCTCAGCTGTTTTTCTTCCATGCCGTGCTCGGCGATCTGCTTAGGCACCAGGTGGCGCTTGGCGATGTGAAGCTTCTCGGCGGTGGTATAGCCCGAGAGCTCGATGATCTCCATGCGGTCGCGGAGCGGGCCGGGAATGCTGTCGAGGCTGTTAGCGGTGGCCACGAAGATCACCTTGGAGAGATCGAAGGGAACGTCGAGGTAATGGTCGAGGAAGTTTGCGTTCTGTTCGGGATCGAGCACTTCCAGCAAAGCCGAGGCGGGATCGCCCTGGTACGAGTTGCCAAGCTTGTCGATCTCGTCGAGCATGAGCACCGGATTATTTTCCCCGGCCCGCTTGATGCTCTGGACGATCCGGCCCGGCATCGCGCCAATATAAGTGCGGCGATGCCCACGGATCTCGGCGTCGTCGCGCACGCCGCCCAAGGAGGCACGCGCAAATTTCCGGCCGAGCGCCCGCGCGATGCTTTGGCCGAGCGAAGTTTTGCCCACTCCGGGAGGGCCCACGAAGAGCAGGATCGTTCCCCGGCCCTCTTTGCGGAGTTTCATCACCGCGAGGTGCTGGAGAATACGCCTCTTGATCTTATCGAGTCCGTAATGATCCTCGTCGAGGATTTTCCGGGCCGCCTCCAAATCGATTTCGGATTCGCTGCCCTTGCTCCAAGGCATCGCGCAGAGGAGGTCGAGGTAATTGCGGATCACGTGGCTCTCGGGCGAGCTCTTGCCGATCGCTTCTAAGCGCTTGAGCTCCTCTAACGCCACTTTACGGGCGTCTTCGGGCATGCCGGCCTCATCGATTTTCTTGCGCAGATCATCGCTGGCCTCGGCCTCCTCGCCTTCGCCGAGTTCTTCGCGGATCTGGCGCAGTTGTTCCCGCAGTATATTCTCGCGCTGGTTTTTGCCGAGTTTATGGGTGAGCTTCTCGCGGATCTGCGTTTGCACCTCGAGGTTCTCCTTCTGCGCCACCATGAGGTCGAGCAGCTTAAGCACGCGGGCTTTCACGGAGATCGTCTCCAGTAGCTCCTGTTTCTGCGCGAGCGGAATATCGATATTGCCGGCGCTGAGGTTGGTGAGCAGCTCCAGATCGTTGATCCCCTCCAGCAGTTCCACGAATTGGTCGGTATCGGCCGGGACCAATTTCAGGATTTCCTTGGCCGCCGTTTTCAGGCTGTCGAGCAGCGCTTCCGCGGTTTTCGCGTCCACGTCGCGATCATCGGCCCACGCCTCGCCCTCGGCTTCCAGGTACGCGCCATTTTTGTGCACGTTGCGCACGCGAAAACGCGCCACCCCGCGGGCGAGCACTTGGAACCCGGATTTTTCGTTGCCGCGCACCTTCTCGATCTTCACGAGCGTACCCACGCGGTACATATCTTCGGGATTCGGGTCGCGGTCTTTGCTATCCTCATTTTTTTGCGTAAGCACGAGCGCCCACGGGCGATCTTTCGCCGCGTTCAGCGCCGCCACACTCGCCGGGCGCCCAATGCGCAGAGGCAAAGTCATGCCGGGGAATACTACGGATCCCTTGAGCGGAAGAACTGGGTACATATTGAATGCTGGTGTTGCCATAAAAGTAAGATGGGACCGGTTTGGGGCCCGTCAAGGCCAGCCAATACCGGCTCAACTATGAATAAAATCAGTTTACACGGAAATATAAAGAGCGCGTGCCGAGCGGCCCCGAGAAGATGGGAACGAATTCCCGTCGGTCAAGTTTTCCCGGGAAAAATGTCTCGCCAACCGCAGCGTTTTGGTAAAGTTTTAGGCCGATTTCTCTTTGGCCCAGCGCTCGTAGGTAGCGGTTAAATGCGCTTCCTTCAACAGATGCTCACGCATGGCGCGCAATAAATCCTCCCGGTGGGCGCGGGGCGGAAGCTCGAGCGCGCGCGCGAGCGCGAAGAGCCGAAACACATAGCGATGCATCCCGTGCCCCGCGGGCGGCGCGGGCCCGCGGTAGCCAAGTTCACCGAAAGAGTTTACGCCTTGCTCGCAGGGCACGGGCTCCCGCACGATCGCTTCCGCGGGGATGCCGTCGGGGAGCATGCCCACGCCGGGATCTAGATTGAAGAGCACCCAGTGCACGAACGGCTGCTCCGCGGTGGCCGACGGCGCGTCGGGGTCTTCACAAAGGAGAGCCAGAGAAGCGGTGCCGTTCGGCAGATCGGCCCACAGAAGAGGCGGAGAAATATCTTCGCCGTCGCCCGTATAGCGCGCCGGAATGGTTTCTATGCTCTGAAAAGCCGTACTCGTAAGTTGCATGCCCGCTCCTCCCGCGAAACGCCCGATTTCCAAAACGAAGCTGCATCAGCCAGGCCAAGATACTCGACAATTCAAGCCGGAATTGACCAAAACTTTACAAAGGAGAGGTGGCGCTCGGCGCCGGAGGATGCTATCCCTCGCTGCACTTAGGAGAACCGTGAAAATGCGTTATCTACTTCTTTCCCTTAGCTTCCTCTCTGCTCCCGCTTTCGCCGCCGATTCCGCTGCCACTGCCCCGGCCGCCGGCGCCATTCCCGCCGCGAGTTCGGAAACCTCCTCCGCGGGCGTGATGGGACTCAAGAAATTCGAAGAAACGAGCGTAATCACCGACGCCAAGCTAAAAGCCGACGCGGGCTCTCTCACCGTAGTGAGCCTGAAAGCCAACCTCGCCTACTACGGACCGCCCGTGGCCGACCTCGAAGCCAAAGACCAGCCCAATCCGGACGGCGTGGTTTCCGCCACGAAGACCGCGATCTCGGGTTCCCTCGGCGCGCGCTACCGCTTCAGCCCCACCACCTCCATTTCTTCGGGCGCGGGCGTGAAAAACAATTACCCCTTCCACAACGGCCAGAAGATGACGATGTCGAATCCCTATCTTTCCTACGACACGAGCTTCCGCCTGGGCGGCGTGCAGATGGTGGCCGCTCCGGGCGTTACCCTCGTTACCGAAGAAGCATTCACCCGCGTGGCCGAAACCTGGGGCGTGAACGCCAAGCTCAACGGCGTGTACAACCTCGGCGAGAGCGGTTTCGCCGTGGGCGCCGACACCTCACTCGCCCACTACTTCTTTAGTCGCGAATACGATCCGGGAAAACCGGCCGTGGGCAAAAAGAAAGCCATTCCCGGCGACGGCGCCGTTCAGCGCATCGCCCTCAGCATCAACCCGAACGTGAAATACAATCTTACGCCCAAGCTCAGCGCGATCACCTCGTGGGGCTTCTCGCTCTATAACCCGCGCGCGGAGGAGAGCCGTTCGGAATTCCGCTCCCGCACGGTAAACCAGCGCGTGGGCGTGGGCTACGCCGTTACCCGCGACGTTTACCTCAACCCCTATATCCAGTTCTACCCCACGCAGTTCAGCTGGCGAACGGCCACGGCGAATATCTCGACCGTGTTCTCGGTGCTGTAGTAGAGAGTTTGGGATGGCATCTTAGATGCCATCGATCTTCGGTGCCTACCGCGTAATAGTAACGTCGACACGCGGGATATGACTTGATTCGTAGTGCGTTCCCGACCTGTCGAGATTTAGGTATCTGCCACGCCCCGCGCCGTCTCTAAACAAGGTGGAATCAAGGTAGTAAATTCCAGCTTTTAAATGGCCCGGTACCACAAACTTAGCCGAGTAACGATTCTCCCCGAGCTGAAGCACCTTATAATCGCAAATCGAGAAAGTTCCTTCTAGTTGCGTGAAATCGCCGGTCAGGCGCACGAAGCGCAAGCATTCCCTCTGCTTTTTCGCGAGGCCCGAGACATCGTCTCGCACTTCGAGGAGCAGCTCGGCCGTTAGGCCCGCACGCCACTGGCCATTAGCGCGCACCCCTAGAATTTCCGGAGATTCATGGTCGGCGGCGCCGGAGTTTTGCAGCTGCACCCGCACGCTCGGAACTTTGGGTTGTTGCGGATCGCTGTTTTCTAGAACATTGCTATCCCACCGCTTGCCGAGCGATAAATAGTGGCCCGCGCGATCGAGCATGCCGAAGCTATAGAGTTCGTAAGTGCCACTCGGCAGAAATGCGTTCGGCGTATATTCGATAGCGTACCAGTCGGGCCCCTTCTCCGGGGCCTGCCGTACCTTTCCGCACACCTCAATGCTTTCGGATGTTCTGATCTCCTGAAAGCGCGTTACGCAATCGCCACTCTGCGGCTCGTTGTTTTCCACGATTCCCGAGGGCTCGAAAACGCGAAAGTAAAGAATGGCGGGTTTCCCGGCCACTAGCACCGGCGCGCTCGCAAACTCTAGCACCCGCGGAGGATCCACATCGTAATCCCCTTCGTTACGCACTTCCACCTCTAGGGGAAACGGCGATACCGGGGTGAAGTAAACGTTTCCTACCTGATCCGCCACGGAATGGTGCGAGAGACGATAGCGGCCCGGTGCCTGTAGCTGCGGGAGCCGCATCTCCACCGCGTACCAATCGTTGCCTACGGGCGTGATATCGCCGGTGAAAAGCATCCTCTTTCCGGGCCCGCTCACGGGGTAAAGCTGCGCCCAGATGTCGTGAGGGCGGAGACCGATGCCGCTGCCTTCGTCGCGGGCATGCACGTATAGACGGGCCACCTCACCGGCCCGCCAAGGACCGTCTACGCGTACGCCGAGCACTTCGGGCATCGTTTCGTCGTAACCGAAAGTACGCACGATGGGGGCAATCAACGCGAGGCCATCCCCTTCCGCCACGGCGTGGATTTTAATACGCACCAGCTCGTAGTTGCCAGTGAAGAGATAGTAGAAACCATCCAACCGGGTAGCACTACGGTGCTCGAAGAAGTAGCCGCGGGCGCCCGCGAAGCTCACTGGTTGAAAGACCAAGGTCGGATGCAAACGCTGGAGGTAAGATAGCAATTGATCGTGGGATTTTACGTCTCCCTTCGTTACCCGAAACTGAATTCTCGATACACCACCAGGTTTGGCCACGCGCGAAGCGTTGCTGATCGTAAAAACATGCTCGGAAAGCACGTCGAGATCAAGGCCCGAGGGATAAGAAACCGAGAAGCCTACCGGCGAGTGGTACATCGTGCGGCCATTCCCCACCCCCACGCCTCCTCCCGACCAAGCGGGCACGGAGAAAATAAGGCACAATAAGGCATTGATAGTTTTCATGATTTCTCCAATCCCTCAGTGAGAGGGAATAGTTGTAAATTAAATTGAAAAACGTCCCCCGCCTCTTCTTTGGCGGAGAGAAACTCATTGAGCTCCGAACGAAACTGGCGCAGGCGCTCCTTCACTTCGGGAAGATTCTTAGCCGCCACGCGGATGGTGAGACCATTGAACTCGCGTTGGTGGACGGCGTAGTCGAGCGCCTCGGCCGCGAGCAAATTCATGTTTCGATGATATTTGCGTACAGCAAAATCACGCACCTCATCTGGAGTAGTGATCGCCGCCATAGTTTGCACCCAGCGGCCGGACGCCTCTTCCCGCAACAGGCCGAGATTTTTAAGATCAGTAATCGCCCGCTCCACGTCGGTTTTGCGGACGCCGCGACCAAGGGCTTTCGCGAGCGTGTCGGGTGCCGGCAGGCCACCGCCCGCGAGAGCGTAGACTACGGGGTAATACCAATTCGCCAGGAACGATAGTTGTTCGGGACGCAGCTTGTTTTCGGGGATCGTGCTTCGGATCCGGAGAATCCCGTCCTCCGCTTCGGCGCGCTCGACGGCGGTCGTAGCGCTGCTTTGGCGCGCGTACGCGAGCAAAAGGGAACGGCGGCGTCCGCGAAGCGCAATGGCCACCGCGATCCTTTCCGCCGACCGAAGCGTAAGCTTGCGCTGCCCGTTTAAGATCATGCTCAGGGTGGCGGGGCTGCGGAATCCCGCCCGCTTGGCGATCGCTCGAATGCTCAGGGCCGGATGGGCCGCCTGTTTTTCGGCGATCAAGTCTCGAAGAAATTCTTGTGGTGGGCCTAGGAAACTCATGGGGGCCAAGCTAACAAACCCATTCCATGCGCGCAACGAGCGGCCCATAAAAACGCTCACCGCTGTGAACAGCAAGATGCTGTTATCTATGAAAACTACATAAAATTATTTAGCTTTAATCAATGCGCCTGGCTACCACTTAGCCAAGTATAGTTGCTTTAGTGAACAGACTAGGGAATCACTCCAGGCTATTTTCGTACGCCGCTTACGGGCAGCCCGATCTTCTTTAGCCCCGTACGAAATTTTTCCGTCAAGCCGTCTAAGGCTCCCTCGAAAGCGAATTCTATTTTCCCATTCCGGAGAAAAGCGAAGCTCGGGCTCGCGGTATTCTTAAAGCCACGCTCAAACCAAGCTCCGGTTTTATAAAGGGGATGAATCTCGAAGGCCGGAAACTGCTTTCGCCAAGAATCGATAGCCGCAAAATCCGTATTGTTGGGGCTGCCCACCACCAAGCCGTACCGGAGCATGGCTTTCACGAAATCCGGATGCGCGGAGAGCTCGCGAAACGCCTCGATGGCGAAATGGCAGTCGCCGTAAATCAAGATCGCCGGGCCCGTAGTTGGTGCATACTTTTTCAAGGTCAACGTGCCAAGATCGGCGGATAACGTTAGGTAACCAAGCTCTCCCGGGCCCGGCGCCTCTTCGCGGCGGATTCGGGGTAAGGATCCGAGTTCCGGCCAGCTCTTCGTTAAGCCGGCGGCTCTTTCCCATTCGCTATTTCCGAGGAGACTCTGGAATACCTTGGTCGCCTGCGCCGGGGTGGCGAGCTTTCTTTCCGTTAAGGTTTCTAGAATTCGTAACTCGTCCCCGAGGCCGGCCGGTTCGGCGTAAACCAGGGAAGAGTAAAATACTGCCGTGTCTAGGGCTTCGAGAGCATCGAGGAGCTCTACCTCGGAAAGACGCCGCAAGTTTTCGTTGCCCAAATATTTCTGCAAGTGAGAGACGAAATAATTTTGTCCCTCCGAGGCAATCGCCCGATAAAATTCCCGGGAGCCATCGTGCCGCAAACCGCGTTCGGCGAGCAGGGTTTGCAAATATAGAGATATTCCCGAAACCGAATCGGATTCGGCGAAGGGCTTGGCTAGCTCAAAACAAGTTTTCACTACCCTCTCGTATTCTTCAACTCCATGTACCGAAGAGAGAGAATCCAAGCAAAGCCGAACCGACTGGAGATCCGAGGCCCGTGCCTCGCGCGACGTAACCTGCATCGATACCAATGCCAGAAGGAATAAGGCCCCCATATTTTTCTTGCGGAATAGTTTCATGGAATTGATTCTCGCACGGCCGGGGCTTGGGGTTAAGGAGTCTTTTTTTCGCCTCCGTAGACGGCATGCATGGAGGAACCCACCCACGCAGGCACAGCACTCAAGGAATAAAGCCTATCCACCCAGGCGGAGCGTTCCGCGCCCACGAGTTGGTTAAATGCCTCATCATACGGACCAATCGCGGGTTCAAGCGCGCCCAGGCGTAACATTTCAAAGCCCGCGGACTGATGCTCCGCAACTGTTTGCTCTGGTTTCCCAAAGTAAGCGCGAAATTTCCCGGCCCGAGCGTGGGTATGGTCGATTCCATCTCGCAGCACGGAATCGATCTCCTGTTCATTAAAAATCCAATTCGGATACTTTCTCATCATATACCCAAATAAACCGAGCCTCGAAATATGAGAAGAAAGCAACTTTCCGCCTGGCTTTAATAAACCATGAGCGGATTTCAGCAGCCGCAGGCGCTCGTCTCTATCCACCAGGTGATAGAGCGGGCCCATGATCATCACCGCATCGAACGATAGGGACTTCAAATGGGATAGGTCTCTCGCGTCCCGAGCTTCCAGAGTTACGGTTGCCTCGCGGTAGGGTTTGATTCTTTCTTTAGCCTGCGCAACGAGGCGGGGCGACAGATCTATCGCGTGAATCTTCTTGCCTCGCTTTGCGAGCAACTCCGTATACTTCCCCGTACCCGCCCCGAGCTCCAGAATTTCGTCCGCAGAGTAAATCCATTCTTCGAGATACTTTTGCGTGATCTCAAACTCCAACTGGTGCCGCGACAATCGAGCGTCCTCGTCGTAAGAGGCGTAGTAGTCTTGAATGTCTTGGAGGTTATCCATACAGCGAGAGTAACACGGCAGCTGAAGGCCATAAAAACGAACTAGCAAAAAAACGCCCTAACCTTCCCTCCGGGCCATCCGCCGGATGTCCCAGAGAGAAATGAGGCTTCCCTACTTCATTTCCTCTAGCGGTTGTTGCCCCAGGATTGATCCGTTCACCTTGTACAAATCGAAGATGCTGCCATCGGAAAATTTAAAAACCACGGAGCTCATCACTACTTTATCTCCTACGCTAGCGAGCGTAGCCTCAAAATCCGCGGATAGTTTTTTCTTTTGCAAGGAATTGCCGGCGGCCTCGATCACCGAGTAACAATAAAAATCTCCGTGACTGCGAAATTCTCTAACCCCGTTCATGGTGAGCACCCGGAGCCGAACATGCCCCTGCTCTTAGCCACTACAGAGGATATCGACTAAATCAACCGAGGATTCTTTGTCTCTTTTTGCCAGAAAAGCCGCGTACGCATTGTGGATTCCGAAGCTGCCCGCCTACGGAGCTAATCCATTGATCTTTATCGTCTGCGGGGGCGTAGATGTGTTGGCCGCCATTCGGCGGCTCTGCTCATGGGCACAACCCGCGAGCAAAGCGAATACTAGGCAATAGGAAATAATACGCGTGTTTTCACCTCGTTCTTTAGCGTGCCTAAGAGATTCCCTAAATTTAGCCTCATCGGCGGCCGCGGGGAATGGCGTTTTCTGCAAGTGCCCCCACTCCTTATGCCAACGGCGCGAGGCCCCGCCCCCTAAATAAAAATCTTCTACGGCGCTTTACACCAAAAATGCATTGCGTTATAAAGCGCCTCCACCACCAAAAAATATGAAAAACCTTATTCTATTCAGCCTAATTTTAACCATTATTTCCCCCCTCTCCGCGCGCGCCTTTAATCGCCCCGTAACTTGCACCGGCACCACCCAGGAAACCAGCCGCGGCGGGGAGCGCGTTCGCTTCACCTTCGAACTAAACAAAGATTATGAACGAACGGAAACCCGCGTGTACAACTCCCACCGGGTCACGCTCGAATACCTAGATTCCTGGTTCGGTTCGACCAAAACCCACTTCCACGGCGATATGTCGCCCCTCTGCTGGGCGGAAAACCCCAAAACCCGCGAAGTAGAATGCCACGGCTACGGCGTGGGCAACGGTATGTACGAGTTTAAGCTCCTATTGAACCGGCGGAGCATGACGGCCACCACGGTGTACAAGATCTACGTGACCGATATCGAATACGATGCCTACGAGTTCACCGAGCGCAACCCGTTGATTTGTCGTTAAGCTTCCCAATCGCGCCGCCCGCGCTCCTTCTTCTTCGCGCCCTGTTTCTGCTTGCTTGCCTTATTGCGCTGGCGGGAGCCGTAGGTGGGCTTGGTTTTCTTCCGGGCTTTGGGCGGCTCGGCCACGGCCAATAGCATCTCCCTTAGCTTCTCTAGGCAGTCTTCCTGGTTCATCTTCTGGTCACGGGTGCGATCGGAGGTGAGGAGCACCTCCCCGGTATTCGTCAGGCGGTTCCCGAACCGCTCCAAAAAACGCGCTCGCACGTCCCAAGGGAGGGAAGGCGAAGCGTGGAAATTCCAGCGGAGCACGGCCTTAGAATTCACCTTATTTACGTTCTGCCCCCCGGGCCCGGAGCTTCGGGCAAAAGAGAACTCGAACTCCGAAAAAGGGATTTGGATGCGGGGAGAAACCACGAGCATGAACCGAGGGTAACGCATTTTCCGCGCAATCTTGACTAATTTACACGAAAGTGGACGCAGAATGGCTCCGGGTAAGAAAATGGGCCCCGGGTAAGGATTCTCTAAGCATTTAATATTTATAAGTTCGCACCGTGGCATATTGCTTGCTCTCGCGGTTCATAGCCATGAAATCCGCATGGTTAGATGGAACCAAAACAACGCGCTCTTTCTAAGGAAGCTCTATGAAAACCCGACGCCCAGCTATCTTAGCTGTTTTCTCCCTGGCCCTAGCCCTAGGCGCCACCAATACCGCCCTCGCCGCCGTAGTGTTCAAGAAGGGAAACTGGCAGCTAGACGATAGCTTGCCCTCCGACGCCGCCAAAGGTGTTTGCCAGGCCTCCACCGCCGGCAAGATGGGCAAGGCCGTAGTGACCCTCACCCTCGTAGTAGATAAGACCGGCCAGAAGCCCCTCGAAGTTTTCCTCATGCCCACCACCCCGAGCGTGGGCGCTACCGCGATGTTCGCGCAAACGAAATCGGGAGCCACTTTTTACCAAGCCCTCCTCCCCCGCACCGGAGCGAACGACGTCTACTGGAATATCCCCACCAATACCCAGCAGCTAATCAGCGATCTCAAGGCCGGCTCGCAGCTTAATTTCCGCGCCGTGGCCGGAAGTCGGGAACAGTTGCCCCTCTCCCTCTCGGGCTCCACCGCCACGATCGACGAAATGCTCAAGCGTTGCACCAAGAGCGCCGTTTTCACGGTTCAGGATTTTGAAGCCGCCTTCCTGCCCGAAAACGCCGACCGTTTCGACATTAACCGCATCACCCCCGATAAGGCCAAACAGCTCCGCGATCTAGTGGCCACGGGCGCGACGGCCTTCGTGAAAGTGCGCTCGGTGCAAAAGGAGCTCGAAGCCCTCGACGCGAAGTTCGCCGCCCTGGTGAAAGAGCGCGGCACCCTGCAAACCGACATCGACAATCTCCGCCATGTGCAGATCCCCAATATGGAGAACCAGAAGGCGGGGGCGCAAACGAAGATCGATACGGCCCTCGGCGAGATCGCAGATTTCGAAGCCCGCCTTCCCGGCAAGCAAAGCGAGCTCGATCGCGCACGTGCCGCCGCGGCCGACGCCGACGCGCGCTTGCGTCCCCTCGTGCCCGAGCATAATCGCCTGGCCGGCTTGATCCGCGGCGCCCAGAGCCGCCTCGATTCGGCGCGCGCCAACCTCTCCTCGATCCGCGATGGCGTCGAGCGCGCTCGCGCGGATATCTCGGCGCTAAACAACGAGGCCGACCGCCTGAGCCGGGATCTACCCAGCCTACAGGACGAAGTGCGCCGCGGAGAGCGTGGGCTCGACGACGCCCGCCGCGACCAGCGCGCCTTCGACGCGCAACGCGAGATCCGCGAGCGCCTACAAAACGATTCCCGCGTGGATCGCCTGCGCCGCGAGATCCGCCAGGGCGAAGAGAAAGTAAGACAAGCCCGCGACCGCGCCCAGGACGCGCAGAACGATGTAAACCGCGCCAAGGACGCCCTTCGCCAGTGCCGCGGCAGCGGTGATCCTTTCGCCGGCGAAATCACGGGACGTATCCTCGCGGGTGACAGTGCGATAGATAAGCTGCGCGACGGTATCGACGGCGCGCGCCGCGGGGAAGAGTGCCGACGCCGCGGGGGTGAGAATTGCGATCGCGACGATAACGACAATGATGACGACCGCAAACCCCCGAAGCCGGGATTTCCCGGCCACCCTGGGCACCCAGGGAATCCCGGCCATCCTAATCCGCCGCCCTCGCCCCCTCCTCCGCCGGCTCCCGACTGCTCGGCCCAGGAAGCAGCTTTACAGAACGCCAAGCGCGCCTTCGACCAAGCGAAAGACCGCCTGGAAGACGAGCAGCGAGATCTGCGCCGCGATCAGAATACGCTCGAAGCGATCCGGAACGAGATCGAGAACGACGTTCGCCGCATCGAAAATCGGCTCGCCGAGCGCGTGAACGAATGGGAGAATTTTCTCTCGCGGGCGCGTAGCGATCTTGGCCGCGTGCAGGACCGTCTCGATACGATCGTGCGCTTCGAACTGCCGCGCCTGCAAAATGAGCTGAACCAGCTCGAGGGCCGTCTCTCGAACGCGATCGCGGAAGAGAATTCCGCGGAATCGGCGCTCGATAGCGCTCGCTGGAACCTAGAAAGCTACGATCGCCGCGTGGACTTCGACAATATATCGGACGCGGCCAACAGAGCGGCTTCGCTCCTGCGCCAAATCGAGAGCGAGCTCTCGTCTCTGCAGCGCGGAATCAGTTCCCGCCGCGCCTTGATCACGGAGCAAACCACGCTGCGTGACTCGCTCGAGAAGAAAATCAGCGACGCCCTCACCCTCGCCGCGCAGAAAGAAACGCGCCTCGGAGTGGTGAACGGAGCGCTCACGGAGTACGACGCGCAGAAAGCGGAGATCCAGACCCGGATCGACGCCGCCCTCGCCGAGCTAAAAGCGGAGAGCGAGAACTACGCCGGCGTACTCTTGAACTAGAAAGCCAGTCCCCAACCTCTAAACCGGGGAGAAGCGCGAGCTTCTCTCCGGTTTTTTTCAGCCCTTTTTCGCCACGAGGATCGGCTGGTGGTAGCCGGTGGAATCGGGGAATAACCATTCCCAGGAATCGAAGCCCGGGGTTTTCTCGATCTCCGTTACCACCTCGGCCCGCGTGTAGGCGCGCATCTTGGTCTCTAACGGCCGGGAGGCCCAGTTTTCGCCCGAACGCTTCAGCACGAAGAGGCGCAGATCGTAGGTGCGCCCATCGTTAGACCAATCCCAGGTTTGCAGGTACACGCGCTCGCCGAAAGAATCCACGATGTGCCGCGGGATGGTGCCGGTGGGCTTCTCCAAGCGCAGGGCATCGTAGTCGCGCAGACTGCAGAAATAGTAACCGCCCGGCCTTAGCACCGCCAAGGCAGAGGAAAGCGCGAAGGCGAGATCGGTTTCGGTGGTGAGGTGAGCCACGGAATTGTCGAAGGAGCAAACGGCGTCGAAGGGGCCCGAGATATTCTCGAGGCTGCGCATATCGGCCACTTCGAGCGTGAGGGGCAAGCCGAACTTGATGGCTTCCGATTTTGCCTTTTGGATCGCCCCCGGCGAAATATCGGTGCCGGTAACGATATGGCCACGCTGGGCCAAACCAAAGGCCTGAGTGCCGATCCCGCAGGAACAATCCAGCACGCGTAGCGGCTCCGAGCTCTGCAGGGTGCCCCGCAGGAGACGATCGAGGATCTCGCCTTGGTTATGGCTTACCGAGGCCCAGTCGGCCCCGATCAGGTGGTAATCGGCGGCCATTTTGTCGTAAAATTCGGCGCTATTCACAGCCTAAGAGTTTCCCACGCTCCCCGGTGAAGCGTCACGTGCTAAGATCCAGGTATGTCTAAAGATGCTCGCCTCGTTTTTAGTTCCAATCCGGAGCTCAATAAAAAGTGTCCCCGCTGCAAGGAGATCCTCGCGGCCTGCGCTTGCGCCGCGGAGCCCGAGGTAAAATCATACAAATTCGTGGCGGTTTTACGCTTGGAAAAGCAACAGCGCGGGGGCAAAACCGTTACCGTGATTGACCGTTTGCCCAAGCAAGAGATCTTTCTGAAAGAGCTGTGCAGCGAGCTCAAGAAAAAATGCGGTACGGGCGGCACCTACCTCACCAGCGGCAAGGACGGCGTGATCGAAATCCAGGGCGACCAACGCGAGCGGATCCGCGAGCTTCTCCAGGCCAAGGGCATCCAAGTGAAGGGGATGTGAAAATTTTTGAATTTCGCGGAGTTACGCCGGCACTACGCACAGTATAGTTCCACAAAATCCATGAGACGGTGGAGATCGATGGGCTTCTTGAGACAAGCGAGCGCGCCCGGCACGTAGGGCTTGCCGGGAACCGCCGAGAGCACGAGCACGGGCACCCCCGAGATTTCGGGGGTTTTATTTTTCCGCTCGAGAAATTCCCAGCCATTCATCACCGGCATCATGAGATCGAGGAGCACGAGGCCGGGTTTATGCTTGTCCAAATGCTCCAGGGCTTCTTTTCCATTTGCGGCCGTGTCTACTTCGTAGCCTTCGTCGGAGAGAAAATCATTGAGCGTGGAGCGAACGTCGTGATCGTCTTCCACCACCAGTACGCTACGCATAATTGCTCCCGTTGCGGGTTCCATTCCCCTAATTTACGCCTACTCCGGGCCCGCGAGTTCAGCATTTTTGCCGCGTAGTTTCCGCGCTTTTCCGGATTGCCGCGAAAGCTCGATGTGTTTACACTAGGGGCAGAACCCGACCAAATGTTGAGGGCGGCCGCAAGTCCGCCGGGGCTCGCCGAGACTGTTCACTCGCGAGACGAGGAGACAGCTTTGGTCTTTCGCATCGTGTTTTTCGGTTTATTGGTATTCTTTTTCTTTTGGGGCACGAGCCAAGGCCAAGGACTAGATTCCCGTCTTGTATTCCCGAGAGATTCTATCTATCTTGAAGCAAAATTCATCGCGGGAGGTTTCTATGTCTGACGCTGATATGAAAGCAGAACTCGAGCGCTTGCGCCGGGAAAACGACGAGCTAAAAGCCAGCAAAAAGCGCGGCGGCGCCCTGAACCTAAAAGTGAGCCAAAAGGGCGCGGTTTCCCTTTACGGCATGGGCCGCTTTCCCGTAACGCTCTACAAAGAGCAATGGCTGCGCGTGATCGAGTTCGCCGAAGAAATCAAAAAATTCATCGACGAAAACCAAAGTTCGCTCAAGAGCAAGGGCGATAAGGACGAAGACTAGGTCCGAAAACGGCTAGTAGCCCGGCCGAGGCCGGGCTATCTTGGGCCTCATGCCGGGGCTCGATCCAAAAACTCTCTATAAGGCCATGCTCGCCCGCGATAAGCGCTTCGACGGGCGCTTCTACGTGGGCGTGCGCACCACGGGCGTATACTGCCGCCCGGTTTGTCCGGCGCGTCCCCTATTGAAAAACTTAAATTTCTACCGCTCGCCGGCCGAGGCCGAAAACGCGGGTTTCCGCCCCTGCCTGCGCTGCCGCCCCGAGCTCTCCCCGGGATCCCCGCAATGGCACGGCACCGCCGCCGTGGTGAACCGGGCCCTGCGCCTCATCGCTCGCGGAGAGGCCGATGGCGTTTCCTTAGAAAAATTCGCCGCGGGCCTCGGCGTAAGCGGACGCCACCTGCGCCGGCTCTTCGAGGAACACGTGGGCGCGGCTCCGATAGCGGTGGCGGCCTCGCAACGACTCCACCACGCGCGGCTCCTGCTCGCGCAAACTTCCCTGCCGGTAACGGAGATTGCGCTCGCCTCCGGTTTCCGTTCGATCCGCCGCTTTAACCACGCCTTCCTCGGCCTCTACGGAAAGTCGCCGCGCGCGTTCCGCGGGGATTTTTCCCGCCGATCGAACGAGCTCGCCCTCGAGCTGCCTCTCTATCAGCCCTACGATTGGGAATCGATCACGCGCTTTTTGCGCGCCAATATCATCTACGGCGTGGAGAATTTCACGGCGGAACGCTATGAGCGCCTCGTGCCGGGAAAAGTGCCGGGAAAGATCTCGGTGGCCCGGGGCGCCCGCGAGGGCACGCTCGACGTGCGGCTCGAGAACATCGGGGTGGCGGAGGTGCGCGGTGTGCTCGCGCGGGTGCGCCACCTCTTCGACTTGGATCATAACCCCGCCTGGGCGCGCGGCGCGCGGGGCCCGAGGCACCTCGGGGGCATCCGCGTGCCGGGTGCCTTTGCGGGATTCGAGATCGCCGTGGGCGTGATCCTCGGGCAAATGGTGAGCGTGCGGGTGGCGCGCGGAAAAATCCAGAAACTCGTGGACCTTTACGGCGAAAAAGTGAAATCGCCCTATCCGGGATTAGACCGCGCCTTCCCCACGCCGGAAGTTTTGGCGGCGGCGGACTTTTCCGCGATCGGCGTAACCCGCGTGCGCGCCGAGGCGATCCGCGAACTGGCGCGCTTGGTGGCGCGCGGGGAACTGAACTTAGAGCGCACGGCTTCGCTCGAAGAAACGCGCGCGCGCCTCGCGCAGATCAAGGGCGTGGGGCCCTGGACGGTGGAGATGATCGCCATGCGCTGCCTCGCGGACCCCGACGCTTTCCCCAAGGGCGATCTCATCCTCCAGCGCGCGCTCAAGGTGATGGATTTCGCGCACGAGCCCTGGAGCCCCTGGCGCGCGTACCTTTCGCTCTGGAT
>JACCDG012088138.1_pt1 | contig 16195 bp, 12 predicted proteins | sample 7442471 | NCBI WGS metagenome assembly JACCDG01 (sample SAMN15323444, study PRJNA562643) | freshwater metagenome | isolation source: river surface water | place: USA:Blue River Watershed | collected 2017-08-17 | reverse complement strand
GCCTATTTTGCTGAACACATCGGTGAGCCAACCGCGCTGCTGGCGCTGATTGACGCAGCGCTGAGCTTTTCTTCAGCGGAAGACAAAGAGGTCAGCCAACTTCGCCTTCTGCTCAGCGAGCTCGAGCCTGCTGAGCTGGCGTGGGAGGTCTGCGGAATCCCTGCTGACCACCCGTTAGCAACAGGCCTAATTCGACTTTTCGATCTGCACAAAAGTGCAGTGAGCCGTAAAGGCTGAGCTACACCCGCACAATTGCTATCATCCCTAGGGACCAAGGAGTTTTTATGGCAACTATTTCCGGCACCGTCACAATTGAAGACCCAATCGGCTTTCACGCTCGCCCTGCTGGTCAAATTGTCAAACTGGTCAAGGATTCAGGACTGGACATCCGCATGGGTCGAGTCGGGGAGAACCTGGTGAAAGCAAATTCGCCACTGTCACTGATGTCACTGAAGGGTAAAACCGGCGAGCAGTTGGCAGTCGAGGTTGACACTGACGACCAGGCAAAAGCGCAAGAGATTATTAGCTCTATTCAGCAGTACCTCAAGGGCTAACGTGCTGGCAAGCGGAGCGGTTCTAACTGGATTAGGCGTTGGCCTCACTGCAGTCTCTGGTGAAGTTTTCAGAGTCAAGCCTCACCAGCCACTGCCAATTCCAGCTAGGCACCAAGGGGATAAGCAGACTGAAACCGAGAAGCTCAAAGCAGCAATTGGTCACGTCTCGCAAGAGCTGAAGAGACTTGCCGAGAAGGCCGGCGAAACATCGGCAGAGATTTTTGAAGCGCTGGAAATGATCTTGCAGGATGAGAGCCTGTTTGATGCAGCAATCACTGAAATTGAATCTGGTTGGGAAGCAGCAACTGCATTTGTCAACGCGGTTGAAACTTTTGCTGAGCTGCTGAGTGGAGATCCAACTTTTGAAGAGCGCCTGGCAGATATTCGAGATCTAGCCAAGCGGGTAGCTGCCAACATCCACGGCATCTCGCTGGGGCTTGACTTACCAGAAGAGGGACGCTTCGTCATCGTTGGCGAGGATTTCTCGCCAGCTGATACCGCTCAGTTCACCAAGGCAGTAGTCGGAGTAATTACCATTCAGGGTGGTCCAACTTCCCACACCGCAATCATTTGCAGATCCAAGGCAATACCCGCCGTGGTCTCCTGTGCCAGCGCTGCTGATTTGGTTGATGGGGTGGCGGTGTTAGTTGATCCGGTGGGCGATCGAGTGGTGGTTGGTGGTAAAGAATCAGATGCTACCCAAGCAATCACCTTTGTCGCAAAATCTTCTGAGCCCATAATTCCGGTGCGAGCAAACATTGGCTCCTTGGAAGACGCCATCGCTGCTGCCACAACTGCGGCAGAGGGAGTGGGTTTATTCAGAACCGAGCTTCTTTACTTGCAAAGCACCGCTAAGCCCAGCAAAGAGAAACAGATTGCTGCTTACACGGAAATCCTGAAGGCCGCGCCTGAGGGGCCAATCGTGGTCCGCACCATCGATGCCGGCAGCGACAAACCGGTGCCATTTTTGGAAATGCCAAAAGAAGAAAATCCAGCACTTGGCGTGCGTGGATTCAGGTTGGTAGTTCCGCATCGTGAATTCATCATCGATCAGCTGCAGTCGCTGGAAGAAGCGAGAGCGCAATCGGGCAGAGAAGTTTGGGTGATGGCGCCGATGGTCGCGTTGGCAACTGAAGCTGCTCAATTCTCTGAATTAGCCCGCAGCGCGGGAAATTTCAAAGTCGGAATCATGGTGGAGACTCCATCAATCATTTACGAGATTCCAAACCTCAAGGGCATAGTTGATTTCATTTCGGTTGGAACCAATGACCTTTCACAGTATCTATTTGCCTCAGATCGTCTTCACCCAAGCCTGGGCAGTCTGCTGAATCCTTGGCAGCCTGCCTTGATTCGAGCGCTGAGTGAGATTGCTAAAGAGTGCAAAGCAGTTTCGATTTACTCCGGGGTTTGCGGAGAAAGCGCATCCGATCCAGCATTCGCAGTTGTGCTAGCTGGCATGGGATTTGATTCGGTGTCATCATCTCGCTCCCAGGTGGGGGCTGTCAGAACCGCCCTGTCGTCACTGGATCAGGCCCAAGCCAGGGAGATCTATCTTGCTGTTCTAGAGGCGAAGACCTCGGACGAGGCGAAGTCAATTGCTCTTGCGAAGCTGAGCTTGCTAGCTGGCTAGACTTTGCCTTATGTCGGCACCGCTTCCCTCGCAAATTCCTCAGATTCGCTCAACCCTGCGTTTTTATAAGGTCTCCTCTTATATAACAGGTGTCTTTCTGTTGCTTTTGATGGTCACCTGGGGCATTAGAAGGCTTCCTTTCTTGGGATTTGATCTCTGGCTACTTGGCCCAAACGGCTTCATTACCTTCGAAAGCTATGGAGTTGAGGGGGAAGGTTTACCAACCACCGGAATCAATCTCACGGTGTTGATTTTGATTGTCCACGGCTGGCTCTACGTGGTCTATCTGCTGGCAGACTTCCGAATCTGGACGCTGATGCGCTGGCCAGTCACTAGATTTTTGTTCATTGCTCTGGGTGGGATTGTTCCGTTTCTGAGTTTCTATACCGAAGCAAAGTTTGCCAAACTGGCCGAGCAGCAGCTTAGGGAGCTAGAGAAGTGAAACCAGTCTTGGTAGTTGATTTTGGTGCTCAATACGCCCAATTGATTGCTAGGCGCGTTCGTGAAGCACATGTTTACTCAGAGATTGTTCACCACAACATTTCAGCTGAAGAAGTAAAAGCGAAAGATCCAGCTGCCATTATTCTCTCCGGTGGTCCAGCGAGTGTTTATGAGGAAGGCTCACCAAAGCTAGATCCAAAGATTTTGGAGCTTGGGATTCCAACGCTGGGCATTTGCTACGGTTTTCAAATTCTGGCTCAAACTCTGGGCGGAAGGGTTGATAAAACTGGCAAGCGCGAATACGGTGCAACCAAGCTGGTCATCTCAAACAGTGGTGTTTTGCTTTCTGGGCAACCGGATCTGCAAGTTTGTTGGATGAGCCACGGCGATCAGGTTATGCATGCACCCAAGGACTTTGCAGTACTTGCATCAACCGAAACCACCCCGGTTGCTGCCTTTGAATCCAAAGAGAAAAAGATTTATGGCGTGCAGTGGCATCCAGAGGTAAAACACTCTGAGCAGGGTCAGCGTGTGTTGGAGAATTTCCTTTACAAAGCAGCAGACTTGCAGCCCACTTGGACCTCGGGCAACGTGATTGCTGAACAGGTGGAAAAAATCCGTTCCCAGGTTGGTTCTGCCAGGGTAATTTGTGGTCTTTCTGGTGGAGTTGATTCGGCGGTCGCAGCAGCGCTAGTTCACAAGGCAGTTGGTGACCAGCTCACCGCCGTGTTCGTTGATCATGGTCTATTGCGAGCGGGCGAGGCTGAGCAGGTAGAGCGCGACTACGTGGCAGCCACTGGAATCAAACTGGTGGTTGTGAATGCTGAGGAAAAGTTCCTGACCGCGCTGCGGGGAGTCAGCGAGCCCGAGCAAAAGCGCAAGATCATCGGCCGCGAATTCATTCGCACATTCGAGGAGGCTGAGCGAAAGCTGGTTGCCGAGGCCAAGAAAGACAACACTCCAATTAAGTTTTTGGTGCAGGGAACTTTATATCCGGATGTGGTTGAGTCGGGTGGTGGGGCGACCGCTGGCATCAAGAGCCATCACAACGTCGGTGGCCTGCCAGATGATCTCCAATTTGAACTGATCGAACCACTTCGAACCTTATTTAAAGATGAAGTCAGAGCAATTGGTGCTGAGCTGGGACTGCCAGCAGAAATAGTTTCCCGGCAGCCGTTTCCAGGACCCGGTCTTGGCATTCGAATAGTCGGTGAGGTTACCAAGGAGAGGCTAGATCTGCTTAGAAAAGCGGATGCAATTGTGCGCGAGGAGCTGACCAAGGCGGGCCAGGACCAAAACATTTGGCAATGCCCAGTTGTGCTATTGGCCGATGTTAGGTCGGTTGGCGTTCAGGGAGATGGTCGTAGCTATGGCCACCCGATTGTTTTACGACCTGTTTCTTCGGAAGATGCCATGACAGCGGACTGGTCGAGACTTGACTACGAGCTGCTAGCAAAGATTTCTAACCGCATTACCAACGAAGTCGAGGGCGTAAATCGCGTGGTTCTCGATATCACATCTAAGCCCCCTGGAACCATCGAGTGGGAGTAGTCGTGGAGGTTTTTGGTCACCGCGGCGCCTGCGGCTATCTGCCAGAAAATACGATGGAGTCTTTCGAGCTTGCGTTTGGGCTTGGCTGCAGCGCAATCGAATTTGACGTAGTGCTCACAAAAGATCTCGTGCCGATAATTCGGCACGATCGAGATTTTTCTCTCACCACCGACATTGCATCCCAGCAGCTTCCCTCATTTATTGTTGATGAGCTGAACCTCTCTCAGCTCTCAGTTGTTCGGGCAACTGAGCGCTACCCAGATCGTAAAGAATCTGCTAGCCATAATGGCCGTTACAAAATTCCGACGCTGAGCGAGCTACTTAACAATCCGAAGTTCGATGGCAAGCATCTCATTATTGAGCTGAAGTACGGTAAGCACTACCGGGAAGCCGGGATGGATCTGGTTGGTGCAGTGAAGGAAGTGATTGAAAACTGCAGAGCCGCTGAGCGAGGCCTGAAGTTAACAATTGAAGCATTTGAATTTTCTGTGCTTCGCGAGGCAAAGCAGCGAATTGGCAATCAGGCGAAGTATGTATTTTTGTCCGCTCCGGATATGTTGCCGGCTGGTTTCGAGAAGCTAACAGATGAATTGCTTGATGAAATAGCCGAAACTTTTGATGGTCTGTCTGTTCACTACTCGATGGTTTTAGGCAGTGACTTGGTGGAAAGAACTAAGCAGCGTGGTTTATTGATGTACACCTACACTGCTCGAATTGAAACCGCCGAGGGCGAGGTGGGGCAGTGGTTTGCGCGATTGGCCAAAACAGGTGTCGATGGCATCTTTTGTGACCAGCCAGATCTGATGATCGATGTCGTCCGATCGCTCACTTAGGCTTCTTTAGTGCTCGGCAATGTAAGTCCCGATGAGCTGCTGGAAAAACTAAATCCCCAGCAGCGAGCTGCCGTGCTGTATCGAGGCCCAGCCTTGCTGATTGTTGCAGGTGCTGGTTCTGGTAAGACCCGGGTGCTTACCCATCGCATCGCTCACCTTTTATCTACCAAAGAACTTTGGCCCTCGCAGATTCTTGCCATCACATTTACCAATAAAGCCGCTAATGAAATGAAGCAGCGGGTTGAGGAGTTATTGGGCCAGGTCAGTGAGGGGATGTGGATTCGAACCTTTCACTCCGCTTGTCTGCAAATTCTTCGACGGGAGGCAGAGCGGCTTGGTCATAGCTCCAGCTTCACCGTCTATGACACCGGAGATAGTAGGGCCCTGCTCAGAAGGTTGCTGCGAGAAGCTGGCGCAGATGATGGTGATGTCAAGCCTCAGGTTGCTGCATCAGTTATTTCAAATGCCAAAAATGAACTTAAAGACGCTGATGACTTTGCAAGAAACATCGACCGCTCTAACCCAAGAGAGCGAATCATTGCCGATGTTTACTCGGCCTATCAAGCAGAGCTTTTGCGCAACAATGCTTTCGATTTTGATGATCTGATTTGCGAGACTGTTCATTTATTCCGCGCATTTCCCGAAGTAAGAGCCAGATACCAAAAAAAGTTTCGCCATATTTTGATTGACGAGTATCAAGACACCAACCACGCACAGTATGCATTGATTCGGGAGCTAACAAAACCGCTGCCCAAAGAGCACGCTATCTTTGATGAGAAAACTGGTGAACAACTCCCGCCGGCAGACCTCACGGTAGTGGGTGACTCGGATCAATCCATTTATGCATTTCGTGGCGCAGACATTAGAAACATCACAGAGTTTGAACGCGACTTCGTAGGGGCAAGCACGATTTTGCTTGAGCAGAACTACCGCTCAACTCAGAACATTCTCTCGGCCGCTAACGCTGTGATTTCGCAAAATCCCTACCGGCCAGCCAAGAATCTCTGGACAGACTCCGGCAGTGGAGATCGCATAACGCTCTTCACTGCATTTGACGAGCGCAACGAGGCGGCGTTCGTTGTGGATGAAATAAAAACTGCCCACGAGCAGGGTGCGAATTATCGAGACATGGCAGTTCTGTATCGCACCAACGCGCTCACCCTCTCGCTAGAAAACGAGCTGAAGGCCCAGCGTGTTCCTTACATAGTGGTCGGTGGCCTGAAGTTCTTTGAGCGAAAGGAAATCAAGGACGCTCTGTCCTACTTAGCCGCCATAGCCAATGTCAGCGATGATGAAGCCATTCGAAGAATTATCAATACCCCAGCCAGGGGAATCGGCGAAAAGACCGAAGCAAAGATCGCTCAGTTTGCTAGGAAAAATGAGTTATCACTGCGGCAAGCGTTGCTTAGAGTCAGCGAACTTGGTTTAGGTCCGAAGATAACGACTGCGGTAGAGCAGTTCGGCAACTTGCTAAATGAGCTTGATGCGATGAGCGCAACCGAGGGACCAGCGGATGTTCTAAAGCAAGCCCTTATTCGAAGTGGCTATCGAACAGAGTTAGAGCTCAGCAGAGATCCGCAGGATGAGGCCCGCATTGAAAACCTTGATGCGCTGCTTGGTCAGCTTTATGACTGGCAGAAGGATTTTCCACAGGGGACAGTGGTTGATTACCTTGCTGAGATTACTCTGGCCAGTGCTCAAGACGAGCTGGAGGATGAATCGGGCAACTTATCGCTGATGACTTTACATACGGCCAAAGGTCTTGAATTCGACAATGTTTTTATTATCGGCTGCGAGCAAGGAACGCTCCCGCACATTCGAGCATTTGATGAACCAGGTGGTTTACACGAAGAGCGCAGGCTGATGTATGTGGGCATGACGAGAGCGCGCAAGAAACTACACCTCTCACACGCCTTACAACGAACACTCTTTGGCAATACCTCAAACTTCCTGCCCTCATCATTTCTCTCCGACATCCCAGCTGATTTGATTGAGCAGCAGGGGCAGCAGCGCAGTGTCAGTGAAGCACCCACCAGAAAGTGGCAAGGCGCAATCACTACCACCAGCATTCGAGATAACCAAGACATGCAGCTCGCGGTGGGAGAGAGAATCTCTCACGAGAGCTTTGGCGAGGGCAGTGTGTTCGCAGTCAGCGGGGAGGGTCCGAAACAAGTTGCCGAAGTGCGCTTTGACAACGGCCTTACCAAACGCCTGCTAACCAAAATGGCACCAATTACCAAGCTTTAGTGCCTGATTAGGCCTAGCGGTTTCGCTAGACTTACCCCGTTCTTCTTTAGGAAACGAATTCACTGTGGATCTATTTGAGTATCAAGCACGCGATTTATTCGAGCAATACGGAGTGCCAGTTCTAGCAGGCAAAATTGCCGACACCCCAGAGCAGGCCGAAGCGGCAGCACGAGCCATCGGCGGGACAGTGGTTGTTAAAGCACAGGTGAAAATTGGTGGCCGCGGTAAAGCGGGTGGAGTCAAGGTTGCCACCAATCCAGATGAGGCCAGAGAGAAGGCTAGTGCGATTCTGGGACTCGACATCAAGGGCCACATCGTCAAGCGGGTTATGGTCGCGCAAGCGGCGGAAATTGAAAAGGAGTACTACTTCTCGGTATTACTGGATCGTTCAAACCGCACCTTCCTATCTCTGTGCAGCGTTGAGGGTGGCATGGAAATTGAACAACTTGCCGTCGAGCGCCCCGAGGCGCTGGCCAAGGTGGAGGTTTCAGCCGTGACTGGCATCGACAAAGCAAAGGCGGTTGAGATTGCGAAAGCGGCAAACTTCCCAGCCGAACTGGTTGATGAAGTGGCAAATGTCTTTGTAAAGCTCTACGAAGTATTTCGAAAAGAAGACGCCACTCTGGTTGAGGTGAATCCTTTGGTCAAAACCAAGGACGGCAGGATTCTGGCCCTGGATGGCAAAGTTTCACTGGATGACAATGCCGAATTCCGCCATCAGCGCGCTGAGTTGGAACGAGACCAGCTCGATCCGCTAGAGGCTAGAGCAAAAGAGATGGATTTGAATTACGTCAAACTTGATGGCGAGGTTGGAATCATTGGAAATGGCGCCGGGCTGGTTATGTCAACCCTCGATGTTGTTGCCTATGCAGGTGCAAGACACGGCGGAGTCAAGCCAGCTAACTTCCTCGACATTGGTGGCGGTGCTTCGGCTGAAGTCATGGCCGCTGGCCTAGATGTGATTTTGAATGATCCGCAAGTAAAGAGTGTTTTCGTAAACGTCTTTGGTGGCATTACCGCCTGCGACGCCGTTGCCAATGGAATTGTTGGGGCTCTCAACACCCTTGGAGCTAAGGCCACCAAACCACTGGTTGTAAGGCTTGATGGCAACAATGTAGAGCTGGGAAGAAAAATCTTGAAGGACTTCAATCATCCGCTTGTCACTTTGGCTGACACCATGGACGACGGCGCTGACCAGGCTGCGAAGCTAGCGAGCTAGGGAGACGAAATGGCAATTTACTTAGACGCTAATTCCAAGATTATTGTCCAAGGCATGACCGGTGCCGAGGGAATGAAGCACACTCAGCGCATGCTGGCAGGTGGCAGCAACATAGTCGGTGGAGTAAATCCCAAGAAAGCCGGTGAGAGTGTTGAGGTTGAGGGAAAGCAGCTGCCGGTTTTTGGCAGTGTGAAAGAGGCGATGGATAAAACCGGTGCAAACGTCAGCGTGATTTTTGTTCCGCCAGCCTTTGCTAAAGCAGCCATCATCGAAGCTATTGACGCGGAGATTCCGCTGGCGGTCGCAATCACCGAGGGTATTCCAGTCCACGACAGCGCGACTGCGTGGGCCTACAACGTAGAAAAGGGGAAAAAGACTCGACTGATTGGTCCGAACTGCCCAGGCATCATTTCTCCGGGACAATCCAATGCCGGAATTACTCCTTCCAACATCACAGGCCGTGGACCGATTGGTTTAGTTTCCAAGTCTGGAACTTTGACTTATCAAATGATGTTTGAACTAAGGGACATCGGTTTCTCTACCGCCATTGGAATTGGTGGAGATCCAGTTATTGGCACTACCCACATTGACGCGCTCGAGGCTTTTGAAAAAGACCCAGAGACTAAGGCGATTGTTTTGATTGGCGAGATTGGAGGCGACTCCGAGGAGAAGGCAGCCGCTTACATCGCTAAACATGTCACCAAACCAGTAGTTGCCTATGTTGCCGGATTTACTGCTCCAGAAGGAAAAACCATGGGACACGCTGGGGCAATTGTTTCTGGTTCTGCTGGCACTGCGCAGGCTAAGAAGGAAGCTTTTGAAGCAGTAGGCGTCAAGGTCGGAAAGACCCCTTCTGAAACCGCGCAGCTAATGCGAGAAATCATCAGCAAGCTGCCGTAAGTGAATCGGGCACTCAGCTTTGGAATAGCAGCGCTACAAGCGCTGATCATTCTTGCCTCGGTAGTTGGTCTAGTGCTAGTACCCCTTACGCTTGCTTGGCTAATCGAAGGCGACGGTTCGGTGGACTGGATTGCGACTTTGCAGGTTGCGGGGTATGCGTTTTTGTTGTCGGTAGGTGTACCTATCAACATCGGTGCAGGTGAAATAGTCGGAATTTCATTTGATTCATTTACTGTTGCATTTCTTCCACTTGGTCTGACTCTCGTCATGGCGCTAATGATCATTCGAATTGGTCACCGGCTTTCGGCTGCTTCGTCACTCTGGCCAGCCTGGTTAGGCGGAGCGCTTTCATTCGGAACAGCCTCTTACGGCCTGAGTTTGCTGATTGCAAATCCTGTAGTGATTGTTGGGGAATGGGATCCGTTATTTAGACCAGCAATCTTTTTCGGTGGCTTGCTATTCATTTCGTCTGTTTCAGGAAAGCGTTTTGAACTTGTTGCTGGTGCCAATCAGATTGAAGCACCCGAGCGTATGTGGGTGAGAGAAAAAGTAGCCAGCCAGATTTCTAGGCTGCACTGGAGTATTTCAACCTCTGCACTGCCAGCGCTAAGGATTGGCAGTGCCGTAGTCGTTTTCCTCCTCATGGTTTCATCGCTGCTCATGATGGTTTCTCTAATCGCTGGCTGGGTTGAAGTTTTGCGTCTCTACCAAGCTTTGAGCCTGAGCTTTTTGGGTGGTTTAGTTTTGACCCTTGGTCAACTGGCGCTACTTCCCAACCTAATTGTTTATGGTGTGGCATGGATCTCCGGTGCGGGTTTTTCAATTGGCGCAGGTTCATATGTGTCACCACTTGCATCGCAGCTCGGCCCACTTCCCGCGCTTCCGATTTTTGCAGTGCTGCCAACTGGCGGATTTGACAGAGGGATAATTTTTGCCCTGTTACCCGTTATTGCCGCAATGATTGCAACCTTGCTGGCAAGGAAGTCCACTCAGAAGATGCGCTGGGAGTTTGCAACCAGCTTTTCGGCAGCGGCGGTGCTCGCTGTGTTTTCAGCACTTACTTCAGCGGCAATTTCCTTTGCCCTTGCGGTGTTGGCAAGTGGAAGCCTAGGACCTGGTCGTTTCTCAGAAGTTGGAATTAACCCGATTCAGGTTGCCGCAGTCATTTTTGTTGAGGTACTGGTGCCAGTGTTTTTGGTGTCATTGGTTGTTCTAAGGCCGCAGGGCACCGACCGAAAGTAGACTTTGCCCGTGCTCACCATTGTCGCTCTAATTTCAGGCTCGGGTTCAAACCTGCGAGCGCTATTAGAGGCTTGTGACAATCCTCTTTTTCCAGCCAGGGTTAGAGCAGTTGGGGCCGATCGACCAGCTGCGGGCCTAGAACATGCTGAGCTATTCGGCATATCCACATTTGTTTTAGAGCCAGCGAAGTTTTCTTCCAAGGATCAATGGGCAGACTTGCTGATTCATTCAATTCAATATCACAAGCCCGATCTGGTTGTCCTGGCTGGGTTTATGAGAGTGTTGCCACCAAGTGTGGTTAGGGCATTTTCGGGCAGGATTATCAACATTCACCCATCGCTGCTTCCGGCATTTCCAGGAGCCCACGCGGTCCGGGATACTCTGGCGGCCGGGGTAAACGTAACTGGCGCCACCGTACACTTCGTCGATGAGGGTGTCGACACGGGGCCGGTTATTCGGCAGAGAGAAATTTCGATTCCGCCGGGCGTTAGTGAAGCGCAATTGCACGAAATGATTAAGGAAGTAGAGCGGGAGCAGCTGGTTGAAGTTGTTCGCGGAATTGCCGAGGGAAAGATTCGACTACTGGAGGACGCCAAATGATTGCCATCAAGCGTGCTCTAATTTCAGTTTCGGATAAGACAGGGCTAATTGAACTTGCCCAGGGTTTGGCTAAGGCTGGGGTTGAAATTGTCTCAACTGGCTCAACCGCAAAGCAGATTGCAGACAGCGGAATTTCAGTCACAGAGGTGTCTGCGATTACCGGCTTTCCCGAGTCTTTTGATGGCAGAGTAAAGACTCTTCATCCGGCAATCCACTCTGGCATTTTGGCGGATCTGCGCCTGTCATCTCATCGCGATCAACTGGCTGAGTTTGGCTTTCGTCCATTTGAGCTGATTGTGGTGAATTTGTATCCATTTCAGCAAACTGTTGCAGCTGGCGCTTCAGATGCAGAGATTATTGAACAAATTGATGTAGGTGGCCCAGCAATGGTGAGAGCCGCTGCCAAGAACCATGCAAATGTTGCCGTAGTGGTCAACCCCCAAAGATACTCACAGCTGCTTGAAATGATGGGTGCCGGTGGCACCACCGATGAGTTTCGTCGTGAATTAGCACTCGAAGCATTTCAGCACACTGCTTCTTACGATGGTGCAATTGCAACTTGGATGGCTAAAGGCAATTTCATTAACTTGAGCTATCAGAAAAAGTCAAATTTGCGCTATGGCGAAAACTCTCATCAATCAGCCGCAATTTTCTTTGATGGCAGTGGTAGCGGACTCGCCAGCGCTCATCAGCTCGGCGGTAAGGAAATGTCTTACAACAACTATGTTGACACCGAAGCTGCCCTCAGGGCCGCTTATGACTTTTCTGAACCAGCAGTTGCCATCATCAAACATGCCAATCCTTGCGGTCTGGCGGTGGGCTCTGAGGGTAATGATCTGATACTGGATGCTTACAAAAAAGCCCATGAAACCGATCCAGTTTCAGCATACGGCGGGGTGATTGCTGCTAATCGGAAAGTTACTGCGGCTATGGCAGAGGCCATCGCCGATGTCTTCACCGAAGTGATTGCGGCTGTGGACTACGAAGCATCAGCCTTAGAAATACTCAAGCGAAAGAAAAATCTTCGAATCCTGCAGCTTCCAGTTGACTACCAGTTGCCCGGCCAAGAGCTTCGTCAGATTTCTGGCGGAATGCTTGTCCAGCAGCCAGATGACTTTGCCAAATTAGCTAATTCAAAGTGGGAATTAGTTTGCGGGCCAGCAGCGGATGAGGAAACCATGCGAGATTTGCAATTTGCGTGGCGTGCAGTCAGATCCGTAAAGTCAAATGCAATTGTTTTGGCTAATCATCAAGCCGCGGTTGGAATTGGCATGGGACAAGTAAATCGCTTGGATTCTTGTCGGCTAGCGGTGTCGCGGGCAGGAATCAGAGCAAATGGCACCGTTGCTGCGTCAGACGCCTTTTTTCCTTTCGCTGACGGACTAGCTGTGCTGATTGAGGCTGGTGTTCGGGCAGTTGTTCAACCTGGCGGCAGTGTTCGAGATGAAGAAGTAATTGCTGCTGCCAAGAACGCTGGTATCACGATGTATTTCACTGGCGAACGACACTTCTTTCATTAGTGATTTCTTGCCTTGGATTTTTGCTAGTCTGTAGGGCTGGCCAGTCCAGCGGAAGAGATAAATGCAAAATTCCGAAAAGGGGACTTTTAGAGTTCTCTGGCGATTAGTCCCGTATGCCAAAAAAGCCTTACCCAGAATTTTCCTGGGAGTCGTGGCTGCCATTTCAGCGCATATGTTTGCTTTAGCTATTCCTCAGCTGCTACAGGGTCTTGTGAACTCGCTGGTAGGGGGAGGGCTCGATGCACTGTTACCGGCAGTTGGACTGATTCTGGCGCTCGGTATTGCAGAAGCTCTCTTTGTCTTGCTGCGGCGCTGGCTGGTTCTTACCCCGGGCACCTTTGTAGAGGCCGGCATGCGCAATGCTCTCTATGAAAAGCTGCAGGACTTGCCAGTTGCTTTTCATGATCGTTGGCCATCGGGTCAGCTGCTTTCAAGAGCAATTTCCGATCTGAGCTTAATTAGAAGATGGCTGAGTTTTGGGCTGGTTCTCTTCACGGCAAACCTAATCACGATAATGGTTGGCCTAGCAATTCTCTTCACCTTCAATCTTTGGCTTGGACTGATTTTCTTTGTGGCGACAATTCCAATTTGGGTAGCTGGTTTTCTCTTCGAGGGCAAATACAACGTCGTTGCAAGGCTGAGCCAGGATCAGTCTGGCGACTTGGCAACCCGAGTCGAAGAGGCTGTTCACGGCGTTCGAGTGCTTAAGTCTTTTGGTCGCGGGAGTTTTGCTGCGAGTCAGTTTTCTTCGCAGGCTACCGAGCTGAGATCGACTGAGCTGAAAAAAGCAAAGGCGGTTGCCAACATTTGGCTCTACCTAATAATGATTCCGGAGTTGGCAATTGGCTTATCCATGCTGGCTGGCATATGGCTGGTCTCGCAGGGAGAAATGACAGTTGGGGCCCTGGTTGCTTTCTTTGCAACAGCAATTGTTCTTCGTTGGCCAACTGAATCACTTGGATTCCTACTTTCCTTCACGCTCGAAGCTAGAACTGCAACTGAGCGCTTTTTTGAAGTTATGGATAGCGAAAACAAAATTGTGGATCCAAAAAATCCAGCTGTTTTATCAAACCCCACAGGACTACTCGAATTCAAAGACGTACGGTTTCAATTTCCAGATGTCGAAAGCCCGGATGGTGAACTGCTCAGGGGCATCAATCTAAGGATTGAGCCAGGACAATCTGTTGCACTGATTGGACTGACTGGATGTGGTAAAACCACTCTCACTGCTCTCACCACTCGCCTTTACGATGTGACCGGTGGCTCCATCACCATCGACGGAGTAGACATCAGGCAGTTCAGTCGCGCGCACCTGAGAACCCTGATAGCCATGGCCTTTGAAGATGCAACTTTGTTTTCATCTTCCGTTCGCGAAAATATTCTGCTTGGTAATCCGGATGCCACTGATGAAGATCTAAGACAGGCGATTGAAATCGCCCAAGCCCAGTTCGCCTATGACTTGCCTAACGGCCTCGACACCACCATAGGAGAAGAGGGCCTCTCACTCTCTGGTGGCCAGCGTCAGAGAGTTGCTCTCGCCCGAGCTGTTGCTGCCAAGCCGAAAATTCTTGTTTTGGATGATCCACTTTCAGCGTTGGATGTTGATACCGAAGCAATGGTTGAAGATGCGCTCCGGCATGTTTTGAAGGACACCACAGCCCTCATCGTCGCGCACCGTCCCTCCACGGTGATGTTGGCAGACAAAGTTGCACTGATGGAAGACGGTCGCATCACAGCATTTGGCACTCATCAAGAGCTGCTGCGCAGCTCTGAGCACTACCGATATGTCATTACCTCCCTGGACGCTGAGCAAAAAGAGCGGGAGGTGAACCTATGAGCATGTACGGCACTAACGACGAGGAGAGAACCGATCTAACTAAGGAAGAATCCAAGTATGTTCGGGCACGCTCACGCAAACTGCTCAGCTCACTGCTTAGGCCAATCAAGGCAAGAATCTATTTGGCAATTCTGCTTGGCGTCATTTCAACCGCGCTACGAGTTGCCGGACCTGCCCTGATTGCACTGGGAATTGACTGGGCGCTACCGAAAGCAATCACAAGTCAATACAGCGAGTTGTGGATAGTTGTGGGTGTTTATTTATCCGCAGCCCTGTCGACCTCTATTTTGACCTATCTCTTCCTCATGCTGACCGCACGACTAGCTCAGCAGATGCTTTTTGATTTGCGCAATCGCATGTTTGTTCACACTCAAAAACTTTCCGTTGAATTCCACGAGAGATATACGGCAGGCCGAGTTATTGCAAGACAGACCTCTGACCTTGAGTCAATCGCGGAGCTACTTTCTGGCGGTCTGAACGAGCTAGTTATCGGTGGTCTATTCATGACCTTCACTGCCGTAGCACTATTCATCCTGGATCCAACCTCCTTCTTGATTTTGCTTGGAGCACTATTACCCCTTGGCATTTTGACCCGCTGGTTCCAGGTCAAAACCAATCGCGGCTATCGCAAACAGCGCGTTGCCTCCAGCCGCTTGATTCAGTATTTCGTTGAGACAATGACTGGAATTAGGGCTGTTAAGGCTTTTAGAAAGGAAAAGCGAAACGAGCAACACTTTGGTGGGTTGGTTGAGGATTACCGAAAGCACAATGCTCACCTGATTCAACTCTTTGGTATTTATGATCCAGGGCTGATCATGATCGGCAACATCACGGTTGCCGCCATCTTGCTGTTCGGTGGTTACCGGGTTCTGGAGGGTTCACTGGGAATTGGGGTTTTGACTGCAGCAATTTTGTATGCCAGGAGATTCTTTGATCCAATGGAGGAAATTGCAATTTTCTATAACTCCTACCAATCAGCGGCTGCAGCACTGGAGAAAATCTCAGGAGTTCTAGAAGAAGAGCCGTCAGTTCCTGAACCAACTCAACCTGTGGCCCTAGCTAGCGCCAAGGGCGAAGTGGTATTTGATGCAGTGGAATTTCAATACTCGACCGGTCCAGTAATCCTGAAGAAGTTTGATCTGACTATTCCAGCTGGCCAAACCATTGCTTTAGTTGGCACTACCGGCGCGGGTAAGTCGACACTTGCCAAGTTGATCGCTCGCTTCTATGACCCCTCCGAGGGCAAGGTCTTGATTGATGGTGTTGATCTGCGCGACATCGCCAATCGTGATTTGCGGCGCGAGATTGTGATGGTTACCCAAGAGGCTTATCTGTTCTCAGGAACCGTCATCGAAAACATTCAACTTGGTCGACCCGATGCTTCTATTGAAGAGGTGATCGCAGCGGCCAAGGCTGTTGGCGCCCATGAATTTATTTCCAACCTGCCCGAAGGTTATGACACCGATGTAAATAAGCGCGGTGGTCGAGTTTCGGCTGGGCAGCGTCAGCTAATTTCCTTCGCACGAGCTTTTTTGGCAAATCCCGCAGTACTGATTCTGGATGAAGCAACTTCGTCTTTGGACATTCCATCCGAGCGGATGGTGCAGCTGGGGCTGAAGAG
>JACCDG010717823.1_pt1 | contig 16201 bp, 12 predicted proteins | sample 7442471 | NCBI WGS metagenome assembly JACCDG01 (sample SAMN15323444, study PRJNA562643) | freshwater metagenome | isolation source: river surface water | place: USA:Blue River Watershed | collected 2017-08-17 | reverse complement strand
CACGGGAGCTTCCTCCCGTGGCCGAAGGTGAACGACGCCGTCGGGTTCATCACCGGGGTGCTGACCTTCACCCCGTTCCTCCAGTGGCGCCGCGACCACGCACTGCACCACGCCTCGTCGGGTGACCTCGAGCGGCGTGGGACAGGGGACGTCTCGACGCTGACAGTCGCGGAGTACGAAGCACTGTCCCGGGTCGGCAAGCTCAAGTACCGCCTCTATCGGCATCCGATCGTGCTCTTCGGGCTCGGCCCGATCCATATGATGGTCCTCTCGCGCTGGCGCACCTTCAGCACGTCGACGGGGCCGAGACAGCTCTGGAACGTCTGGATGACGAATCTGGCCATCGCCTCGACGGCGACGATCTTCATCCTGACCGCCGGCTGGGAGTCGGTGGTCCTGCTCTACGTACCGGCGATGTATCTCGCCGCCGCGGGCGGGATCTTCCTCTTCTACGTGCAGCATCAGTTCGAAGAGGCGTACTGGGAGCGCGGGCAGCAGTGGGACTACGCCACCGCGGCGATCACGGGCAGCTCGTTCCTGCAGCTGCCGCCGGTGCTGAACTGGTTCACGGGGAACATCGGCTTCCATCACGTGCATCACCTGGGGCCGAAGATCCCGAACTACCGGCTCCCGCAGGCGCACGCCGAGAACGCGATCTTCGAGGCCGCGCCGGTGCTGACGCTCCGCACGGCGGTGAAGACGCTGCGGCTCGCGTTGTGGGACGAGGCACAGGGGAAGCTGGTCTCCTTCCGTGAGATTCGCGCGCGCCGAGTGGCGCGCTGAACGCCCCGCTGACTCCCGCCACGCCGAGCGGCTTCGACGCGCTCGGCCTCGAGCCGCGCGTCGCGGCGGCACTGACGGCCCTCGGCTACGAGGAGCCGACGCCCATCCAACGCGCGGCGATTCCGCCGCTCCTCGCTGGACGCGACGTGCTCGCGCAGGCGGCCACGGGAACGGGGAAGACGGCGGCGTTCGCGCTCCCGCTGCTGCATCGCCTGTCGCCCGACGCGCCGCCGCGTGAGCGGACCGCCGCGCTCGTGCTCGTCCCGACGCGTGAGCTCGCGATGCAGGTGGCCGAGGCGGTCCGGAAGTACGGCGCCGAGCTCGGCGCGGTGGCGGTGCCGATCTACGGCGGCACGCCGATGGAGAGCCAGATCCGCACGCTCAAGCGCGGCGCCGACGTGGTGATTGCGACGCCGGGGCGTGCGCTCGACCATATCCGTCGGAAGACCATCTTCCTCGGGTCGTTGCGCACCGTCGTGCTCGATGAGGCCGACGAGATGCTCGATATGGGCTTCGCCGAGGACCTCGAGGCGATCCTCGCCGCGACGCCGGCGGAGAAGCAGGTCGCGCTCTTCTCGGCGACGCTCGCCCCGCGCATCGCGACGATTGCGCGGACGCATCTGCGCGACCCCGAGGTGATTGAGGTCGACACCGCGGCGGTGAAGGCCGCGCGGACCGCGACGATCCGCCAGGTCGCGTACCTCGTCGCGCGGCCGTACAAGATGCCCGCGCTCGCGCGGATCCTCGATATCGAGCGGCCCACGAGCGCGATCGTCTTCTGCCGTACGCGCACTGAGGTCGACGCGCTCACGGAGACGCTCACCGGGCGCGGGCTCCCGGCGGAGGCGCTGCACGGTGGACTTTCGCAGGAGCAGCGCGACCGCGTGATGAAGCGCTTTCGCGCGAAGACCTCGACGCTCCTCGTGGCGACCGACGTGGCCGCGCGCGGGCTCGACGTGCAGCACGTCTCGCATGTGGTGAACTTCGATGTCCCGAACGCGACCGAGGCGTACGTGCACCGCATCGGTCGGACGGGGCGTGCGGGGCGCGCCGGCGTCGCCATCACGCTGATGGAGCCCCGCGAGCAGCGCTGGCTGCGGAGCTTTGAGCGGGCGACGGGGCAGCCGATCACGGTGCAGCCGATCCCGAGTGTCGCGGACCTGCGCGCGAGCCGTGCCGCGGCGGCGCAGGAGGCGCTGCGCGCGGTCATCGTCGCCGGCGAGCTCGCGCCGTGGCGCGCGATCGTCGATGCGCTCGCCGTGGAGTTTGCGCCCGCGGAGATCGCCGCCGCCGCGCTGCGGCAGGCGATGGGCGAGGTCGACGGCGTGGCGGAGGAGGAGATCCCCGACGCACGGGAGCGGCATCCGGCGCGCGAGCGGGAGGCGGTGCGCAAGGCGCGCCGTGAGGCGACAGTGTCGGCCGATACCTCAGAGATGTCCGCGGCGCGTGCGTCGGAGGCGCGTCCCGCCCGCGGGTCCGCCGCCAAGGCGCCGCGCACCACCGCGAAGCGGAAGGGTGCTGGTCCCGCCGGGGCGATGGCGAAGCTCTATCTCGGGGCGGGGCGCAAGCTGAAGATCCGGCCCGGCGACATCGTCGGTGCGATCACCAACGAGATGGGGATGGACGCCAGCGCGATCGGCGCCATCCAGATCTGGGACCGGCACAGCATCGTGGAGGTGCCGGACTCAGTCGCGGACGAGGTGATCGCGACGCTCTCGGCGACGACAATCAAGGGGAAGCGGGTGCAGGTGCGCCGGGACCGCTCGGTGCGGTGAGGCGGCGGGCGGCCCGGCGCGTGGCCGCCATCTCGTCGTTCTGTGTCGCCGTTCTATATCGCCAGCCGGTGTCGCCGATCAGTGCCGCGCGAACACCGACGTCCGCCCCTGTGCCGTGAACGCCATCACCTCGTACCGGTCGTAGTCGCGCGGGTCGCCCTGCTCCATCCCGGGCGAGCCGATCGGCATCCCGGGCACCGCGAGCCCGCGCACGGCGGGCTTCCGCGCGAGGAGCTGCTTCACGTCGGCGGCGGGGACGTGCCCCTCGACGAGATACGCACCGACTACCGCGGTGTGGCACGACTGCAGTGCGCCGGGGACGCCGAGCTCGCCCTTCACGCGGCCCAAGTCCTCGGTGTCGACGGTGCGCACGGTGAAGCCGGCGCCGCGCATATGGTCGACCCAGGCGCGACAGCAGCCGCAGGTGGCGCTCTTGTAGACCGTGAGCGGCGGGAGGGTCGCGGTCGCGGCGCGGCCCTGCGAAGTGCCCTGCGGCGCGCCCTGCGCGCGAAGCGCGGCGGGAAGCGAGACGACGACGCCCGCGAGGAGCGTCTCCGAGAGGAAGCGGCGGCGGTCCATCAGTCCTCCTAGCGGGCGATGCCCGTGAGCGCGGTGACGATCAGCAGCGCAAGCTGCGGTCCCTTGTACGAATCGGGCAATTCCTCATACACCTCTTCCGTGCCGTGCGCGCCGCTGCTGCGACCGCCGCCGTTGATGGTGATGGCGGGGATCCCCAAGGCGATGGGGAGGTTCGCGTCGGTGCTCGACGCGGTGGTCGCGGGGATCCAGCCGAGCGACTCGACGGCGGCCCAGGCGATGCGGACGAGCGGGGTGTCGTCCGACTGCGCACCGGTCGGTCGGATGCCGATCGTGTCGTAGCGCACGGTGACAGCGGCGCGCGAGTTGGGCCAGCGCGCGCGCTCGGCGGCGGCCCCGGCGTCGATGGCAGCGCGGATCTGGGCGTCGACCGTCGCGAGCGCCTCGGGCGACTCGGAGCGCATATCGATCTCCATCTCGGCGAGCGGCGTGATGGTGTTCACGCTCGTCCCGCCGCGCACGATGCCGACGTTGTAGGTCACCTTCGGCGTCGTGGGGACGCGGAGGTCGGCGATGTTCGCGATCGCGCGCCCCATCGCGTGCATCGGGTTCGCCATCCCGAAGGCGCCGTAGCTGTGCCCACCCGGCCCCTCGAAGGAGACGGTGTAGCGGTGGCTGCCGACGGCGCGCGAGGTGATCGCGCCGCCGCCCGCGCCGTCCACGGAGATGAAGTACTGGATCTGGCCGGGGAATTCCTTCGTGAAGAGATGCCGCACGCCGCGGAGGTTGCCAGGGCCCTCCTCGCCGACGTTACCAACGAGGAACAGCGTGCCGGCCGGCTCCACGCGCTGCTCCTTCAGGACACGCGCGAGGGTGAGGAGCACCGCGAGGCCGCGGCAATCGTCGCCCATCCCGGGGCCGGCGATGCGCGCGCCGGTCCGAGTGGTGCGGACATCGGTTCCTTCCGGGAAGACGGTGTCGAGGTGACCGGCGATCATCACGACGGGCCCGCGGCCGCGCCCGATCCGCACGATGACGTTCCCTTCGGCGTCGATCCGGGCGTCGGCGTAGCCGAGGGCGATCAGTCGGCTCCGGAACGCCTCGGCGCGCGCCTGCTCCTTGAACGGCGGCGCGGGGATCTCGCAGATCGAGACCTGCTGTTCGAGGGTCCAGGCCTGGAGCGTGGGCATCGCCGCCATCGCGCGCTGCACGACGGGATCGGCGGTGAGGAGGGTCGGTGTCTGCGCCGCGAGGGCGGCGGGCGCAAGGGCGAGGAGCGCAGCGGCGGCGCGGGCGCGGGTGTGGCGCGGGACGAGGGTGTGCATATTCGGAATGTACCCTCAGCCCGAGACCGATGGACCAGCTTCCGTGGCTCCGCCACTACGACCCCGGCGTCCCCGCGACGATCGGCACGTACCCGCAGCGGACGCTCCTCGACTATATCGACGACACGTTGCGCGAGCGGCCCGAGGCGCCGGCGGTGCTCTTCAAGGGCCGGCGGATCGCGTGGCGGGCGCTCGCCGAGCAGAGCGACGCCTTCGCCTGCGCGTTGGCGGCGATGGGGGTCACGCGCGGCGACCGGGTCGCGGTGCTCCTCCCGAACTGCCCGCAGTTCTTCGTCGTGGAGTGGGCGGTCTGGAAGCTCGGCGCGATCCTCGTCCCGCTGAACCCCATCTATAGCGAAGATGAGCTCGTCGGACCGATGACGACGAGCCGACCCAAGGTCATCATCACGCTCTCGACGTTCTACGACCGGGTGAAGGGCGCGCAGCGGCGGGTCTCGGGCGTCGCGCACGTGGTCTCGACGAGCATCAAGGAGTGGCTCCCACCGCTGCTGCGCGCGGTGTTCACCCTCGCGCTCGAGCGGCGCGGTGGGCATCGGCCGACGCTGCGCGACGGCGACCGCACGCTGCCGTCGCTGGTGGCGGCGCATCGCGGGGAGCGCCCCACGGCGGCGCGTCCCGGCATCGAGGACGACGCCCTCCTGCTGATGAGCGGCGGCACCACCGGGACGCCGAAGGCGGTGCGGGTGCATCATCACGCGCTCGTGATGACGGGGCTCCAGTTCCGCGCCTGGATGAAGGATGTGCTCCCCGAGTGGGAGGGGAGTTACTGCCTCCCGTTGCCGCTGTTCCACACCTACGGCGCAACGGGGGTGCAGTCGGCGTGCGCGATCGGGCACAACCCGGTGGTGCTGATCCCGAACCCGCGCGACCTGAACGACCTCGTGAAGACGATCGAGTGGGCGAAGCCCGCGATCTTCTGCGGCGTGCCGACGCTGTACAACGCGCTGCTCAATCATCCTCGGGTCGCGACGCGGAAGGCGGACTTCGCCTCGATGCGGGCCTGCGTCTCCGGGGCGGCGCCGCTCCTCGCGGAGACGCGGAAGCGCTTCACCGACATCACGGGGGCCCGCATCGTCGAAGGGTACGCGATGACGGAGTCGAACCTCGTCTCGGTCGTCTGGCCGTTGAAGGGCCCCGAGAAGCAGGGATCGGTGGGGATCCCGCTCCCCGACTGCCGCGTGAAGGTCGTCGACGCCGACGATCCCACGCGCGAACTCCCGCTGGGAGAGGTGGGGGAGATCCTCCTGCACGGCCCGCAGTTGATGAAGGGGTATTACAACCCCGCGCCCGACGCGGATCAGATGCTGCACGTCCACGCGGATGGACGGACCTGGCTGCACACCGCCGACCTCGGCTATCTGGACGAGGACCACTTCCTCTTCATCGTGGACCGGAAGAAGGACCTCATCAAGATGAACGGGATGCAGGTCTGGCCCCGTGAGATCGAGGAGGCGCTCGCGAAGCATCCCCACGTGCAGGAGGCGGGAGTGCGCGGGTTCCCGGATGCGGCGCGCGGGGAGGTGGCGGTCGCCTTCGTGGTGCCGCGAGCGGGGAAGACGGTCACCGAGGGTGAACTGCGCGACTGGTGCAAGCAGCATCTCGCGCCGTTCAAGGTGCCGGCGCGCGTCGTGTTCAAGACCGAGTTGCCGAAGTCGATGGTGGGGAAGGTGCTGCGGCGGTTCCTCACGGAAGACACGGTGCCGGTCTAATGCGTACCCACCTGCTGCTCGCCGGACTCGCCCTGACCGTCGCCGCGTGCGTGTCCGCGCCCGTGCCGTCACGCACCAGCACGTCACCGGGCGCGACAGCCAGCGCGATGGCGAGCACGTTCGTACCGTCGCAGCCCCCGCGCGTGGTGCTGATTGCACTCGACGGCTTCCGGGCCGACTATCTCGACCGGCCCACGGCGGTGCGGTTGCGGGCGCTCGCGGCGCGTGGGGTGCGCGCTGAGCGGATGGTGCCGTCGTTTCCCTCGAAGACCTTCCCGAACCACTACACGTTGGTGACCGGGCTCACGCCGGCACATCACGGGATCGTCGCGAATGTGATGCGGGACTCGACGCTCGGCCTCTTCCGGATGAGCGACACCGCTGCGGTGCGGAACCCTGCGTGGTGGGGCGGTGAGCCGATCTGGGTGACCGCTGAGCGTCAGGGGCGTCGCGCCGCGGCGTACTTCTGGCCGGGCTCGGAGGCGGCGGTGGGTGGGGTGCGGCCCACCTGGTGGTATCCGTACGAGCACACGCGACCGAACGCGGTGCGTGTGGCCCGGATCCTGCAATGGCTCGCGATGCCGCCGGCGGAGGCGCCGGCGCTGATCGCCGCGTACTTCTCGGATACGGACGACGCCGGGCACGCCGCCGGGCCCGCCGCGCCGGCGGTGGATTCGGCCATCGCGCGTGTCGATTCCGCGGTCGGTGCGATCGTCGACGGGATCGCGCGGCTCGGGCTCACCGACGTGGTGAACGTGGTCGTGGTGGCGGACCACGGGATGGCGCCGGTGGCCGCCGATCGGGTGATCGTGCTCGATGAGCTGATCGACCTGCGAACGGTGGAGATCCTCGACCAGAACCCGGTGGCGATGATCGTCCCGCGGGATGGCGATGTCGAACGCGTGATGACCGCGATGCAGGGTCGGCATCCGCATCTGGCGGTGTATCGACGTGACGCCGTGCCGTCCGCGTATCGATTCGCGGGGAACGCCCGCATCACGCCGGTGGTGGCGGTGGCGGACGATGGCTGGACCATCGCGACACGGGCGGAGCTCGCCCGGAAGACGAGCTGGGGTGGTGCGCACGGCTACGATCCCGCGCTGCCGTCGATGGGAGCGGTCTTCGTCGCTGCGGGGCCGGGGGTCTCGTCGGGCGGCCGGACGATCCCGGCGTTCCGGAACGTGCACGTCTACGGGTTCCTCGCCGCGCTGATCGGGCTCCGGCCCGCGCCCAACGACGGGTCACTGGACAGCCTCCGAGGCGCGTTGCGGCCGTTGCACTAGCCCGGCGCATGCTGCCGAACGTGCCGCGCGAACGGGCTGCGCGCGCGTCCGGTCGTGTCTTCGCCGGACGCGCCGCGACTCAGAACTCGCGGCGCTTCATCTCCTTGAACATCCGCTCCCGTTCCTCGTCCTGCGCGTCGGTGACGCGCTTCGGAGCGGTCGCGTCGTAGGTCTTCGCCTCGAGATTCCGGGGCTTCGCCTGCTTCTGCATCTTCTTCACCAGGTTCTGAATCGCCTTGTCGTCCAGGCCAGCCATACGCGCCCTCCGGGCATCGGTGGTCCCTGAATCCTACCCCGTGGCGGGCGCCGCTGCACCGGGATGACCGTCCGCGGTGTGCCGACCGTCGGCGCCGAACGCCCAAACGCACGGAGGCCCGACCCGGTCACCCGGGTCGGGCCTCCGCGTCACGGCCGGCCGGTCAGGGCTGCGGCTGCCCGTCCATCCGGGGCCGGAGCATCTCGCGGGTCGTCGGATACGCGATCCCGAGCTGCTCGAGATACGTCTTGAACTTCTTCGGATCGTAGTAGTACGGCTGCAGGAGCGGCTTGTACTTCGCCATGATCTCCTGGTTCAGCCAGATCGGCGGCTGGTCGGTCGGCGCGATGAAGGGGGTGTACTTGACCTCCTTCGTCTGCACGTCGCGGAAGTACGCCCACGCCGAATCCACCACCTCCTTGCGGAGGAGGATGTCGAGCATCGTCAGCGCCTGGACCTTGGCCCCCGCATACGCGCCCTTGTGGGCGATCGGGGTCGCCATCACGATGGCGTTCGCCCAGTTGTGGCCCGGCGGGCCGGGGATGTTCGACGGGAAGCGCAGCGTGACGGTCGGCACGTTCCAGGAGACGTCGCCGATGTCGTCGGAGCCGCCACCCATCTGCTGGCTCGGGGGCACCGGGAGACCGACGTTGAGCGCGGTCTCGGTGCCGAGCCCACCCTCGCGGACACCGAGCTCGCGCTGGAGCGCGCGGGCCATCGCGACGTCGGCCGAATCCCACTGCGGCATCCCGACGCGGCGGATGTTCGCGTGCGTGACCTCGGCGATGGTCTTGTTGAAGTGCGCGCTCCAGCCGGAGCCGACCATCATCACGGTGTCGAGCGCGACGTTCGCCATCATCGCCGCACCCTGCGCGATCTGCCGGCCGCGCTCGAAGAGCGCCTTGGTGCGCTCGTAGTCGCGCTCACGGAAGTAGAACCAGATGCTCGCGGTGCTCGGCACGACGTTCGGCTGGTCGCCGCCGTCGCGGATCACGTAGTGCGAGCGGGTGGGGAGCTCATTGTGCTCGCGCTGGTACTCCCAGCCGGTGCCCATCAGCATCGCGGCGTCGAGCGCGGAACGCCCGCGCCACGGGGCGCCGGCGGCGTGCGCGCTGGTCCCCCGGAACTTGAAGATCGCGGAGATGAGCGCCGTGGAGCCCGAGGCGCCCCACTGGACGCCGAGGTCGCTGCCGACGTGCGTGAAGAGGGCGACGTCGGTGTTCCGGAAGAGCCCGGCGCGCACGAGGAAGGCCTTCCCCGCCATCTGCTCCTCGGCGATGCCAGGCCAGAGGACAATCGTGCCCGGAATGCGCTCGCGGATCATGATCTCCTTCACCGCGAGGGCGGCGGCGATGTTGACCGCCTGACCGGAGTTGTGCCCCTCGCCGTGGCCCGGCGCGCCCTCGACCTGGGGGTCACGGAAAGCGACGCCCGGGCGGTTGCTCGCCTGCGGGATGCCGTCGACGTCGGAGCCGAGCGAGATCTCCGGCTTCGGGCCGGCGGGGCTCACCCAGCGGGCGATCCAGGCGCTCGGCATCCCGGCGTAGCCGGAGTCGACGGTGAAGCCCTTCGAGCGGAGGAGGCGCGTGATGTAGCGCTGCGTCTCGAACTCCTGCATCCCGAGTTCGGAGAAGGAGAAGAGTTGGTCGACGATCTCCTGCACCAGCTTGGGGTCGACCTTTGCGAGCGCCTCGGCCTTGAGGCGCTCGAGACGGGCGGAGTCGGCGGCGCTCATCTGCGCCGACGCCGTCACCGGGAGGGCGAGGGCGGCGAGGCCGACGAGGGCGAGACGGATGGGACGGGACCACAGGGACATCGCGGCGATTCCTCCGAAGGGGGGCGGACGGACGAGGCCGGCAGGCATTCCGGCGTCGGGGGGAAAGCGACCATCTTCTGGACGTTCGCGCAACGTCCCCCACGCCCGACGCCTCAATGCGCCTCTCAATCCTCTCCCGCCGCCTGCATCGGTGGGGTTCCGTCGCCGTCTTCCTCCCGCTCCTCTGCGTCGTCGCCTCGGGGCTCCTGCTCCAGGTGAAGAAGCAGGTGCCCTGGGTGCAACCGGTGGAGCAACGGACACCCGTCTCGGTGCCGCAGGTGGGCTGGGACGTGATCCTCGCGGCGGCGCGGGCGATGCCAGCGGCTGGCGTGCAGGGCTGGGAGGACATCGAGCGGGTGGATGTCCGGCCGAGCAAGGGGATCATGAAGGTGATCACGCACTCGCGCTGGGAGGCGCAGCTCGCACTCGCTGACGGCGCGGTGTTGCAGACGGCGTATCGGCGCTCCGACCTCATCGAGCAGCTGCACGATGGCTCGTTCTTCGGTGACGCGGCGAAGCTCGGGATCTTCCTTCCCTCGGGGCTCGTGCTCTTCGGGCTCTGGTTGACCGGGGCGTACCTGTGGGCGCTGCCCTATCGCACCAAGCGGAAGCGGGCGCGACTGACCGGCGCGGCGGGTACGGCTACCGTTGTGTTGGCCGTGCTTGGCACAGGCATCGCGGGCATTGCGTCACCGTCGATTGCGGGCGCGCAGGCGGGGCTCGGGCGCGCGCGGCCGGTCGCCGCACCCTATGTGCCCGATGCCACTTGGGAGCGTCGCGCACCCGCGGCGATAGGGGTGGACAGCACGAAGCTCGCGGCCGCCATCGCGTTCGCCGTCGCGAACGAGGCGAAGGCCCCGCGTGATATGGAGGAGAATCACTACCGCACCTTCGGGCGCGAGCCGTTCGGCCAGGGTATCGGGCCGTTCGCGCCACGTGGCGAGCCGACCGGGGTGATCCTGCGCGGCGGGTTCATCATCGCGAGCTGGGGAGAGCCGGACCGCGTCGACATGACGCACAGCGTCACGAAGAGCTTCCTCTCGACGACCGTCGGGCTCGCCGTCGACCGTGGGCTGATTTCCTCGGTGCGCGACACGGTGTGGCCCTCGCAGGGGCCGACGTATCGGCTGCGTCTCACCGCACCAGCGGAACCCGGCACCTCGATTGGGGAGTCGATGCTGCTCGATCCGTGGAGCACGCCCCACAATCGCCGCATCACCTGGGACGACCTGCTCCGGCAGACGAGTGATTGGGAGGGGACGCTCTGGGGGAAGCCCGACTGGGCCGACCGGCCCTCGGCGAACCCCGCCGAGTGGCGCACGCGTCCCCGTGCGCGCCCCGGGACGACGTACGAGTACAACGACGTGCGTGTGAACGTCCTCGCGCTTGCGGCGACGAACATCTGGCGTCGGCCGCTCCCCGACGTGTTGCGCGAGTACGTGATGGACCCGATTGGTGCGTCACGCAGCTGGCGCTGGAACGGCTACGACAACGCGTGGATCACGCTCGACGGGCACCCGGTGCAGGTGGTGAGCGGCGGTGGCCACTGGGGTGGCGGGATGTTCATCAACGCGTGGGACCTCGCGCGCTTCGGGCTCCTGACGCAGCGGCGTGGGATGTGGGGGGTCCGGCGCATCCTGTCGGAGGCGTGGGTTTCTCAGGCGCTCACGCCGACGGTGCCGCAACCCACCTACGGGTACATGAACTGGTTCCTCAACACCGAGCGGAAGTGGATGCCGAGCGCGCCGGCGAGTGCGTTCGGGCACGTGGGCAACGGCACGAATCTCGTGTTCGTGGCGCCGGAGCAGGATCTCGTGATCGTGGTGCGGTGGATCGAGAACGCGGCGATCGACGCCTTCCTCGGGAAGGTCCTCGACGCGATCACCCGATGATGGCTCAGTGAGGAGATGACGATGGGGATTCGGTCACGGTGGATACGATGGGTGGTGGTGTCGACGGCGCTGCTGATTCCGCTGCGGGGCGCCCGCGCGCAGTCTCCCGAGTGGACGCTGCTGATCCGAAACGGGACCGTCGTCGACGGGACTGGTGCTGCCCGGTATCGCGCGGACGTCGCGGTCCGCGGGGATCGGATCGTCGCGGTGAGCCGCACGCCGCTCGAGGCGCGGCGTGCGGCTCGGGTGGTGGATGCCGCGGGGATGATCGTCGCACCCGGGTTCATCGACCTGCACGCGCATCTTGAGCCGCTACTCGAGAAGCCGAGCGCGACGAGTGCGGTGACGCAGGGCGTCACCCTCGCCCTCGGCGGGCCCGATGGGAGCGGTCCGTTTCCGCTCGCCGCCTACGCCGACAGCGCTGACCGACTCGGTCTCGGGATCAACGTCGCGTATCTCGTCGGGCACAACACCGTTCGCACGCGTGTGATGGGGACCGAGAACCGCGCGCCGACGGCAGCGGAGCTCGATCGGATGGTCGCGCTCGTGCGGCAGGGGATGGCAGAGGGGGCGTATGGGATGAGCACCGGGCTTCGATATGTGCCCGGATATTACTCCACCACGAGCGAAGTGGTGACGCTCGCGCGGGCGGCCGCAGACTCGGGTGGCATCTACACGTCGCATCTGCGTGAGGAGGGGCTCGGGCTTCTCGAGGGGGTGGCGGAGGCGATCACCATCGCGCGGGATGCGCGGATCCCCGTCGTGCTCACGCACCACAAGGCGGTGGGGCAGCCGATGTGGGGAAAGAGCGTTGTGACGCTCGCGATGGTCGATTCCGCTCGGACGCGCGGGCTCGACGTGATGCTCGATCAGTATCCGTACACCGCGAGCCAGACCAGTCTCGCCGTTCTGCTGCCGCCGTGGGCGCTCGCCGGCGGGCGCGCGGCGCTGCGTACGCGCGTCGCCGACCCGGCGCTCCGCGACAGCATCCTCCGGGGTATCGTCGACCTGCTCCAGACGGACCGTGGCGGCGGAGACACGCGACGCGTGCAGTTCGGTGAGGTGACGTGGAACCGCTCCCTCGAGGGGCGCACGCTGTACGACTGGGCCGAGCAGCGCGGGGTCGGCCACTCGATGGAGGCCGCCGCCGCGCTCGTACTCGAGGGCGAGCTCAATGGCGGGGCGTCGATGGTCTATCACATCATCGACGAAGGGGATGTGCGGCGGATCATGGCGCACCCACAGACGATGATCGCGTCTGACGGTCGGCTCACCGATCCCGGTGAAGGGGTGCCGCATCCGCGTGCCTACGGGACCTTCCCGCGCGTGCTCGGCGAGTATGTGCGGACGCAGCGGGTGCTGACGCTCGAGACCGCGGTGCACAAGATGACGGGGATGCCGGCGGCGCGGCTCGGGTTGAGCGGACGGCGTGGATGTCTCGCCGTCGGGTGCGTGGCGGATGTGGTGGTCTTCGATGCCGCGACGGTCGGGAGTCCCGCGACCTTCACGCAGCCGCATCAGTACGCGACGGGGATCCCGTACGTGTTCGTGAATGGCGTCGCGATGGTGGATGGCGGGCGGGTCACGACCGCGCGGCCGGGCCGGGTGCTACGTCGCGGGCGGTGACGTCCGCGACGGTCGTTCTGGACGGGTGACGATCGCCGCTCCACCACACATGCGTGTGACGGGGGTCGCCCCGCCACCCGGGTGGATCAGCGGCGACCGGAGCGCTGCCTCTCGATGAAGTCCCTGGTCCAGTAGATCACGAGCGCGCAGGGCCGCGGCTGCGAGTTCGGCCAGGCGAGCCGCTTGTAGGCCGCTGGCACCTTTTCGTAGACGTCGTAGTGCTCAATGGCGACGATGTCGGCGGGGCGGACGTTCTCGAGGTTCGCGGTGCGCTCACGACCGTTCCACCCCGACTCGAGGCAGCGCCAGCCCGTGGTGCTCTCCACATCCCAGTCCATCCCGAGGATCGGGTCCGGCACCTGCACGTTGCGGAACCCCGGCATCCCCTCGAACATGTCGGCCCAGAAGTGCGGGCGAAGCGCACCGATCTCCTCGAGCCCGCGGAACTGCCCGACGCCGGCGCGCCGCCGGCATTCGAAGCCTGTGAAATCGTAGGCCGCACAGCCGTCGTGCGAGACGATCCGCACGGTGTCGATGAGCTGGACGATGCGGCGGAGGCGGAAGGTGAGCTCGGGCACATTCGCGTCGAGCATGTTGATCGCGCGGTCCGCGGGCTGGTAGCCCGGATAGCGTGCCATGATCAGCTGCTGGCCGAACGGCAACCGGGCGAGTGCGAAGCGCCCGTTGCGGTCGGTGCGGGTGCTGCGCTTCCCATTGACGGAGAGCACCTCGACGCCCGCGAGGGGCCGGCCGGTCGTGTCGGTGACGGTGCCGCGGAGGACGCCCTCCTGGGCGATGGCGCGTGCAGGGACAAGCGCGACGAGCGTGAGCAGTATGACGATCGCGGCGCGGGTCACCGTGTGGCTCGCACTGCGGGTCTTGGCGCAGATGACGCCGTAGCTCAGGGCAGGGGTCACGGCGCGGCCCACCACGGTCATTGCACCGGTCATCGCGCGAGCTTCTCCACGAAGGCCTTCCGTGCCTTCGCCACCTTCGGCGCCACGACCGCGGCGCAGTACGGGTTCTGCGGGTTCCGCGCAAAGTAGTCGTCGTGGTACGACTCAGCCGGCCAGAACGTATCGAGCGGACGGATCTCAGTGACGATCGGATCGGACCAATACGCCTGAGCCGCGGCGAGGGCGGCGCGCGCCTCCGTCGCCTGCGTCTCGTCGTGCGTGAAGATCGCCGAGCGATACTGCGGGCCGATGTCGTGGCCCTGCCGGTCGCGCGTGGTCGGGTCGTGGATCGTGAAGAAGACGTCGAGGAGGTCGCGGTAGGTGATGACCTGTGGGTCGAAGGTCACCTGCACGACTTCCGCGTGGCCGGTCTGCTTCCCGCAGACCTGCTCGTAGGTCGGATGCGGGACGTGGCCGCCGGCGTAGCCGCTCTTCACTGTGTGCACGCCGCGGAGCATCAGGTAGACCGCCTCGAGGCACCAGAAGCAGCCGCCGCCGAGGGTGGCGGTGGCGAGGGGCGGTGTCGAGGTGGCGCTGGAGGCACGCATCGTCATGCGCCGGCCGTCCGGCCCGACGGCGCGTCGGACGCGAAGCGCGGGAGGAATGCCGCGTATCCCTCATCGGCGAGTCGGTCGACCGGGATGAAGCGGAGCGCTGCGGAGTTGATGCAGTAGCGGAGCCCCTCAGGGCCCGGGCCGTCGTCGAAGACGTGGCCGAGATGGGAATCGCCCTGCGCGGAGCGCACCTCGGTGCGCGGCATGAACGGAATCGAGCGATCAACGTGCTCGGTGACGTTCGCGGTGACGGCGGGCCGTGTGAACGACGGCCATCCGGTCCCCGAATCGAATTTGTCGAGCGAGGTGAAGAGCGGCTCGCCGGAGACGATGTCGACGTAGAGCCCCGGGGCCTTGTGGTCCCAGAACTCGTTGCGGAAGGGTGGTTCGGTCGCGCTGCACTGCGTCACCTGGTACTGAAGCGGGGTGAGCTGAGCGGCGAGGGCCGGATCGTCTGGCTTCTGCTTGGCCATGGAAGGAAGGAGCGGGCGGAGCGGTGCGCGGGCAAGTGGTGCGGTTCGTGTTGCTTCGGTCGTCGGCCCGAGTACGGGGGTCGGGCAAACCCCCGGGGCGGCCAGTCGGCGCGGAGGATGGAACCTTTCGGGGCGACTTGAGTTTGATGTAAGTAGTCGCTTGCTTTCATTGCAAGCAACCACTTGCATCGCATATGACAGAACCCACCAGACAACAGCTCATCGACGCGGCGGCCAAGGTCTACGCCGAGCTCGGATTCCGCGGCGCGACGACCCGTAAAATCGCCGAAGTCGCTGGCGTCAATGAAGTTACACTGTTCCGGACGTTCGGTTCCAAGGCCAACCTGATTGACGAGGTCATCCGGTCCTGCCACCCGGACCCGGGCGCGGCGAGCCTCCCCGCCGACCCCGCAGAGCCCGAAGCCGAGCTGACCCGCTGGGTCGGCGAGACCCACCGCTTCATGCTCGACCGCCGCGGCTTGATCCGATCCGCGGTTGCGGAGTTGCACGAACACCCGGAGCACTCGACTGAAATCGCGGACCACCCGACGGTCTCCTTCCGCGAACTCCGGGCCTACGTGGACCGCCTGCACACGTCCGGGGCGATTCCCGATGTCGCGAATGCGAATGCCGCCTGCACGATGCTCCTTGGCACGCTCTTCTCCGACGCCCTCCACCGTGATGTGATGCCTTCCATGTTCCCGCCCGCCCCCGACGCACCGCGCACCTACGTGCGCCTCTTCCTCCGCGCACTCGGCGCGACCGCCGCGGCCTGCCTCGCGATGCTTCTCCTCGCCGCGACGCCGATGACCCTGGTCGCGCAGCGCGGCGGCGTGACGCCGCCGGCCTCGGCTTCGACGGCCTCGGCTTCGCCGGCATCGGCCGCGCCGGCGACACTCTCCCTCCTCGAGGCGCTTCGCCGCGCCGAGCAGAAGAGCGAAGGGGTCGCGATCGCCGCCGCCGGCGTGACGCGCGCGAAGGGGGTGCAGCAACAGGCCAACAGCGCGCGCCTCCCCCAGGCCAACGGCAGCATCGCGTACCAGCGCGCCATCCAGAACCAGTTCGCGTCGATCAGCGAGCGGTTCAGTGACCCGAACGACACTACGTCCGGCGGTGGCTTCACCGACTCCCCGATCGCGCGGATCTTCGCGGCGCCGAACACCGCGATCTTCTCGCTCAACGTCTCGCAGACGCT
>JACCDG010082583.1_pt1 | contig 16206 bp, 18 predicted proteins | sample 7442471 | NCBI WGS metagenome assembly JACCDG01 (sample SAMN15323444, study PRJNA562643) | freshwater metagenome | isolation source: river surface water | place: USA:Blue River Watershed | collected 2017-08-17 | reverse complement strand
ACGATCTTGAAAACACGCCCAGCACATCGATCGTATTCCGCATAGATTTGAAACATCTGGGCGGCGAACTGCAGAAAGATTACTTTACACCCAAGCGCGGCGACGCGTATACAGGCACGTTGCTGCCTTAACCTTGAAAGAGCTTGATTCATGAAAAAATTATTCCTCGCCCTAGCCTTGATCTGCCTTGCCGCCGCTCCGATTGCGCGGGCGCAAACCATGGGCATCGCCGCGCTGGTCAATGACGATGTGATATCCGCGGCCGACCTTGAAAACCGCACCTCTTTGCTTTTGCTGTCGACGCAGATGGAAGACACGGCGGAAGCGCGGCAAAAAATCGCGCCACAAGTCCTGCGCGGACTGATCGACGAGAAATTGCAGCAGCAAGAAGCCAAAAGACTTAACATTTCCGTCAGCGACGCCGAGGTGCAGGCAGGTATCGCTCGTCTGGCGCAGCAAAACAATATGCCGCCGGATCAGTTCATCGCCTTTATCGGGCAAAAAGGCGCTAGCCTCGATTCTTTGACCGAGCAGCTGAAATCCACTTTGCTGTGGGCCAAGATCGTGCGGCAGAAATTCCTGTCCCAAGCCGTCGTCACCGAAGAAGAGATCAACGAATCCCTCGCCAAGGTTCAGGCCAGCGCCGGCGCCGCGCAATATCTTTTGGCGGAAATCTTCCTGCCCGTTTACTCCCAGGCCGAAGAAGAAGACGTGCGCGATATCGCCGTTAAGCTAGTGAGCGAGGTCATGGCCGGGGCAGAATTCGCGTCGCTAGCGCGGCAATTTTCCAAAAGCGCCTCTGCGCCCCAAGGCGGCGATCTGGGTTGGGTCAAGCGCGGGCAATTGCCCCCGGCGCTGGACCAAAAGCTTGAAGTGATGCAGCCCAATCAAATCACAAAACCGGTGCGTACCGCCGACGGCTACACCGTTTTGCTGCTGCGCGACATCCGCACGCCGGACGGGGACGCGAAACCGGCAGTCGAGCGCGACCGCATCGCGGCGGATTTGCGGCAGAAAAAACTCGAAGCCTCGGCGCGTAAATTCTTGCGCGATCTGCGCAGCGCCGCGATCGTCGATATCCGCGCGAATGCCTTTTAATTCCCCCATCGCCCTTACAATCGGCGAGCCTTCCGGCATCGCGGGCGAAATCACCGCGAAGGCGTGGCAAGCATTGCGCCATGATCCGGCGCAGGGATTTTTCGTCATCGGCGATCCGGATTATTACCGCAAGCAATCCATTCCGGTTTGCGAAATCGGCGACCCCGCGCTAACCAGGGATAATTTCTTAAATGCGCTTCCTGTCTTGCCGCTGCGGCTGCCGTCGCCCGCAACGCCGGGCGCGCCGGACCCGAAACAGGTGGCCGCCATCGCCGATTCCATTTGCATGGCGGTTGATTTCGTCAAGCAGGGAAAAGCCGGCGCGCTTGTCACCAACCCGATCCATAAAAGCGCGATGCGCCAGGGCGGGTTCGATTTTCCGGGCCACACCGAATACCTGGCGCATCTCGACGGCGCAAAAAATCCTGTCATGATGCTGATCAATGATTATTTGCGCGTCGTGCCACTGACCGTGCATGTGGCGCTTGGCCAAGTGCCGCAGGTTCTCGCCAAAACCGATATCGCGCAAAAAGCGGAAATATTGCGCCAAGCCTTGCGAAAATATTTCGGGATAAAAAATCCAAGCCTGGCGCTTTCCGGGCTGAACCCCCATGCGGGCGAAGACGGGCATTTCGGCGAAGAAGAAGATAAAATCTTAAAGCCTCTGATCCAATCCTTGCAAGAAAAGGGCATAGATATAAAAGGGCCTTATGCCGCCGACACGATGTTCACCGAATCGGCGCGTAAAAATTACGACGCCGCGCTGTGCTGCTATCACGATCAGGCCTTGATCCCGGTCAAAACGCTCGATTTTTGGAACACGGTCAATGTGACCTTGGGCTTGTCCTTTATCCGCACATCGCCCGATCACGGCACGGCGCTCGATATCGCGGGCAAGGGCGTTGCGCGCGCCGACAGCCTGATCGCCGCGATCAAATTGGCAAGAAAGATGGCGTACCATGCAAGCTGACGCCGTTTTATCCCTGCCGCCCTTGCGCGAAGTGATCGCGCGTTACGGCCTTGCCAATAAAAAATCGCTGGGCCAACATTTCCTGCTGGATTTGAATTTGACGCGCAAAATCGCGCGCGGCGCGGCCGGGCTTGACGGCACGGTGATTGAAATCGGCCCCGGCCCCGGCGGATTGACCCGCGCGCTTCTGATCGAGGGCGCGGAACATGTGATCGCCGTCGAAAAAGACGATCGCTGCATCGAAGCGTTGCAAGACATTCAAGCCGCCGCCAATAGCCGGTTGGAAATCATCGCGGGCGACGCGATGGACATCAAAATAAAAGATATGGGCAAGGCGCCGCGCCGGATTATCGCCAATCTGCCTTATAATATTTCGGCGGCATTGCTGTTGCGCTGGCTCGAAGAGATTTATGAAAACCAAAACACGATTTCCGAAATGATCCTGATGTTCCAAAAAGAAGTCGCCGAAAGGCTTTATGCCAAGCCGCGCACCAAGGATTACGGACGGCTCAGCGTGATGACGCAATGGCTGTGCCGCGTCGAAAGATTGTTCGACCTTAGCCCCAGCGCCTTTACCCCGCCGCCCAAGGTGGATTCGACGGTGGTGCGCATTACGCCGCGCACAGGTCCCATGCGGGCGGATTTCAAGCAGGTGGAAAAAACCACGGCGATGCTGTTTCAGCAGCGGCGCAAAATGCTGCGCGGAAGCCTGAAACAACTATTCGCCGATCCGCAGAAAATTTTGGCGGAAACGAAAATCTCCCCCACCGCAAGGGTGGAGGAGCTGGATGTCGAAACGATTATAAATCTCGCGCAAAAACTTTTGGATTAACGCGGTCCGCGGCCAGTGGGAATCAACCTAATGCCGGATGCCTGCATCGCATTGTTGATGTCTTGTGTGGGAACTTCGCTTACCGAAACCAATGCGCTGGTGGAAAGATCGATCACGCCGACCCGCAAATGCTTTCCCGTCAAACCGTCCAAAACCAGCCCCTGCAAGGTCGTCGCATCTTTTGGATGAGGGACATAATCATCGCCCTTTTTCCATTCAGATGAATTAACGCCTGCTGCTTCTCCTGTTAAAACCAAATAATATTCTCTCGTATTCATTTTTACTCTCCTGCGATTAAGATTGTTTATGCCGCAAGAGTAACGATTTTATTGCGCCGCACCATGGGTGTTGGCGGCAGTCCAGCCATGCAATAATCGCATAATATTGGAAATAAAATTGCGCTATTTATTTATAAAATGCCGCGCCAGAGAAATATTATTTTAATAGCCCCGACATTCAGACAGACGTAATGTTTCCAATAAGACGGGATCGACAACACCGGAATCAGGGGGAGCTACACTATATCGGCCAGCGCGTCTTTGACGCATCGCCAGAACTCCCTGATCCCACGCATCGGTGCGGCGCCCAATCAAATCCTGAGTTAAAACCCGAACGCCATTCCGATCATGAACAAAGCCCTGGCGGGTAAGTTTAATAAGATAAACATCCGGCCCGCCTTGTCGCATAGACGACAAAGCCTCCGCCGCAGTGTGGAAATACTGTTCGTGAACCATTTTCCCGGCTACCTCGCGCTGAATAGCCAGTATATATTTATCTGCCATGCACCCTTCCTACCCGCTATTACATCGGATACGGATTAATTTATCTTTTTAATAATAGCATATATGTAATTGGAATAGCAGAAAAAATCACTGCCCTTGCCGCAAGCCTTTGACGAAATTGGAAAGGCCATATTGCCGGGGCCGGCGCAGCCTTTCGGCATGTAGTATCTTTTCTACCGCCAGCACGCTTTGGTCCAAATCGTGGTTGACGATGATGTAGTCATACTCGCTCCAATGGCTCATTTCATCCGCCGCTTTGTTCATGCGAAAGGCAACCACCTCGGCGCTGTCTTGGGCGCGGGCCTTTAAACGTCTTTCCAGCTCCGATGTCGAAGGGGGAAGGATAAACACGCTGACCAAATCCTCGCGCGCCTTTTCCGCCAATTGCTGCGTGCCTTGCCAGTCGATATCGAACAGCACGTCCATGCCGGATGTCAGGGCGTCTTCGACCGGCTGGCGCGGGGTGGCGTAATAATAATTGAACACCTTGGCATGTTCCAAAAACTCACCCCGGTTCAGGCGCAGTTGGAATTCGGCGGGATCGGTGAAATGATAATCTATGCCTTCGGTTTCGCCGGGGCGTTTGGGGCGGGTCGTGACCGAAACCGAAAGCCTGATATGCGGGTCGCGCTGCAGCAAACGGCGGGAAATCGTGGTCTTCCCGGCCCCGCTGGGGGAAGATAAAACGAACATCAATCCACGGCGCTGAATATCCATGGGGTGTTTTAGCCGTTTGCCGCCCCAAAAATCAATCCCGAAATGATTTTCCCCGGTGGATATGTCGCTGCCTTGCGACAATTTGTCCCATGTCTTTTTGCTGTGATTTCATTATCTTGGCCTTGTTTTAATCATGACCCAAACGACCCTGCAACCAACCATCGAGTACATCCCGATAGGCGACCCAACCGCCGGGGGCAACGACAATCTTTTTTTGGGCCTTAAAGACAAAGCCGCCGAAGACGGTTTGATTCAAAAAACAGAACCAAGCCAAGCATCAAAACAACAGGCGCAAAACCAAAATCAAAACCAGCAGGAAAAAGACGAAGACGGCGAAATCGAACTGATCGACGCCGATCAGGAATTGCAAAATCTGCTGGATTGGATTTTAAAGAACCAGATCGAAATCACCGACGCCGATCATGAATACATGGACAGCCTGCCAGAAAGCGCGAAAAACGCGCGCAGCAGGCGGCAGGTGCAAATAGCGATCCAGGCCTTAATGATGATGCAGATCCAGGCCTATTTCCAAATGCAAACCCGGCCGAACGCCTTTACGCCGCAGCAAATCGCGTCGATCCGGCATTTGATCGTACAGCTTTTGGAAATTTCCAAAACCGCCGAACTGAAACCCGATGCCCTGAAAAACCTGACGATCGCGCGCGATCCCGCCGCGCTTTTGGCCGTCACCTTGCTGCGCGAACAATTGCAGCAATTGGGCGCGGTGCCATCGCCCTTGCGCAACAACGACATGATGCTGCAATTGGGGCAAAAACTCGCGGGCCAAACATCGCCCGCGCTGGAGAATATTCTGGCCGCTCTGGCTAATGTCAAAGGAACGGAACCTTTGGCCGCCGAAGCGCAAAAAATCCAAAAGCAACTGCAATTGCTGCAAGGGCTGAACCCGCAAAAAAATCCCGCGCAATCGCTGATGGCGATTTTGCAGCATCTACGCCAGAACGGCGGCGCAGCGCCGCTGAACATGACACAAACGCAATTGAAATCGCTGATCGCGAATATCAACACGCCGCAAGGCAAAATGCAATTGTCGCAATTGATCGCAAACCTGACGCGGCAAAGCGTGCAGAATCTTGTATCGTTTCAGCAAAGGCTGCAGCTCGCCTCGTTGGACGTAAAACTGCCGCCCGCCGTCCAGCAAATTGTTTCGGCGCAAGCGATGCAGCTTTCGCAAAGCTTGCGCATCACGATACCGCCCGTATTGCTGCAGCAAATCAACACGCAATTGCGGCAGCAACAAGAAACCGCAAGGACACAAAACCAGGGGGCGCAAAACCCGGCGGTGCAAGACTTGAATAGACAACAGCAACAGCCCGCACAGCACACGGATCCGAAAATCATCCCGCTGCGCCCCCCTTTGCAGCAACAGGCGCAGCAGCAAGCGCCGCAACTGCGCACCGGAACCGGAACTTCCATCGCAGGGCATTCCGTGACTTTTGGCGCAACCCAGCCCACGCAAAGTTTCTTCCGCCAAACGCCGCAACCCACGCCAATACAGTATAATTCTACTTCCGCGCCGCAACCCGGCCCGCGCGTAACACCTATCGGCGGCCCGGATGTGGTCGCGCGCATCGGCCCTGATAAACTTGCGACACCAGCGCCCGCACCCACACCGGCCCCTGGCGACCCTGCTTTGAAAAATCCCGAACCGGCGAATCCAAAAAATCCTGGGCCTGATAACCCTGCCCCGGAAAAGCCGCCCGTGGGAAATGCTCCACCCGCGCCGGACAAAGCGCCGCAACCGCCACAACCGGGACCACAAAAGACACTGCCGTTGGAAACGCTGAAATTCGATCCAGCACCGAGCGGTAAAGGCAACCAAGATGACACCCAAAAGCCGGACAGTGCGCAAAATAAATCGGATCCTGCAAAAAATTCTGATGAAAGAAAGCAGGATGGTAAGAAAGACGAAAAACCAATTGATCTTTTTAAACCGACCAACGAGCAAATCGCAGAAGCTCTTCGAAGGAATCCGGACCAATCCATTGTCGTAACTAACGCGGATGGGACGGAACGAATTATCAGCGGCGAAAATTCCAAAACGCTGGATGCCAACAAAATTATAGAAACCCGCGATCGGCTGAATGAAATGGATAAGTCATATAGCATGCGCTCTGTCTCAGGTGTGGTGAAGCATGTGAAAGAAATGCCTAAAGCATTGGTCAATATGGTCAGCGGTTTTTTGCGCTGTTTAGGCCGTGGAAGATAAAATTTAAAATAAACCTACAATAAGGCAGGAGAAAACTATGCAAGACAAAGAAAAAATTCTTGAACTATCCCAAACAGCATTGGACGAAGGCAAAAAAAGCAGCGCCGCCATAAGGGTATTTTGTAAGGCGTTTAACGATCAAGTTTCTTTTTCCATCGACGAGCATTCCGGCAACTTAAAAATGAGCTACGATTGGAAATCATGGACCGGATTCTGGGCCAAAATTTCGCGCGTTCCAAGATTTATGCTTTTCGTCACTCACGCAAAAATGAACGGTATAATCTCGAAAGTCTGCCCAAGAACTTTTATTCAAGAAGCCGTGCAAAAGGACATCGCCTTAGAAATCAGCCGGAAGCTGCAAAATGAAAATCTTTCCCTGCCTGGTGATGGAACAATCGTTTTTGAAGGCATCAACTTACATCTGGTAAAGCGTAACAAGCGCGCCGCCGAAGCCGCAAAGGGTCATGATTTCCGCGACGACGGAACCGTAACGGTGAATGGCGCGGCATATAACCGAACGACACTATATACCGGAACAGGTAACGGCCTTGCTGGCGGAAATTCCGGATCAGCCGGAGTTGAAAGGCACAGATAAGTCATGGAAAACTTCCTGCAAATTCTCGGCGCATATGCCCTCTACCGCGCGGCGCGGGGATGCGGGTATTTGCTGATCGGGCTGGGAAGGCCGTCTTACAACCTTGTCTCGCGGCAAGGGCGCAAGGCGAAAATCGCCTGGCGGAAATTGCAGCGCCGCGACACACGGCTTGGCGCGGCGTGCCGCAGGGCCGAGGCGCACCGCCTTGCCGCAGAGCTTACCTATCGCACGCAAACGCCGCAGCCGGTTCAGGACATGGTTTCGATTTCCAAAAATTGCGCGCTGATTTCATTTTTCTGGGCAAGCGATCTGATGCCCAACGCTTACCGCTGGGGCAAGAATCACATCGCGCCTTTCCTCTGCTGGCAAGCGCGGCAATTTGGATTGGAAATTAGCATGAATACGCCAAAGCCGGTGGCGGCGATTGTGCGCAAAACAAGTGATGGACTTAGCCGCGCCTTGGATCATGTGCCTACGCCGCGCGATATGCTGGGCGCAATCCGCCCCGTGCGCTCCCCTCACGCTATTCGATATTCTGCACTTGCTCGCGGAATTGGTCGATAATTGTTTTCAACTCCAGCCCGATGCGGCTTAGTTCGATATCCGATGATTTGGAACACAGCGTGTTCGCCTCGCGGTTGAATTCCTGCGCCAGAAAATCCAATTTACGCCCGACGGGCTCATTTGACCGCAGCAGCGATTGCGCCTCGGCCACATGCGCCTTCAGCCGGTCGATTTCTTCGCGCACATCGGCCTTGGCGGCTTGGAACGCCAATTCCTGCGCCAAGCGCTGCTCGTCCATTTGTCCGGTGATGGATTTGAATGCGGCCAGTTGTTCGGCCATTTTCACGCGCATCGACTCGGCTTGCGGCGCGATACGCTTTTCCGCATCCGCCGTCAGCGATTCGACAGTTTCGATCTGCTGCTTTATGACTTGACCCAGATTCGCGCCTTCGCGCGCGCGGCTTTCGTTCAGCGCGGCGAGGGTTTTTACGAATAAATCCGATATCGCCGATTGCGTTTTTTCATCCACTTCTAAAGACGCGGCATTGCGCGACAGCATGCCGGGAATTTGCAGCACCTGATCCAATTTCAACGGCGCTTGGTCGAATTGATGGCGGTAAGTGTCGCGCAGGTCCAAAAGCTTTTTCAAAAATTCGACGTTCAATTCCATGCCGCCGGCCGCATCCTCGGACTTTTCCAGCTGCGCCACAAGATTGCCCCGGCGCACATGTTTCGCCGCAAGCGTCCGCAGGCCGATTTCCATGGCTTCAAAGCCTTCGGGCAGCCGCAGGCGCAAATCCATATTGCGGCCGTTGACCGATTTAATCTCGCATTTCCACTCTATCCCTTGAATTGCCGCCGTAATTCTGGCAAATCCTGTCATGCTATGAATTGTCATCGCTTTTTCCTTTTCCGGCCCAAGGTGTAAACCATGATCCAGCCAAAATCAATTCTAATCACCGGCGCGTCAAGCGGTATCGGCGCCGCCCTCGCCCTTGCCTATGCCGAACCGGGCGTTACGCTGTTTCTGGGCGGGCGCGACAAGGACAGGCTGAATGCCATCGCCGATCAATGCAAGGCCAAAGGCGCGGACGCGCATCCCAGCACGGTCGATGTGATGGATAAAATCAGCATGTCGTCCTGGATCGGCTATGCGCAAAACCATACGCCTTTGGATTTGGTAATCGCCAATGCCGGAATTTCCGCCGGAACCGGCGGCGGCGGCGAGCCAGAGGATCAAGCCCACGCCATTTTCATGACCAATGTCGACGGCGTTTTGAACACCGTCTATCCGGCGCTGGATATTTTCAAAAGACGCAAGCCGCCCGAAGAAAAAAATAAATTCAAGGGCCAGATAGCGATCATCAGCTCGCTCGCCGCGTTTCGCGGATTTCCCGGCGCGCCCGCCTATTGTGCCAGCAAGGCGGCGGTGAAATCACTGGGCGAATCCTGGCGCGGGCTTTTGATGAAGGAAAAAATTGCTGTTAACGTCGTCTGCCCGGGCTATATCAAAACGCCGATGACCGACGCCAACGGGTTTTACATGCCGATGATGATGGACGCAGGCAAAGCCGCAGAGATCATCAAGCGCGGATTGCAAAAAAACCGCCCGCGCATCGCCTTTCCGTTTTTGATGTATTGCATCGTCTGGCTGCTGATGGTGCTGCCGCCAAGATTGTTCGACAAGATGCTGTCCGACCTGCCGGAAAAACCCAGCGCGAAAACCCCCTAACGCGTATTTTGCGGAATCATTCGCGGCACAAGAATGGGGGGTGGATTCTCCCCCCTCAAAATGCCAAACCACAAATCTTCCCACAAGCCTTTTTCAAATTCAAAAATCTCATCCCGCGTCAAGCGCCAGACAATATGCATAGCGCTTCTGTCGGCATATTGCTCGTCGATCCCGATCATTTGGCCGTCTACTTCAATGGGCTGAATTTTATTCTGCATGCGCGGGGCCAGCATTCTTTCGGCCAAGCCCCTGCAATAAAAATAGGTGGTGTTTCTAGGATAAAAATCCTGGTCTTGCCAACCCGGCGCGGCGGCATCCATCGCCTTTCTTTCGTCGACGGTCATTTCGCAATAACGCAGCAAATTCAAAAGCTTTTCCCTGTCGTCTCCTTCTTTCCGGAACGCTTGACCCACGTCGATACTGTTCCAGGACAATATTTCCGTATAAAACTGATCGCGCGTGACGACGCCGGTCAGCATATCTGGGAATATTTCCGGCGGAAAGCCCCGTGGGATTTCGCCATCCTGCAACGCGAACATGTCTGTTGGAATTTCGCTGCCAAAAACAGAGGCCGGGCGGGCTCCGACCGATATCTTGTATCGGACCAAGCTTTCCGGGATTTCCAATTGACACAGCAAATCTCCGTTTCTGCCCAAGGCGGCGAGTTCTTCCTGCCCGAAATGCGCGTTCAATTCTTTTTCATTGAACACCACCAGGTAAGTTGCGTAGTAATATTCGCTGCCGTCTTCGCTGATGCTTAGCCAGCGTGTGAAGTTTATGGTACAACCATCGCCTTCTTCGCTAATGTCATAAGATTCTCTGCTGCGCGGCTCAGGCTGTGTGCGAAAACCGCCAAGTGTCTTTGCACCTGATTCTGCGAACGGCAGAATCATAATCCCGGAAAGAAGAACATTTGATGCGATTATCGGAAAAGTTTTTTTCATGGCGGCTCCTTATGACGCTGCAAGCCTATCAAACTGCATGGCATAAGCAACCAAAATAAAGATAAGATTATTGCCTGTTTATCTTACGCCAGGCCGCGACATTGCGGTTATGCTCGGCCAGCGTCTTTGCAAAGACATGTCCGCCCTTGCCGTCGGCAACGAAATACAGCTCATCGGTTGTTTCAGGATTCAGCGCGGCTTCTATCGCGGCAAGCCCCGGATTGCAAATCGGCCCGGGCGGAAGCCCAAAGCGCACATAGGTGTTATAGGGATGATCGCGCGCCAGATCGGCATAGGTCAAAGCCGCGTCGCCGCCGCCCCAAAGCAGCTTGGCATAGGCCACGGTCGGATCGGCTTGAAGCGGCATGCCGCGCCGCAGGCGGTTGACGAAAACCGCGGCGACCCTTTTGCGTTCGGCGGCGATGCCGGTTTCTTTTTCCACGATCGAGGCCATGACCAAAGCCTGTCGCATATCGTCATAGGGCAAATTCTGCTGCCTCGCTTGCCAAAGCTTTTCCAAACCGTCGCGCATCGCTTGCTGCATCCGGGCGATCAGCGCCGAGCGCTCCTCGCCGTAAGGATAGCTGTAAGTTTCCGGCAGCAAGCTGCCTTCTTCCGGAATTTTGGAAATCTCGCCCGCCAGCCCTTCGCCCGAAGAAATCAAGGCGGCGATTCCCTTGGACGTCAAGCCTTCGGCGAATGTAATTTTGCGCAGCAGCACCTTGCCGTCGGCGATTTTTTGCAAAACATGCTGCATCGTCTCGCCGGGAAAGAATTGATATTCCCCGGCTTGCATCGCGGCATGGGAATCGAACAGCCGGGCGAAAACGATAAAAGGCAAGTCATGGTGGATGATGTCTTCTTGCCGCAGTTGCCGCGCGATGCCGCGCAGGCTCGTGCCTTTTTCGATCAACACGGTTTTTTCCGCCGCCAGCGGGCCCGGGGAATGGAAACCGTGATACAGCCAGAATCCAACCCCCAGCGCGTTGGCGGCAAGCACGAACAGCGTCACGAAAAAGACGATCGCGATTATTGTCCGGCCCGCTGATTTTTTTGGAATGTCCGGTTCGGTCATAGAATATTTCTGGCAGAACGGTAAAAAAAAGCCAATTCAGAACCGCTAACAAAATTTCAAATTGCTTCACGTGAAGCAATTTGGCCGCCTTGCGCCAATAGGTAGGGGCACGCCGGAAATAAATACGCCAGATGCAGGTCAATAGGTGGAGACAAGTTTATTTATTCCGAACCCTCAGCGCGTCATGGCGTGGACGAAATTTTTCTGGCGCTATTGGCGGTCTAGTTTCGGTTCGCTTGCCATTTGCCATAGAAAATCAAACTGCACTTTGAACGTTTCCACCAATGACTTGTTCTGCATGATGATCGTTCGATAAGGTTTGTTCCACAAAACGATGGCGATTTTATCGGCATAGATCAAATAAGGCACTTTGCCGAACAAGGATTTCGGAATCCATCTATAGGCTTCTGGCTGAGAGGCGAAATATGTGTCGCCCTCGCAAATTAGTATTCTTTCTTTTAATTCCAGCTCTATGGCAGTCTTTGTATAACGGCTGACATTGCCTCCCCCTGCCCAGTCGGTTTTACAAGCCAAACTGGCTGGGGGGCATTTTTTAAGCTATCTATTTAGATTATCTTTTCTTATCTTATTAGATTGTTGTCTTTAAAGGATATTTTTTATTGACATAAGTCTCCTTACCGTATACATTCCCTGCATAAATAAAAATAAATAAATAAAAAATTGAGCTTGGGAGGCTAATGTAATGATGAACCGTTTGCTTACGGACGACATAAATTTTGCCAAATTGCTTTTTGAACTGGAGCTGACAAACCGGCAATTAATGCTCGAGTTAAAGCAGCTCGGCATGCAAAAAAGTCTGGAAAAGCTGACGCCACCGGGCAATCAAAATAAATCCGGCCCTTTACCCCACCCGCCGGAAAACCAGGCTGGCGTTGGTGCCGCCGAATCCGAAAGAATTGGAAAGGGCAATGTCGACGCGGCGCTGCTGCGCGGTCTTGGGAACAAAGTTTAAATCGCACCCTTCGGACGGATTTTCCAGATTCAAGGTCGGCGGGCAGACATTGTCGTTAATCGCCAAAATACTGAAAATCGCCTCGACCGATCCGGCAGCGCCCAGCAAATGCCCCACCGCCGATTTGGTCGAAGAAATCGCGACCTTTTTGGCGTGATCGCCGAACAGCCTTTTTACCGCCCGCACCTCTACCTCGTCGCCGAGCGGCGTCGAAGTGCCGTGGGCGTTGATGTAATCCACCTGGTCGGGATTGATTTGCGCGCGTTTTAACGCCGCCTGCATCGCGCGGAAACCGCCATTGCCGTCTTCGGGCGGGGCGGTGATATGGAACGCATCGCCGGACAGGCCATAACCCACGACTTCGGCGTAAATTTTGGCGCCGCGCTTTTTGGCGTGCTCGTATTCTTCCAGCACGACGACGCCCGCGCCCTCGCTCATCACGAATCCGTCGCGGTCCTTGTCCCAGGGCCGCGAAGCCCTGGCGGGGGTATCGTTGAAATTGGTGGATAGCGCCCGCGCCTGGGAAAAGCCCGCAATAGCCAGCCTGCACACCACGGCCTCTGTCCCGCCCGCGACCATAACGTCGGCGTCATCGAGCGCGATCAGCCGCGCCGCGTCGCCGATGGCGTGCGCGCCGGTGGAACAGGCGGTGACGACGGAATGGTTCGGGCCCTTATAGCCGTATTTGATAGAAATCTGCCCGGACGCAAGATTGATCAGCGCCGATGGAATGAAAAACGGGGAAATCCGGCGCGGGCCGTCTTTTTCCATAATGTTCGAGCCGTCGGCAATTTCAACAAGCCCGCCGATGCCTGATCCGACCAAAACGCCGGTGCGTTCCAATTCCTGTTCCGCCGTCGGTTTCCAGCCCGCATCCTCGACCGCCTGCTGCGCGGCCGCCATGGCGAATACGATAAAATCGCCCATGCGGCGGCGGTCTTTGGCCGGAACATATTCGTCAGCGTTGAAATAGCCGTCCGCGCCGTTGCCGGTCGGAATCTGTCCCGCCACCTTGGCGGGCAAATCGGATACGTCAAAAGACTGGATGGCACGAATGCCGGATTCCGCATTCAAGAGCCGAGGCCATACATGCCCTGCCCCGCAACCAAGCGGGGTAACAAGTCCAAGTCCGGTGACGACGACTCTTCTCATTATGCGGTTGACGGTTGACGGTTGACAGTTAACAGTTGACGATTAAATAAAGCCAGCCCAAAAACGCCTGGCGGCCGGCTGCCAACGATCATCTGGCTGTTGGATTAGCCATGTTGCTGAATATAAGCGATGGCGTCTTTTACGGTCAGGATTTTTTCCGCGGCTTCGTCGGGAATTTCGCAGCCGAATTCTTCTTCGAACGCCATGACCAGTTCAACCGTGTCCAGGCTGTCCGCGCCCAGATCGTCGATAAAGCTGGCATTTTCGGTGACTTTGGTTTCTTCTACGCCCAAATGTTCGATTACGATCTTTTTGACGCGTTCATTGATATCGCTCATATGTTTTTCCTCGTTGGTTGAATAGCCGGGTATACTTAATAGGATTTGGTGGATTTGACAATATTTTAAATTTCTGAAAAATCAAGAGGTTAATTAAACCATTTTATACCATCGCCATTCCGCCATTCACATGAATGGTCTGTCCGGTGATATATCCCGCGCCGTCGCTGGCGAGAAACAAGGCCGCCGCCGCGATATCGCCGGATGTCCCCATTTTCCCCATCGGTATGCGCGCCGATATTTTTTCCTTTTGATCCGGCGTCAACACATCGGTCATCGGCGTTTCGATGAAACCGGGGGCGATCACATTCACCGTGATATTGCGGCTGGCGACTTCCTGGGCCAAGGATTTGGAAAAGCCGATCAAGCCCGCCTTGGACGCGCAATAATTCGCCTGTCCCGGATTGCCAGTGGTGCCGACGACCGAGCCGACCGAAATGATGCGGCCATAGCGGTTTTTCATCATGCCACGCAGCGCAGCGCGCACCAATTTAAAGGTCGAGGTCAAGTTGATGTCGATCACCGCCTGCCAGTCTTCGTCCTTCATCCGCATCAAAAGCCCGTCGCGGGTGACGCCGGCATTGGCGACAAGAATGTCGATCTTGCCCATTTTGGATTCCGCGTCGGCGACCATCGCGTCGATGGCGGCGGAATCCGACAAATTCACCGGCATCGCATGCGCGCGCGCACCGAGTTCCTGAACCATTTTGTTCAAGACGTCTTGCTTGGTCCCGGTCAAGAAAACCGTAGCGCCCGCCGCATGCAGCGATTTCGCAATCGCGCCGCCTATGCCGCCCGTGGCGCCGGTGATAAGCGCGGTTTTGCCAGTGAGATTCATAATAATTCTCCAAAGTAGCTGGGGAATGGGGTAGTCGGGTAATGGGGTATGGAAAAAAATCCATTACCCCATTACCCCGTACGCCATTACCCTTTTAAAAATTCTTCTATAGTTGCCGGCCCATCCAGATTGACAAGTTGCATTTCCGGATCGATTCTTTTCACAAGCCCGGTCAAAACCGATCCCGCGCCGATTTCGACGATCTTGGTGACGCCCAATTGCTTCATCGTCAGCACGCTTTCGCGCCAGCGCACCATATTGGTCATTTGTTCGACCAAAAGGCGGCGGATTTCGTTCGGGTCTTGCACCGCCTTGGCGGTGACATTGGCGATCAAGGGCAATACCGGAACACCCAAATTGATGTTGGACAAAGCCTGTTGAATCGCGTCGGCAGCGGGCGCCATCAAAGGCGAATGTGAAGGAACAGACACCGGCAGCATCAGCCCGCGTTTCGCGCCTTTTTCCTTGGCGATGGGCAGGGCGCGGTCGACAGCGGCCTTGTGCCCGCTGATGACGACTTGTTCGGGCGAGTTGTCGTTGGCGGAAACGCAAATCTCGCTCTTGCCGTTCGATGCCAGCTTGGCGATTTCCTGCGCGGTTTCCAAATTCACGCCCAAAAGCGCGGCCATAGCGCCGACGCCTTGCGGAACCGCGTCTTGCATCGCCTTGCCGCGCAGCCTTAACAGCTTTGCGGTATCGGAAAGTCCAAAGACCTTGTTGGCGCAAAGCGCGGAATATTCGCCCAAGGAATGCCCGGCGACGAATTTGCCCTTGCTGCCGATTTTAAAATTCGCCTCGCGTTCCAGCACCGCGACAATGGCCATGCTGACCGCCATCAAGGCGGGCTGGGCGTTTTCGGTTTTGTTCAGCTCGTCGGCGTCGCCTTCGAACATCAATTTGGAAAGGTTCTGCTTGATCGCCTCGTCGACGAGGCCGAATACGTCGCGCGCGGCTGCCGACGATTCCGCAAGCTCCTTGCCCATGCCGATTTTCTGCGAACCCTGCCCTGGAAATACGAATGCGATAGACATATTATTGTAATATCCTTTGGTTTATACCCCCGGCTAGTCATAGCGGCATTACTTTTTATGTCAAGGATTTAGCCCAGGAAAAACGGCTATTTTTATGGCTTGCTAGATTGTGGAAAATTCGCTATAAACACCGCTTACATAACTCCTTGCCGCCGGCAAACGCCGTCGGCTTTTCCCGGAATAGTCCGGGAGCAACAGCCAGAGGGAGAACGAAATGGCTTTTTACGAGACCGTGTTTTTGACACGGCCCGACATCGCGGCCGGTCAAGTTGAGGCGATTGGAAATCAATTCGCCGATATCATCACCAAAAATGGCGGTAAGGTTACCAAGCGCGAATATTGGGGCTTGCGCAATCTCGCCTATGTCATGAACAAAAACCGCAAGGCGCATTACATGT
>JACCDG011816040.1_pt1 | contig 16207 bp, 16 predicted proteins | sample 7442471 | NCBI WGS metagenome assembly JACCDG01 (sample SAMN15323444, study PRJNA562643) | freshwater metagenome | isolation source: river surface water | place: USA:Blue River Watershed | collected 2017-08-17 | reverse complement strand
GCCCCGGCAAGTGGAACCCCGAGGGCGTCTACCAGATGTTCCCCCGCCTGGCCGAGCGCAAGGGCAACCTGGGCACGCAGCTGTCCGGCGGCGAGCAGCAGATGCTGGCCGTCGGCCGCGCGCTGGTGCTGAACCCCAGGCTGCTGCTGCTGGACGAGCCGCTGGAGGGCCTGGCGCCCATCATCGTCGAGGAACTGCTCAAGGCGATCCGCCGCATCACTCGCGAGGAGGGCCTTTCGGCCATCATCGTGGAGCAGCATCCGCAGGCCATCCTGGCCATCTCCGACAGCGCCATCGTGCTCGATCGCGGGACCATCGTGCATCGCGGCACCGCCCGCGAGCTGCGCGAGAATCCGGCCTTGGTGGACAAGCTGCTGGGCGTCTCACGCTGACGCCGGCGCGGCTGCCTGGCCTTTTACTGATCCTGGTGCCCCGCGGGGCGCGCGAAAGCCCTCCATGACGATCCAACGCCGCGACTTCCTGCTCCGATCCGCCGCCCTCGCATCCGGCCTGCTGCCCCTGGCTGCGGGCGCGCAGCAGCCGGCGGGATTCCCCTCCAAGCCGCTGAAGATCGTCGTGCCCTTCGGCGCCGGCGGCGTCGCCGACCTGACCGCCCGCACCGTGGGCCAGGCCCTGGGCGATCGCATCGGCCAGCCGGTGGTGATCGAGAACAGGCCCGGCGCCGGCGGCATCGCGGCCGGTGAGCAGGTGATCCGTTCCGACGCGGACGGCCACACGCTGCTCCTCATGAGCAATGCCACGGCCGTCAGCGCGACCCTGTTCACCCGGATGCCGTTCGACGGGCTCAAGGACTTCGCGCCCGTCGGGCTGCTGGCGGTGTTCGACCTGGCCATCGTGGTGCCGGCCAATTCGCGCTGGCGCAACTTCGCCGAGTTCCTGGCCGAGGCCAAGGCCAATCCCGGCAAGATCAACCTGGGCACCATCGCCATCGGCAGCACCCAGAACCTGGCGGCCGAGCTGTTCAAGTCCCAGGCGGGCGTCGACGTGCAGATCGTGCCGTTCAACGGCACGCCCGCCGTCGTCACCGCCCTGCGCGGCGGCAACATCGATGCGGCCGTGGAGATCCTCGGTCCCGTGCGCACCCAGATCACCGCCGGCGCCCTGCGCCCCCTGGCCGTGATGGGTGACAAGCGCGAGCCGACCCTGGCGGACGTGCCCACCGTGGCCGAGGCCCGCGGCTCGCTGGCCGGCTTCAACGTGGCGTCCTGGAACGCGCTGGCCGCGCCGGCCGCCACCCCGCGTGACCGGGTGCAGTACCTCAACCGTGAGGTCAATGCCGTGCTGAACACCCCCGCGATCCGCCAGAAGCTCGCGGCGCTGGAAGTCGACGCGCGCCCGGGCACGCCCGAGCAGCTGGGGCAGCTGCTGGCCAGCGAGACCAGGCGCTGGGGCGACGTGATCATCCGTGCCAACATCCCGCGCCAGTAAGCGGATGCGGGCGGGCGCGCGCGGCATCGCGGCGGGCAGGGGCTGACCGCCTTGCTCGCCATCCTCTCCATCACGGCCCCGGTCTACCTGCTGATCGCGCTGGGCTATGCCTGCGTGAGCCGGGGGCTGTTCGCCCGGACGGACATGCGCCTGTTCGGCAAGTACGTCCTGTACCTGGCGCTGCCGGCCCTGATCTTCAGCTCGCTGTCCCAGCGCAGCTTCAGCGAGATCGTCAATCCCGTGTTCATCGCCGCCTACGCGGGCGGCTCGCTGGCGACGCTGGCCCTGGGCTTCTGGTGGGCGCGCCGCATCGCCGGCTACCGGGTATCGGCCTCGGCGATGGTCGCCATGGGCGTCGCGTGCGCCAACAGCGGCTTCATCGGCCTGCCACTGGTGTCGCAGATCTTCGGGCCCGGCGTGGCCGGCCTGAACCTGGCCCTGGGCGGGATCGTCGAGAACATCCTGCTGATCCCCCTGGTCGTGGCCCTGGCGGACAGCGACCTGGGGGACGGGCATCCCGGCGGGGAAGCGAGCGGAAGGCGCTGGCGGGCCGCCCTGGCTCAGTCGATGCGCGGCCTGGTCCGCAATCCCCTGGTCTACGGGGTGATCCTCGGCGTCCTCGCCTCCTCGGTCGGGCTTCGCCTGCCCGAGTCACTGGCCCGCGCCGTGGGCATGGTGGCCGCCTCGTGCTCGGCGCTCGCGCTGTTCGTCATCGGCGGGTCGCTGGTGGGCTTCGGGCTGCGCGGCGCTTCGCGTGACGTGGGCGTCGTGACCGCCGGCAAGCTGCTGGTGCACCCGTTGGCCGTGACGGTGCTGCTGCTGCTGCTGCCACCCATGGACCGGCAGCTGCAGATGGCCTTGATCATCACCTCGGCCGTTCCGATGATGAGCATCTACCCCATCGTGTCGCAGCGGTACGGCCAGGATGGCTTCGCGGCCTCCGCGCTGCTGGTCGCGACCGTGGCGTCCTTCTTCACGCTCACGGGTTTGCTGTGGATGCTGCAGCACTACTGGTGAGACCTCCCCCCGGCTGACCGCTCCCCGACCCGCAGGAGGGCGCTGCGGGTAAACCCCATGCAGGAAAAATTCAAGATGGAACAAACTTCCATCTTGAAATACCAATCCGACCTGGGTGGGAAAGCCTCCGACCATGAACCTAACGACATCCACGCAACACCCGGCTGCCGACGTCACCCGATCCTCGAGGACGTGGCTCAAGGCCCTGCGTTCGTTCCTGTGGAATTCCCTCCCCGCCCTGTCGTTCGTCGCCATCGTCGGCGCCTGGGCGATCGCGATTCCCGTGTTCGAGATCCCGAAGTACCTGCTGCCCGCCCCGGGCGCGGTGTTCCTGCGCCTGTTCACTGACTGGGAGCAGCTGTGGACCAACTCGCTGGTCACCCTGCTGGAGATCGTGCTGGGCTTCGGCCTGACCGTGGTCACGGCCATTCCCCTGGGCCTGGTGATCGCGCTGTCGCCCGTGGCCAAGCAGGTGATCTACCCGCCGCTCATGTTCATGCAGCTGGTGCCCAAGATCGCCGTCGCCCCCCTGTTCCTGGTGTGGCTGGGCTTCGGCATCGAATCCAAGGTGCTGCTGACCGTGCTGATGACGTTCTTCCCGCTGCTGCTGGCCAGCATCAGCGGCTTCCAGATCCTGGATACCCGCCTGCTGTACCTGACCCGCTCGATGGGCGCCTCCTGGTGGCAGACCTTCCGCTACCTGCGCATCCCGGCGGCGCTGCCCGTGATCTTTTCCGGCATCAAGACCTCGGCCACCATCGCCTCGACCGCCGCCATCGTGGCTGAGTTCGTGGGGGCCAACCAGGGCCTGGGCTATGTGCTGCTCAAGGGCACCAGCACCATGGACATCGAGCTGACCTTTGCCGTGCTGGTCATCCTGACCATCATCGGCATCGTCATCAACTACCTCGTCGAATTCGCGGAGTGGCTCATGACGCCCTGGCAGCGAGTGGACCGTTGATCAAGAGTTGAGCCTCCGCAAAGAGAGGCTTTCCCACCCCCCCGGGGCAGATGCCCCACACCATGATGGAGACAGATGATGATGAATTTCAACAGAAGGCTTTTGCTGGGTGCACTGGGTAGCGTCGCGATCGGCCTTTCCGTCAGCGCGCAGGCCCAGACGGCCCTGACCTTCCAGCTGAACTGGACCGCCGGCGGCGCCAACGCGGGCTTCGCCGCCGCGGTTGCGGAGGGCTTCTACAAGGAAGTCGGCCTCGACGTGAAGCTGGTCGAGGGCAACGGCTCGGGCAACACCGCCCAGCTGGCCGCCAACGGCCGCGCCGACCTCGCCTATGCGGATGCGGTCGCCGTGAGCCAGCTGATCGCGAAGGGCGCGCCGCTGAAGGTGATCTCCACCGTCTACCAGTCGAACCCGAACGCGGTGCTGGCGCTCAAGAAGATGAACATCCGCTCGCCCAAGGACCTGGTGGGCAAGAAGGTGGGCGTTCCCGCCGGCTCCTCGCAGACCACCATGCTGCCGCTGTTCCTGCGCGCCAACGGCCTGAAGGAAAGCGAGATCAGCCTGATCAACATGCCGCCCACCTCCATGGTGCCGTCGCTGCTGCAAGGCCAGGTGGATGCCATCCTGGGTTCCATCGACGCCTACCAGATCCAGCTCGAGGCCCAGGGCGCGGCCGTGGACGTCTACCGTTTCGCCGACTACGGCGTCCCCACGGTGAGCACCTCCATCTTCGCGACCAACTCCTTCCTGGCCTCCAGCCCGGACATCACGCGCCGCTTCGTGGCCGCCAGCCTCAAGGGCTGGACCTTTGCCATCGACAACCCCGAGCGCGCCGTGCGAGCCCTCAAGACCGTGTTCCCCAACGTGAACGACAAGCTCGCCGCGCAGGAACTGGCCGCGATCAGGCCGCTGTTCTGCAGCGGTGGTGCCCGCTTCATCGGCAAGGCCGAGGATTCGCTGTGGGCCAAGAGCCAGGAACTGCTGTCCGAAGTGAAGCTGCTGCCGGCCGGCCAGGACCCCAAGTCCTACTACACGCACGACTTCCTGCCCCAGGCGTCGGCCATGCGCGCCTGCCGCTGAGGCCACCACACACCACAGGGAAAGACCATGGAACGCGATCGATGGAATGGCTACCGGTACGAGGACCTGTATGTCGGCATGGAGTTCCTCAGCCCGGGACGCACGATCACCGACGCGGACCTGGTCGGGTTCGCCGGGTTGACCGGCGACTTCTCCGAACTGCACACCAGTGATGTCTACGCCCGCAGCAGCCAGTTCGGCCGCCGCGTGGCGCACGGCATGCTGGGCCTGGCCTACGCCCACGGCCTGATGTGGGCGCGCACTGGCGAGTTCCGGCCCTCGGCCATCGCCTTCCTGGGCATCAACGACTGGAAGTTCGTGGCGCCGCTGTTCGTGGGTGACACCATGTTCGTGCGCTACGTGATCCGGGAACTGCGTGATAGCAAGAGCCGGCCCACCCAGGCCATTGCCACCTTCGACGTCTCGGTGCTGAACCAGGACGGCGCCACCGTGCAGTCGGGCGTCAAGGCCCTTCTGATGTCCAAGGTTCCCTTGGACGCGGTGCAAGCCAGCAAGACTTTGACCTGACGCCATGAACCAGAGCATGCAAGCAGCCCAAGACAAGGCCGGCTCGGCCATCGACATCCGGGGCGTGACCAAGACCTTCGGCGAGGGCACGTCCAAGCCGTTCCGCGCGCTGGAGGAGGTCAACATCCGCATCGAGCCGGGCGAGTTCGTCTCGGTGGTGGGGCCCTCGGGCTGCGGCAAGAGCACGCTGATGCTGATGGTGGCCGGCTTGCTCGAGCGGAGCACGGGCCAGATCGAGGTGGGTCGGCAGCCCGTGGACAAGCCCCTGACCGACGTGGGCATCGCCTTCCAGGACCACCTGCTGCTGGATTTCCGCACGGCGCTCGCGAACGTGACGCTGCACGCGGACATCCGGGGCCTTCCCGAGGAGCAGGTCGAGGCTGCGGCGCGCAAGCTGTTCGCCCAGCTGAAGCTGGAGCACGCCATGGACAAGTACCCGCGGCAGCTGTCGGGCGGCATGCGCCAGCGGGTGTCCCTCATTCGCACGCTGGTCCACGAGCCCTCGGTGATCCTGATGGACGAGCCCTTCGGCGCGCTGGACGCGCTGACGCGCCTGCAGGTGCGCATGGACCTGGAGGCCTTGTGGCTTCGGCGGCGGCCGACGGTGCTGTTCATCACGCACAGCGTCGAGGAGGCTGTCGGCCTGTCCGACCGTATCTTTGTCATGGGGCCCAGCCCCGGTCGCGTGGTCGACGAGATCCGCATCGACCTGCCGCGCCCCCGGCCGATCGTCCTGGGGGACGCACCCCAGTTTGCCGCCTACGTGGACCGCATCTACGGGCACTTCGAGCGGCTGGGGATCCTGCACGGCATGGAAATCCCCAAGACCACCAGCTGACGCAGGGCGGTCCATGCAGCGCAATCCCAACCCGCCCGTGGAGACCCCGGCGCCGCTCGTGCTGCTGCGGCGGGAGGGTTTCGTCGCCGAGATCGAGCTGGCCCATCCGCCCCTGAACCTGGTGACCAAGGCCCTGCTCGAGCAGCTGCACTCGGCGCTCGATCGCCTGTCGGCCGACAGCGGCGTGCGCTGCGTCATCCTGCACCAGGGCGCCGCCCGTGCCTTCTGCGCCGGCAGCGACATGGGTGAGTTCGCGGTGGTGCGCGAGCACGCCGTGGACCAGAAGATCCTGTACGAGGAGTACGTGACGCGCCAGCTGGCGCAGCTGGCCTGTCCCACCATCGCCGCAATCGACGGGCCCGCGCTGGGCGGCGGATTCGAGCTGGCGCTGGCCTGCGACCTGCGCATCGCCGCGGCGAACGCCCGCGTCGGGTTGACCGAATGCATGATCGGCGGCCTGGGCGGCAGCGGCGCGGTGCGCATTACGCGCCTGGTCGGGCCGGCCCGCGCGGCCGAACTCCTGTTTACCGGCAAGGTCCTGGCGGCCGACCAGGCGTGCGCCTGGGGGCTGGTCAACGAGGTGGCGCAAGGCATGAGCGCCGTCGAGCGTGCCAGGGTGCTGGCCGCCGAGATTGCCTCGCGGGGCCCCCTGTCCAATGCATTTGCCAAGCAGCTGATCGCCGCAGCGCAGGACCAGCCCGCGGCGGCGGCCCTCGCCCTGGCCAACGAGTTGCAGGACCGGATCTTTCGCAGCGAGGACCTGCAGCGTGGCGCGCAGGCCTTCTTTGCCAAGGCACCGGTCCGGTTTGAAGGACGCTGACCATGATCGATACCCCCATCCGTCCAGGCACGGAGCAGGCATTCCGCGGCCTGGCCCGCGGCAACACCACGGCCGGCGTCCTGATCTGGAACGACGTCACCGAAGAAGGACGTTCCGCGTTCTACCGGTGGCACAACGGCGAGCACATGCCCGAGCGGCTGGCCATTCCCGGCTTCCTGCGCGGCCGCCGCTATGCGAGCGAGGGCGAGTCCCCGCAGTGGTTCACCCTTTACGAGGCGGCCTCGCTGGACGTGCTGGTGTCGCCCGGCTACCTGGAGCGCCTGAACAACCCGACCCCTGCCACCGTGGCCACGCTGAAGTTCTTCAGGAACACGGCGCGGTCGGTTTGCGTCTTGCAGCGGGCGGCAGGGCAGGCCGTGGGCGGCTACGCCGTGGTGCTGCGCTTTGACGGCCGCAGCGACAGCGACAGCGCCGGCCTGGCGGTGGCCCAGGCACAGGCGATCGAGGCGCTGGAGGTGCTGGAAGCGCAGGAAGGCGTGGTCAGCACAAGCCTGTATGGCGCCGATGTCAGCGCCAGCCGCATCGACACCGCCGAGTCCCGCACGCGCACCTTCGACATTCCCCGGATGACCCTGGTGGTCGAGGCCTCGCATCGCGCTGCGGCCCGACAGGCCATGGACCAGATCCGGAGGATCGATTGGGGCCGCGTCGGCCTGTCCCTGCGCAAGGAGCACGGCTTGTACGCGCTGGAAGTCTGTTTTGGTTGAGATTTGATGGAGGAGCACTCATGAAGCTGGTTCGATTCGGCGCCAAGGGACAGGAGCGTCCTGGCGTGCTGCACACCGATGGCACGGTCAGGGACGTCTCGGCGCATGTCGATGACTTTGGCCCGGGTTTCTTCAAGCGCGACGGGGTGCAGGCCCTGCGCGCGCTGGACCTCCAGCAGTGCCCGGTGGTTCCCCAGGGCACGCGCCTGGGCCCCTGCATCGCGCAGCCGGGCAACTTCCTGGCGATCGGGCTGAACTACGTGCAGCACGCCATCGAGACCAACGCGCCGATTCCCAAGGACCCCATCATCTTCAACAAGGCGCCGTCCTGCGTATCGGGCCCGGACGACGACGTGCTGCTGCCGCCGGGGTCACGCAAGACCGACTGGGAGGTGGAACTCGCCTTCGTGATCGGCCGCACCGCCCTGCGCGTGGACGAGGCCTCGGCGCTCAGCTACGTGGCCGGGTACTGCGTCTGCAACGACATCTCCGAGCGCGAGTTCCAGCTCGAGCGCAGCGGCCAGTGGACCAAGGGCAAGATGTTCCCCACCTTCGGCCCGCTGGGGCCCTGGCTGGTCACGCCGGACGAAGTGGGTGACGTGCAGAACCTGCGCCTGTGGCTGGACCTCAACGGCCAGCGCATCCAGGACTCCAGCACCAGCGACATGATCTTCACGATCGCCCGCATCATTTCCGAGGTGTCCCAGTACGTCGAGCTCCAGCCCGGCGACGTGATCACGACGGGCACCCCGCCGGGCGTCGGCCTGGGCATGAAGCCCGAGCGCTACCTGCGCCCCGGCGACCGGATGGTCCTGGGCGTGCAGGGCCTGGGCGAGCAGCACCAGACCGTCGCGGTCTGGTCCTGACCCGGGCACACGGATTGCGGATTCGACAAAGGCACAGAACGTGAGAGTTCTCATTACCGGTGGTGCGGGATTCCTGGGCATGAGGCTGGCCCGGCGCCTGTGCGAACGCGGACAGCTCGTGGGTCCCAGCGGCAAGCCCGAGCGCATCGAGCAGGTGGTGCTGTTCGACCGCGTGGCGGCCGACCTCCAGGGCGCCGACCCCCGCCTCGCCTCGCTGGCCGGCGACCTGTGCGACGGCGCCGACCTGGCACGCGCCATCGCCGGTGGCGTGGACTCGGTCTTCCACCTCGCGGCCGTCGTCAGCGGCCAGGCGGAGCAGGACTTCGACCTGGGCATGCGCGTGAACGTCGACGCCGCGCGCCTGTTGCTGGAAGCCCTGCGCCAGGCCGGCGGCAGCCCGCGCGTGGTCTTCACCAGCTCCGTCGCCGTCTACGGCGGCAAGCTGCCCGACCTGGTGACCGACGAGACGGCCCTGCTGCCGCAAAGCTCCTACGGCGCCCAGAAGGCCATCGGCGAGCTGCTGCTGCAGGACTTCAGCCGCAAGGGTTTCGTCGACGGGCGCATCGCCCGTCTGCCCACCATCACCGTGCGCCCGGGCCGGCCCAACCAGGCAGCCTCGTCGTTCGTCAGCGGCATCATCCGCGAACCCCTCAACGGGGAGCGGGCGACCTGTCCCGTCCAACCCGATACCTCGATCTGGGTCTCCTCCCCCGAGGTCGCGATCGAGAACATCATCCAGCTGCACGACATCGACCGCGCGTCCCTGGGCCGCAACCGGGCGGTGAACCTGCCTGGCCTGAGCGTGACGGCGCAGCAGATGGTCGATGCCCTGCGCGCGACCTGCGGCGCGGACTGCGCCGGCCGTGTGGACTGGGCCTTCGAGCAGCGCATCCAGGACATCGTGGGCACCTGGCCGAAGGCCTGGGACGCGCAGCGCGCGCTGGCCCTGGGCATGCAGGCCGATCCGGGCCTCACGGCATTGATCCAACAATACACACGCAGCCTGGGCTGAGAGGCCCGGGCCGCCGGCGAGGAGCCTGAACATGCAACTGATTTCCGCAAACGACGCCGCCAGGCTGGTCAGTGACGGCGACGCCGTCCTCATCAGCGGCTCGGGAGGCGGCCATTCGGTCCCCGAGTGCCTGCTGGCCGCCCTGGGCGAGCGATTCCGGCAGGAGGGGCAGCCCCGGGGACTGACCGCCATCAGCGTGGTGGGTGTCGGCGACCGCATCTCCCTGGGGGCGGACCACCTGGGCCAGGACGGCCTGACCCGGCGCTCCATCACCAGCGCGCTGGTCGACTCGCCGTCGCTGATGAAGATGGCGGCCGCCGACAAGATCGAGGCCTACACCTTCCCGCAGGGCGTGCTGTCGCAATTGATGCGTGACATGGCGGCCGGCCGGCCGGGCCTGATCACCAAGACCGGCCTGCACACCTTCGTGGACCCGCGGCAGCAGGGCGCCCGCCAGAGCCCGTGCACGCCGCCCGCCTTCGTGGACGTCGTCGAGATCGGTGGCGAGGAGTGGCTGCACTTCAAGCCCATCCCCCTGGACGTGGCCTTCCTGCGCGGCACGACGGCCGACGAGGACGGCAATGTGACCATGGAGGAAGAGGCCGTCTTCGGCGAGATGATGGCCATGGCGCAGGCGACCCGGCGTGCCGGCGGCATCGTCATCGTGCAGGTCAAGCGCATCGCCAAGCGGGGGACCCTGCCGGCCAAGCAGGTGAAGATCCCCGGCATCCTGGTGGATTTCGTGGTGGTCGATCCCGGCCAGCGGCAGACCTACCAGACCCATTACGACCCCAGCTACTCGGGCGAGCTCAAGGTGCCCCTGTCGCAGATCAAGTCCTTGCCTTTCGGCCCGCGCAAGGTGATCGTGCGCCGGGCGGCGCAGGAGCTCTTTCCCGGCGCCATCTGCAACCTGGGCGCCGGCATCTCCACCGGCCTGTCCACGGTCGCTGCCGAGGAGGGCGTGCTGGACCAGGTGGTGCTGACGAACGAGCAGGGCCTGATCGGCGGCGCGCCCATCACCGGCCGCGATTCCGGCGGCGCCCAGAACTTCGCCGCCATGATCGACCAGCCCTACCAGTTCGACTTCTACGACGGCGGCGGCCTGGACCTGGCCTTCCTCTCCTTTGCCGAGGTCGATCCCCAGGGCAACGTCAACGTCAGCCGCTTCGGCAGCAAGATCGTGGGCGTGGGCGGTTTCATCAACATCAGCCAGAACGCGAAGTACGTCATCTTCAGCGGCACGCTCACCGCGGGCGACCTGGACGTGCAATGGGACCAGGGCCGCATCCGCATCGCGCAGGAGGGCAAGCACCGCAAGTTCGTCCCGCGCGTGGAGCAGATTTGCTACAACGCCCAGCTGGCCCGCCAGCGTGGCCACAAGGTGCTGTACGTCACGGAACGGGCGGTCTTCGTCTCCGGTGAAGGCGGCCTGACCCTGGTGGAGATCGCCCCCGGCGTCGACGTGCAGCGCGACGTGGTCGACCAGATGGGCTTCCGCCCCGTGATCTCGCCGCAGCTGCGCGAGATGGATGCCCGCATCTTCGACCCGGCCCTCATGGGACTGGGCGGTGACCTGGCACGCCAGCCGCTGCGCCACCGCAACGCCAAGCTGGCCCAGTGGCTCGCGGCCCGGGCATGACCATGGCGGCTCCCATCCAGGTCGATGGCCGGACCCGGCTCTACGTGATCGTGGGCGACCCGGTCGTCCAGGTGAAATCACCCACCGTGTACTCGCAGCTGTTTGCCGACCAGGGCAAGGAGGCGGTGCTGGTGCCCTTGCACGTGCTGCCGGCCGACATCGACGCGCTTGCCCCACAATTCGAGGCCATGCGCAATTTGGATGGCATCCTGGTGACGGCGCCCTACAAGTCGCGACTGCTCGGCCTGTGCCGGTCGCTGGGCCCCGCGGCCCAGTGCGTCGGCGCGGTCAACGCCCTGCGCCGTCACCCGGACGGGGGCTGGCACGGCGACCTGTTCGACGGCGCGGGCTTCGTCACCGGCGCCCGGCGGCGGGGCATCGAGCTGCGGGGCCGGCGGGTCCTGCAGTTCGGCGCCGGCGGCGCGGGCAGCGCCATCGCCTACGAGCTGGCTGCGGCCGGCGTGAAGGCCCTGCGGCTCATCGACCCGCACCCCGACAAGGTCGACGGCATCTGCACCGCCATCCGCAGCCGGTTCCCGGACATGGACATCCAGCCCGCGGGCCCGTCGGAGCCCGGCATCGACATGGTCATCAACGCATCGACCGTCGGCATGGGCGGCACGCCCGGCCTGCCCGGGCCGATCCCGCCGTTGGGCGCCTCGATGGCCGTGGGCGAGGTCAACGTCACCGCCCAGGGCACCGAGCTGGTCCGGCTGGCCCAGGCCAGCGGCGCCGCGTGGGTGGACGGCAGCGCCATGCACGCGGGCCAGATCGACCAGATCATGGCGTTCTTCTTCAACGAGCCTGCCGAGTCGAGGTGACCCGTGTCGCACGTGCCTGCCGAGCGCTGCCTCAACGTCCTGGAACTCCTTGCCGATGGCGCCCGCTCCATGGCGCTCGGGGAGATCGCCGAGCACCTGGGTGAGTCCAAGAGCGGCATCCATCGCCTGCTTACCACCCTGGTCAACCATGGCTGGGCTGAACAGGACGCCCAAACCGGGCTGTACCGGCTCACCATGCGCCTGACCTTGCTGGGCCAGCGCTTCTACGCGGACACCGGCATCCCCGACCTGTGCCAGCCCCTGCTCGACCAGCTGGCGTGCGAAGCGCAGGACTATGTGCGACTGGCCGTCGCCACGGGTAACAGCCTGAACTGGCTTGCCGATGCGCAGGGCGCCCGGGGCGGTTTGATCTACAACCCGCCGCAGGCCTCGGGCACCGTGCCGCTGCACGCCACCGCGTCCGGCAAGGCCTGGCTGGCGACCATGGACGAGGAGGCTGCCCTGGCCATCGCGATGCGGCAGGGATTCCAGGCCAATGCGGAGTCCGGCCCCCATATCATCACGACCGTCGAAGGCCTGCTCGCTGCCATCCGGCAGGCTGCGCTTCGGGGCTACGGCACGGCCGTCAACGAAGCGGAGTCCGGTGTCAGCACGGTGGCCGTCGCCATCCGCACCCAGCCGGATGGACCGGGCGTGGGTACCGTCAGCGTGGCGGGCCCCAGCCACCGCATGACGCCCGAACGTATCGAGGCCCTGGCCCCCGTCGTCAAGGCCTATGCGGTCAAGCTGGGCGAGATCTGGCCCTTACGGCAAAAGCGCGGCGTGCCCAGGATCCTCGCCTGATGAGTCGTCATCCTCGCCACGCCTCTCAGGCGCAGGCCGAGCAACGCCAGGGAATCGTCTTCGCCGTCCTCACGGCCTTGCTGTTTTCATTCAGTGATGCCCTGATCAAGCAGCTCCTGCTCCTGGCGCCCTTCATCTTCGTGGTCTGGCTGCGCTACCTGTTCCAGCTGGGGGTGCTGGTCGGTTGGCGCGTGAGCCACCGCAGCCCCTTGCTGGTTCGCCTGGGCCCCTGGCGACTGCAGGCCATGCGGTGCACCTGCCTGGCCCTGAGCACGCTCAGCGGCTATGTGGCGCTGCGTAGCGTCCCCCTGGCGGAATACACCGCGCTGATGATGCTGGTGCCGGTGGTCTCGGTGGTCCTGGGCCGGGTGGTCCTCAAGGAGCGGGTCAGCCTACGGCAATGGGCCTGCGTCGCGCTGGGGCTGGCAGGGATGGTGGCCGTGGTCCGGCCCGGGACGGAGGGCTGGACGCCCCAGTCCTGGCTGGCTGTTTTCAGTGCCAGCTGTTATGCCGCCTTCCAGATGACCTCGCGCAAGGTCATGCTGGTATCGGACCTCGTCACCTCCAACCTGGTCTCGGCGGCCTTCATCTTCAGCGTCTCGGGCCTCGCGCTGCTGATCTGGCCCATCGACTGGGCGCAGGCCCTGGGCCGGCTGGAGCCGACCTGGTGGATCTTGTTTTCCTTCATGTGCGTGTTTGCCACCGGTGGCCAGTTCAGCCTCGCGGCGGCGCTGCAAAAGGCCTCGCTGTCCGTGGTGGCGCCCTTTGCTTACCTGCAAATCCTCTTCGCGGTGGTGATAGGCGTGGTGTTCTTCGGGCACTGGCCCGACCTCGCGACCCTGGCGGGCTCGCTGCTCATCGCCGTCGCCGGCATCGGGTCGGCGTGGTTCAACAGCAAGGCACAGCCCGGGCTTCCCACGGACTGGGAGCACGCGCAGGCACCCCGCGGCTCGTTCACGGAGAAATCATGATCCTCGGCGTCATTGCGGACGACTTCACCGGTGCCACCGACGTGGCCAGCATGCTGGTGCGCAGCGGGATGCGCACGGTCCAGGCCATCGGTGTTCCCGACGGACCGCCCCCACAGGCCGATGCGGTGGTCGTCGCGCTCAAGTCCCGGACCTGCCCTGTCGAGCAGGCCGTGCAGGAGTCACTGGCGGCGCTGCGGTGGCTGCAGCAGGCGGGGGCGCGGCAGTTCTACTTCAAGTACTGCTCGACCTTCGATTCGACCCCCAGGGGGAACATCGGCCCGGTGGCCGAGGCCTTGCTGCAGGCCCTGGGGAGCGACTTCACCATCGCCTGCCCGGCCCTGCCGGAGAACGGGCGGACCGTCTTCCAGGGCCACCTGTTCGTGGGCGAACAGCTCCTCTCGGAATCCGGCATGCGCGACCACCCGCTCACGCCCATGACCGATGCCAACCTGGTGCGGGTGCTGCAGGCCCAGGTCACCGGGCGCGTCGGCCTCGCGCCTGATCGCGTGGTGCGTTCCGGCGCGGCGGCCTTGCGTGGCCACCTGGATGGGCTGCGTCAGGGCGGGCACCGGTTCGCCGTCGTCGATGCCGTGGACCAGCAAGCCCTGTTCACCTTGGCCGAAGCCAGCGCGGACCTGCCGCTGGTCACCGCCGGGTCGGGCCTGGCCCTGGGCTTGCCCGCAGTCTACGAGCGCAAGGGCTGGCTGCGCCCGGATGCCCTGGCGGCACAACTGCCTGCCGTGGGCGGCTCGCAGGCCGTGGTCGCCGGCTCGTGCTCGCAGGCCACCCGCGCCCAGGTGGCGCACTGGATCCAGGCGGGCCGTCCTGCCCACCTGATCGATCCGATTGCCCTGGCCCAGGGGCAGGACCTGGCCGCCAGGGCCCTGGCGGCCTGGCGAACCCAGCCAGGGCAGGCCCACCTGTTCTACGCCACCGCGGAGCCGGAGGCCGTGCGGCAGGCCCAGCAGGTGCTGGGCGTGGACCGGGCAGGCGTGCTGGTGGAGGCCTGCCTGGCCCGCATCGCCAAGGAGTTGGCCGACGCCGGCGTGCGCCGGATGGTGGTGGCCGGTGGCGAGACCTCCGGCGCCGTCGTCCAGGCCTTGCAGGTGACCCAGCTGCGCATCGGCCCCACCATCGACCCTGGCGTTCCCTGGACGCAGGCCCAGGCGCCCGGGCAGGGCGAGGGCCTGTTGCTGGCCCTCAAGTCAGGCAATTTCGGATCCGTGGATTTCTTCAGCAAGGCCCTGGCCATGACGGCATGAAGGGCCAGGCTCCGACGCACCTTCAGTCCCCGAGAGAGAGAACCGATGCCCCGCTTCGCCGCCAACCTGTCGATGATGTACCCCGAGCTGCCCTTCCTGGACCGCTTCGAAGCGGCAGCCCGGGATGGATTTGCCGCAGTCGAGTACCTGTTCCCCTACGAGGTCGAGGCCTCGCAGTTGCGTGCCCGGCTCGAGGCGCTGGGATTGCAGCAGGTCCTGTTCAACACGCCACCGGGCGGTCTGGACGCGGGCCGATGCATGCAGGCCTGGGCGCGCGGCGATCGCGGGACCGCCTGCGTGCCGGGCCGGGAGCAGGAATTCCGCGCGGGGGTCGAGGCGGCCTTGCGCTACGCCGAGGTGCTGTGTTGCCCGCGCATCCATTGCATGGTCGGCCTGCGTGATGCGGCGACCCCTGGGGAAGTGGCCGACGCCACGCTGGTGTCCAACCTGAGATGGGCGGCCGGGTTGGCCCGCACGGCCGGCGTCGACCTCCTGCTGGAGCCCATCAACACACGCAGCGTGCCGGGATTCCACCTGAACCGGCAGGACCATGCCCATCGCCTGGTGCAGCTGATCGGCGCCCCCCATGTGAAGGTGCAGATGGACCTGTTCCATTGCCAGGTCGTCGAGGGCGACCTCAGCCACAAGCTGCGGCAGTACCTGCCCGGTGGGCAGGTGGGGCATATCCAGATCGCGGACGCCCCGGATCGCCACGAGCCGGGTACGGGTGAAGTCAACTGGCCCTACCTCTTTAACCTCATCGACACGCTGAGCGCGCAGTGCGGCTGGAACGGCTGGGTGGGGTGTGAATACGTCCCCGCCGATACCCAGCCGGGCGGCACCGCACGAGGCCTGCAGGCCTGGCTGCCGGGCCGGACCCTGTCATCGACGAGCCGGCCTGCGCGGTGAGCAGCAGGCGCGCAGGTGGATGAAGTCGTCGCGCCACCTCCTCACCGGGTGGCTGCCGCCGTGGGTGTGATCATGATCATGTCCATGGCCGCGGCCAGCTTCTCCAGGTCGGCTGCCAGCGGCTCGAGAAGTTCGGCATGGGGCCCGCCTCGCATCAGCGCGGCTTCCGATGCCAGGAAAGACCCCGGCCCCGCCAGGCTGATCGCCCCTGCAGGCTTGCCCTTGCGGTCGCGGCGGATGACCTCGGCCCCGCGATCGATCTCGGCTTCCGCATGGGCGACCCAGAGGTTGCGGCTGGCGGTGTGATACAGCTGGCCCAGGCGGTCCAGGCGCGCGCCGGCCGCCGCGCGCCCTTCGGGTGAGGCCATGGCGGCCAGCACCTGGGTGAGCAGCGCGGACCGCAACTGGCGCATCAGCGAGGCGGCGGGCAGGGTGTCGAGCTGGTCGCACAGGCGCTGCGCCGCCTCGAAGGCGAAGTCCAGGTCCTCGGCGGCGAGGAGGG
>JACCDG011342692.1_pt1 | contig 16213 bp, 14 predicted proteins | sample 7442471 | NCBI WGS metagenome assembly JACCDG01 (sample SAMN15323444, study PRJNA562643) | freshwater metagenome | isolation source: river surface water | place: USA:Blue River Watershed | collected 2017-08-17 | reverse complement strand
CTCTACCCGCCGCTCTCAAAACGACAGCTCTTGGTGGTCTTATGACGGCCCACATCGCCTCGTCTTACTATGCCTTCCAACAACTCCCCGCAGGAATCTCCATGGCCCTCTTTTACACCTATCCTATCTGGAATCTTGTCGGCGCGTCCGTGTTCCTGGGTGAATCCTTCGACTTCTCCCATCTTCTCTTAGTTGCTGTCGCTTTCCTTGGTTCTCTGCTCATCATCCGCAGTCAAAAGGATGCATCCGAACAGGAAAACAAACCCGTCAGTTGGTCAGGCATTGCCGCTGCTTTCGGTGCTGCTGTTACGGAAAGTCTTGTCTACTTTTCCATTCGTGGTATGAACCATTCCTCTCCCTTCAAGAGTGTCTTTGCCCTCTACTCAGGTGCCATCCTCCCTTTTACACTGTATCTAGCGGCCCGCGCCCAACCTATCGATTTCCGCTGGGAAATCTGGCAGAAACTCTTGCCTTTCCATGTATTTGTAGGATTCCTGGGCATTGTTCTCTGGGCTTGGGCCATTCCCCGTGTATCAACGATTATGTTTAGTCTCCTCTCCTTCTTTGGTGTAGTGGCCAGCTTTGGATGGGGATGGCTCTTTGTCAATGAAACCCCCTCCTTTGACTCCCTTCTAGGCTCTGGCCTCATTACTGGTGCATCGGCAATTTCGTATTGGGTGTAAGAAGAAGATGGCAGAACTTCAATGGGTTCCGTTTGCGTTCGGCTTGGTGATGGCCATTATCGATGTATTCATGCTAGGGCTTATCAAGTCTGTCAGTCAAAACACGATGAAATACATTCGTTGGATGATTGTCCCGACAGTCTTGTATGCGATTCAGCCGTGGATTTTTTTGAATTCCTTGCAATTCGAAAGCTTGACGGTCATGAACCTGATGTGGGACTTGATTAGTGATGTCTTAGTGACGTTGACAGGTTTGTTCTATTTCAAAGAAAAGATTGGCCCATTCAAAACATTAGGAGTTTGCTTGTCACTGGTAGCCATTGTGCTCATGTCTATCAAAGATGGCGAATGGTCGGATTACATTAATTTTTAGGGGAAAAAGGCCAGCTTGACTTTCTCAGGACACAAGTAGAGCCAAAGGATGGCAGTTGAAGAAAAAAAGGCAGCATATGAAACCATACAAAATAGACTAAAAGAACTTATTGAAAAAGAAGTAGTAATTCCTATAAAAGAGACACCAAAAAAATCCTATATTTCAGATGATAATAGAGTAAAATATATTGAAGCAAGAAATGCATATACAGATGCTCTTAAAAAGGAATTAAAAGATAAAGTACCAAAAGAGTATTTAGAAGAAAGAATAAATATAGTCAATTTTGATAGTCAATATATGGAAGTAGATATTATAAAAGAAAAAAGAGAAGATTCTATAAGTCATATTTTTAATTCCTATAAATCTAAAGAGCAAGGCAGTATTTCTTCTTCTAAATTTATATCTAATTTGTATCCTTTTCAACTTTCTGAACAGGAAGCTTCTGAACAAGGAGATAGTGAAGAAAAAAATGCATACAATTTATTTGTTACTTTTCCTCAAGACCGAAAAAAATTAAAACAAGGTGTCTATACAAATATTCTTGCCAATTTTGAAAAGACAATCCCTGCAAAAGGAACAACAGTTCCACCACCCGTTCCGGAGCCTCGGCAAGAGGCTGTAGTTGCTGTTGTAAGTAGCTCAACAACACCTACGCCACTACCAGTGCCGCAGAAACAGCCGGCGTCAAAAGATTTTACATTTGGAAAAAAACTAGTAGCAACTCAACAAGTAGTAACTCAACAAGTAGCAACTCAACAAGTAGCAACTCAACAAGGAGAAACTGAACAAGGAGAAACTCAACAAAGAATTAAAAGAAGTAAACCAGGGGATACAGACCAAAAAAAACCACCAACCACACAACAACAACCCGTCTATATGAGCCCCTTTGCCATTTATAAAATGTGGAAAGATGATGACCCACATTCGTATGAATTTTTAGTCTTTTTGTTAGGCTTTTTACCAGAGGATGATAAAGCACAATTACAAAAGGTTTTGCTTGAACAATTTGAAGAATATGATAAAAAATATAGACCAGAATTTGAAGGGTTCATGAAAGAAAAAGATGCAGAGTATAAGAAATCACAATCTACTAGAACAACAAGACAGAGTGAAACAGGGGAAAGAAAAGGTTTCGACACTATGGTCGCATACCAGGCATCAAAAGGCGGTCGTCGACACATAACTCCCCGTTTAAAGCGCGATGGTAGAAAAACGAAGAGGCGCAGCAAGTAAATCCTGCAGCTTCTCACTTTCTCTTTGCCTTCTTAGCTCAGTTGGTAGAGCACCAGTTTTGTAAACTGTAGGTCTTGGGTTCGATTCCCAAAGAAGGCATTCTTTATCCTTTAGTATCGTATTCTATACAATACTAAAGTAATTCAAATAATCCCACAAATACCTCCTTTAACACTGCTGCAAATATTCGCGTCGCATTAAGGCTTTGAAACTCAAAAAGTCCATGTCGCTGTCAGGTGTATATTGTTGTTTCTTACCATTTTCATCAATATAGTCAAAATAATCATAATGCTGTGTGTCGTCCTCGTCATACATATAACACTGAATGGTGATACAAGTGTCCTTATTGGTCGCCAAGTTTTTCAGTTGATGTGTCTGATTCAAGGTATTGCTAATCCATGTAATATCGCCACGTTCAAAATCAGAAATAGCAAACGGCGCCACACCACTCTTTGTTGCACACAAAAACGGAAAGAGAGACACATGAATCGACCCATGCAAAACGCGGATGACTGCATTGGCCGATGAATGACTATGCACAGGGCTGTAGTGTCCTACAGGCCAGATTTCCATCACATACGGAATGCCAGGCGATTCGCCATTGTTTTGCCCCAATGTGATGCGTAGATACGTCTCGAGAGGATTCGGTTTGCCGCCAGGATTAAACTCTGTGCTCTTCTGCTTCAACTTTTCGTAGCACCAAAGCCCTGGTGTGTGAATGCTGTGCTCAATCGCCTGGCTGAATTCAGGAAAGGAAGCATCGTCCAAGACAAAATTCGGACCCGAAATACAATTGTATAATTTCTGTGAGACCACACTCAAATTCGCATTCGGCATCACTCTTCCAGATGCCACATCGTCCATTGTTAAGTTCGCCGTATCACAGACCTTCATAGGCACATGTTGCGTGATAGGGTCTCGTAGAAGTCGTAGAGGATTTACGTATTTGTTGTATACAATACTTGTATATTGTTCTAGATTTATTCTATCTTTTTCTGTAAATGTATACAAGTAAATATGAGTCTCCATACGAGGCTCGCCCACACCTACAAGAAGTTGCTTGTTTTGCGAATCGAGACTTATCCAATAATAGGCCCCAGGTTGCTGCACAAGACCAGACTTGTTCCCAGGGTCCACAAGTTCCTGCACATGCCCCATAGTCCCCACAATCTCCCCTTTTACACTTGTTCCTGTCAGCTTGACCACGAGAGTTTGCGTGCGACCACGATTGACAAACTGAATTTCGGTAGGACGATTCACGGAAAAGAGAAAGACTCCCTGCCCGTGCACTGGTAAGTGCGTCAAACCTGTATGTGCCTGTCCTTCTAGCTTTGTGACGCGTGGAATACCTGGCATGTTCTCATGTTTAGATATCGTCTTAGTTTAGACCTTTTTAGATAACGTAGTTCATAAAGACATAAATGATGCCTCCTACACCTGAACCCAAGAGAAGTATTCCAACGATGTTCAGACTAATCCATCCTATGTTTTCCAGCGGTGAATCGTCTAGCACAGGCATCGCCACATAGACTATAGTATCTTCTGACATCTTAGCTAGTAAGATATGCTCCAATATCCTCTAGACCTTTCGTTTCTTTTGTGCGTGCCAATGATACGAGACATAGTGCCAATCGCCGACGCGACCTATGGCCAATTCCATTCTCTGTCCAAAATTTGAAAATTGGAGAGGACGTTCTATACTCTTGTCTTTATGAACTCGCATGAAATAGTGATAATAAATCTCGTATTCAGAAGCTCCTACACCAACTCCATACCCCTTTGACACATTGTCCAGAAACACTTGCCAAAACGGCTTTCCACCATGATAGTCTTCCACCAGTGTCATCAGTTCCTGAAGCACACCCTTTAACACAGGCATGCAATTCACAATTCCCGATGTTTGTTTCTTCCAAGCCACAAAGGATGGGTGAAGGCGAAGCATGTGCTCAAAATATGGCGGATACACTTCAAATGTCTTATGCATCAAGGTTTTACCGTTTTGACGAAATTTCGTCCGTTTGTGAAAGACTGTATCAGCATCCACCCATAAACAGATATCGCTACATCCCTTGATAAAAAGAGGTGCATAAAACTTCAACAATTGTTGCAAATACCATCCCGCACGGTCTTCTTTTGTAGCGGCAGCACAATCCTCCTTCGTAAAGGGAAATGCCGTCTCAGGCAACACTATCGCTCCAGAAATATCCATTTCTTTATAGCTTATCACATATACATTTCTTATATCTTCAACATATTTGTATAGAGAAGATATACAATACGATATCATATCCTCATCACGTGGACCTAAGCAAACAATCGCATCCATAATTCTGATAACCGGGATTAAGAACTACCTGTTAAAGAACGCGCACCCCCTGCAGAAGGATTTGCAGGATACAAGACTTGGTTGGGGTCAGGGTTGGTAGCAAGGCTAGCATTGTTCAAAATGGTGCAAGAGACGCAGCCGGCTTTGATTTGGGCAACGACTTCAGCGCTTGTGGCAGCAGGAGCCTTCATAGTATTGTTGGCGACTGAACCTGTCACATTGGCTGTCTTCCAGGCTTCATAGTAGGAATTCAAGGCTCTGTTACGATTACGCTGTGTAATTAAAGAAGCATCACGATTGGTTACACCCATTCTAGATTAAGGATACAACATTTTTTGACTCTTGGTCAAAGGACAAGCTTTCGCAGGAGGAGCAGGAGGAGCAGGCAAAGGCGGACATTGTGTCAAGATAATTGGCGAAGCATACGATGAAAAACGAGTATTGGTGTCAAAGGGGTTGTCGGCACAGTTTACGACAGTTTGTTCGACAGCAGCGATACGGGCACCTTCTGTTTCGAACTGTTTCTTGGCTCCTTTTCTAGCCAAAAGTTCTAAGACACGAGCTTGACTCATTCCACCATTGCTCTGTATTCCACACGATGCTAATCCTTTTGTATAACTGTTGCTGCTTGGGGTAATCGACGCTTGGATACTTTGGGTAGGACGACAACAAGTTCCCCCTCGGAAAGCTTCCGTGGCAGGACGTTCACACGCTTTGAGTTCACGATGCAGACGACCTCTTTCCGTATTGGCTCCAAATCCGTTCAAAGGGACAGATGGACAAGATGCGCATGACATGGCTTTATTCTTGACAAAGAGTTAGAAATGGATGGAGTTTCCCTCCTGTTTGGAATTTTAACCCTAGCCCTCCTTGTGGCCATCTTTGGTATGAATACGATGAATCAACAGTTGCCAGGTAAAGAAGGATTCCAAAACCCCTCCTCTAACACAACTGAGACACCTACTCGTGTAGAAACTTCCATTCGTAGTGTTCTTGATACGATGAACAATAAGGAACTTTGTTCTGTCTTTCAGGACTTGCGAGACAATATGTTCAAAAATGAAAAGGCAGGAAAATCGATTTCGGATGAAGAAGCCGCTTCTCGGGTGGAAAAACAATTGGCCTTGTCGATTCCAGGAGGCGCCTTGCCGTGTCCGCTCCTCACCTATCCTAAAAAGGGAAGCTCCGACCTTGACTGGTTAGATTTCTTGCAGAAATTGCCATCCGATTTTGGGGCTCGTGTTGTCTTTATGGCCGTCTTTGCCATGACAACTCTCCAGAAACAAGAACAAAAACTCAAAGCTGTCTTGGCAGGTGAAAAAGTGCCGCAAGAGGATGGTCAGGCTGAAGGATTTGCTACGATTTGTCCTCCAGATGTAGCCAATACACGACGTGCTGAAAAACAAGCGAAGGACCTCCAAAATTGCGTCTTGCCTGAGGATATTGACCCCAAAACAATTGAAGTTTCTGTGCAGGAACTTCTGAAGAATATTGTGTCGATGAAAATCAAACTCTTGAAACAAAAAAATATAGACCCCGAAGTGAATATTCAGCCTATCGTTCAAAAAGCTAAAGAATCTGCAGCCTTTTTGAAAGAGAAACAGGCCGAAGCCGAAGCAGGAACGATTCGCCCTGCGGTCAAGGAATCCGCTTAGATGCGTCTTGTCTTTCCTTTGGAGTTCTTGTCTTTGTTTTTAGGACTGTTGTCCTTGTTTTTGTTTTTCCTTGTTTTGCCTTCCGCTTTAGCACGTTCGACACGTTCGCGCAACAGGGTAGCAAACCCCTTCTGATGTCCTGAACAACGGAGACCAAAGGTGGGCACAAGAACAGAAGGATGATTGCGACCTTCCCATTCCAACATATGCAGTTTTTGCAGTAAGCATCGTAAGGAGTTCTGGAAAAAAGACTTCTCTTTTTTCCCGAAAATCATGATGCTATAATACAAGTGTAAAAGGAGGTCTGGTGTTCCAATACGCATCTCGGCTTTGTTGTCCACGATTAAATTGCTATACGCGTGACAAGCGGTTTCTTGAATAATCATCGCTAAAGGAACTTTACGACGAGTCACAATATAGACACTGAATATATCGTCTATTACAGCTGGATAATACTCTACACGAGTTCCCTTCTCTAAGATATCGCGCAAGTCCTCGGCATCCAACTTGGCTTGGTCACTGAAAAAGATGACTTGACCGCCACGACGCACCATGCTTTCCATAGAAACACGCCCACGTTTTCCCTGCATGAGCTCGATGCATTCAGGACTGGCGAGAACACGCTTGTGTTTCAAACAGAATTCCAAGATTCGCCCCCTATCCTCCTCTTGCACCCTTCTATCTGTCCGAATGGTATCATCACAAGTATCCGTTCCATAGACGCGATTCAGGAGCAAAAGACGTTCATAGACTTTGTGCCAGCGGTCCACTTGGCCACGAGGACGACTGAGTTCGAGATACATCAGCATACGCAAGAAATCCTCGTCGCTATACAAGATTCCGTCGACTGATTTGGCTCGTCTTTGCAAAGTGGCAAAGGCTCTGGGATTCATTTGAGAAACGTCGGCAACTTCGTTGAAGTTGACCATCAGTTTAATTGTGCCTTCGTGAATGCCGACTTTTTTGCTCACTTCATAGCCTTCGGCATCCAAAAGCTTGATAAGTTCTTCAATATCCCCTTTCGCATCGGGTGTAAAAAAATCGTAATCGGGGACGTCAGTTTTCTCGTTGTAAAACTTGTGTGTCATGGGCAACAAGGCATTGATGGCTTGACCACCATAACAGACACGTTTACGTTTTCGCAAGAAACGCTCCACGACCTCGATAGCTTTTAACAATTCTTTGTCGTGGGCAATCGTATAATCAATACGCTTCTGGGCTTCTGAAACCACAGTATCAAGATGTTCAAACTGTTTTTGAATATCGTGACGCTCAAGATACGGGCTTTTGATATTTCTAGGAGTTTCTTCCATTTACTTAGTGCTTGGATTTTCTCTTTGCTTTGGTTTTGCGTTTTGCCTTGTCTTGTTTTCGGGTCCTGGAAAGGGAGCGGCGACCACCTTCAGCAGCAGGAGCAGGAGCAGGAACTTCGACGACAACAAGTGTTGTATTATCTCCTTGATATTGCCCAGCAGCAGCAGAACCAAAATACAGAGAATCTACTTTTGTTTTCACAATAGATTCTACGCGCTCTTGTAATGTTCCTTCACCTACTAACTTGGTATGAATACCTTCTGCACGAAACGGTTTTTCAGCATCTTCTCCTGACATCATTTGTTCTGTATTTAAAAGTGCACCTATTCTTGCTGATAGGCCTCCTTCTGCAGGAATATAGGCTTCCTTAAAAGAATCTGAGCATATAATCAGTCTACAAGCTTCTATGCGTGGCCAAACATAAAATACAGGTTCTGAACTAAGTCCTTTTCCTATCTGATTTTGTTGTAATGTATATGCTACTGCTTGTTGGTAGTTTTCTTCTGTCATATTCGCAGGTTTTGGATTTTGTTGAATGATAGAATCTTTACAAAGGTCATAGTATGTATTACTATGTATAAAATCACCGAATGCTCGTGTCACCATCAGCATTCCATTTAATCTTTGCGCATGATTGTGAAATGCAATGAATCCTCCAGCTTCGCTTACACGAGCAGCTTCACTGGCATTGGAACCATCCTGGTCTATAGTTTCGACAAGTAGGCTTCCATCCATTCGACAAAGAACTCCTGGAGAATCTCCAATATTTGCAAGAAGAATATGTGTAGGTGTCACCAATCCAAAGGTGCAGGTTGTGCCTCCACGCATATATTGATTTTGGTGGGCGCCGTTAGTCAAAAAAATTTGTAACAACTCATTTTGTATACCCCTACATATTTCCGTTAATGTTGTTTTTAATAAGTCCATATTTGTGAGGAGTGTTTCATCTGTTGTGACAGCTGTATTTATTTTTTCATAGAGTCGTGTGACTATATCTTTTGAGTAAAAATCATTACTGTGTCCATCACAAACAATGACTAATAGAGAATTCTCTCCAATAGGATTTACAGAATATTCGTCTTCATTTCTTCCATATTGAGTTGTATATCCTGCATGTTTAGCAGCAGCCCAATCCATTTCCCCAATGGTTCCTGACCAACTTTGGGCAGGTGTCTTTGCACCTCCCTTTTGCACCTTTCTACGACGAGTTTGTCTTACCATCTATTCTATACTTTCTACTTAATTTTGGTCTGACCAGGCTGCAGATTGGGAGCCACACGGGCATTCAGTTTCGCACTCGGCACTTGCGGCTGGACAGGAACCGGTTTACTGTAACGCGCCGACGCCTCTTTCAAACGGAAAGCGTATCCTCGCCACAGTTTCCAGACGGCAACGGACTTGGCATCTGTATCTTGGAAAACCCATGGACAAGGAATGACCTGTATGCCTGTGCGCAAGGCTGCGTCTACGACGCCCGCATCTGGAATTACGGAAGGCGATGATAAGAGAGTTCCGTGCCAAATATTACGGGCTTGATTTTTCCAGTCGATTTTGCTACCACTCACATCTTCTAAGCGCAGCGTGCGAGCACCCGAGCCCGTGGTTAATCCTGCATTCTCTGATACTACAGGAGTATATGAAAAATTAATATAATTACCGAGTTTCTTCTCATAATTTGTATAGGCTTTGTTTTCAAACTTTTTGAAATCGAAGTTGGTGAAGAGGAGGATTTTGTTTTTGAGCTCTGGTAAAGGAATTTCTAGAAGAATTTCACGTTCTCGTTTGGCATTCATCATGGAGCCGTAGGTGTTGTAGGTTTTTAACATAAAAGGTTCAATATCTACAAGTTCGTTTGCCAATTCTGACATGAAGTTGACATAGTCTTTCTCTTTTTTAGAGGCATCGGGTAAATTTGCAGTATCCGCATGTAAATATAATAATATAGGTTCTCCTGCTTGATTTGTATTTACATCTTTATTTGTTACTAAAGCCTTGCAGAAATCCTTTACAGAAATGCCATTCATACTGCTGATTTGTCCTCCAGCATCACGGAAGACAATGGCTGGTTTGGTAGAATACGGCCACGTAGGAGGAGTCTTGTTGTTATCAATATAAGTGCCGATAGGAAGGACAAAGGAACGAACACCTGAAGTGAGACAGGTTTGAATAAAAAAATTAGGTTCAAAGACTCCTTCACCGAGTGGTCCTAAATATCCACCGATGGACGCCGTGAGAGGGCAGAGATTCACCAAGTATCGCTCCGTGGGGTCAAGAGAAAGCATTAAACCACTGTATAAACTTTGTTTGGCTTCCATGCCACCATTTCGGCTTCTGGCATCATCAATGCTTTTACTGACAGCCTCCACGCGTTCAGCAATCGTTGGCGGCACGGGAGGATTTGTGGATTTATAAACAGCCAATACTATAACCCAAATCAATAATCCGATTGCTGTCAATACTAATAATCGTTTAATCACTTTGGAACTCGCTTCGGCTAATCCAAGCTGGCTAACTGCTTTCTTGGCCATGCTGACCCCTTCACCAGCTATACTTTGTGGCACTGTATTTGAAGCCATTCTTCTAGTTCTGCTCACGGAATTGTGTTAAAGGGAGAATTTGAATGCGTCCGTCCGATTCGCGGGCTTTTTTGACTTTGGCTGATTCTTTCACGTCGCCATCCGGAACGACAAGGATAGTGGTCTTTTTTGTGATTCCGTCTTCAATTTGCCAACCATTGGCTGCACACTTCCCCTCTAACACCTTGTCACGGACTCCCGAGAAACAGACATAGCCTTTGATTTGTTGAGGAGTTTCTGGAGCTTTTTGAGATTCCCTTTTGACTTGCTGGGTAGCTTGCACAGTAACAGAACGACCAGGGAAACTGTCAGCAATCCAGGCTTTCGCGTCTTCGTAGGCTGGCCAGAAGGCGCCGAGAGATTGCAGTGTCCAGCCGGCAGGGGCGCTACAGAAACAGATGGCTTTCCAACGACCCATATCGGGTTCGGCGTCGAGTAAGGCGCGAAGTTTGCGTTCACCGACACCACGGGGAAGTTTGTTGCTGGCCACGAGAAGCGTTAGCTGACTGGCTTTGGCCACTTGGGTTCGGAGACTTGCGGCTAATGTGGGTCCCCGTCCAGCACCAATACAGGTGGCGAGAGCTTCAGGAGTGGCTTCCCAGAGTTTGCGCATGGTTCCAAAGCCGCCTTCGGCCAATTTGTCGACGAGACCTGGACCGATGCCTTCGACTTCGAGGGTTTGCAGAGCATGTAGTAGTTCACGCGGATTGGCAGCGGCTGCCCCATCACCTCCCTTTTGCACCACATGGACTCCGTCCCAGGCCCAGGTTCCAGCCGGCGGCATGGCTACTGTAGTCGCCCTGACAAGAACCGTGTCTAAGGTGGGAATGACATCGCCACTGCGGCGAACAATGATACGAGCACCTGCACCGATGCCGTTTTCTTCAATAAGTTTGCCATTATGTCCTGAAAGCCATTGAATCGTGGCTCCCCCAATCTGCACCGGTTCAATCTGAATACGAGGAATGAGCATGCCTTGACGACTGCAGTTCCATTCGACGCCAACAACCGTGGTCTCGGCTTTTTGTTCATCCAGCGAAGCCTTGTAGGCTACACTGTCTGGAGGATTCTTGGCTTCACCACCACCGACACTCACAGGGACGGTGTTGGTGCCTACCACGAGACCGTCCAAAGGATAGGCCGATTTGGCTTTGCGTTCTTTGAGTAAAGCTGTGAGTTTGTCTTCTGTGATTTGCGCTAAGGCGAGTGGTTGCCACCAAGGGAGAGAGAAGCCGAGTTTCATCAAATAGGTCATCTGGGCCATACGCGCCATGCCGCTCGGTTCCAAGACCTGGTAGGTCAAGAAATCGACATTGGCCATTTCGGCCGCCGCTTTGCGATGCACCCAGCCATTGACAAGGGAACGACCAATACTTCCTTGGGGCGTTTTCGCGTTTGACAAGACCAGTTCACCACGGACAATCAAGCGCTCAGGCATTTCGCCCTTGACCCTTGCCAAGAACAAAGGAGCAGCCCAATCCAAGGACACCCCTTTAACACCATCGCCACGCAAATACATATGGGCTTTGCCTTTTTCGACGACCAAGAGACAAGAAAGGCCGTCGAGTTTTTCCGAGACCACAAAGGTTTTGACGTTGGCGGCTCCGCCGTCACGTTTTAGCCAACGGGCTAAGCTCCCTTCGCCTTCACGGACTTTGTCTTGCGAGCCCATCACGTAAGGAAGCAACACAGTGTCTTTGCCTGCGGAAGGGGCTGCACCGACAACGGAGAGGAAAGGATGGTTAGGAGAGCGACGGCGAAGCTCTTCGAGTTTGCGGTCATAGTCGTCGTCAGAAAGAATGGGTGTGTCAGTATTGTGATACGCCCAGTTCGCGCGCTGAAGTTCAGCGACAAGTTCTTGAATTTGTTGAGACATGATTCAATATGTGGTAAAGGTTGTGCTTCCAATTAGGCCTGAACTTTGCCCTTCAATTTTTTTGGCGGCTATCCCTTGTTCAAAAAGGCTTCCATCGCTTCATCGTAGGCTTTGAGATGTTCCTCCACAGACATTTTCTTGAAATCCTTTTCGGTCAAGACTTTCTGTCTGGCGACTTTGGCCTTCGTCATATTTGGCTTGAGTTCTTTGCCCGCAGGTAACGCCTTGTAAGCGAGCACTTCGTTGAAAAAAGCAGGCGCTTGAGCCACAGCACGAGACAGTTTAATAGGGTCTGGCACGAGAGTCGGTGCAGCGGGCACTTTCCAGCGGGGCACTTCGCAGCAAATCATCGTCAAGAGAGCCAAGCAATCACGACGGAAACGGGCGGGCATTCGCATCTCGCCGCCACGCCATAGTCTGATAAGCTCGGCGACTTCCTCGTTCATGCGTAAGAGGTTTTTACTGGCCAAATCCTTGTAGATTTCAAACAAAAGCGCCGCCAAATAATGGCCAGCTTCTGTTCTTGTCTTGGCGGCTCCTCCTGTCGCCGGTCCACGCTCCTTGTTCGTGAGTCCATGATTCTTTGTTTCCTTGCGAACCCTGGCATCCTCCTCTAAGGTCCAGCGTATCCAAAACAAGGCTCGTTCAGAGGCACCGTCTTCTATCGCTTTGCAGAGCTCGTTGCTCGCCAGATACAGAGCAGGTTGGTCACTCGTGCCATCCCAGACTGCCCGTGTCGCTTTGGTTTCGGGTGCCGAGGCCACCGTGCGTATCCAACCTGGATGCTTCGTGTTGTCATCGACCTTTGGCCAACTCACTTTGGACTTTTTCGGACAAATCTGCAGAATCAAGACCGTCTCGGCGACAGCGGCTTGGACTTCGGGATGGGCATAGAAGCTTTCCTGCATCAAGCTTTTGGTTTTGGCATCGAGTTCGGTGATTCGTTGTCTCAGATATACAAATATACGAGGATTCGCCAAGCCGATGTGCTGCAAAGCATAGGAATAGGCTCCACGAATCCAGATGTCGAGACCCCCACTACATATCAAGTCGGCAGCGAAGTGCAAAGCTTTCCCTGACGCGGAAGCACCGACTTCACCGATAGCTTTCTCGTAACAACTGTAGGCTTCTGGGACTAAGTAACCGCAGCGAGTGCGGGGACGTTTGTCATCCTCGGTTCGAAACTCGGGCATGACAATCGTATTGGTTTGTATAGGAGCACGTTCCATTCTTCTACTGTTTTGAACAACACTTAGTGTTTGTTCTTACGCGTCTGTTTCTTATTGTTCTTGCGTTTCTGGGTTTTGTTTTTGCGCTTCTGAGTTTTCTTGTTTTGTTTCTTGCCACCGCCTGTAAACTTGAGTCCGCATCCGCAACCACCGCCGTCCATTTTCTGATGTGTAAGAAGAAAAGAAGTATGGGTTCTTCTGTAGACAAAAAAACTCGGAAAAAAGGCAAGTTGTGGCCACCGAAATACTATAAGGGTCTGACGCGACGCAAAGCCTTGCAGCGTCGCAAAGAAATCGCCAAGTTCGGTGCGATGCCGACAGATTCAGCGAAAGCCTACGTGGGCTTCGCTACCAATAAGGGCGTGAAAACCAAACCCTCCTCTTACACCCGAACCTGGAACCAGATGTTTCCTCAGGCTAAAAGCTTGGAAGAACGCAGCAAAGCCACAGGAGTTCCTCTCGGTTTGTTGCGTGAATCCTTCAATCGGGGAATGGCTGCGTGGAGAACAGGTCATCGTCCTGGAGCGACGCAGCAGCAGTGGGGTTATGCTCGTGTATCGAGTCTCTTGTTGTGCGGAAAGACAGCAAACACAACAGATGCAGATTTGGTGCGAAAGGCGAAGGAAACGGCTGGAGGCAAAGCCTGGTATGCAAAACAGGGGTGTTAGCGTCTCAGTTTGCGGGTTTTGCGATTCTTACGAGTAACAGGAAGAAAAGGTTTTTGTTTTGGTTTTTGTGTTTTATTTTTATTTTCTTTCTTTTTTCTTTTAAAATTTTCTTTTGTCCCTTGAGATAAAGGATTATTTGTTTTTATTCTTGTATAATCATGTCCTGTGCCCATATGATAGGATTCTTTTATACGAGAAAAAGGACGAGGAGGAATGACTTCCTCTTGTTCTGTTTCGCTTTCATTTGTATTTTTGTCGAGCACTTTAAATAATGAATTATACTCTCCTAATAAATCTCTATCTTTAGGAGATAGGAAGGCTGCATATTTCGATTCAAAGTCTAGAATCGATTTATGAAGATATTCTTTATCTATATTTGAAAGCTTCGTTTGTTTTAAAGCTCCTTCTAAATCTTCTAGAAGAATCTCTAAATCTTCATCTTTGTGTTTATCATTCGAAAGCATTCGCATATATCGTTTTCCAAGATTCGATGTCAATTCCATATGTTCTATTGTTTTTGTGTTCTTAATTGAGTCTAAACTCTCTTGAATATCTTCAAGTCTTTCACGAGAGTTTTTAATAAGATTGATGGGTGTTGTCATTTCTCTAAGATGAGAAACTTTTTAGACGCGACGATTACGTTTTTGGGTTCGGCGTTTGTTGGTTTTCTTTTGTGTTTTGGATTTGTATTTCTTGGGTTTTATGGTTGCACGTTTGTGAGTGCGTTGACGTGACTTGGCTGTTCGGGTTCTCGCAGTGCGCAAGCGACGGCCGCCGCTTGTTGGTTCGGTTGTGAGGATATCTGCTACGGCTTTTGTAAAGGTAATATCTCGAATGCCTACGAAATTAGTTTCTCCTTCGAATTTTAATTCAGGTAAACCAGAATTGTTAATAATGAATTCTCCAACTTTTTTATCTTCAGATATTGGAAGTGTTTGAGTTGTAGGTGTTTGACTTGTAGCTTGAAGGGTAGGAGTATAGCTAACTATTTGACCTACTATATTTTCCAAGTTTGTTATTTCTTTACACTTTGATTTATCATTTATAGTATCATTACAAAATCCTATAGTATAATCGCCTTCTGCTTTTGTGTTATCTATTTCATGTAAATCAAAAGTAACAAGATTCTGCAATACTGTATTGTTAAACATTAAATCTTTCACATTTACATCTTTTATTTCTTTATATCCATTCATTTCATCTTTCATAATTGTAACAGTAGGATAATCTGTTCCCTTAATTTTTACTTCTAAAATATATGCATTACTATTATTATGTATACAGAATTTATATTTCAAGTTTTTTGCATCGAATTCTTCAAATTCGTTTTTATCATTAATTGTATGTTCAGGTTTATTATTTATGTTAAATATAACATAATTATTATTTTCTTCTTTAACTTTTACAAAATATATATTATTGTTATATTTATATAAACCAAAAATTACATTTCCTCCTTGATTTTGCTGTTGCTGTTCCGTGCCATTTCCCTTTTCTATAGCATCTAACTTGCCAATTAAATTCTTGTAGAAATCGCTCTGACCCATCGACTGACGCACCATACTAAATAACATCAATGTATTACGAATGTCACTGATATCTTCATGACTGCGTTTAGGATTTTTCATGATTTCTGTTAACTTTACAAGTAAACCTTGTTCGGCTTTTTGTAATGACTCAAGGCTTACTGAATTAATGTTCTTGATGCCGAGATTGAATGTTGTTCTGTTCTTTGAAACAGGAATAGAAACAGGAGGTGGGACTTGTTGAGTGTTTCCTTTTTTGTTTTTGTTTGCTTGAGTTATTGGTTTTGTTACAGGAGCAGATACAGTAGCATCGGCGTTTCCTTTTGCAGCAGTGGCGTTGGCTGTTTTTGGTTTGGTAGCATTGGCGTTTCCTTTTGCAGGAGCGGCGTTGGCTTCGTCTTTTCCTTTTGCAGGAGCGGCGTTGGCTTGACTTTTTGCTTTTGCAGCAGCGGCGTTGGCTGCAGCTTTTGCTTCTGCTTCAGCTGCAGCTTTTTCTTCTTCTGTTGGTAAGACTATTTTACGAATGGTCTCAAGAGTTGTTTGAACTTTATTATAATCATCAGTTGTTAATTCTTCGATAGCCACAATTGGTTTTCCACCCCACCACTCTGTCCATGTGCGCGTTTCGACTTGTAACTGACTGAATAATTCACTTTTAAGAGATTTAATATCTTTTTTAATATCACTTTGCTCTTTATCTAATTTACTTTTATCCAAACCTACTAAAACAGGAATAGATGAATTTAAGAGTAAT